>WBZS01000582.1_pt1 | contig 41955 bp, 30 predicted proteins | sample 5204201 | NCBI WGS metagenome assembly WBZS01 (sample SAMN12344357, study PRJNA552823) | activated sludge metagenome | biome: Activated sludge suspended growth; feature: Nitrification reactor; material: Wastewater; isolation source: activated sludge from nitrification reactor of wastewater...
CCAAACCACCTCGTTTTTCGCGTTCGGATATTGCTGGATCAGTTTCGCGATGGCATCCCCCGGGAACGGATAAAGCTGTTCCACGCGAACGATCGCGGCCGGGATCTTTTCTTTGTTTCGGTGTTCGAGAAGATCGTAATAAACCTTGCCGGAACAAAGGACAATCCGTTTGGTGTGCCGTTTATCGGCACCGGCGTCGTCAATGACCGGAAGGAAATGACCCTGCGTGAAATCCGCCAGGTAATTCGAGGCAGACTTGTGCCGCAACAAGCTCTTGGGAGTCATCACGATCAAAGGTCGACGGAAGTTTTGCCGAACCTGCCGACGCAACATGTGGAAGCATTGCGCCGGCGTACTGGGATAACAAACCTGGATATTGTCCTCGGCACACATCTGCAAGAAGCGTTCCAGGCGTGCGCTGGAATGTTCGGGGCCAGCGCCTTCGTAACCGTGAGGCAGCAACAGCACGAGGCCACTGTCGCGTTGCCATTTCGAGCGTGAGCATACGAGGTATTGGTCGATGATCATTTGAGCGCCGTTGGCGAAATCGCCAAACTGCGCTTCCCACATGACCAGCGTGCGTGGGGAATCGAGTGAGTAACCGAATTCAAAGCCCAGCACCGCCGCTTCGGAAAGCAAACTGTCATAAACCATGAAGGATGCGTGGTTGGCATTGAGTGCCATCAACGGACAGTATGGCTTCTCACTTGTTTTATCGTAGAGAACCGCATGGCGGTGGCTGAAGGTACCTCGGCGCGAGTCCTGACCGCTCAAGCGAATCGACGTTCCTTCCAGGAGCAACGTCCCGAACGCCAATGATTCCGCTAATCCCCATTGAATCGGTTTTTGCGGATCCAATCGCCGGGCGTCGAGGATCGGCTTTACTTTCTCATGCACCACAAACCCTTCGGGCACCGACGAAATGACGTCGCTGACTTTGCGAAGGATTTCCTCGGAAACACCTGTCGACACCGGCTCCCAAGAGTAACCTGGATCGATTTGCGACCAGGCGCCGCCGTACGGCTTGCTGCTCCGCACATGATTCTTGATACCCTTGAACTCATCGCGTTCCTGGTCGAGTCGGTCTTGAAACGACTTCACGATCTCGTCATTTTCATGGGACGTCAGCGAACCGGCCTTCATCAGCTTTTCCGCGTAGATCTTGCTAAGAGGATCTTTCTTTTCGATCTTCTCGCACATGAGCGGATTGGTGTAGGCGGGTTCGTCGCCTTCGTTGTGACCGTACTTGCGATAGCAGTACATGTCGATGAACACGTCTTTCTTGAACTTTTGGCGAAACGCCACGGCGAGTTCCGCGACGAACAGGCACGCTTCTGGATCTTCCGAATTCACATGGAAGATGGGGACTTCGATCATCTTGGCCACATCGGTGCAATACCGCGTAGACCGCGCATCGCTGGGCCGAGTCGTGAAGCCGATTTGGTTGTTGATGACGATATGGATGGTGCCGCCGGTTTTGTAACCCATCAATTGCGATAGATTCACGGTCTCGCACACCAATCCTTGTCCGGCAACCGCGGCATCGCCGTGAATCAACAACGGACAAACGTAGTGCCGATCCGCGTCACGGCGATGGTGTTGTTTCGCACGCGTTCGCCCTTCGACAACCGGGTTCACCAATTCCAAATGGCTCGGGTTTGGGGTCAACGTGAGATGGATCGGCACTCCCGACGGCGTCGTGCGATCGACAGAAAATCCCAAGTGATACTTCACATCGCCATCGCCACTTCCCATTTGTGGCAAATAATTCTCTTCGAATTCGCTAAAAATATCCTTATAAGGCTTATTCATGATATTGGCGAGGACGTTCAATCGGCCGCGATGCGCCATGCCGATCACGATTTCCTTCATGCCACTATCGGCTGACCGTTCCGTGATCATGTTGAGGATGGGAATCAGCGTTTCGCCACCTTCGAGCGAAAATCGCTTTTGGCCCAGGAACTTCGTGTGTAAAAACTTCTCGAAGATTTCCGCATGATGCAGGTCGTTCAACGTCTGTTCTTTGACGCGTTTGGGCCAATCCGGTTGGCTGCGACACGGTTCGATGCGTTCTTGAATCCAGCGTCGAATCTTTGCGTCCTGAATGTGCATGTATTCGTAGCCAATCATCCCGCAGTACGTGGTGCGGAGTGCCGACAAAAGTTGCCGGAGCGTCGCCTGAGGCATGGCGACGAAATGGCTTGTATCAAAAGTTTTATCCAGATCCGACTCTTTGAGGCCGAATTGGGAAAGCTCGAGTTGGGGATCCGTCAAGGGCGGATCGGTGAGAGGGTCGAGGTCGGAAAGCAGGTGGCCGGATCCGCGGTATGCATCGATCAGTTGAACGATACCGGTTTGGAGGGTTGTGCCGGCGGTTTCCGTGGGAACCCGCGCCTGAGCCAGGTCGAACCCCTCAAAGAAAAAGCGCCAAGACTCATCCACCTGCTCTGGGTCTTGGCGCCAACGCTGGTAGGCGACCTCGATGGCGTCAAGATTATAACGGCCAGCTAACGACGAACGCATCATAAAGGCGATCCTTGTGAAACCGAAGCAACCTTCGCACGCTATTCGCGAAGGGGGGAAAGTTGGTGAGTTTTCGTCTTTCAAAACTCGTGGTGGGCGAGGTCATTTTATCCGCGTGATCGGAACCGACCCCGCGTCTCGCCCGAATTTTCGAGTTAATTTCATCTTAGCCGAGTCCGCCGACGACCGACCGAAACAGCAAAAGATTTACTTGGCTTTTTTCTTCAGCCCCACCATCTTTTCGAACTTTCGCAAACCCTTCTCATAAGCGGACCGCCAAACCGCGACGGGCGCGACCGTTTCGCGGAACTTCACCATGTGGTGAACGGCGTCACCTACAGTATACGCTTGTTCCTGGCCGTTCTTCTTGCGGAAATGGTTTTCGATTCCCGCCAACGCCGTCACCGCCGCCCCCAACGATGGCCCTTCGTTCGATTCCAGCATCTCCAGGGGTTCGTTGAGCACGGTCGCCAGGATTTCGCACATGAGGCGGTTGCGCGCCACGCCGCCGGATACGGTGATCCGTTTCACCGCTTGACCCGCTTTTTTGTGCTGCTCGACCCCCACGGCGATCAAGTACGCCAAAGCCTCCATCCCCGCACGAACCTGAACCGACTTCTTTTTCGGTTTCTCCGGTTCCCAATGCACTTGCTTCTCCATCACGCCAAGTGAAGGTTCGGGCGAAAGGAAGGGCAACAAATGGACCCCTTCGCAGCCCGGCTCGATTTTCCGTGCCTCGGCTTCGAGTCGCGCCCAGTCAGGATCGGAACCAACGATCTTGTTTAAAATCTCGGCTCCGTTGTTGTAACAGCGCATCCAAAGATAGGGCCCCCAATTCAACTTCATCACGTCGAGCTGATCCGTTTCCGGGAAGGAATCGCTCGAGGAATTGACCACGGCGGACGTTCCCAAAATGATGGCCATTTGGCCCGGTTCGACGGCGCCGCCGCCAATTAGGCCCGCCTGTTGATCGTCGCTCGTCGGGAAAATCAGCGGTGCCTGTCCCGGTTCGATGCCAAGTTCCGACGCCAAGGCCGGGTGAAGCCTTCCGACCGGATCGAAATGATCGACGACTTGAGGAAGTTGTTTCCAGGCCAACGCACGGTAATCTTCGCGTGCCAAGGCTCCTAGCATCGCTTCACACCACTGATTGGTGCGCAGGTCCATGATGCCGGTGGACGCGGCCGAGGACACGGAACAGGTATTGAAGTTTCCCGTTAAAAAGCCCGCCGCAAGCGAACCGTGCGAAAGGATGCGTTCGGTCCGCTGCCAATCTTTTTCAGAAAGCGTGGCTTCATCTTTCACGAGGTGGCTCAGGGAATAGCGAATCGCCCAGGGACCACCAATGAGTTCACGAACCTTCTTTCCACCCCCCAGGCGTTTTTGCCCTTCCTTATGAAAGGAAATCAACGATTGGTCGTTCCAACAGATGGCTCGGCGCACCTGATTATGGTCCGCGTCGATTCTGCCTGCGGTGTGGTGGGTCGCCGAGATGCCTCCGGCGACCCAATCGTGCAACCGCCCGATTTCTCGAAGTTTTCGCGCGATGGCGCGGGTGGAAGCACGGGCTTGGCCTTCTAGCTGCATCAGGTTGATTTCGCTAACGCCATCGTCCGTCCAGAGGTCGGTCGGAAGGCGAACTTCCGCGACCGTGTTCCCGTCCAGGTCGAACGCGAGGCACTTGACCCCGCTTGTCGAAAAATCCCAACCGGTGACGATGCTTTTGGACGCCACGTGAACAAGCGTTTCGGACATAATAGAAAAGGTCTCGCGGGTAGGTGGTTGGCAACGGACTCTCAGCTTTACGCATCAAGTTTCTGCTTGTCAACCGATTCTCTGGGTAATTTGGGCGAAATTTTCATTCCCTCGGCCGCAACCAAACTTAATGATTTCGAACGTGCGTCGCCCGTAAGCCAAGCGGCAAAAGCAAATCGACCGAAAACCCGCTTGCCGTTTCACACTCACAGAAACTCGCAGGAAACCACGGCCGTCGACAAGAAATTGAGCATTGCGACCCTGAAAAATCCCTGCGGCGCGAGAGGAATTACGACCTCAATGAACAATGAAGGATGAACAATGAACCATTTTGAAGTCCATCGAAAAGCCTCGAATTCACTTGTTCATTGTTTATCCTTCATTCTCCATTGCTTTCGCGTTTCAGATGGGTTGCGGACGAAGCCCGCGCCGAGAGCGCGAAACGGCAAGATGGGTGGTTTGTCGTTTTTCTCTTGCCGATCACTTAGGGGGCCGAAGTGCGTTGTTTACTCGCGAATCGAATTGCCGTCGAACCAGCGCCGAACGACCGCTTCGTCGGCTGGCTGAAACGCACGGAACACCTGAAACTGTGTCTGGGCTGCGTCTCGATTGCCTAGTTGAAGATTCGCAAAAATTTGCAGCTTACGCGCCTGAAGCGACGTGGGATTCAACTCCAAAGCTTTCTGAGCGGACGCCAGGCAATCTTGCCAAAGGTTTTTCCGCGCAAAGTGAAATGCCATTTGGCTATGGTGGAGCGAAAGCTGAGGATTCAATCGAACGAGTTGCTCCGCCAACTTCTCCGCTTCCTCCCATTTTTCCAATGCTTGCATCAACGAAACGCCCAACGAGATCCCGTCCTCGTAATTCGGTGCCCGGTTCAATAGCCGATCAAACCAAATTTCCGCCTCGTCGAATCGTTTTAACGAATGCAACGCAGACGCCATCGCTTCCAGGCTGGCAGTATCACTCGACTTCTCGTCGATCGTAGGCTTGAGCCTGGCCAAACCGAAGGAAACCACGTTGGGCATCCGATGTTGTTTTCCAACGCGGATCAGAGCCATCCCCAAATCGCGCGTGAGAACGCCCGGCGGTATTTCGGGAAGATGTTGATTCACATAATGGATGGGCAATTCGTTCGCCTTGAGAACAGCCTTTTTCGCGGCGGCGCCCTCGGTCGGTATTCGCATCACGCGGTGGTCGGTGTGCGTGGTGTGTGCGACGTCCGCGGTGTCCCGTCTTGGCATGTGACACGCAATGCACGAATCGTTTTTCGTGCTTCGCTCCGCCATCGGCAACGCGCAGGGCGTCTTTTCTGTGTGGCATGCCAGGCAACGGTGCCGAAAATAGGCGATCCGTTCGGATTCCGTCGGGCGGCGATGTGGATCGTGGCACGCGATGCATCCCATGGCCCCGTCGCTTTTTTGAAAGCATCGGCTCATCCGCATCTGTCCCACATGCCCCACAGCCAAATGGGAGTCCAACAATTCAGGAATACGGGAAAAAACCGACACAAAATGATGAAGCGGTAAACCCGGCCGATAATGTTCAAGCTTTTGCCCCTTTCGAATCACGTGGATGTCGCCCAAAAGATGGCATTGCTCGCAAACCGCATCGCGAAGGAGTGGGGAAAGATGCTTGGGGTTCACGATCGAATGATCGGGCTTCGCCACGTCGGTTTGCTCCGCACGCTCGCGGGCGTGCAGGTCGCCCGGCCCATGACAACGTTCGCAGCCAATGGCGTGGCCTCGGATCACTGGGGGTTCATATCGGTTCGAAGTGCCAGGAATCGGCGCCACGGGATCGGCGTGACAATAAAGGCATTCCGGCGTGACGGGTCGATCGAAATGGTGAGAGATCTTGTCGAAACCCGGCGAAAGGTCCCACCTTTCTCCTTTCGCGTACCAACTTATGGGCGATTGAAAAAGAAAGCCGTCGGCTTCATAGAAGAACGATTTTCCCTGCGTTCCTGAACCGATCGCATGCGCTACCGCGACCTCGCGTGTCGTGAGCGAATCTCCCTGCTCATTCCGAAATACTTCGCGATGGATCAGATTTCCATTCCGAGCCTCGACCTCGTAATGAAATCCCTGCGAAACGAACGTCTTTTTTCCTCCCCGAACCAACGACTCATAAAGCGAGTGGTTCGCCCCGATCGGCTCCATCGAACGTCCCATGGGATGCTTGCGATACTCGACTGCGATTTCCGCATGGCAATCCGCACACCGTTCGGAACCCAAGTAACGTACATCCGGGCGAACGTTCTTATAGGGAGTTTGATAGGCGAGGCGAACGTCCTCGACTGTTTCTTCACCGAGGGAGTTGGAAATGTCTTTGACCTGATTCGAAGGAGCGCGATACCAATACCACCACGCACCCACGATTGAGGCGACGAGAAGAAACACCAAGATGACCGAGATCTTCCGCATCTTCAGGGCACGCCTAGGACCAATCATTTCCGTTTTCGACGCGGAACCTCGCCATGGACCGGCCATCCCTCGGAAGAAAGCCGAGGACCAGGTTCCGCGTGAAGGTCGAAATTATCCTACTTCTTCGCCTTCAGAAGATCACGAATCTCCGTCAAGAGTTCTTGGTCCTTGGTGGGCGGCGGAGGCGTGGGTGCCGTTGCTTCCTGCTTCTTAGCCTTCATGATCCAACCCAGAAACTTCACCACGAAGATGAAAAGCGCCAATGCCAGGATCACGAAGCTCACAAAATCCGAAACGAAATCTCCGACCTTAAGTTGCGAGCCGTTGATTTCAGGCCCCCATCCTTTGAATCCTTTCGCCGGATCGGTCGTGCCGACGAGCGCGCCGACTAAAGGCATTAGAAGGTTCGCGACGACGGATTTCACCAAGTCGCCGAACGCGCCCCCGATAATCACACCGACCGCCATGTCGATGACGTTTCCTTTAAACGCGAAATTCTTGAATTCGTCGAACAAAGAAAATGCTTGCTTTCTCGGATCGAATCCCTTGATGTCCATGGCATACTCCATGCGAATGAAAAAAGTCCGTGAACCTTTCGCGGTTCCCACGGCGAAAACGGCGTCAGCGTAGATCGAACGGAACTACGAAAAAAGCCCAGTCGTATTCGTTTCTGTTGAGCGACGGCATCGAATTGAATGAAAAGGCTTTGTTTTCAAGGGATCTGGTGAAAAATGAAATGCAGACCTGAGAGCGTTAAGTTAAAAGGGTAGCGTTATTGGCAATTCATGAACGTCGTGAGCCATTCAATGGAGTGTTGGAGAAAAATTTTTACGAGGATCCAATGGATCACCATCGCCTTCGCGATGATGTTAGCAATTGCATATGTCGTTTCGTGTTTTGACACCCGTCAATACTCCGGGAATCCCTCCCACGAAGATTGGAAGGTGTATCGGCCGAATATTGTTTCCATTTCCACGGCAAATCCACGCGTCGCACGTTGGTTTTTCGTTTTGTACCTGCCAGTCCTGTTAATCAACGGCTTTCTCACGGTGGTGTCACCGTTTACCCGGCCAAAATCTCCCACTGCACCAATCGTTGGATTCTTCGTTACCCTGGGATTGTTTTTTTCTCCATGTATGGGTTTCGCCGTCAATCCACTTCATTGGCGTGCCGGTCCTCCTGTCCTAGGTTCCGATGGATACGCCTACTACTTCATGGAATCCAGCTTTATGCAAGGGCAGACGCTCGTCTTGGCGAAACAGGAGAGCGAAGGCTGGTTCGCCGATCAATTCCGTGTGTTGGTGTTGACCAATGGAGATGAGCCAAGGACCTGGCAATCGATGATTCGGCCAGCAACCGACGACGATGAAGGATACCACGCCGCCCTTATTTCCTCCAAGGAGGTGCTTTTCGGATTTCGTTATGAGGACCATTGCTTCATGGCCTTCGACCTTATGACCGACACGCGATTCGGACGGCTCAGCATTCGAAAGGTCTCTCCGTTTGCCCTATTGGACCAAGAATCGAAACTTCACCAGCCAGACGTCGAGCGATTGATCGAACGCGTCCGCGACGGACATCCGGACCAGAACGGAGTGCCCACGCTGGAACAGCTTCATGAAGGGTTAAATCATCCCAATCCGGCCGTGGCGGAATTGGCGGAAAAGCTTTTGAAGCTGAAAAAAGCCAATTGAATCACGAGGAACGATCATTTTAATTCGGGAAACAATCCAATCTCGCAGCTTGAATGAGGTTCACCGAAGCATCCAAAGTTTTCCCGACCATCTGCGGTATTTCCCAGCCGAAAGTATGGAAGCAATACGCACCAGCTTCTACGATAGTGGAGGCGTTTCATTTCTCGCATTCCACAGTCTGGAGAAACTCCCGTGAAGGCGATCGAGCTCATTCAGAAGGCGTTGGCGTTTTCGCAAGGCATGATCAACAACTACCTTAACGATCTTTCCGACGACGACATCTTGACACGGCCCGTCCCCAGCGCAAACAACGTCGCCTGGCAGCTTGGCCACTTGACGGCTTCCGAAGTCATGATGGTGAAGGAACAGCTTCCCAATGCGGTTTACCCGGAACTTCCCGCAAAGCTTCAAGAACACGCCTCGGGCAAAAGCGCCACCACGATCACCTCATTTTTAAAGAAATCCGAATATCTGGAATGGTTCAATCGCGTCCGGTCGGCAACGATCGAAAACGTCGGAAAGTTGCAGGAAGCGGATCTCGACAAAGCAACCGTGGGCCAAATGAAGGACTTCTGCCCCAGGCTGGGGGAATTGCTCAATCTCATCACCGTGCACGACATGATGCATGGCGGACAATTCACGGTAGTTCGACGTGCGTTGAACAAGCCGGTCCTCTTCTAAATTCTTCGACGTTATTTGGGTGCACGCGCCATCGCGATGCGCCCTCTTTTTTTTCACGATGGACCCAGCCATGAGTGAATCGCCCGAACACAACGCCACTGGCATCGATTACTCCGACCGCGAGCATTTTACTTACCAAGGTCCGATTCTCGATTTTCACGCCCATGTGATGGTGACTCGGCCCGGCGATCCACCCTCGGGGCCGCCGCTCGGCGAGGGACCAGGCGCCAGCACGGACCAGGCAGCCAGCATGCTCGAAATAGGGCACGCTTTCGGTGTCTACAAAACCGTGACGATGTGTCCGCTGAACGATGTGGATTCCCTTCGGGAACGATTTGGGGAACAGCTCGTTTTCAACGCGATGATTCATCGCAATAAACCTGATACTCCCGAAGACGAAATCTTACGTAACCTCGATCAATTTCTCGAACGCGGCGTGAAGCTGATCAAATTTTGGTCCGCGCCGCGTGGCCGAGATCGAGGCCTTCTCGTGGATACGCCGTGGCGGATCGAGGCGGCGAAACGTGCCCGCGCCGCGGGAATTCGCCTAATCATGGTCCACGTCGGCGATCCCGATTTTTGGTTTCGCACCATGTATGCCGACTCCGCGAAATACGGAACCAAGGCCGATCAATACGTCGGCTTTCGCCGCATGATGGAAATGTTTCCCGATATGATCTGGATCGGCGCGCACATGGGCGGCGATTCCGAGCATCCCGACCATTTACAGGCTTTATTAGAAGCGTATCCGCATCTTTACCTCGACACGAGTGCCACCAAATGGCAGATCCGCGAAGTTTCGCCAAGGAGGTTGGCCCTTCGCGAATTGATGCTCCGCTTTCCTGATCGCTTCCTGTTCGGAACCGACCTCGTCACGCGCCACCACCTCGTACCCGAACATTACACGAGTCGCTATTGGTGCCAGCGAACGTTGTGGGAAAGCATATGGGAAGGTCCCAGTCCCATCGCCGATTCGGATTATCAACCAGAGCCTGGCCAACCCGCCACGCCGGTTTTACGTGGGCTCGGTTTACCCCAAGAAACCCTGGAACAAATCTACTTCCGAAATGCTGAACGCTTACTGAATCTTCCCGTCATCTAGAGCACTCGCCGCGCTTGCCGTTTCGCTCCTGGAAGATGTCTCGCGTTCGCCAAAATCCATTGGTAGACGCACCCAGTTAAGGTACCGAGAGACCCAAGCGGTGCGAGAAGCCCTTTCGCCGCGTTCGGCCGGTAAATCTTACCTCGTTTACCCATGCCACGGTCGCAAAGTAATCTTGTTTGCTTTCGGTAGAGTGTTTAAGATCCGATGAATTAAAGCGGGGGAAAGTCTTTTATGGACTTGAGGACTCAGCCGTGGGTGTGACCGTTCGGGAATTGGCGGATCTCGTTCGCGGGAAAATCGTGGGTGATGGTGAATTGATCATTCACGCCGCTCGTCCCCTGAGCGATGCCGAACCGGGCGACATTACGTTTCTAGAGAATGGGAAACGGTACACCACGCTGGAAGCCAGCAAAGCCTCGGCCGCCGTCGTTCCGACCGATACCCTCGCCAACGGCAAAGTCCACATCCAAGTCTCCGATCCGCTTTTCGCCTTCGCGGCCATTGTTCGCCACCTGCATAAACGCCCCGACCCAGGCCCCTCGGGAATCGATCCACGCTCAGCGATCCATCCTACCGTAATCTTCGGCGAAGAGATTTCCGTCGCGCCGTTCGTCTCGATCGGCGAAGGAACTCGAATCGGAAAGCGGTGCCGATTTCACTCGGGGGTTTCGATTGGCCGCGACTGCCAAATCGGCGACGATGTCACGCTACATCCGAACGTAGTCGTCTACGATGGTGTGATCCTGGGCAATCGTGCTATCGTGCACGCGAATTCAGTCGTCGGCGCCGATGGCTTCGGCTATCGATTCCATGAAGGGCGCCATCAAAAAGTTCCTCAACTTGGAATCGTCGAAGTCGGCGACGATGTCGAAATCGGCGCCTGCGCGACCATCGACCGAGGCACGTTCGCACCAACTCGTATCGGGACCGGGACGAAGATCGACAACCTCGTTCAGATCGCCCATAACTGCCAAATCGGCGCGCACAATATCATCGTCGCCCAAGTGGGCATCGCGGGATCGAGCACGACCGGGAACTACGTGGTGCTGGCGGGCCAATCCGGCGTCGTTGACCACGTGAATCTTGGCGACGGTGTGGTCGTGGGCGCGAAATCCGCCGTCACGAAGGATGTCCCAGCCGGGGAACGTGTGCTCGGCATTCCGGCATTGCCCGTGTTCGAGCAACGAAAAGTATGGGTATCGCTCGAACGCCTTCCAGAAATCCGCCGTGAAGTTCGCAGGATCAAGAAACACCTGGGAATGAGCGACACGGAAAAATAGGGATCTCACGTTTGCGAAGCCCGTGATCGGGGAACCATACGGAGACTCCTCCCTTCATTCACAGATGGTAAAACGTCGGGGAACCATGGCGACGCACACGGAGAACAAAACACCGATCGGCCTCCTCGCGGGAGCGGGACGTTTTCCGATTTTATTTGCGCAAAAATGCCGCGACCTTGGCATGCCCCTGGTGACGGTGGGTTTGCTGGATGAAGCCTCGCCGGAATTGCGCGATTACTCGCAAGGCTTTCATTGGTGCGGTATCGCCAAGTTAGGCCGAATGATCCGCTGTTTCAAAAATGCGGGCTGCAAGCAAGTGGTGATGGCTGGCAAGGTGCAGAAAGTGAAGATGAACGCGCCTTGGCGTATCTTCCGCTTTCTTCCCGATTGGCGCATGATCAAAGTCTTTTTTCTGACCAAACGAAGTGACAGTAAAGACGACACGCTCCTGTTGGGTTTAATTCGCGAATTCGCCGCCGACGGCATGGCGATGACGTCGGCCCTGGAAATCTGCCCGGAGTTGCTCGTGCAAGCAGGCCTTTTAACGAAACGAAGCCCAAATCAAAGCGAACTGAGCGACATCGATTTCGGCTGGACGCTGGCCAAGGAAATGGGACGCCTGGACGTGGGCCAGAGCGTGATGGTGCGTGAACGTGCCGTCCTCGCCGTGGAAGCCATCGAAGGCACCGACCAAGCGATTTTGCGAGCGGGAGGACTCTGCCCGCGCGGCGGATTCGTGGTGGTGAAAGTCGCGAAGCCCCAACAAGACATGCGGTTCGACGTGCCCACCGTGGGAACGACCACGATCGAGAATATGAAAAAAGCCGGTGCACGCGTCTTGGCGATCGAGGCAGGCAAGACGATCGTGTTGGATCAACCGGAAGTGGTAAGCCTCGCTGATCGCTATGGCATCACGATCATTTCACGTGCAGCATAAACCAACCAACACGTCGGCGGCAGCCGTCGAGTTACGGCATCTACCATCTGTTGTTTGATATTGCGAGCAAGCCCTTCGAGGAACCCGGCGGCGGAGGCGACTCGGTTCGCCGGGTCATGAGCGTCCACCGAAGACCTTATGCGGCGGTCGCGACCACCGCGTGCTCCTTGCGAACCGTCGCAGGTTCGAGCGAAAATGCTTGTTCGATCCGATTTCGCAAATGGCGAATGGGCTCGACTTCCTTCAGGTAATAGTCGTAAGCTGCCTCTCGCATTTCCTGGACTTTCGTTTCGTCACGCAGAAGTTCCGCGCACCGCTCCACGCATTCCTCCGGTGTGTTGTAATCGAGAAAATGCATTCCCTCACGAAGGGGCTCTGGGAGTTCTTGCCTTAAACAATCGCTGACGATCGCCTTAGACGATGCGAGATACTCCGGAAGCTTGCAGGCATTCGAAAAATGAAGACCGCGGCTGTACACCGCGACACGTGCACGTCGGGTCATCGCGATGTATTCGCTTCGTCGCGAAGAAAACGGAGTGACCAGGTCCGGGTATTTTTCCTGGGCATACGGGGTGGGTACCAAGCCACCCCAAAAGCGTGATCCAAATGCACGACGCAATGCTCGAACCAACGAAGTTCGGCTTTCGTTGATATCTTCGTAATCGTCCGTGGTTTCACTCGGCGACCATACCCGCGTTTGAAATAGGACTACCGGTTCCGTGGCTTCTGAGGGTGCCATTTCAAATGCCGAGGACGCTGGGCTAGCTAAAAATTTACTGAGCTTGGCCATCGTACTGCGAAAACGGGATGGTCGGCCAAACAACGGTTCCAACGACCGCAACGCGAAATCGGGAAATAGAGTCGACAGCAGCAAAGGTGTGATTCCATTCCCGCGACAAGCATACGTCAAACCGAACGGGTGAACCTTGCTGGCGAGTTCAGGCGACAATTGATCCACATCGGGAAAATAGTACCCGCGTTTGAAATAGACATCGCATTCCTCGAGCGAATCGCGATGAAAGAGATCGCTGCGGTCACGAAAGTCGAACGCGACCTTCCGCGCTTCGGAATCCCGCCGTAAAATCATCCCGAGGGTTAGCCCGTCCAAATGCCAAGGATTTGCTTTCACGATCCGAAACGTTAATTCACGTCGTTGTTCCATTCCGCGAAGACCGCAAAAGATCTTCGAGGCAAAATAAAGATCCTGATCCGGATGTAAGAGCACATCGGCATGCAATGCCATATCGAACCAACCTTCCACGGATTCGAAAAGGATGGGCAATTCCGAAACGACCAAACACGATCGAAGTCGAAAGGACTCCCGGTTACAACCAAGCAAGCTCACCGAATGGAGGGAAAGTTGCGAAGAGGGGATAGGGGCCAACGCATCGAAACATCCTTACGTCCCTGGTGTCCATTCGTGCGGTGAATCCCAAGAAAGAAAGGCAATCCTGGGCTTCGTACACACGAGAAAACCAGAATCTGAAAAATGGGTCAATGCCAATTTGCTCCAGAAATTTCGCGAAAAAAAACGGATTTGTATCCCAACTAAATTTCTCACGTGAAGGTGGAAAAGCCAGATGTGTTGCATGCCGATTTTCTGTTTCAGCCCAGAAACTTTTTTCAGCTGAAGAAATTCCAGCGGTACGAAAAAGTTACGTGAGAATTGATATTTCGAACGCAACTCGAAGCCGCATTTCTGGTCGGCAGCGATCTCCGTTCGAATCCAGCCGAAGGACGAAAAGATCACGTACAACGCGACCGACCCTAACCGCTTCATGCTCGAGTTGTTGCCAAGCGGGGGCGGGTCGAATACATTTTGAGTGATTTCTCGCTCTCGTCTCATTGTGAAAGCGATTCCTCATGGGAACACTTCAAGGCAACGCGGTCGTCGCGCAATCGGGTGGACCAACCGCGGTCATCAACGCCAGCGCCTGTGGCGTGATCGAAGAAGCCCTCAAGCAAGCTGGCGTGATCCGAAGCATTTTTGGCGCGAACAATGGGATTCTTGGCATCGTTCAAGAAGACCTTTTCGACGTCGGTATCGAGGATCGCGATACCATCGCGATGTTGCGGTGTACGCCGTCGTCCGCCATTGGTTCATGCCGATACAAGTTGGGAGATCCCGCCAAGGACCCGGAAAAATACCAACGTTTACTGGATGTTTTCGCGGCGCACGATATTCGGTATTTCTTTTACATCGGCGGCAATGATTCGATGGATACCGCCGACAAGGTCAACCAACTCGCGAAGCAACAAGGCTACGAGTTGCGGGTGATGGGCGTCGCCAAGACCATCGACAATGACTTGGTGGCAACGGATCATTGTCCGGGGTTCGGAAGCGTGGCGAAATTTCTGGCCACGTGCGTGATGGAAGCGGGCCGGGATACCGAAGCGATGTACACGTTCGATCCGGTCACGATCACGGAAGCCATGGGCCGCAACACGGGATGGATCGCTGCGTCCACGGGAATGGCGCGCCGAAGCCCAGACGAGGCACCTAATTTAATTTACATACCAGAAATCCCTTTCAGCGAAGAACGATTCCTCGAAGATGTTCGTGAAGTCCACCGCCGCCTTGGACGCGTTTTCGTGGTGGTGAGCGAAGGGGTTAAAAACGAAAAGGGTCAATACGTGGCGGCGCAGGCGGAGGTCGATTCCTTCGGCCATCGCCAACTGGGCGGCGTAGCGGACTATTTGCGGCAACTCGTGACTCGTGAAACCGGCCTGAAGGCTCGGTATAATAAACTCGATACGTGCCAACGCAACGGCATCCACTTCGCTTCAAAAACCGATAGCGATGAAGCATATGAATGTGGCCGCCACGCGGTGCTGCAGGCTCTGGCGGGCGTCACCGGCAAAATGGTGAGCTTGCGACGAACCAGTGACGACCCGTATGCTTGTGAAACGGGACTGTCCAATCTGTCGGAGGTCGCCAACGGCGTGAAGTACCTGCCACGCGAATTCATGGATGTCGCTGGAACTCATATTTCCGAAGCCATGCGGACGTATGTTCGGCCTTTACTGCGAGGAGAAGTGCCGATCCGGGTGGGCGCCGACGGACTGCCTACTTTCCTTCGATTTCAGAGAAAGCCCGTCGCACGGAAACTGCCGCCTTTCGTGGGCAAGAAATAATCTTCGCTCGGAATCCGCCCGCGCATGAAATTCAATCTTCCCCCGACACTGGATGCCAACCTCCTGGAAGACCTGGAGGGTTCGTGCGTTGCGGGTGGAATCGATGGCATGCCCTTCCCTACCGATACGTATGTCGAAGCAGGTCAGCTCATCCTGCAACGTTCCAGCGTGGAATCCGGAGCACTTCACGCCCCATATGCCATCCAGGACGCGGGCCAATTCATGACCGCTACTGGCACGTTGATGGATCGGCCTCAGCCCTATTCGCTTCCCCTTGAATTGGCGCGTGGCAAACTGAACCAATTGAGAGGCCAAATTTCCGACTGGATCAGCGGTGGGCTCGACATGCCACCCGAGGTACGCCAGCTTTTCCATGAAACGCAACGTGCATTTGTGCGTGCGGTCAGCACTTGGCCCGTTGAGGATGCCACACTCCACGCCGACGATACGTTGAAGCTCGCCTCCGCGACCGGGCGCGGACTGGTGAACGCATATCGGCGACAGGTTTTCCATGTTCGACATCAACGCCAACAAAAGCTGGACACGCTGCTGGGATGCCATTGGAATCGCATGCCGGCATCAGAGCCAGAGAAGAAACTCGCGAGTGAAACGTTCAACACGGCCGTGCTCCGCTTTCCCTGGAAAGTGATCGAGCCCAAACCTGGCGCATGGAACTGGGAAGTCTCGGATCAGCTCGTCGATTGGGCGAACAAACAAGGATTGATCCGCATCGGCGGCCCCTTGATCGATTTTTCGGGGCGCGATTTTCCAGATTGGTACTGGGAAAAAGAACTGGACCTTTATTCCCTCGGTTCTTCGTTATGTCAATTCGTCGGGCAGGTTGTCCGACGTTATCAAAAATCCATCGGACTTTGGCAAATCTCCGCCGCGGCGAATTTAGCGGGAGTCTTGGCGCGCAACGATGACGAGCTGATTTGGCTGAACCTTCGCCTGGCCGAAGCGGTGCGGTCGGTGAACCCGCAATTCGAGGTCGTCGTCGGTCTGGCGCAACCTTGGGGAGAATATCTAATCCAGCAGGCGCGAACCGAATCTCCGTTCCGCTTCGCCGACAAGCTGCACCGCACGGGGATGAAGTTGGGTGCCCTGGATCTCGAAATCCACATGGGGATCTGCCCACGCGGCACCTACTGCCGAGACATTCTCGATTTCTCTCGTCTGCTCGACCTTTACGCACTACTAGGTACGCCGCTGCAACTTACCATGACCTATCCCAGCAAGCTTGGGCGGTGCTCGAATGCCGATCCGGAACAACGAGCCTGCAACGGTTTCTGGAAAGAAGGCTTCTCGAACGAGACTCAGGCAGATTGGGCGGACGAGTTCCTCTCCTTGGCCATCTGCAAGCCATACGTTCGCGCCGTTCATTGGGGCGAATGGTCGGATGCCGCCATTCACTATTTTCCTTACTGTGGTTTATTCGATGGGCAAAGCCAGCCAAAACCGATTCTCGCCTCGCTCCGTCGTTTGCGCACGGAACATTTACGCTGACAGGCTGACGTCGTCGAACTGACCCGAGATTCCCGTTTCGATTTTTACTCTTTGCCCTCTGGAGGAATCAACGCTCAAGACGAGCGTGTTCCTCCGCAGGAACGATTTTTTTCAGAACCTCACCAAATCTCCCGAATAAAAACATGCCTGCCCAAGATCATTACTGGAGTCAGTTCGCACGAGACTATGAAGAGGATTTCATCGATCCGTTTCTACCAGATGTACGTGACAATCCGTTGAAAAAGACCTGCCGCCGCTTAGCGGAACGCGGTGCCCGTGTCGCGGGCGATCTGGGATGCGGTATCGGCCCCATGTTGCCATTTCTCGAACGATACTATCCGACGGTCTTTGGCGTCGATTTCGCGGAAGGCATGTTGAAACGCGCCAAGGAACAGGTCGGCGACGCCTCCAAAGTTCAGTTCGTCAAAACCTCGATGCTGGAATTATCCCCGTTGTACGGGCAACTCGACGTCGCGCTTGCCGTCAACAGTTTGGTGATGCCAAACGTCGCCGATCAGGATAAAGCCTTGTCGGAAATCTTCGCCACGCTGAAGCCCGGCGGGAGTTTCGTCGGCATCCTGCCGGCGATGGATGCGGTCCATTATTACCTGATGCTGCTGGTCGATCGTGCCTTGGCCGCGGGGAGGCCTCTGGAAGCGGCCTACAAAAGTGCCTCGCATTTCGGCGATGCCAAACATTATGACTTCGCTTTTGGTCAGTTTCGCTATGAAGGTCTTCACCAACATTTTTGGCAGCCCTTCGAAGCCAAATACCGTTTTGAAAAAGCTGGCTTTCACCTGAAAAAGCTGAAAAAAATCTCGCTCTCGTGGTCCCAGTTCGCCTGTGCCAAGGAATTGAAGAAGTATCCCGCACCGTGGGATTGGTTTTTCCTGGCAACGAAGCCAAGACCTTGAGAAATAAAGCGATCGGCGAACGCAGTTTCGGTTTCAACGAGTTCATGCATTCACCTTCTGCGACACCTTTGGACCCCGACCACGATTCCACAGGCGTTCCACGGTGGTTGCGCCTGCGGGGCGTACGCGTCAACAATCTCAAGAACGTTTCCGTCGACCTTCCAGCGTTCAAGCTCACGGCCGTCGTGGGCGTGAGCGGAGCTGGCAAGAGCAGCCTGGTTTTCGAGACGCTTTACGCTGAATCGCAACGGCGCTATTTGCAGGGATTTTCCGCCTCGGCCCGCCAATACCTTGAACGTTTCGATCAACCCGATGCTGATGAAATTGGCGAACTCCCACCGGCCGTCGCGATTCGCGCGGAAGATCAGACTCGGCGTTCCCATGCGAGCGTGGCGGAGTTGGCGGAACTCGCCGCCCCCTTCCGAGTGCTCTTTGCACGTGAAGGACAGGTTTTCTGTTCGGGATGTGGCAACCTGGTGACCGGCGCCGATGCCTTATCCGTGACCCAAGAAATCCTTACTTGGCCAATCGGAACTCGTTTCACGATCGCATTTCCCGATCGCCCCGAAAATGAAGAAAAAATCAGCGACTGGATTGCCAGGCTCCAGGAACACGGAATGGTGCGGGTGTTGGTGGATGGGCAGATTCTACGAATCGGCCAAGACACGTTCCCCTCGGTTTCACCGGACACAGAGATTTTCGTTGTCGTGGATCGATTGGAAGTCGGTAAATTCGAGACCAGCCGACTGCAAGAATCGCTGAAACTCGCATTCGAACGGGGAACGGGCCAGGTAGGGATCGTCCGCGCTGACACAATTCTCACCTACGATCAGCGATGGAAATGTACCCGGTGCGAACTGAGCTACGTGCCGCCTCAACCGCGCCTTTTCGATCGCCACGATGCTCTTGGATCCTGTCCGACATGCGCTGGAAACGGTTTGCGTGGTAAGGAATCAGCGCCCTGCCCTACTTGTGAGGGAACGGGGTTTTCCAAGGTGGCTCTTGCTGTTCGCTGGCATGGCCGAAACATCGCCGAATGGTTGAACCTTCCGTTCGAGACACTCAGGGCGGAGTTGATCGACACGGCCGATGGGCGAAAGGACGACCCTCTCCGCCAACGGTTGATTCGTCATCTCGAAACGGTGTGCGACTTTGGCTTGGGTTTTCTGCCACTCGCGCGACGAGCCGACGAACTTTCTTCGGGTGATTACAAACGCCTTCGCATCGCGGATGCCGTCGCGGGAAGCTTCGTTCAAACGTTATTCCTGATCGATGAACCAAGTACGGGAATTCATCCAACAGAGATTCCTTCCCTCCTCCATGGGCTCCATCGGCTTCGTGACGCTGGAAACACCGTCGTGATCATCGACCACACCAAGGAACTTTTGGTGGGCGCGGATTTTATCGTCGAGATGGGCCCCGGTGCCGGCGACGAAGGTGGTACGTGCGTCTTCCACGGACCTAGTTCCGAATATTTCGCCGGCACGCAATCGCCGACGATTCCGTCGGTCGAAGCCAAAAAACGCACGCCTCGGCATTTCCTCGAAGTTCACAGCCCGAATGATCACCAAGAAACGCCTCTCACACTTCCACTGGGGGTCGTCGCGGCCATTACCGGCACGGCCCGAAGTGAAACGGGGCGGCGATTGGCGAACATCGCGAACGTGATTCGACCTGGGAGCGTGACTCGCCAGGAACGGTTCATGAATCTCCGTTCAACGATCCGCGTCGCGGGTTCGGAACAGATCGGAGAAATCGTCTGGATGGATTCGACGCCGAGTCAGCGTCCGCCACGTGGAAACCCCGCGAGCTTTCTAAAGATTTATGATGAAATTCGAGACGTCTTCGCCGAGACGCACGAAGCGAAAGTACGCGGCTTCGGCCCAGGGCATTTCAGTTTCCACCAAGCAGGTGGGAGGTGTGAGGTCTGCCAAGGCCAAGGAATGCTGGACGTGGATATGCAGTTCCTGGCCGATGTCCGAATGACGTGTCCGGAATGTTTGGGAAAACGCTTTCAAAAGGAAATTCTGGAAATCAAAGTTCGCAGCCTGAGCATCGCGGAAGTTTTGGAACTCACCGTTCGCGAGGCGTTTCGCTTCTTTCGCGCCCAGGGAAAAATCGAACGCCGACTAAAGTTTATCCTCGATGTTGGGCTCGAGTATCTTCGCCTTGGCCAACCACTCGAAACGCTTTCTGGGGGTGAAATGCAAAGGCTCCGCCTCGGCATGCACCTGGCGACGAATCGAAAGGCAAAAACGCTTTTCATCTTGCTTGAACCGATGGCGGGCCTGCATCCGAAAGACATCGCGAAACTGCTGGAATGTTTCCATCACCAAGTCGAGATAGGGCATTCCTTTCTTCTACATGAAAATTTGCCCCAGGTGGTTCAAAACGCGGACGTCGCGGTCGAGTTGATTCCACGGGAATAATTCCCTCCACCGCGCCGAGAAGGCGAATTGCGCTTGCGGGCCCGCTCCGGACACGAAATAATAGCGAGGTAGGTCTAAATGGGGGGGGAACCATGGCAGGACGACATACGCACCCGCACGCCTTTTCGGCCATGAACGGCAACGTTCGCGAAGGCCTCGTGCTTTCGAGCAGGCGTAACTTTCTGAAAGCCGGTATGGCGGGTATGGCGGGCCTTTCGCTTCCCGACCTGCTTAAGGCCCAAGAAACCTCCCGCGAAGTTGGCGGACCCACGCCTACCGGAAAAAGCGTCATTCTCTTGTGGATGGCGGGCGGCCCAAGCCATATCGACATGTGGGATCCCAAGCCTGACCGCCCGATTGAAAACCGTGGCCCTTTTTCGACAATTTCGACGCGACTGCCTGGTGTCCGTGTCTGCGAATACCTGCCCAAATCCGCCGAGATGATGGATCGATTCACGTTGATCCGGTCGGTCGACGCCCATCATAGCAATCACGAACCCAATACCGTTTTCCAGACCGCGAATTTGGAAGCCGAACCACGCACGAATCGGCAAGCACATCTTTACCCGGCCATTGGCTCCATCGTCGCGAAACACCATGGCCCGAATCATTCAGGGATGCCGGCTTATGCGTCGTTCATGCGGTCGCGGTCGCATCTCGCTTTCGCGGGATATTTGGGTCGGCAATATGATCCATTCATCGCCAATCAGGCGGTTTCTTTGCCCATTTACGACCTCGTAGGTGGCAACACCGGACAAATGTCGAACGCCTCGCTCTTTCGCTTTGCCGAGGGGGTGAGCATGGATCGAATCCATGACCGCCGATCTTTGCTCTCGCGTTTCGATCAGATTCAGAATTCGTTGGACGTGACCGGCTCCATGGATGCGATGGATCGATATGGACAACGAGCCGTGGAAATGCTGGTGGGCCGCCGAGCGCAAGAAGCGTTTGACCTTTCGCGTGAACCCGCAAACGTGCGCCATCGATATGGTGATCACCTTTGGTGCCAACAGGCATTGTTGGCGCGTCGCATGGTCGAAGCGGGGGTTGCCTTTGTCACGCTCGATTTGAGCTACCATACCGCGTCCGGAACGTGGGACACTCACGGCGACAATATTCCACCTTACGGTGGCATCTGGAATGGCCTTCGACCTTTGCTGCCCCTGTTCGATCACCTCCTTACCACCCTCGTTTCCGACCTGGAACAGCGAGGCCTTTTAGACAACACGCTGGTGATCGCGATGGGCGAGTTCGGTCGCACGCCTCGCGTGGGAACCCAAGGAAGCACCGACGGTCGCGACCATTGGCCCGTGGTCATGTCGATGGTGCTCGCGGGCGGTGGATATCGGCATGGCCAACTAATCGGCAGCACCGACGCGGACGGGGGCCAAGTCAAAGAACGACGCGTGACCCCGGCCGACCTTGCAGCCTCCATCTATCAGCATTTTGGCGTTCCGCTGAACACCACCTACCTCGACCACACGGGAAGACCCCGCAACGTCGTGGAAGGCGGACGACCCATCGCCGAGATCTTTTAATCCACGTCAAGAATCCTACGGGGAGTCGCGAAGGCGCAAAAAAGGAAGCGGCGGATCACTGGGATGGCTATTTCGAAACCAGGGGTTCATGCTTCCAAGCTCCTCAGCCTCTCCGCGTGAGGCTTTCCGACGTTTCCCGCGAGTGAACTTCGCCGCAACGCGGCACGGCTCTTTTCCTTTCGATCGAAACTTTTCGTTGACCGACTTCCCTCGCCTCGCCACAATCGAGGCGTTCCAATTTCGCACCGGGGGGAAAATCCGTCATGCGCATTTTGTTGATCATCCTCGCCTTGTTCGTGGCCAACTTCTCGTCCGCACAGGAGAAGGCGACCAGTACCGCCAACGCGGAGGGAATCCTCAAAAGCTTCCTCCGTGCCAAGGGAAAGCCGGCCGAGGTAACCGAACCATCGAAAATGTTGCGGGAATATCTGCTCGCCGAATGCCAAAAAGAGTTCGATCGGCGTCGTGATTTGGTGATGAAGCTGGAAAAACCCGATGCCATTCGCAAACGCCAGGCGGAGTTGAAGGCGAAATTCGTTGAAGCGTTGGGCGGCTTTCCCGAGAAGACGCCCTTGAACGCGAAGCTGACGGGCACGATCGAAGGCACCGGCTTCACGGTGGAAAAAGTCATTTACGAAAGCCAACCGCAGCATCATGTGACAGCTAGCCTTTATCTTCCCAAAGGCAAAGGCCCCTTTCCGGGCGTGCTGATGCCTTGTGGCCATAGCGCCAATGGCAAGGCGGCGGATGCGTACCAACGCATCTGCATGTTGCTTGCCCGCAATGGATTCGTCGTTCTTTCGTACGACCCAATCGGTCAAGGCGAACGCTTACAGCTTCTCACAGATAAAAACAAAGCCGGAATTCCTGGAAGCACGAGCGAACACACGATGGTCGGCGTCGGCGCATTGCTGGTCGGACGTTGCACCGCCACCTATCGGATCTGGGACGGCATTCGCAGCCTCGATTATCTTGCGAGCCGACCCGAGGTCGACGCGAAACGCCTGGGTTGCACGGGAAACTCCGGAGGTGGAACTTTAACGGCATACCTCATGGCTCTGGATGAACGTATCGTCGCGGCGGCACCCTCCTGCTACATCACATCCTTCGAGCGCCTTTTCAACACCATCGGTCCCCAAGACGGCGAACAAAACATCCCCGGCCAAATCGCGTTCGGTATGGACCACGCCGATTATGTCACCATGCGGGCGCCGCTCCCGACGCTCCTTTGTACGGGAACCCAAGACTTTTTTGACATCATTGGCTCCTGGGCGACGTTTCGCGAGGCGTCGCTCCTTTATGGAAAGCTCGGGTACGGGGAACGCGTCGCGATGTTCGAATTCAACGACAAACACGGCTTCTCCCAGCCTCGCCGCGAAGCCGCCACCCGCTGGATGCTCCGTTGGCTCGCCGGCAAGGAACAGTCCGTCTTCGAGGAAACGACTTCCATCTTCACGGACGAACAACTCCAATGCACACGAAGTGGCCAGGTCCTCGAAGATTATAAAGGGAAATCCGCCTTCCACATGAACGTGGAAGAATGCAATCGATGGGCAAGTGAACGTGCGAAGTTCACCTCACTTCCCGAATCCGACCGGAAGGCAAAAATCCGATCTCTTCTTGGTTTGGAAGAAAGGATCGCGCCCGCCACGATCGCTTGGCGGAAAATGGTCCACACGGAAGATCGCCTATCAACACATGAAATGGTTTTCCAAATCGAACCAGGAGTCTATGTCCCAGCACGCCGGTTCAAACATATTCAGCCTAAAAAATCGGCGCAAATCGTTCTTCCGGATAAAGGCTGGGAGTTCGGCTCGAAGCTTCCACCAGCTTTGGAAAAGAAATACCAGGATGGGCATGAAATCCTGGTTCTCGATGTGCGAGGCCTAGGTGAAACTTCACCTGCCCCGATAGGTTGGAAGCAAACCTATTTCGGCGTCGACATGCCTCATGCATTCATGGCCCAGCACCTGAACCGTCCCCTTGCGATCGTGCAAACCGTGGAAGCAAACGACGTCGAACTGAGCGGTCACGGACTCGCGGGTCTTGTCGCGCTCCACGCTGCGGCACTCGAGCCGAGAATTCGGAGCGTGACTACGGAAAAAACGCTGACGCGATGGGAAGACGTGGTAAAAACTCCGATTAGCTTCAACCAACTTTCGTCGACCTTGCATGGCGTGCTGAAGGTCTACGACCTACCCGAACTTGCCAAATCATTGGCACCTCGCACGGTGACGGCCGTGGATCCTGTCAACGCCCAAGGCCAGGCAATCCGTTGACCTTGAAATTGATCAGAATGGCGAACCGGCCCCGTAAGGGGCCGGTGGAAAGAACAATTCCCAGTGCTCATGCAAACCGACCGAGGCGGACCTATTCGACTGGTAAGGCGAGCGGCGAATAATGATTTACCGGAACCCCGCTTGTCGTTTCGCGCTCGCCCTATCTCATGAAATCCCATGTACCCACAAACGTTCGCAAGATTTCGAGCGAGCGCGAAACGACAAGCGGGGTACCTGGTAATTTTTCTCTCGCCGCTCGCCTAAACGCGTTAGCGACCGAACGGTCGTGCGGGCGGGAAGGGATTATAGGTCCGCATAGGCGTGTTCTGCTGAAAGTATCCCGCGTAATTCAAAAACACCGCCGTATGACCGGTTTGTTCCAGCGTTGCGATTCCGAGTTCGTTCGCAGAAAGCGGGCGAGATGCCGGTCCTGGGTCCGTCGGCAGGCCGGTGAACGCACCAATGTTCGATTGAAACGCTCGGCGGTCGGTTTCGGAAACTTTCCCCAAGTAATACCCAATCGCAGGGTTTGGGTTGTTCAAAATGTTCAAGTAAGGACTAACCGCTGGACGCTGGTAGGGGCCAAATTGATTGGGATAAAGATAATTGGGAACCTGGGCGCTCGCATTCGGCGCCGTGACGGTGAACACAATGGACAGAGAAAGTATCCATAATCGCATGGTGCCGATCCTTAGCGTGGAGGGCGTCTCCGAGCACGAACCTCCGCGACGTCGTTGATTCATTCGTCGCGGCTGAAAGGCTTTGAAACGTTTCGTCGTACCGAAGTTTATCGATTGATGCCGTTGTTAAAGCCGGTGTTGCCGTTGCGAATCGAATTCACGGTTTGGCTGCCCAAAAGTGTCACACCCAACAAGCGTTCGATCGGCGATAACACCTTCTGCAAGCCGTTGTCGAATCGGCGTAAACAATCCGCTCGAACATACACGCGGTCGCCGGGCATGATTTGCCAGTTGGTGGACGTATCGCCACAACGGACCACGGCATCCCAATTCACATCGAGCCGCGATGGTGTGCCCGGGGTGGGGCATCGACGAGCCACCCAGATATGCTTCTTCGAAGCTTGGGGCGGCAAGCCATTGACCTGAGAGAGTGCGTCGAGCACGGTTTCATTTCCCGTGAAGGGCAAGCGAATCACCTGCTCGCCCAACCCGGCACCGTCCAGGATGACGTAGTAAACCTTGCTATTATACGCCACCACATCCACGCTCATGCCGTCGATCACGTCATCGAGCTTGATTTTCTTGTCTTGAAGTCGGCTGAAAATCACCCTCGCCACCGCGTCACGCGCCTGATCAAGTGTCAAACCAGCGACGAGGACCGAACCATACACGCCCACGCCGATGGTGCCATCAGGTCGCACCAGGTGTTGGCCTCGGATGGGCTGTTCAAGAAGACCGCGAAGGGATTCCACCTGCAACACGTCGGGCGGGCCGATCACGTAGGGTGGAAGCACGATGCGATTCAGTTCGTCTGGAGCGCCGCCTCGATGACCAAGGGCGCCGTACGGAGCGAATCCTACCGCACCGACCGAAGGATCGCCCGGGAAATAGCCCCCCTGGGTGGAAGGACGCAAGCGAGCGGGCGCTTCGGGTTCTTCTTTATCCTTTTCTTTGTCTTTTTTGTCGGTGTCTTTTTTAGGTGCGGACTTCTTACCCGTGAGCGGGTCTTCAGGCGGTGGCATTTGAACGACCAAGGCAACGGACGAATCGTTTTTCTTCGCGAAGGGATCGGGAATTTCGAGTTTAGGCTGCGATGTCGCGATGGGCACCGTCGCCGTGGAGGGTCGCCAAAGGGTCGGTGCTTTGAGGTCTTTATCCGTCGCTTGCACCTGCTTCACGGGTCGTTGTGGTGGAGTTTCAGCGATCACCGTATTCGCTGGGATCGGCGTGCTCAGCGAGATTTTGGGACCTCTGACATAGCTCGCCATCTGCTTTTCCATGGCCAAGCTCGCGTCCTCCAGCGACATGCCCACGATCGGCACGGTGCCGTAGGGCCCAAGCACAATCGATCCATCGGGGCCAACCACGGACCTACCACTTCGAACCACACCCGGAGTTGAATCGTCCGTTTGAACGGTCCATTCCAACTCCATCCCCGTCGCGACATGGGCGTGCGGCGAATTGGGCATCACGCGAGAAGCGGGTGGCGAATGCGCCGTCAGCTGGTTTGCGGCGGCGTGAGGCTCCTGCCTCGCTAGCATTTGGCCAACGTGTGACGTCGAGGTGCACCCCACGGAAAGGACCATACATCCGACCATGAGGCATCCTGCCTCCAGCGTCCTGCCAACGCAACGGTGCAACATGATTCGCTCCAATGAATCGGATGGGGGAAACGAGCGCGACGCGCCCATTTTCCTCGCGGCTTCATCCTGGGATATGGAGGGTATCGGGAGACTTTCATGGCCAGAATTACGTCCTTGCCCCCAGTTTCACGCTTCTTCCGCGAACCATCACCACACAGAGCGTATCCTGCGAAGGTCGATTTCAATTGGCAGAACCCGTGCAACCGGAGGTTGGCGTCACGATCGGTAAAGTCCATGCTCGACAGCCGTGTCGGGCGGCAGCTTTGCACTTGAAAAAAATTGGCGAAAAAAGTCGGCGAAGCGGGAAAGGTTGGTTGACTTTTTTCGAACGTTTGACTTATGATACCTCCGCTCGAAGAGGCATTTGCTCATCACAACCTTGATTGACCCGATCGAACGAGGCGGTTTCGCCGCCAGGCAGGATGCCGACGGTCACCATGGAGGGACATCGATGACCACGCAGCCGGAACGATCCGTTAAGCTTGCGTATTCTCACCTTTTTATCGCTGTTGCGGCTAGCGTTCTCCTACTCTGGTCCTATTGGTCCACGCTCGCTGAAATGCTCTGGCGCTGGAATAACGATCCCCAATATTCCCACGGATTCCTCGTGCCGTCGTTCGCTGGCTATCTGCTCTGGCTCCGCCGCGGCATGATGGCGAACGCACCGTGGTCCACGAGCGTGTGGGGATTCGCTGTCCTCATCGTGGGTTGCGCGCTCCGCCTCGTGGGAACCCGTTTCCACTACGGCTACCTCGATCAAATTTCGCTTCTTCCCTGCGTGCTGGGCATTCTTATGATCCTGGGTGGCATTCCAGCTTTGCGCTGGAGTTGGCCCGCCGTGGCGTTTCTCTGCTTCATGGTACCCCTACCCCATGCAATCTCGATGGCGATGTCCGGGCCCATGCAGTCGTTCGCGACCCAAGCCAGCACTTTCGTTTTGCAAACGCTGGGTCGCCCTGCCGTCTCGGAAGGAAACGTCATCCTGATTAACGATGTCGAACTCGGAATCGTTGAAGCCTGTTCCGGGTTACGCATGCTGGTGGTTTTCTTCGCCCTTTCCACCGGCGTCGCGCTCTTGATCGAAAAACCCATTTGGGAACGTCTTTTCGTGGCCGCGAGCGCGGTCCCCATCGCGCTGGCATCGAACGTCATCCGCATCGCGGGCACGGGCTTGCTGTTCGATTTGGCGGGCGATGCCGTCAATCACGACTTCGTTCACGATGCCATGGGTTGGTTGATGATGCCGATCGGATTGGCGTTTTTGGTTCTCGAACTTTGGGTTTTGAATAATCTCTTGCTCGAGCCGGACGCCTCCACGCGTCCGGCTCGAGCAAGCCAAGTCACCTTGCAGCGGGTGGAGATCCACCCCGTCACGATGTATGCGAAGGAAAAAGGTTCCCGCCGAGCCCGCACCGCGGCCCAACCCACGGCCGAGCAGCGAGAACCCGAACCGCAACCGCAAAACCGTTGATCCCGCTCCGTGGTTTGAACGCCGACTTCGATCGCGAGATGGATACACCGTCTCGCGACTTCGAGTGAGTTCGCCGTTTCCTAGGCGTTCCCATCGAAACCGAGGGGCAAATGGAAACGCGAAGGAATACCGATCGACGCCCTCTCAGAATGGACATCTGAGGTTTACCTACAGGGAGGTTTGTTGTGGCCAATCACGATCCCGCATCGAACAACCATAAGCTGCCGGCGACGCTGCGCATGCCGCGCCCCGACACCCCCGTGAACCCCGTTCCAACCCTCTCTTCCACTCCCGACGCCCTGTCGCTGCTCAAAGCGATCAAACGGCGCTGGTTTTCGGCGTTGATGCTTGGCATCTTCGCGGCCGGCCTGGCGTTCGCGGGAGTATGGATGCTGGTGCCGCCTCGCTATGGCGCCTTCCATCTCATCCAAGTCTCCACGCGGGTCGACCCAATCCTGAGCGTCCGCGATGGACAAAGGATCGAACTGAGCACCGTCATGCGAACCGCCGCGGCACGTATCAAAAGCCGTGAAGTCGCGATGATGGCGTTGAAGCAAGATGGCGTCCGCACCTTGCCAACGATCAGCAAGCATCTCGACACGTTGAGCACGTTGACCTGGCTCGAGGAAAACTTGAAGGTCGACTATTCCGATGGCTCGGAAATCCTCAACGTTTCCTTGCCTGGCGAAAATCCAAGCGACCTGGTGGTGATCGTCAACGCGATCGTGAAATCCTATCTGCAAATCATCAACGGAGCGGACACCAAGGTCGCCACCGACCGCCTCGAAAAAGCAAAACTGCTGCACGCAGACGCGAAGCAAAAGCTCGAGGAAAAAACCGCGAATAAGGAAGCGCTGCTTCGTAAGCAAGGCGTGGAAGACGTGTACGCCGCTTTTGCTCGGCAACAAAATGCCCACAACAACCTGAATCGAACGCTTGACCAGATCACGCAACTCAAATACGAACTTGATCGCAAGAAGACGCAGCTCGCGTCGCTCCAAAAACAAAAGGCCGAAATGCCAGCACGGTCCACCGAGGTGGAAATCACGCCGAGCAAATTGCTTGAAGCAGATCCATTACTCAAACGAAACTACGAAGAATACCTTAACCTTCAACGCATTGTCGATCGCATGGTTGACTCGGGATATCGTGAAACGGAATTCTCGCTCCGAACCAATCGCGCTCGCATGAACGAACTTTACGCAACGATCAAGACACGAGGCGACGAGCTTCGTTCTGAATTGAAAGCGGAATGGGCGGAAAAGGTAAAGAACACGCCGGAAGGCAACCTCGCCCAGAATATTGCTCATTTGGAAGCGGAAATCAGCCCTCTCGAAAAACACATTCAAGCGCTCAACGAAAAGGCGGTTACGCTTGAAAAAGAATCGGAGATGATCAAGCGATGGAATGCTCCATTGACGATCATCGAATCGGAAATCCAGCAAATGGAACGCACCGTTGCTCAACTTCACGACGCGGTGCAGCAAAGTCTTATCGCCGTAGCAAGCGAACCGCGGATCCAACCAATCGGTGAAGCGGAATTCCAACCCCGCGACGCGAAAAAGCGAATCATGATTTTGGCGGGTGTGCCGATGATGGCGTTTCTATTCGCGGTCTTCGGGGTGGCATACCTTGAATTCGCCGCCCGCCGAATCCACGACGCGGACGAAGTGACCACCAGCCTCGAATTGCCCGTGGTAGGTCAAGTGCCCGAACTGCCGGACGCTCGCAAACGCAAGGGCGTGACGAATCCGCAAACCGAGGAACGCATCCGCCACAGCCTCATCGAATCGATCGATGCACTACGCACGATGTTGCTGCGGAACGCCACGCAGGAAAACATGCGTGTCGTCATGGTGACGAGTGCCGTCGAAGGGGAAGGCAAGACGACGCTCGCAAGCAACCTCGCCATGAGCCTGGCTCGCGCGGGCCGCAAAACCTTGTTGATGGATTGCGATCTTCGCAGTCCAGCCGCCCATCAGCTTTTCGAACAAACGCTGCAACCGGGTTTCAGCGAAGTAGTGCTTCACGAAGTGGACCTTCCCGACGCAGTTCGGCCGACGACCACCGACGCCAACCTTTACCTCCTGCCCGGCGGCCAATGGGATCGCGAGGTTTTGCAGGAATTGGCGAAATCCGGCACCGTCAGCATCTTCGAAAAGCTGCGCGACGAATTCGATTTCATCATCGTCGATTCGCATCCGGTACTTCCTGCGACCGATTCGCTTGTCCTGGGTCAACATGTGGATGCCGTCTTGGTTTCGGTGATGAAGGAAGTCAGCCAAATGCACCTGATGCACAAGGCCTGCCAACAACTCGCGACGCTCGGTATCCGCGTGTTCGGAGCCGTGGTGAATGGCGTACCCGTCAAGACCTACGGCAAAACGAACATGGGCCAACCCGTGGCGGCGTAAAGATTGGCGTTTCTCGCATCCATGAATTCACGCACCCTTGAGGAAAATTACGAATGCTCAAAACGATATTGATCCTGGTCGGCTCGGGCGTGTTGATCGCCTCCAGCATCGTGCATGGTCTTTGGACGGACCGGTGGTCCGATGGTCTAGACCTGGTCGCGGCAGGGGAAAGCTTAGAAACGATCCCTACCAAGATCGGCGTCTGGGAAAGTACTCCCATGACGTTGGAAGATCCGAAGAAATACAGCCTTGCCGGTAGCCTGGGCCGTAGCTACCTCAACACGTCCACGGGGGTGCGGGTGACGCTTTATCTCGCAAATGGAAGACCGGGACCGGTTTCCATTCACACGCCCGAGATTTGTTTCGCGGCCAATGGATACAAGGTCGAAGAACAAAAAGTCCACGCCATGGCGCCAAGCTCGAAATCGGGGCCAGAGTTCTTCACCGCGCGTATGACGAAAAAGGACAATGCAAGCCAAAATATCCTGAGAATCTTCTGGGGATGGCGCGAAGGCACGCGGTGGCGAACCGCCGACAATCCTCGGCTTGCGTTTGCGGGTGAAAAGATTTTGCACAAGATGTACGTCATCCGCGAGATGGCTCATGCGGGTGAAGCCGCCGAGACGGATCCGTGCTTGGATTTCCTAAAGGAACTTCTACCCGTTCTCGAACGAAAATTGGTCAACGACCAAAAAGCCTAAGCGTCCGCGCTAGGTCAAACGGAATAAACTCAGCCCAGCAAAAACGACAAGAGAGTACGAGGCATCAGCACGGGCGGGATTCAGGACGAACTCGATCGTGTTGAAATGGATTTTTAGCTCTGACCAATGGGTCCACGACCCCTTGTGCGAAGCACCCGAAGGGGAGTTTTGGCAACGGGTTCCGCCCCTTTCGTCAGGACCTTTTATTCACACCTGGAGGTTAGTACGATGCTGACCAACCTGGACTCAGCGACTACACCGGCGGTTTCCGAGCGGGATGGCTTGCGCCCGCGAAAAAATCGCCGCTTCTCGAAACCTGAAGCCCAAGTTCCCGCTCCCTATCATCCGACCGTCACGCAAAAAATTTACGCGCCGATTCGCCGGGTCTTGGATTTGACGATGTCGCTCGTGATGATGGTAATCGCCGGCCCCATCATTCTTCTCGCGGCTCTATGCGTCAAATGCACGTCGAAGGGACCCGCGTTTTACACCCAGACGCGCTCGGGAAAGAATGGCCAAGCGTTTACGATTTATAAGATTCGCACGATGGTCGACAAATGCGAATCGCTCACGGGCCCACGTTGGACGATTCCCGGAGACCCGCGGGTCACGCCGTTGGGATGGTTTCTCCGCCGGACCCATATCGATGAACTCCCACAACTTTTCAACGTGTTGCGTGGGGAAATGAGCCTGATTGGGCCACGACCCGAGCGTCCCGAGTTCGTCGCCGAGCTACAGAAAGTTTTGCCAGCATACTCGGCTCGCCTTCAAGCCGTTCCTGGGATCACCGGGTTGGCGCAAGTTCAGCTTGCTCCGGACACGGACCTCGAAAGCGTCCAGAGGAAACTTCGCTACGATATTTACTATGTTCAATCGCACGGATTGTTGATGGACATTCGCATCATGGTCGCCACGGCCCTACACATGGCGGGCATGTCTTTCGCTTGGGTTCAAAAACTTCGCTTGGTTCCGGGACCTTCCATCGTGGAGGCATCGCCTAAAACGGAAGTGATGTTGATCGTTTCGGAGACGAAGATTCCCGTGCCACGTCTGCATCAACAGGCCGCATAGAGCGGATCGCGAGAAGGTAGATCTCCGAGCCTAAGCACCGGCGAGGGACGCGCCGCCGCGACCTTTCGCTTATGATCAGGCTCGGTAATCTCGAACAAGGTATCGCCCTAGTTGACTTTCGTTCTCCAAGGGCTAATTTTCTAGCGCGGGTTGTGTTGATGGGAGATGTATCGTTCTAGAAAATCCACTACCATAACCACAATCTTTGCATTGACGTTCCTACTCCTGAGTCCGCATCCATGCAGTTTTTTCTTTTAATACTATCGACGTTCATGTTGTTCTTGCGTCCTGCGGAACTCATACCGGACCTGCAGGACGATCGTTTTTATCGGATCTTTATTTTTCTTTGCCTGCTCGCATCCTTGCCAGCCGTCGCGACCGATTTGCTAACGCGATTTCGCCACGTTCCACCGATCAAAATGTGCGTCCTGGGTTTGGTGCCGATCATCGCGATCTCGAACCTCGTCCATAGCGGCACGGATGACGCGGTCGACGCGTTTCTCGAATATGTGAAAGTCGTTATTTACTACATGCTCGTCCTGGTGCTGGTCCCCAATGTCGCTCGGTTGCGCCAATTTCTTACCTGGGTGATCGTTTTCACCGCCATGCTCGGCGGTATCGCGCTCTTTCGATACCATGCCGATTTGCAGGGATCCGAGGTGAAGAATCAGACCGTCAAGCTGAGCAGAACCCACCATCGCAATGGAACGTATGTGGTTGAGAAGAGGCAGGATTCCGCCACCGGCGAGGAAATTCTCGTCACCCGCATGTGCGGCACGGGGATTTTCAACGATCCCAACGATCTCGCATTGGCGATGGTGGCCGCGATTCCATTCGCCCTTTATCGCTTGACCGATCCCACCGAAAAGAAGTTTCGATACCTGTGGGCCGGAGCGATTTTTATTTTCGGTTACGCCTTATTGATGACCCATTCGCGCGGCGGTCTCATCGCCATGATTGCAGGGCTCGGGGTCTTTTATTACTGCCGATATGGACTCAAGAAAACCATGATCCTCATGGGATGCTCTCTCCCCGTGCTACTCCTCGTTTTCGCCGGTCGAATGACGGAAATCTCGACGAACACCAACACGGGACAGGCTCGCATCCAACTCTGGTTCGATGGCATGCAAATGTTTCGTGAAAATATCTTGCTCGGCGTGGGAATGGATAATTTCACCGACCATGCTCCTCAGGTTGCCCACCATTCCTTTATCCAATGTTATTCCGAGCTTGGCATCTTGGGTGGATCGCTGTTTCTGGGCGCGTTTTTCTATTCGTTGACCGGGATGTATCACCTCACCCGATCACCCTTGTTTGGCTCGACCCAGACGGTACAGAAATCCGCGAACATTCCTCAGCGGACGGGGATCGTTTCCGCACCCACGGCAGGCAGGTTCGGCGTTTCGATCAATCCCCTTCATCCACGCTCGGCGATCTTTTCGCTCGATGCTGTCGATCCGGAATTGAAACGACTTCTACCCTACATGTTCGCTTCGTTGGTTTCCTACACCGTGGGCATTTGCTTTTTGTCGAGAAGTTACATTGTTCCTACGTTCATGATGCTCGGAATCATGACCGTGTTTCTCCGCTTGTGCGCGGCACAACCGCCCCAACCTTTGCTGAATTTCAATCGCCATGCCGCGCTTCGTCTCGCGGGTGCGAGTTTCGCCTTTCTGGTAGGTACGTTTCTCTTTGTTCGCACCTTCGTGAATTGGTGATTCTAAGGGCATTCGCCCTGGGCAAAGAAACGATGTTCCAATCTGTCGGATCCGTATTTCCTGGTCGTCGACCTTGAGGAAAAGCTTCATGGCGTTTCGAGTCGTTGCGGTGGTCGGTGCCCGCCCAAATTTCATGAAGATCGCTCCCCTGATGTGGGAAATCCGCAAGCGGACCGACATCGAGGCGTGCCTTGTGCACACGGGGCAGCATTACGACGAAAAGATGTCGCACCTTTTCTTCGAAGAATTGCGAATTCCTCGCCCCGACATCAATCTGGAGGTTGGCTCCGGTTCGCATGCCGTGCAGACGGCAGAAATCATGAAACGTTTCGAGTCGGTCGTCCTGGAGAAAAAGCCCGACGCCGTCATCGTGGTGGGCGACGTGAATTCGACGGTTGCGTGTGCCATGGTCGCCGTCAAGCTGCACGTGCCGGCAGCGCATGTGGAAGCAGGCTTGCGCAGCTTCGATCGCTCGATGCCCGAGGAAATCAACCGCTTGCTCACCGATGCCATTAGCGATTGGCTGTTCGTGACCGAACCAAGCGGTCTCGAAAATTTGCAGCGCGAAGGGGTTCCTTCGAACAAAGTCTTTCTGGTCGGCAATGTAATGATCGATACGTTGGTGGCGTGTCAGACACGGATCGATGCGTCGCCGATTCTCGAGCAAATGAAGTTGGCGCCGAAGCAGTTCGCGGTGTTGACGATGCATCGCCCCAGCAATGTCGACGACCCCGCGACGCTGGATCGGCTGATGAAAGCGATCAGCCAACTCCAAACGACGACGCCCTTCGTATTCCCCGTCCATCCACGCACAAGAAAAACGCTCCTTGAATATAAGGGGGCGGATCTGAGTAACCTCATCTTCACCGATCCGCTTGGTTATCTCGATTTCATGAAGTTGGTGAAGGAAGCAAAACTCGTCCTCACCGATTCGGGCGGTGTCCAAGAAGAAACGACGTTTTTGAAAGTCCCTTGCCTGACGATGCGAGAAAACACCGAGCGGCCCGTGACGGTGACGCACGGAACGAACCGATTGGTGGGCATGGACCCGGCGAAAATCGTCGAGGAAGGCATGCGCGTGCTGACAGGAACGGCGCCGGCAGGAAGAATCCCAGACTTTTGGGACGGCCAAACCGCAAAACGCACCCTCGATCTGCTCGTCGATCCGAAAACGTATCCCAAAAATATTTGACCCGCGAGGCCCATGCGACCACGACGCGTTCTACTTCTGACTTTCCACTTTCCCCCCTCTGCGGCCAGCGGGAGCTTTCGCCTTCTGGGATTCGCGAAATACCTTCCCAAGTTGGACTGGAAGGTCCACGTCATCGCGCCGCCCGATTTACCGTGGGAGCCCGTCGACGCGAAACTACGAGATCAAGTTCCCGCCGAAGTAGACGTGCGAAATGTTCCTTATCCGCGAAACGCCTGGAAAGCATTGCGGTGGATGTTCCAACATTCCATTTGGCTCCCTTCGGCGTGGCGTGAAGTGCAAAAATTATGCAACGAAGCGAAGCCAGATGTGGTCGTCACCAGTGGGCCCAACCATGTCATCCATTTTCTTGGCATGGGCGTCAAGGAGTTTTATCGAGTTCCCTGGGCAGCGGATTTTCGGGATCCGTGGGTGAATGATGGGCTCGGGCATCCGATGACCTGGCGGGATCGATGGTTCCTCTTTTGCGAATCGCAGGTCTACCGATTCGCCGATCGAATCATCGCCAACGCGCCAAACGCCCAGGAGATTTATCGCCGCGAATATCCCGCCCACGCCCATAAGGTTCGCATGCTTACCAACGGCTTCGATCCAAACTTGGTCGACGAGCCCGCGCCCCCGGCGCCCACAGAGGTCGTGCGGCTCATGCATGCGGGAGAACTTTATTGGGGACGAGACCCAATGCCCCTTTTCGATGCGATGGCGGCGGTCAAAAGGAATCCGCCAATTCCTGGATTGAATCTTCAGTTCGACATCGTGGGTAAATCTGAAATCGATCGGGACAAACTCGATCAGGAGATCGCGAAACGATCGTTGCAAGAGAACATCGTCTTTCGTGGCCAGGTTTCTTATCAGCAATCGATTCGCGAAATGTATCGCTCCCATATCAATGTCCTTTTCGACACACCCAATCGCACGTTCGGCGTGCCCGCGAAACTCTACGAATATTTTGGCGGAGGACGCCCGATCTTGGCACTCGCGGAAAAACATGGCGATACGGCGGCGATTCTGAAACAAAGCGGCCTGCTCCATCGTGTCGCACACCCCAAGAATGCGGAGGAGATTCGCCAAGCTCTCGCGGACCTGATGATCGCGTTGGTTGAGAATAAGAATCTGGCTCCTCCAGGCCCGCCGGTCCGATTCACACGCGAAAGTCTGACGAAAGATTTCGTGGAAATATTGGAGGATACCATCACCTCCGCCACGGACGCCCGAGCCATGGAATGCTTGGCGATGTGAAGACAGCGCGGGGCGGGAAATGATCCGCCACGCTACCAAATGTTTTTGCAGAAACGCGTCATTGGGATGGCGGGGCCAATGCTCCCGCCGAAGAATCACGCTCGCAGGATGCGAGAGGATTGTTGCCATGGAATGGCTAACGGGAATGATCGGCGCGGCGGCCGCGGCGGGAGCCGGTGGTTGGTGGTGGTTGAAACACCACGGCATCGATCCACGCTTGCTTTGGCCCCTTTTGCGAACGGGGCTTCGCAAAGCGACCGTGCCCATCGGCGATTTTCATGTCTTCCTTTGCATCGCCGACCACTTCGAACCGAAATTCGGGCGACCATCGATGCGGCAGGCGCGTGGCAGAGTGCAACGTTGGCTGCACGAATACCCGCGCCGTTTCGATGAATTTCAGGACAGCGATGGTCGATCTCCACGCCACACCTTCTTTTATCCGCTGGAGGATTACGAGGCGGAGTTCCTTGACGGCTTGGGGGAATTATGCCGGCAAGGGTTTGGCGAAGTCGAGGTCCATCTTCACCATGAAGGCGAAACCGCAGAGCAGCTTCGCGACATTTTGACCGATTACAAACATCTGGTGGCGCAACAACATGGCTTGCTTGCTTCCCATCGCGATACCGGAAATATATCCTACGGATTCATTCATGGGAATTGGGCCTTATGCAATAGCAGGCCGGATGGGAGATGGTGTGGGATCAACCATGAACTCGACGTTTTACGCGAGACCGGTTGTTATGCCGACTTCACCATGCCTTCCGCGCCACACGTCACGCAGACGCGAACGATCAACAGCATTTACTACGCGACGAATCGGCCCGGCTACCCCAAATCCCATGACCGAGGCATCGAGTTGGGGAAAGGCCCTCAGCCGCCGGCTTCGCTGATGTTGATTCAGGGCCCGCTCGTGCCTTACTGGCGATCGTCAAGGTTTCGTATTCTCCCCAGGCTCGAAAACGGCTGCTTGCAGGCGAGCCAGCCTCCCGCGCTGCCTCGACTCGAGGATTGGCTGCGGGCGAGGGTGCAAGTTCCTACGCGACCGGATTGGTTCTTCGTGAAGCTTCACTGCCACGGCGCGCCGGAAAATGCACACGAAACCCTCCTGGGCAAACCGATGGTCGATTTTCATCGGTCGTTGGCCAAATACGCTGAACAGTTTCCCCATTTCAAATACCACTACGTGAGCGCACGCGAGATGTACAACCTGGCTCGTGCGGCCGAGGCGGGCTACCAGGGTTCGGTGGTCGGTGCGTTGGATTACGAATTGGTATGGAACGGCGACACGGAATCATTCTTGTTGGATCCGCGACGCGGCGCGAATGCCCTGGCGCGCCAAGCCATCGACCCGATTTCTCGTCCGGGAAACGTGTTCGAACAATCCCAACGAAATGAGGATGAGGCTTAGGCGATTTTTGAAGAAAATCCGCGAAGCAAGGATTTGCGAAAGATAGTCTCTTTGGGCGAAAAACGTGGAAAAAACCTGGGAAAATGGATCTGGTGAGACGGGTGGCAGAGGCCGGGAATCGGCCTTGCCCCAAAAAAACGGTTCGTGGTAGTATCCCCTCGCTTCTTGGGTTTTCGGGGGAAAACCTCGTTGGCTTTGTCGAATCGTGAGCCTCCGAGGGCATGAATTCCTTACGAGGATTCGTAGGTGAATGGACAACCGATCGAAGGTTGTTGATTCCCCCCAAGGACGCAACTAGAAACGCCTCGCAGATCGATGGTCGTTCAACGATATTCGATGCACGAGGCTTAGGGCGAATGGATTTCGAGCCTTGCGAGTCGGTGGGAATCGCTTGGCTCCCCGGTAAACCCCGAGTGTTCTTCAGCAAGGTGGTCTCGCCTCCTTGCCCGGTCCGCCGATCCGTCGGAGGCCGACCATCGATCGCACGTCGTCCACTCGCGGGTCGGCGGCGAAGTCACCTTGTGAGGCTGGTCCTCGAGAGATCCCTCCGCGGTCGACGCCGATGCCCCGTCAAACCGTTTTGCTTCCTTGAGGTCCTCTGTTCTCTGTTTCGGAAAGGATGCCTACTATGCGAAAGTCGTTGGGTCTGCTTTGCGTGTCGGCCGTGGCGGCGTTGTTGCTCGCCAATCCCGCGCACGCGGCGATCAAGTGGAGCTACGGCTCCGCGTCGTCCATGGTGTACAACACCAATAACCCGCTGCACACTTCCGCCATCGCTTTTGATGCCGCCTCCAACAATGTCGAAGGCGATACGGGGATCATCGTTCAGCGGCTTCGTGCCGTTTGGGATCCCGAAGGCAACGCCGCCAAGAACGGCTGGGCCGGCCCAGATGATTTCGACGGTGGTCCTTTGGCGGCTTACACGGTTTCGGTCACCCTGACCGATTCCAAAAGCCAACAACAATCCACGCTCACCTGGAACGGCCGCTTCAAAGGCAAAAATTTGACTGCGACCAGCTTCTCCGCACCCAAGGACGCTTTCACTTGGGATTCGCCGCTGAAGCAAACCGTGACCCTGGGTGATCCTGGCGATCAACGCACCTACACCGTGGAAATCACCAGCGCGACGCCTCCGGGCGCTCCTGGCGATCCAGGTGGAGCGATTTACGCCGACGCGACCGTGGTCGAAGGGCCCGGCGGTCAAGGCCAAGCGCCCGAACCCGCCACCTTGGCGATGGCCGCCTTCGGTCTGCCAGGCTTGCTTGTCCTCCGTCGACGTTTCCGCAAATCGTAGTTTTGCCGTGTAAAGCGGTGGCGCGGAAGCGCCACCGCTTGCTTGCGACCCGCCCCCATCTCGCGACCGCGAAGACTCGCCCGCACACCTAAGTACGAACGGAAAGGAATCCCGGCACCTGCCTCGGGAAAGGAACCCCCTAATGCGTCACAACATAGGAATTTTCTTTACAGCTCTGCTCGGGTTGGCCGTCTTCATGACGCCTGCCCAAGCCGGCGTCAAGTGGAGTTACTCCGCGAACGATGCCACCGTGTTCAACACTAACAACGCCGACAAAACCTCCGCGATCCAGTTCCAAGGCGCCTCGAATTCCGTCGAAGGCGACTCCGGGATCATCATGTATCGGCTCCTGGCGATTTGGGATCCGATGAGCAAAGGCCTGCCCGACACCGACGGGCCTGACTCGCTGGATGGCGTGACGTCCGCTTACAGCTTGGTCGTCAAATTCACGGACGACAAGAGTGGAACCTCTGGCAACCTGATTTGGAATGGCCGCTTCAAAGGTAAAAACTTCACCGAGCACAGCTTCTCCGCCGACTCGACTGCCTTCAATTGGGACAGCCCGCTCGCGCAAAAGCTCACCTTGGGCGACAACACCAACGGTTTCCGCGATTACATGGTCGAAATTTTGTTCAACACCCCCCCGGGCGCTCCGGGCGATCCAGGCGGAGCGATCTACGCCGAAGTCGCCATCCGCGACCAAAACGATAATGGCGGTGGCAACCCCGGCGATGCGCCGGAACCCGCTACCTTCACAATTGCCCTTCTCGGTGTTCCCGGTTTCTTGGTCTGGCGTCGCCGAATGAAGAAATCCGTCTAGATAACCCAAAAGGTCAAACGGAAACGCGATTCACCCTCGAGATTCCCCTGCGGGCGCATGGTGCCCGCAGGGTTTTCCTTTTTTTTTTTTTTGTGGCCCCAGCCAAAGTCGAGACATCCCGACGCCGAAAGGAGTCGGGGTTGGGCTTGACCCCAAATCGCGGATTTTATTAACATCGTTCCCGTTGGTTGGACGTACGGCCAAGACACCGACCTCTCCCGCGAGTTCGTGTCGATAAAAAATGCCGTATCGTTCTCGATTAACCCCGGAAGTCTCGGAACAGGAACGTTAGAAGAGGAAAGGATGCCTTTCATGCGCAAGTCGGTGGTTTATTCGTGCGCGGCGGCACTGGTGGCGTTCATGCTGACCAGCACCGTTCACGCCAACCCCATCAAGTGGAGCTACGGTGCGACGTCGTTCGATGTCTACAACACGAACAATCCCGCCAAAACCTCCTCGGTCAATTTTCTCGGAGCCTCAAACAATGTCGAAGGCGACTCCGGGATCATCGTGTATCGGTTGTTGACCGTCTGGGATCCCCTCAAATCCGGAAGCGCCGGCGTGGGTCCTGATTCATTCGACGGCGTGAATTCCAAATACGATCTCGCCATCACCATCACCGATACCAAAAGCCAACAATCCGATACGTTCCATTTCTTGGGACGTTTCAAAGGCGGCAATTTCACGCCGACCAGTTTCTCGGCTGCCAAAGACGCGTTTACGTGGGACTCGCCTACCCTTCAATCGAAGGACCTCGGCGATAACACGAATGGTTTCCGCACGTACACGATCGACATCACCAGCGCAACGCCCCCTGGCGCTCCTGGCGATCCAGGCGGAGCGATCTACGCGGACGTGTCGATGAAAGAAAAGACCGATAACAACGGCGGCGGTGGTGACGGTGAAGAACCTCCGCCCCCACCCAATGAAGCGCCCGAGCCGGCCACCATGGCGATGGCGGCCTTTGGCCTGCCCGCGCTGCTGGTACTCCGCCGTCGTTTCCGCAAAAACAGCTAAACGTTCAAGATTTTCTCCCCGTGGAGACCCCGTTAACTTCCGCAACGAAACGCAAAAAGCCGTCGAGATTTCATGCCGATCTCGACGGCTTCACGAACTTGAATCGAAGGTGAGGCGAGTGGCAACTCCACAAGCCCTTTCGGTCGAACGAAGTTCGAGAACCTTTTGATCGCCCCAGGTATGGACCTCACACGGATTTGCACCCTAGAACCTACAACGCGGCACTGATTTTATCGTTGGTGTCTTGAGGGATCACATCGCGCGTCTCGCACCACATGATGTACACCTAGGAATGGATTCTCCTATGCGCAAGGTTAACACGAAGTTTTTCTTTCTCCTCGTTGGCACGATCGTTTTCTCAACGGGTGCCGTCTTCGGAATTCATCGCCTTCAAGCGAGCAACATCGCGAGTGCCTTACTTTCGCAGGCACACCTTTCGAAAGAAAACGGCAAGCTCGATCAAGCCACCCGTTACCTCAACCGCTACCTTGAATTCGCACCCGACGCGATCGAGCAACGCGCGGAGTTGGGGTTACTATTGGCCGACCCTCGGTTGGCCACCACTCCTAGCAAAGCACGCCGAGCGAATTTCGTTCTCGAACAAGTTCTGATCAAAGACCCCGAGAGAAACGAAGTTCGACAAGCCTTGTGCCAGTTGGCGATTCGAATGCGCAAATTCGACGTCGCCAGCGAGCACCTAAAATTTCTCGAAAAAGCGCTTCCCGAATCTGGAGAAGTCGCATTTTTGGCGGGTCAATACCACGAAATGAAAAACAACCCGGCGAAGGCGATCGATCGCTTCCGAGTTTCGGTTCGGCGAAACTCAGCGAACGTCGAAGGCCATCTCCGTTTAGCAAGCCTACTTCGGCAAGCGGATTTCGGTCAGGAAACGCCGAAACATTCTGAAGAGATCGAGACCACCTTGGCGGCAGCGCTCGAAAAGGCACCGCAAGATGCACGTGTGCTGGGTGAGTTGGCACGCCTGAAACAAGACAAAGGGGATCATGAAGGGGCGTTGGTCCACCTCGAGGCGGGATTGAAAAAGAACCCTATGGAACCTCGTCTTT
>WBZS01000592.1_pt1 | contig 41804 bp, 42 predicted proteins | sample 5204201 | NCBI WGS metagenome assembly WBZS01 (sample SAMN12344357, study PRJNA552823) | activated sludge metagenome | biome: Activated sludge suspended growth; feature: Nitrification reactor; material: Wastewater; isolation source: activated sludge from nitrification reactor of wastewater...
GGGTAGCCTGACCGCCGTGACCACGCGCGTGCTCATCCGCGGCACCGGGCTCATCGGCACGAGCCTGGGGATCGCGCTCACCCGCCAGGGGTATGCCGTGACCCTCGCCGACCCTTCGCCGACCGCCGAACGGCTGGCGCGCGACCTGGGGGCGGGGGAGCTCGCGACCGAGGGGAGCGAGGCACCTGACGTGGTCGTCGTGGCGGCACCACCCGATGTGGCGGCCGACGTCGTCATCGACGCGCTGGCCACGTGGGCAAGCAGCGTCGTCACCGATGTCGCATCGGTCAAGGGGGTGGTGCTCGACGCAGCTCGGGCCGCGGGTGCCGACCTCACGCGCTACGTCGGCTCGCACCCGATGGCCGGACGCGAGCGCTCGGGCGCCGGCCACGCGCGGGGAGACCTGTTCGAGGGTCGGGCCTGGGTGGTCGTCCCGTCGCCGGAGTCCAGCACGTCGGCTGTGGCGACGGTGACCGATCTGGCCAGATCGGTGGGGTCAGCGGTCACCGTCATGGATGCCCAGACCCACGACGAAGCTGTCGCCACGATCTCGCACCTGCCCCAAGTGGCGGCGAGTCTCGTTGCGGCACAGTTGCGTTCGCTCGACGAGCAGGCCCTGGGCCTGGCCGGACAAGGGGTCCGTGACGTCACCCGGATCGCCGCGAGCGACCCGCGCCTGTGGACCCAGATCATCGCCGGCAACGCGGGATCGATCCGGGAGGTCCTTGGCCGCGTGCACGCCGAGCTGGGAGAGCTACTCGGCGCACTGGCCGCCCTCGCCGCTCCGGACGACGCCATTGGCAGCCTCGAAGTCGTCAACCGGACGATCACTCACGGCAACGTCGGGCACGCGCGGATCCCAGGCAAGCACGGTGCCGGCCCCGCGGCATACCTCCCGGTCACGGCGATCGTCCCCGACACACCGGGCGCGCTCGCCCGGCTGCTCACCGACGTCGGCGAGGCGGGGGTCAACCTCGAGGACCTGCGGATCGACCACGGGCTCGGGCAACCGTTCGGTCTCGCCGAGATCATGGTCGTGCCGGCTGCCGCCGAGCACCTGCAGCAGGCATTGGAGGCCAAGGGCTGGCGGGTGCTCGACTGATGGCCGCACCCGCCAGCAGTGAGGGTATGCCGCTCGTCGTCGCCATCGACGGCCCGTCGGGGTCGGGGAAGTCCTCGGTGAGCCGGGCGGTGGCGCGCGCACTCGACGCGGCCTATTTGGACACCGGAGCGATGTACCGCGCGCTCACTTGGTGGTGTCTGGCCGAAGGTATTGATGTCGCCGACACACACGCTGTGGCTGCGCTGGCGCCGAAGGCGCCGCTGGAGGTAGGGCTCGATCCCGAAGACCCTCGGATTGGCGTCGGCGGGGTCGACCTCGCCCGGGAGGTTCGCTCGGTCCGGGTGACCGAAGCGGTGTCGGCGATCGCGACGAACCTGGCCGTGCGGGCCGACATGCGCCGACGCCAGCGTGCTCTTATCGCGGCTGGCCTGGCCGAGCGCGGTGCGGTTGTCGCTGAAGGCCGCGACATCACGACGATCGTCGCTCCCGAGGCGCCGGTTCGGATCCTGCTGACGGCCAGCGAGGATGCCCGCTTGGCCCGCCGCGCCCGGCAGGACCTCGGCACGGCCGATGCGGGAGCGGTTGCCGCCACGAGGGACCGGGTCGTGGCCCGGGACGCCCAGGACTCGACCGTCTCCCAGTTCACGACGGCTGCCGACGGAGTGGTCACCATCGACAGCTCGGAGCTGTCGCTCGAGCAGACCTGCGCCGCAGTCCTCGCCGTCGTGGCGGCCGCCCAGGCCTCCCGTATGCCGCCCGCCGACGACGCCTGAATCGCACTCCCTCCCGGGGATGGGAGAATCTGCGAGTGAACCCGCAGAACCCCACCGGCCACGAGCCGCCGTCCGACCTTGCCTTGACCGCTGCGACGACCCCGACGGTCGTCCCTGACGTCGACGGTGACGTGGCGGCGGACGAGGTTGCTGTCGAGCGGGCGCTGCGGGCTGGGCTGTCCGACTTCGAGCTGGACGAGGCAGATCTGGCGCTGCTGCAGGACGGTGGCGGCACGGCATACGGGGATGATTTGGAGGGGCCGCGCCCGGTGGTGGCGATCATCGGGCGCCCCAACGTCGGGAAGTCCACCCTCGTCAACCGCATCCTCGGTCGGCGTGAGGCGGTCGTCGAGGACGTGCCGGGGGTGACTCGCGACCGGGTGGCCTACGACGCGGAATGGGCGGGGCGCAAGTTCACCCTCGTCGACACTGGTGGTTGGGAGGTCGACGTCACCGGCATCCACCTGCGGGTCGCTGAGCAGGCCGAGATCGCCATCGAGCTGGCGGACGTCGTCATGTTCGTCGTCGACGCGGTCGTCGGGGCCACCGACACCGACGAGGCCGTCGTCAAGCTGCTGCGCCGGTCGGGGAAGCCCGTTGTGCTCGTGGCCAACAAGGTCGACGACCAACGCTTCGAGTCGGATGCCACGGCGCTGTGGGGACTGGGGCTCGGGCAGCCATGGCCGGTGTCGGCCCTGCACGGCCGGGGCAGTGGCGACGTGCTCGACGCGGTCCTGGACGTGCTGCCCGCGCACTCGGCAGTGGGTGGGGCCTACGAACGAGGGGGACCGCGCCGGGTTGCGCTCATCGGTCGGCCGAATGTCGGCAAGTCCTCGCTGCTCAACAAGGTCGCCGGGTCTGAGCGGGTCGTCGTCGACGCTGTCGCCGGGACGACCCGCGATCCCGTGGACGAGCTCGTCGAGATCGCGGGCAAACCGTGGCGGTTCGTCGACACGGCCGGCATCCGGCGGCGGGTCCACCAGACGCGGGGGGCTGACTTCTATGCCTCTCTGCGCACCCAGACCGCGTTGGAGAAGGCCGAGGTCGCCGTCGTCCTCATCGACGCGGGCGAGCCGATCTCCGAGCAGGACATCCGGGTCATCCAGCAGGTCATCGACTCAGGGCGGGCGTTGGTCGTCGCCTACAACAAGTGGGACACAGTCGACGAGGAGCGCCGCCACTATCTGGAGCGCGAGATCGAGAAGGAACTCGTCCAGATCCCGTGGGCGCCGCGGGTTAACGTGTCGGCCAAGACCGGTCGGCACCTCGACAAACTTGTCCCGGCGCTGGAGTTGGCCCTGGCGTCGTGGGACACGCGCGTGCCAACGGCCCGGCTTAACGCCTTCCTCGGCGAGATCGTCGCGGCCCACCCCCACCCGGTGCGGGGCGGCAAGCAGCCTCGGATCCTCTTCGCCACCCAGGCATCGACGCGGCCGCCGCGGTTCGTGCTGTTTGCGTCGGGTTTTGTCGAGGCGGGCTACCGGAGGTTCATCGAGCGCAAGCTTCGTGAGCGCTTCGGCTTCGAGGGCACGCCGATCGAGGTCTCGGTCCGGGTGCGGGAGAAGCGCAAGCGCTGAGTTGGGAGTCCTAGGTCGCCGGCTGGCACTGCGCCGAGATTGACTTTGCGGACGCCCGAGGCGGCGTGTCCCGGCGCCAACGTCAATCTCGGTTGGGTGAAAGGGGGGCGGCATACGGATTGGGAGCCCCAGTATGCCGTGCGGTAGGGTTTCGTTCGCTCGTGCGGCGCCCCTTGCGGGGTGGCGGGAGAGCAGCCACGGGCTGTGGCGCAGCTTGGTAGCGCACTTGACTGGGGGTCAAGGGGCCGCAGGTTCAAATCCTGTCAGCCCGACAAATGGTATATATCGGACCGAAAGGGCCAGGGGCGCGGCATACCGGCGCAGCGGAGGCGACCAATCCGAGATCCGGCGGGAGAGCGGGTTAGGCTCGGGGCCGTGGCGAAGAGCAGGGGAGTCGGAGTCGCGGGCGACGAGACGCCCGACACCGACCGTGTCCTCACCCTGCCAAACGCCCTATCGGTGCTACGCCTACTCGGCGTGCCGCTTTTCCTCTGGCTGATCCTGCGCGGCGCCGACGGCTGGGCCCTGGTCACCCTCGCGCTGTCGGGCGTGACCGACTACCTCGACGGCAAGATCGCTCGACACTTCCACCTGGTGTCGCGGGTCGGCCAGTTGCTCGACCCCATCGCCGACCGGCTCTATATCGTCAGCACCCTGTTGGGCCTGGCCTGGCGCGACATCATCCCGTGGTGGATCGTCTGGCTGCTGTTGACGCGCGAGCTGTTCATGGCCGCCCTGCTGCTGGCGCTCAAGCGGGTCGGTCAGATCGGCATCCCGGTCCACTTCGTCGGCAAGGGCGCCACGCTCAACCTCCTCTACGCCTTCCCGGTCATCCTGCTCGGCCAAGTGCCGGGCACGGTCGGCGCGTGGGCGCTACCGATCGGGTGGGCATTCGCATGGTGGGGGATCGTCCTCTACTGGGTCGCTGCCGCCCTGTATGCCGTGCAAGCCGCACCGCTGCTGCGTCCCGCTCGGAGGGGGCCATGATCACGCGTCGGGTGGACGAGTCGATGGCGCTCATTACCGAGCTTCGCGAAGGGTCACTCGAACCCGGGTATGCCGCAGCCTCGGCTCGTCGAGTCGCCGAAGGACTTCCGAGAGACAGCTCGGGCCGTAGCCCGGTGGTCATCGCCGTGGCGGTTGCTTGTGGCTTCCTTCTGGTGGTGTCCGCCCTCAGCCTCAAGTCGGCCACCAGCGTCGTCGAACAGGCTCGGTCCGACCTGAAGACCCAGATCGCTGCGCGCCAGGAGACCGGGGACGTGCTGGCCGAACAGGTGCGCAAGCTGGAGGCCGAGGTCGCCGGCGCCCGGTCAGCCGCGCTCGGGCAGTCTGGACGATCAGGGGTCCTTCGTCAGCTGTCCTTCCTCGAAGTCGCCGCAGGGGTCGTCGCGGTCACCGGACCCGGGATCACCGTGACGTTGGACGACTCGGCGGCCGTGGTCAACGGCGGCGATCCTGCGAGGGGGTCGAGTGGCTTTGAGGCAGAGCGGGTCAGCGCGGCCGATCTGCAAATGGTCGCGAACGGCCTCTGGGCCGCAGGGGCTGAAGCGATATCGATCAACGGGCAACGGCTGACAACTCGATCGGCGATTCGGTTCGCGGGACAGGCCGTCCTGGTCGATTTCCGCCCCTTGGTCCGGCCGTACGTCGTCACCGCGATCGGTGAGCCCAAGTCGCTCCAGTCGGCGTTGGGATCCTCGGCAACGGGGAGCTACCTCAAGTCGCTCGAGGACAACTACGGCATACCGGTCGCGATCGTCCCAGCGTCCTCGCTGACCTGTCCGGCCGGAGTGGCAACGACCATCGTGTCCGCTATGGTCCAGCCGGACGGCATACCCTCGACATCGTCTCCGACGACACGGACGACGAAACCCGCACCGAGCACGACGGAGAAGCGCCGATGATCCCTGGCATTGGGCTGTTGGTGGGCATCATCTTGGGTCTTGTCCTGCATCCGAGCGTGCCGCTGTGGCTGCAGCCCTACCTACCCATCGCGGTCATCGCGGCGCTGGACGCCGTGTTCGGCGGGGTGCGGGCGGTCCTCGACGGAATCTTCGTCGACAAGGTGTTCGTCGTGTCGTTCCTGTCGAACGTGCTCGTTGCTGCGTTCATCGTGTTCCTCGGCGACCAGCTCGGCGTCGGCTCTCAACTGTCGACCGGTGTGGTCGTGGTCCTCGGGATCCGGATCTTCTCCAACGTTGCCGCGATCCGGCGACACCTGTTCAAGGCCTGACCATGGCGTGGCGAGGACCGAGAAACGACCAACCCCCGAGCGACCAACCCCAGACCGTGGGCGAGCCGACGCGGATCCCCGACGAGTCCCGCGACGTCACGTGGCGGCGTCTTCGGCGGATGTTCGCCGCGCGGGCAACGCGGGCCAACGTCCTGGCCACGGTCCTGACGTTGGCGTTGGGCTTCGCCATCGCCACGCAGATCCAACAGAACCAGGAGGGTGGCCTGGATACCTTGCGGCAGGATGAGTTGGTCCGGGTGCTCGACGACGTGACGCAGCGCTCCACACGCTTGGATCAGCAGGTCCGCAAGCTCGAGGTCGAGCGTGATCAACTGCAGAGCAGCGCCGACCGGGCCAAGGCGGCCACCGACCAAGCCCAGGCCAGACTGGATCAGCTTGCGATCCTCGCCGGCACCGTCAAGGCGACCGGTCCCGGGGTGCGGGTGACGATCACCGACCCGTCTGGAGCAGTGCGCGCGTCGGGGCTGCTCGACGTCTTGCAAGAGTTGCGCGACGCCGGCGCCGAGGTTGTCCAATTCGGCACCGTCCGCATCGTTGCGGGGTCTTACTTCACCGACGCGGGGTCGGCGATTACGGTCGACGGTCAATCCTTGTCTCGGCCCTACGTCATCCTGGCCATCGGCGACCCACAGACCCTCGCCTCGGCAATGAACATCCCCGGGGGGATCGTCGACTCGGTGAATCGGCTCGGGGCAAGCGCGGCAGTGGATCAGGTCACCACTGTCACCATCGATGCATTGCACACGCCGAAGACACCTCGTTACGCTCAGCCGGTGCCCGAGCCGACCGCCGCGCCGGCCGGTGGGTAGAGTCGGGCCGACGCCAGGTGACCAGTCCGGCGCGCCCCTCACACCGCGCCTCCCAAGACCGCGGACCCAAGGAGTGCCATGCCCAAGGAGAGCCATGAGTGAGTTGACCTATCCGCAGGATCTGCGCTACACGAACGACCACGAGTGGGTGGCCGTGGCGGCTGATGGCACGGCCCGGGTGGGCATCACATCGTTCGCCCAGAATGCCTTGGGCGACGTCGTGTACGTCTCACTCCCCGCGGTCGGGGACGAGATCCGGGCTGGCGATTCGTGTGGCGAAGTCGAGTCCACCAAGTCAGTCAGCGACATCTATGCGCCGATCGACGGGGTGGTCATCTCGGTGAACGTCGACCTGGACACGGCCCCCGAGCTGGTCAACAGTGATCCCTACGGGGACGGCTGGTTGTTCGACCTGCGCCCCAGCGACGCGACTGCTGTTGAAGCTCTCATGGATGCGACGGCATACCAGGCGTCACTGGGCTGACCCCAGCCGTCACTCGGCTGGATAACGTATCCTTCCGAGACGATTGTCGTCCCGTTGGGCACGGCGGCGGCGATCGGTGTGCGGGCCAGTCAGACACCAGCAGCGCCCGTCGCGGAAACGGAGAAACGATGTCCGACGAACAAGAGCACCCCGAACTCGACGTTGGGGGAGCCCACCACAGGGCCGAGGACGTTACGCGCCGCGCTATGCCGCCCCGACCCGGCGAACCCACGACCATGCGCTTTCGTGGGCTGGGAGAGATCCCGGAGACCTTCGATCACGACGGTAGCCTGAGCGCCGAAGACGAGGCAACCATCGGGGCGCTGCGTCCCGGCACCGCCCTTCTGGTCGTGGTGCGCGGTCCCAACAACGGGGCGCGTTTCCTGCTGGACGACGCCGAGGTCACCTCGGGCCGCCATCCGGACAGCGACATCTTCCTTGACGACGTTACCGTCTCACGCCGCCATGCCGTGTTCGTCCGCGAGGGCGCCGGGTATGCCGTGCGGGACGTCGGGTCGCTCAACGGCACCTACGTCAACCGGTCTTCGGTGGACGCGGCCGTGTTGCGCAACGGCGACGAAGTGCAGATCGGCAAGTACCGTTTCCTCTACTACACGCGCTGAGCCTGGAGATGGCGGGTCGTCGGCGTGGTCTCTCGATCGGGGTTGTCCTCCAACGGCTTGTCGGGGACTTTCCAGACCTCACCATCTCTAAGTTGCGCTTCTTGGAGACCGAAGGGCTAGTCCAGCCGCAACGGGCGCCGTCTGGCTACCGGATCTACTCCGAGGCCGACGTCGCCAGGCTGCGCTACGTGCTTACCGCCCAACGTGAGCGGTTCTGGCCACTCAAGGTCATCCGGGACGCCCTGGATGCCATGGATCGTGGTCTGACTCCGGCGGCGGACCCCGACGGAGCGACACCCGCCGTGCCCGCGCCAGCAGACGACCCTGACGTACCCACGCCGGCCACCCTGGGGGAGCCGCCCGCATTGCGACTGACCGAGGCCGAGCTGATCGGGGCGGCTCGTTTGGACGCTGGGATGTTCCAGGCCCTCCGAGGCTTCCATCTGCTGCGTCCTGACACGGCCGGCCACTACGACGACGCCGCCTTAGCGGTGGCGCGGGCAGCCGCAGCATTAGCGGCTTACGGAGTGGAGGCACGTCACCTGCGTCCCTTCCGGACGGCCGCCGAGCGCGAAGTGGGGTTGGTGCAGCAGATCGTCGGACCCACTGCAGGGGCCGACAGTGATGGGGGCAGCGCGGCCGAGGTGCTCCATCATTGCCTGGCTCTGCATTCTGCTCTCGTGCGCGCGGAGTTGCGTCGCGGATAGCCGGCGGCGGTGGCCGCCGGGTAGCGTGGGCCGGGTGATTGAGGTCGACGTGCTCGGCGTCCGTGTGGAGATGCCCACCAACCAGCCCATCGTCCTGTTGCGCGAACGCAACGGCGAGCGCTACCTGCCGATCTGGATCGGTGCCGCCGAGGCCACCGCGATCGCCTACGCCCAACAAGGAGTGGTGCCGCCGCGGCCGCTCACCCATGACCTCCTGAAGGACACTCTGGAGGCGTTGGGTCACGCGCTGGTCCGAGTCCGGATCGATGAGCTGCGCGACAAGGTCTTCTACGCCACCCTCGTCGTCGATGGCACCGAGATATCGGCCCGTCCGTCGGATGGCATCGCGCTCGCGTTGCGCACCGCGTCCCCAATCCTGGTCCACGAGGATGTCTTCACGTCGGCCGGCATCACCATGGCTCCGGAAGAAGACGACGAGGTTGAACGATTCCGGGAGTTCCTCGACCAGGTCTCGCCGGAGGACTTCGTGGCACCGGGCGACGAGGCAGCCGGACCCGGTGAAAGCTAACCCCAGGAGTTAACGTCTACTTGAGGGTTATGTTGCTAAAGTGATATCTGCGACACGCGTGACGAACGGTGCAGTGATGATTGACCCTGAGCCCGAGGGCCTCTACCGTCGGTGGGGAACAGCACGCGTGTAACTACGTGCCTGACGTTTCATCGCCCCGCACCGCCACTGTTTGTCCAGGAGGATCCCGTGAGTGCCACCAGCGAGCCGACGCGTCGCTCGGGTGCGGTTCCCGCCCAGGGGTTGCTCTTCGACGACGACCTGCCCGAATTGCGCGAGGATGAGGGCTACCGAGGGCCTACTGCGTGTCGAGCGGCGGGTATCACGTACCGGCAGTTGGACTACTGGGCCCGCACCGGGCTGGTCGAGCCGTCGGTGCGTACCGCCACCGGTTCGGGCACTCAGCGACTTTACGGTTTCCGCGACATCCTGGTCCTCAAGGTCGTCAAGCGTCTGCTGGACACCGGTGTTTCGCTGCAGCAGATCCGTCAGGCCATCACCCATTTGCGCAAGCGTGGCGTCGAAGATCTGGCCCGGATCACGTTGATGAGTGACGGCGCCACGGTCTACGAGTGCACGTCGGCCGACGAGGTCATCGACCTCTTGCAGGGTGGACAGGGCGTCTTCGGTATCGCCGTCGGGCGAGTGTGGCGCGAGGTCGAGGGATCATTGGCCGAGCTGCCTAGTGAGCGAGCCGATGACGATGCAGCTGCGCAGGATGCCGACCCCCGCGACGAGCTGTCGGCGCGTCGCGCCTCGCGGTTGATGGCCTGACCCGGAGCGACCGGTCTGCCGCCGCGGGTGCGCCCGCGGCATACCGGCGTGTCGGGCGGTGACGACAGCCCGGGTACGGCGGGCGCACAGGTCTAGACTTAGTGGTGCTGATCACTCCGCGTGGGAGAGTCCACGCGCCGCCCAGGACACGGTCGGGGGCGGTGCTGGCGCCGAAGGGGCAACTACCCCGGAACCTCTCAGGCCCCAGGACCACACGGACAGGCGACTCTGAAGGGGCCACGGCGGCTCGACAGAGGGGGCGCTCAAGGTCCGTCCCCATGTCGCCCGGAGGCCCGTATGCCGCAGCACCTCGCCACCCCCTCGACTGACTCCGCCGCGTCGGCTCCCCTGCCTGCGTTCGTCGGTCGGCACATCGGTCCCACTGATGCCGCCATCGCCGCCATGCTGGAGGTCATCGGCCAACCGTCGCTGGAGGCGCTCGTCGACGCGGCACTGCCAGCCGCGATCCGAAGCAGGCTGCCACTGAAGCTCGCTGCGGCGGACTCGGAGTCGGCCGTGATCGGAGAGCTGCGGGGTCTGGCCGGTCGCAACCGGGTGTTGCGGTCCATGATCGGGCTCGGATACTACGGCACGGTCAGCCCACCCGTGGTCACCCGCAAGATCCTGGAGAACCCGGCCTGGTACACGGCATACACGCCGTATCAGCCGGAGATCTCGCAGGGGCGCTTGGAGGCGCTGCTCAACTTCCAGACTGTGGTGTCCGACCTCACCGGGCTGCCGATTGCCGGCGCCTCGCTATTGGATGAAGCGACGGCGGCCGCGGAAGCCATGACGCTCATGCGACGCTCGTCGAAGGCGCCCGACGACGCGGTCCTGCTCGTTGACCTGCACACGTTCCCGCAGACCCTGGCGGTCATCGCGACCCGAGCCCGTCCGTTGGGGCTTGCGGTGGTCGTCGCAGACCTGTCCGAGGTGACGACAGCGGAGGCATTGCGTAGGGCAGCCGGCGGCTCGCCGGTGTTCGGCGTGCTCGCTCAGTACCCGGGCGCAGACGGTCAGGTGCGCCCGCTCGCGGCCTTGAGCGAAGCTGCTCATGAAGCCGGCGCCTTGCTCACCGCAGCCACCGACTTGCTGGCCCTTACGCTGCTGACGCCTCCAGGGGAGTGGGGTGCCGACATCGCCGTCGGTTCGGCCCAGCGCCTTGGGGTCCCGATGGGCTTCGGCGGGCCACACGCGGGCTTCATGTCGGTGCGGGCCGGCCTGGAGCGCTCGATGCCTGGGCGGCTGGTCGGTGTGTCCGTTGACGCGCACGGCGCACCCGCCTATCGACTGGCGCTGCAGACCCGCGAGCAGCACATTCGTCGGGAAAAGGCCACGTCGAACATTTGCACCGCGCAGGTCCTGCTCGCCGTCATCGCCAGCATGTATGCCGTGTGGCACGGCCCCGAGGGCCTGGCCGCGATCGCTCGGCGGATCAACGGGCATGCCCGGATGCTGGCCCGAGGGTTGGCCGAAGGTGGCATCGAGGTGCTCACGACGGTGCCCTTCGACACGATCCGGGTGCGGGTGCCTGGTCGCGCCCACAAGCTGGCCCGAGAGGCCGCCGAGCGAGGGGTCAACATCTGGGTTGTCGACGCCGACACCGTGTCGATGAGCTGTGACGAGACGACGACCAGCCAGGACTTGGACGCAGTGTTCGACGCCTTTGGACTGGCGGCCCCCAGTGCCGCCGAAGTGCAGTCGGACGCCCACGGTGGGTGGGACCAGTCGCTGCGTCGGAGCACGGCATACCTCACCCACCCCGTCTTCCACGAGCACCGCAGCGAAACGCAGATGTTGCGCTATCTGCGCAGGCTGTCCGACCGGGACTACGCGCTAGACCGGGGGATGATCCCGCTCGGGTCGTGCACGATGAAGCTCAACGCCACAACCGAGATGGAGGCCATCACCTGGCCCGAGTTCGCTGACCTGCATCCGTTTGCCCCAACCAACCAGACGGAGGGGATCCGCGCACTGATCGGGCAGCTGGGCGACTGGTTGGTCGAGATCACCGGCTATGACGCGGTGTCGCTGCAGCCCAACGCCGGATCACAGGGTGAGTTGGCTGGGTTATTGGCTATCCACGCCTACCACGAGGCGCGCGGCGAAGGGCATCGGCGGGTTTGCCTCATCCCCGCCAGCGCTCACGGGACCAACGCTGCGTCCGCGGTGATGGCTGGCCTCAAGGTCGTCGTCGTCAAAACCGCCGCGGGCGGGGACATTGACATGGAGGACCTGCGCGCCAAGGTGGCCACCCACGCATCCGAGCTCGCCGCAATCATGGTGACCTATCCGTCCACGCACGGCGTCTTCGAGGGGACGATCACCGAGCTGTGCGCGGTTGTGCACGACGCCGGTGGCCAGGTGTATGTTGACGGCGCCAACCTCAACGCGCTTGTCGGGTTGGCCCAGCCGGGACGCTTTGGTGCGGATGTCTCCCACCTCAACCTGCACAAGACGTTCTGCATCCCGCATGGCGGGGGTGGTCCGGGTGTCGGCCCGGTCGCGGTGCGCGCCCACCTGGCGCCCTATCTTCCCAATCACCCGCTGGCGCCCGAATGCGGACCATCGACCGGTATCGGACCGGTGTCGGCAGCACCCTACGGCTCGGCCAGCATCCTGCCGATCTCGTGGGCCTACATCCGTCTCATGGGCGGCGCCGGGCTCACCCGCGCAACCCAGGTGGCCATCCTCAACGCCAACTATGTGGCGGCCCGCCTCCGTGAGCACTACCCGGTCCTGTATGCCGGTGCGTCCGGGTTCGTGGCGCACGAGTGCATCCTCGACTTGCGCGGCTTGACCGCGCAGACGGGCGTCACCGTCGACGATGTGGCCAAACGGCTCATCGACTACGGCTTCCACGCGCCGACGATGTCCTTCCCCGTGGCTGGCACGCTCATGGTCGAACCGACCGAGAGCGAGGACCTCGGCGAGCTCGACCGGTTCATCGAAGCCATGATCTCCATCCGCCAGGAGATAGCCGATGTCAGCGTCGGGGTGACGACGGTCGAAGCCAGTGCGCTGCGCTCGGCTCCGCACACGGCATACGCGCTAGCCGGTGAATGGGATCGGGCCTATGACCGGGGTGTTGCGGCCTTCCCCGCGGGCGTGGACCCGACGGACAAGTACTGGCCACCCGTGGGGCGGATCGACGGAGCTTATGGCGATCGCCATCTCGTGTGTTCGTGCCCGCCTCCTGAGCAGTTCGAGGACTGACCGTTCGGCGGGAGTTGGTAGGGTCCTGGTGGCACGTGAGGTGTCCAGAGGGTGAACACGTGGCGACATCCGGCGCAACCTGAAGGAGTGAGCGGGTGGGCAAGAAGCGTCGCCGCGAGGAGAAGCTCGCTAAGCAGCTAGCCAAGCAGTTGGCCAAGGACGAGCGACGGGTCGGTTCCCCGATTCCGGAGAGCCTGCGGCCCCGCCCCGCGTTGGCTTATGAGCTTGACGAGGGACGGGAGAACGTTGCCCTGTCCGTGCTGCGGAGTGCCACACCTGGCCTCAGCTACCTGCTGACCCGCTACCCACGCGGATTGCTGCGTCGGGACGCGGTCGCCGGTGTCGCGGTTGCGGCATACCTCATTCCACAGGTGATGGCCTACTCCGCCATCGTCAATGTTCCTCCGGTCGCCAGCCTGTGGACCGCGCTCGCCGCGATCATTGCGTATGCCGTGCTCGGCAGCTCCCGGATCCTCTCCTCCGGACCGGAGTCGACGATCGCTCTGATGACCGGCGTGGCCATCGCGCCGTTGGCGGCGGGAAATCCGGACCGGGCCGTGGCGCTGTCCGCGGCGCTGGCGCTCTGTGTCGCGGGATGGTGTCTCGTGGCGCGGGTGCTACGGGCCGGGATCATCGCCGAGTTACTGTCCACCCCACTGTTGGTCGGCTACCTCGCTGGTGGCGCGGTGCTCATGATCGTCGGGCAATTGGGCAAAGTGACCGGTACCTCGGTCGACGGGGAGAGCATCGTCGACCAGGTGAAGTCCTTCGCGTCCGTCGTCGGGCAGACCAAGCTCCCCACGCTGATCATCGCGCTAGCCACTCTGGCCCTCATTCTGGTCATCATCAAGCTCAAGCCGATGTGGCCGGCTCCGCTCATCGCGGTCGTCCTGGCCACGGTGGCCTCTGTGGCGCTGCACTTGGAGGCCCAGGGGGTCAAGGTTGTCGGGACGGTGCCGTCAGGGTTGCCCATGCCGAAGTTGCCAAACGTGTCGATGGAGGAGTTCACGGCGATGCTCTGGGCCGGCCTGGGGATCACCATCGTGGGCTACAGCGACATCATGCTGATCTCGCGGGGCTTCCCGCTGACGCCAGGGGACGGGGAGACCAAGGCCGACGTGCGGGCCGACCCACAGCAGGAGCTGGTCGCGATGGCGGGCGTGCACGCGGCGGTGGGTCTGTTCAGCGGCTACCCCGTGTCGGCGTCCGGGTCGCGCACCGCCTTGGCCATCGCCGGGGGTGCGCGAAGCCAGGCCTATTCCCTCGTGGCCGGGCTCTGTGTCGTCGCGGTGCTGTTCTTCGCGGGTCCCTTGATGGCCTCGTTGCCTTCGGCGGCACTCGGGGCGGTCGTCTTCTATGCCGCCGGCAAGCTCGTGTCGATCCCTGACTTCAAGCGCCTGTGGGCCTTCCGGCGTCGCGAGTTCATGTTGGCGATCATCGCCATGCTCGGCACCGTTATGATCGGCATCCTGCAGGGGGTGCTGTTCGCTATCGCCCTGAGCCTGTTGGAGATGCTGCATCGGTTGGCCCGGCCGCACGAAGGGGTGCTCGGACGGGTGCCCGGGATCGCGGGCATGCATGATGTCGCCGACTATCCGGATGCTCGGACCATCCCCGGCTGCATCTTCTACCGCTACGATGCCCCGCTGTTCTTCGCCAATGTCGGCGACTTGCGGGAGCGGGTCGATCGGGTCATCTCCTTGGAGAACGCGGCATACCCCGACGCTCCGGTGCGATGGTTCATCCTCAACGTCGAGGCCAACGTCGAGGTCGACATCACCGCGGCCGACGCGCTACGGGAGTTAGCCCAAGAGTTGGCCGACCGCGGGATCGAGCTCGGTCTGGCCCGGGTGAAGTTCGACCTCTACGAGCCGTTGGACCGGGCGGGTGTCATCGACATCATCGGCAAGGACATGCTGTTCGCCACCCTGCCGGTCGCCGAGGAGGCCTACCTACGCTGGGCGTTGAAGCATGCGGACCACGCTCAGTCCGATTCTCAACTCGACGAGGTGGCCGACCTCGTCGACGAGGAGGAGTCCAGCAGCTTGCTCCCGTGGGACCGTCCCGACGACGACGACGCCGATGACGACGACGAAGACGATGATGACGCTGCAGACGGCGTCGTGCATTCGGCAGACGTGGCGTATGGCTCGGTGACTAATCGGCGGTCAACCCTGGTGCGCCGAGGTGAGCAACCAGGCGAACCTGCTCAGGAGTGACCGCTCGCGCACCTGATGGTGCCTGCGTCCGCGGCGAGTCCTGAACGTGGATGCACCCACTAGACGTCGCTGCTATGCGGCTGGGCCGGTGACCCGACGGACCGTCGACCCGCGACGGGACTTGTCGACGCGCAACTGGGCCGGGATCCGGTCGCGGAGAGCGGGAACGTGGCTGACTACCCCGACGGCGCGCCCGCCGTCCTGCAGCTGGTCGAGCACCGCCATGACCTGCTCGAGGCTCTCGCTGTCCAGGCTCCCAAACCCTTCGTCGATGAACAGGGTGTGCAGGTCGATGCCGCCGCTCTCCTCGCGGACCGCGTCGGCCAGCCCGAGGGCGAGGGCCAACGAGGCCATAAACGACTCGCCCCCTGACAGGGTGGCCGTGTCACGCCTCTGGCCGGTCCACTGGTCCTCCACGACCAGACCCAACCCGCTTCGCCGCCCACCAGCGGATAGGCGATCACTGTGAGCGAGCTGGAACCGGCCCTCACCCATTCGCAAGAGGCGCTCATTGGCAAGCTCTACGACACGCTCAAGCCGTCCGGCCAAGACGAACGCGGAGAGCTTCATCCGCAGAGTGTTGTCCGAGCCCAAGCCCGCGACGATGTCGGCCAGGGCGGCGGTGGAGGTTGCCACCTGACTGGCAGCGGCAGCAGCGTGCGCGCTGACAAGCACCTGGGCGGCCAAGGTGTCGATGTTGCGGGCCGCTTGCTCAGCCAAGGCGTGGGCCCGGGCGGCCGCGGTTCGTTGGGTTCGCGCGGCGCCCAACTCAGCGGTGAGGGCCCCGAGGTCCGGCACCGGCGCCCTGAGCGCCGCGGCGACCTCTGGCTCGGCAAGCGTGGCACGTGCCGCGTCGGCCGCCGCCACGTCCCGAACCAGGTCCTGTCGGAGGCGAGCCAGATCCTCCGGGGCCACGGTGGCCCGCTCCGCCGAGAGGAGGTCGGCGAAGCCTTCCGCGCGGCATACCGCCGTGGTTGCCTTGTGCTGATTGGTATGCCGTCCCCTCGCCGCGGTCACCTCGGCCTCGGCCTCGGTGGCCTCCCGCAGCGCAGCGACCACATGAGCGTGCCGCTGCGCCAACTGCGCCACGGCAACCCCGGGGGTCGCGCACGGACACCCGGTCAGATGCCGTGCCACCACCTCGCGTCGGACACGCTCGTCGCGAGCGGCCGCAGCGGCCAATTCTGCCCGCACCGTCTCGGCGGTGGCCGCACTTGCCTGCGCGCGCGCTCGGGCCTCGGCCAGGAGGTTGCGCCGGTCGTGCAGCTCAGCGAGGCGAGTCCGCACTCTTGATGCCTCTTCGCCGGCTGCGCTCGCCCGGTCCCATTCCCCTCGAGCCGCCTCGGCAGCGGCGCGCAGCGTGTCGAGGTCGCGGGTGTCACCGTCGAGGTGAGTCTCGGTGGTCTGTCGGTGGGCACGTGCTGCGGCAAGCTCGTTCTCGAGCCTACGTGCCCGCTCGTCCAGCGGAAGCCACGCCTGCTCCGCGGCATCGACGTCGGCCGCAGTGACGGGATCGGCTTGGGTCGCTCGCTGTGGGTGCTCGAGGCTTCCGCACACTGGGCATTCGGCACCAGGCAGCAACCCAAGCGCGAGTTCGGCGGCCATCCCGTTCAGGCGGCGTTTGCGTAGATCGAGCAGCCGCCCGGCTTGAGCCAGGGCTACCCGAGTCGCGGCGAGCCCCGCCGCCTCGAGGGTCGCGATCCTGGAGGTCGACTCAACGACGTCCTGCCGCAGCGAGACCAGTCGCTCCGCCCGAGCCAAGGTCGTCGCAGCGGCCGCTGCCCTTGCGGCCACGGCCTGCAACTCCTTGGCCCGGGCCTCCATGGCATCCAGCTCGGCAGCCAGCGTGACATCAGTTGCGTCCAGAACTGCTACCTCGCCACCGGCCCGATCCACCTCGGCAGCCAGGTCGGCCAGTCGGCGCGTGCGCGAGCGCTCATCGACGTCCAACCGGGTCAGCTCGGTCAACGTGGCGTCGAATTCGACGGCGCGGTCGAGCGCCGCGGCAGGCGCCTCCCCAGTCTTCACCGCCGAGGCAGCCACGATGTCGCGGGCTGAGCTGGCGCGAGCCTCGGCCTGTGCCAGCATCGTGCGGGTCGCGCGCAGCGCCCGCAGGTCGCCTGCCACTCGTCCGGCGCGCTCACCCCTCTCAAGCTGATCCTCGGCAAGGGCGCGCTTGGCGGCAGTGCCGTCGAACGCCGTCAACACGGCGCGGGCCGCGGCTCCGCGTCGCGCCGCCTGGACGGCGAGAGTGGCGACGGCCAGGGTCTGCTCAGCAACAGCTGCCTGGTGGTCGGCTTTGTCGCTGGCGGCCAGGGCTGCCACGGCGTAGGCGCGCACCGACTCGGACGCACGCGTGACGGCCTGCCCGAGCAGGCCCTGCGCGTCGGCATCTTCCCAGCTCGGCAGGCACTCAGAAATCTCGGGTGGCACGCGGCTCAGCACGTCATCGACGCGCAGGAGGTCGGCGTCCAGGACGGCACGAGCTTGGGCAGCCGCAGCGGCCGTCACCCGCCGTCGTTCCGCAAGCCATGCCTCGACACCCGTGTATTGACGCACATCGAAGAGGCGCTCGAGCAGGGCCCGGCGGTCTTCCGCAGTGGCCCTCAGGAAGGCAGCGAAGTCGCCTTGGGGGAGCAGGACGACTTTGGCGAACTGGTCCAGTCCCATCCCGAGCGCCTGTATCAGCGTGTCGCCGACCTCGTCGGCGCGGGTCGCGACCGTCGCCCAGCCGCGGTCAGGCGACCATTCCTGCAAGCGGACCTGCCCCCGCACCGGCGTGAGCCCACCGCCTCGTTTCTTGGGCCGCTGGTGATCCGGCGATCGGATGACCCGCAACCGCCGTCGACCTACCGTGAGCTCCAGCTCAACCTGGGGCAACTCGTCGGAGGGCGCATGGTCGCTGCGCAACGTCTCACCCGCGGCCCGCAGGCCCGGGACCCGCCCGTACAACGCGAAGCAGATCGCATCGAGCAAGCTGGTCTTGCCGCTACCGGTGGCCCCGTGGATGAGAAAAATGCCGGCGTCGGAAAGGTCATCGAAGTCGACCTCGACCGTGTCTGCGAACGGCCCGAACGCGCGGACGGACAACCGGTGCAGCCTCATGCGACCCCCCGACCGTCAAGTGCGGTGACATCCGCCGCCCCGGAGGCCGTCCCTTCATCGGAGGCCGCATCCTGCGCGGTCCGGCTGGCCTCGAGGGCCTCACGCAGCATGGCCTGCTCCTCGTCCGTGGCCGTTGCGCCGCCGCGGACGTGGGCCAGGAAGTCGGCGCACACCTCAAGAGCGGGCCGGGATGGGTGGATGCGAGCGGCATACCGGGTTGTAGAGGTCAGCCCACCTCCGCGCGGGTCGAAGTCGAGGCTCAACAGATCGGGGAACCGCCGGGTGAGCTGCTCGTATGCCGCGAGCGGACGCACCTCGTCGGTGAGGATCGCGCGGCACCAGGCCCCGCGGGCCCACTCCAGATCAGGGTCGGCGAGGAGGTCGGCGAGGTCGCCCCGCAGGACGGCCAACCGGCGAGGGACCGGCGTCTCGATCGCCTCAACAGAGACGCCTCGGGAGGTGACCTCGAGAAGTGCCACTGACTTGACCTGGTCGGCCTCGCCAAAGGACATCGCCAACGGTGAGCCGCTATAGGCCACGTTGTCGCGGACCCACTGGGGACGGTGCAGGTGACCGAGGGCGGCATACGTCATGCCGTCGAACACGTCCGCCGGCACGACGCTCACGCCGCCGACGGCGACCTCCCGCTCCGACTCGCTCGTCGTGCCACCGGCCACGAAAGCGTGCGCCATGACGATCGACGGCAGCGAATGACCTGCAGCATCGGCCCGGACGCGGTCCATCGCGGCGCGTACGACCGAGGCGTGGGAGCGTTCCTCGGCGCCTAGCGATGGCCCGACCACCGTCGGTTCGAGATAGGGCAGTGGATAGACCGCGACCTCGCCGCCGAAGACCACCGGGGTGCCGATGCTGGCCAGCGACGACCGGATGTGCACGCCGGCCCTGGCCAGCAGCTCCGAGGCGAACCCCAACCGGATCGCCGAGTCGTGGTTGCCGCTGGTGAGCACCACCTGCGCCCCTGCGTCGACCAGCCGGGTCAGTGCGTCGGCGAGGACGTTGACCGTCTCTGGCGAGGGCAGCGCTCGGTCGTAGACGTCACCCGAAACCAGGACGGCGCCGACCCCTTCCGCGCGCACCAGGTCGACGAGGAAGTCCACGAACCGCACTTGGGCGTCGAGCAGCCGCACCTGGGAGAACGCCCGCCCCAGATGCCAGTCGGAGGTGTGGAGGATCCGCACAACGGCCAGGTTAGGACCGGGCACCGACACCGCTGGGGAGGTCGGTCGGCGTGCCTCCCGTGGACCAGCCATCGCGCACCGACCGGGCGGACCGGCATACTCTCCGGCCATGGGCCAGGACATCGAGTCGATCACCTACACGCGCGAGCAGCGCCAGCGGTTCCGTCAGAAGGTGCAACTGTGCCTGGATGTCTTCGAGCGGATGCTGGCCTACAGCCACTTCGACTTCGACCGCCCGATGACCGGGATGGAGATCGAGCTCAACCTGGCCGGCGCGGACTTCCGGCCGAAGATGGACAATGCCCTGGTTCTGGAGCGCATCGCCGACCCCGAGTACCAAACGGAGTTGGCCCGCTACAACATCGAGTTCAACGTCAAACCGCGAGAGCTTGTCGATGACTCGATGCTCACTCTGGAGACCGACCTGCGCGCCTCGCTCAACCGTGCCCACAACACCTGCTCCGAACTGGGCAACCGGATCGTCATGATCGGCATCCTCCCGACCGTCACGGCGCAGGATTTCGCCGGGGAATGGATGAGCAACAACACGCGATACCACGCGCTCAACGACGCGATGCTTGCGGCCCGTGGTGAGGACGTCCACCTGGACATCGAAGGCCCCACCGGCGAGCGACTGGAACGCTACTTCGACTCCCTCGCCCCCGAGGCCGCCTGCACGTCCATGCAGCTGCACCTGCAGGTCGCGCCGCTGTCCTTCGCCGACCACTGGAACGCGGCGCAGGTGCTGGCCGGTCCGCAGCTGGCCCTCGGCGCCAACTCGCCGTTCTTCCTTGGTCATCGCCTCTGGGCCGAGTCGCGCATCGCCGTGTTCAGCCAGGCTGCCGACACCCGCTCACCCGAGCTGCTCAACCAGGGGGTGCGCCCCCGGGTCTGGTTCGGCGAACGCTGGATCACCTCGATCTTCGACCTGTTCGAGGAGAACGTCCGCTACTTCCCGGCGCTGTTGCCCGAGACGACCGACGAGGACCCAGCCGCCATCCTCGAAGGCGGCGGCGTTCCCGTCCTGGCCGAGATGAGGTTGCACAACGGCACCGTTTACCGCTGGAACCGTCCGATCTACGACATCGTCAACGGGCGACCGCACGTCCGTGTCGAAAACCGGGTGTTGCCCGCCGGGCCGACGATCATCGACACGTTGGCCAACGCTGCGTTCTACTACGGAGCCTTGCGGATGCTGGCCCAGGAGGACCGGCCACTGTGGTCGCGGATGAGCTTCGCCGCAGCCGAGGACAACTTCCTCGCAGGGGCGATCGAGGGCCTTGACGCCAAGCTCTACTGGCCGGGACGCGGCGACCTGCCGGCTACCGAGCTCATCCTGCGCCATCTGCTTCCCCTGGCCGAGGAGGGTCTACGCGAGTTGGGAGTCTCCACTGCGGCGCGCGATCGCTACCTCTCGGTCGTCGAGGGACGGTGTCTCACCGGCGTCAACGGAGCCACCTGGCAGGCGGCGACCGTCACGCGATTGGAGGACCGCGGCATACCTCGTCATGAGGCACTGCACCAGATGGTGGCGACCTACTCTGAGCACATGCACACCAACGAACCCGTCCACACGTGGCCGCTCTCGTGAGCGCGCCCACACCTTTCACGTTCCGGTTGCTCAACGTCTTCGCGATCGACGACGACCCGTTCTCCGGGAACCCGCTAGCCGTCGTCGAAGATGCCTCGAGCCTGGACGACGCGACCATGCAGGCCATCGCTCGGCAGTTCAACCTGTCCGAGTCGACGTTTGTCACCCGTTGCCCGGGCACCGGGCCCGCCCACGCAGACGTGCGGATCTTCACTCCCGGCTTTGAGATGCCCTTCGCCGGGCACCCGACACTCGGCACGGCATACGTCATCGGAGAGCGGCTCGGACTCGAGGACGTGGTGCTGCGAGTTCCGGCCGGCGACATCCCGGTCCGACACGCCCACGACGAGCCCGGCATGTGGGTCCTCACCGCCAACCGCGCAACCATCACCGCGGGGTCGGTGGACCGTGCGGATCTGGCGACCGTCGTGGGCCTCACCGCGGGCGACCTCGTCGACGAGGGATGGTGGGTCGACTCCGGGGTGGACCAGTTCCTCGTCGAGGTGACCTCCGCCGACGCCGTTCGGACCGCCGCGGCCGACCCTGTGGCCGCCGACCGTTTCGCGATGTCACCGCGTGGCGAGAGCATGGCGATGGTCTGGGCGTGGACTGGCCCGGACACTATCGAGGCTCGGTTCTTCTTTGGTCAGGACGGCGCGATGATGGAGGACCCCGCCACCGGGTCCGCAGCGGCGAACCTCGGGAGCCTGTTGTCCTCTCGCGGCTTCCGAGGGGCAGTCACCGTCTCGCAAGGGGCTGCTGTGGCACGCCCGTCGCGATTGCACATCGAGGTGACGGAGGACGGTCGGGTCCGAGTGGGCGGTCTGGTCCGGGATGTCGGTCGCGGCACGCTGGTGGTTTGAGTGCCGCGATACGTCGGCTTCCTCCGGGCCGTCAACGTCGGCCGACGCCAGACTCCGATGGCTCGGGTCCGCTCGGCGCTTGAGGCGGGCGGCTTTACCGAGGTGCAGACCTACATCCAGACGGGCAACGTCCTCGTCACGTCGGCAGTCCTGTCACCGGAGCGCGTAGCGGCACAGATTCAGAAGGTGCTCACCGCGGAGTTCGGATTCGACGTCCCCACGATCGTCCGCATCCCGTCCGACCTGCCCGCGCTCGTGGCCGCCGTCCACGCCCTGCCCGATCCGTTCCCGGGCGGGCGCACGTATGCCGCGTTCCTCGCCTCCGAGCCCGACGCCGAGAGCCGCGCACTGCTGGACGCATGGGCGGCGCCGGGGGAGTGGGCGCGGGTCGTCGGCCGACACGTCGTGATGCGGCTGGGCGTCCCCGCCCACGAGTCGACCCTGACCAACGCGAAGATCGAGCGCTACTGCGGCACGGCAACAACCCGTGACCTCACCGTGGTGCGTGCTCTGGCTGATCGGTGGGGTGGCTGAGGCCCCGGCGCACCACATCGAAGCACACGACGGCGGCCGCCGCTGACACATTGAGCGATTCCACGGCCCCGGACATCGGGATGGACACCCATGTGTCGACCAGGCTGCTCACATCGGCTCCGAGCCCGGACGTCTCGCCCCCCATGACGTATGCCGTGTCCGCACCCAGGTCCGCCCCGAATAGGCTCGTGGGTCCGTCCGCGTCCAACCCGGCGATCCGGTAGCCCGCCTCGCGCAGGGCCTGGACGGCCTCCAGCGCCGTGGCCACTTTGAGGATGGGGGCCTTGAACGCGACACCGGCGGAGGCCTTGACCACCATCGGATCGATGGACGCCACGCCCCGGCGCGGCACGACGATGCCGGCGAATCCCGCCGCCGTGGCGGTGCGCAGGATCATCCCGACGTTGGCCGGCGTGGTGATGCCGTCCAGGACGAGGACAGGCCCGTGTAGGCCCTCGGCGACCGCCAGCGCCAACGGCCGCATCCGAGGAGCGACCACGTCAGCGCAGACCCCCTGATCCTGCTTGCCGTTTCCCGCGATCTTCTTGACCCGTTCTGCGTCCACGATCTGGATCGGGATCCCTCGGGCCGGGGCGGCCGCACGGATTTCGCCCACGTGTGGGCCGCGGGAGGTGGCGGCCAGCAGGACCTTGTCGACCGCCAGACTCGGGTCCCTCAAGGCCTCGAGGACAGGGTTGCGACCATAGATGGTGACGAACCGGTCCTTGGGCGAGATGGGCGGTGCGGGGGAGTGCTCCCCGGATCTGGTCACGTCCTCATCCAACACGGTCTCAGCGGTTCAGAGGTCTAGCGGCCGGTGTAAGCGCTTACGTATGCTGTGCCTCGGGCCTTTCGCCAGCCCCGTTCATGTCCGTTCTGACCGAGTGTGAGAGAAGCGATGCGCGATAGCGTCCAGAGCCGCCTGTGCCGGCGGGGGGTGCCTCGCCGATGACGTCGGCGGCCCCGGCTTCGGTCGCCAGCGCATGTGCGTCGGTTCTGGTGGATCTGTCACCCGAGCGGCGCGAGTTGTTCGAGTTGCGGCTGCACCGGTGGTGGGACGACCTCCTCGACGCGCTGGAGTCGCTCTACGGGGAAGTGGCACCGGACGTGGCGGCTCGGCTGGTCGTCCAGGCTGCAGCGGCATACCGAGATCGCGATCCGGAGTTGCACCGTCTGGACGAGCGACGCATCCTCGAGCCCGACTGGCTGCAAAGCCCTGGCATGTTCGGCTACGCGACCTACGCGGATCGATTCGCCGGATCGCTGGAGGCCGTCGGCGGTCGGATTGACTACCTCGAGGAACTCGGCGTCACCTATCTGCACCTCATGCCGCTGCTGCGTCCCCGTGAGGGCGACAACGACGGCGGGTATGCCGTGGCCTCCTACCGTGAGGTTCGTCCCGATCTCGGCACGATCGAGGACCTTAAGGCGCTCTCCAAACTGCTTCGGGACAAGGGGATCAGCCTGGTTCTCGATCTCGTGCTCAACCACGTCGCCAAAGAGCACGACTGGGCTGAGCGCGCTCGATCGGGTGACGCTCGCTACCGCAGCTACTTCCATGTCTTTCCGGACCGCACCGAGCCGGACCGCTTTGAAGCCACCCTGCCCGAGGTGTTCCCTGACTTTGCCCCGGGCAACTTCACCTGGGACGAGGCTCTCGGTGGGTGGGTGTGGACGACGTTCAATGCCTGGCAATGGGACGTCAATTGGGCCAACCCGGACGTGTTCTGTGAGTACGCCGACATCATCTTCTTCCTCGCCAATGCCGGCGTCGAAGTGGTTCGGCTCGACGCCATCGCCTTCACCTGGAAGCGCCTCGGCACGACCTGTCAGAACCAACCCGAGGTGCACGCGCTCACGCAGGCGTTGCGGGCGATCGCCAAGATCGCTTGTCCCGCAGTCGCCTTCAAAGCCGAAGCGATTGTCGGGCCTCGCGATCTTGTGCAATACCTCGGCCAGGGAGAGCACCACGGCAAGGTGAGTGATCTGGCCTACCACAACTCCCTCATGGTCCAGGCATGGTCGATGCTCGCCACTCACGATGTGCGGTTGACGGCGCATGCCCTGGCTGCCCTCCCACCGGTCCCGTCGACCGCGACGTGGATCGCCTACCTGCGTTGCCACGACGACATCGGGTGGGCGATCGACGACGGTGATGCGGCAGCCGTGGGACTCAACGGGTTTGCGCACCGGGCCTTTCTGTCCGACTGGTTCATCGGTGCCTTCCCGGGATCGACGGCGCGGGGGTTGACCTTCCAAGCCAACGGTGCGACCGGCGATCGGCGGATCAGCGGGACTGCAGCCGCGTTGAGCGGCTTGGACGCCGCCCGCGCCGCCGCGGATGAGGCGGGCATCGAGCGCGCGATCGCCCGCATCCACCTAGGTCACGCTCTGGTCGCCGGGTTCGGAGGGGTGCCGGTGATCTGGAGTGGCGACGAGCTTGGGATGGCCAACGACCCGCGCTGGGCGGCCGAGCCGGGGCATGAGGACGACAACCGGTGGGTGCATCGGCCGCGGATGGACTGGGAGGTAGCCGCGCGGCGGCATACGCCTGGGACGGCGGAACAGCTTGTGTTCCAAGGGATTTCGCACATCGCTCGGACCCGCGCGCGTCTTCCGCATCTGCACGCCTCGGTGCCGTCGTCGGTGCTGGGAGTCTGGGACCCGGGGGTCCTCGTCCTGGCCCGCCGCCACCCGTTGGGGACGATGCTCGCGGCATACAACGTTACCGACTCGTGGCGCCCGGTGCCCGGCTGGGTGCTTCGACAGGAGGGCCTCTCGGGCGCGGTGGAGGCACTCAGCGGAACGCGTCTCAGGATCGAGAGCGACGACAACGCGTGGCTGCCCCCGTATGCCGTGTGGTGGCTGGTCGACCACATCCCGGCACACGCATAAGGTCGGGGTGTGCAACAGAGCGTCTCGTTCAAGGTCTATTACGAGGACACCGACAGCCTCGGGGTCGTCTACTACGCGAACTACTTCAAGTTCATGGAGCGCGGGCGCTCGGAGTTCTTGACCCACCAAGGCCGCTCGGTCGCCGACTGGAACGCCGATGGGTTTCTCCTGGTCGTCCACTCGGTGCAGGCGACGTTCAAGAAGCCGGCCGTCTTGGGTGACATCGTCGACATCGTCACGACGTTTACCCTGCCGTCGGTCTATCGGGGGCGCTTCGCGCAGCGGGTCGAGCGGGCGGGGGAGTTGCTCGTCGACGGCATCGTCGATGTCGTCTGCCTGGACTCAAACCAGAACCTCATCGAGTTCCCGCCGGCGTTGCGCGCCCTGGCTGACTGACGCGGCGCCGCGGATCTGCGGTCAGCGGGCCCGGCTGCGAGCGAGAAGTCGCTCCAGACCAAGGAACCCGGCAGCCATGGCCAGCCCGAGGACGAGGATGCCGACGATGTTCACCAGGGCGGCGGCATACCCAAGGACGGCGACGTCGACAAACGGATAGGGGTAGGCGCGCACGAACGCCCCGTGCAGGAGCATGACCGCGACCCACGCGAGCGGGATGACCAAAGCCCCAAGGACGGTCCGCCACGACACCCACCCGCGCGGTCCCACGAGCAGCCACACGAGCACCGTGAGGATCGGAGTCACTTGGTGCAGAAGGGTGTTGGATACGTTCTCCCACCCGCGCTGGACCGAGATGGGAGCCAGCACTACGGCATACACCAGGCCGGTGATGGTGATCAGCAGGACCGAGTCGAGTCGGGCAGCGCGCCATGCGGCCGTTGCCCGTGGTCGGCCCCAGGCGAGGACCGAGGTGACCACAGCGACGACGATGTTCGACCAGATGGTGAAGTACGAGAACCAGTCGGCCAGGCGTGAGCCCAGGCCCGCGGCGGGGTCGGAGCCATAGCGGGTCGGGATCGTCACCGTGCTCGGGTAGAGCGCGGTCACCGTGAGGGTAAGTGACACCGCCAGCCCGAGCCAGGCGATCACGGCGTTGACGGCGAACCAGCGGCGCGCGCTGGGCGAGAGGGTGGTGTCCACGAGGGGCGAGTATGCCGCCTCGCCGCACCTTTGGTGTCGCCCTGCAGGCTTTGCGGCGGCCGGGTGCGTCAGCGACGCAACCAGACCATCACCTCGTGGTGGTCGGTTTGGGGGAACATGTCGAACAACCGGGCCTGGCGGGCGAGGAAGGACGGCATCCGGGCGAGGTCGCGGGTGAGGGTGGTGACGTTGCAGCTGGAGTAGAGGACATCGCGGACCGTGCTGGCTTCTAGCCAGTCGGTGAGTGCCTCGTCGAGGCCGCGGCGGGGCGGGTTGACGACGACCAAGTCCGGGGCTGGGTGGGTCAGGGTGTATGCCGTGGCGTCGCCGGAGGCGAACTCGACTGGCCCGAGGTCGGGGCGCGTTGCGCGCAGGTCGGCGGCGCTGCGGCGAGCGGCGGTGATGGCGTCGGGGGAGAGCTCGATCCCAGTGACGTGTCGGCCGGGGGCGGCAGCGTGGAGCGCGAATCCGCCCACGCCGCAGTAAAGGTCGAGGACCGAAGACGGCTGTGCGGCATCGATCCAGGCCGCGGCTTGTCGGTAGAGGCCCGCGGCGACGGCCGTGTTGGTCTGGAAGAAGCTGCGTGGTCCGAGCTGCAGGACGCCGTCGGCGACCGGCATAGGCAGCTCGGTCTGGTCGGTGAGCGGGATCTCGGTCTCGCCCTCCAAGACGGCCTTGTGCTCGGGGTGGAGGTTGACGGTGACGACGTCCAGGTGGGGGAGTGCCGCGTGCAGGGCGGGAAGGGCGGCGCGGATCTGGGGGAGTTGGGCGGTCGATCGCAGGACGATGCGCAGCATGAGGGCGCCGGTGGGGGAGGCGGTGACGAGGAGGTACTTGAGCTCGCCCTGGCGGCGGGGAACGTCGTAAGGAGTGAGCCGGGCGCCCCGGACGAAGTCAGCCAGGTGGGGGATGGCCGCGTGCAGGGCTGGCTCGTAGAGCCCGCAGTCACGCAGGTCGACCCCGCGTCCGTGTGGATCGAGGATGCCGAGGGTCGGGTGCGCGGTTGTGCCGCCGACGACGAGTTTGGCCTTGTTCCGGAAGCCCGATTCGGCACTGGCGAACGGTTCGAGCCAATCGAGTTGTGGCACAAGAGAACTCAGTGCAAGGTGGCACCTGTGATTCTTGTCGGCGAGCTGCTCGGCGTATGCCCTCCCCATGAACGTGCACGAGCGGCATACCGCCGCGTCGAAGTAGTCGCACTGCACTCGCTCAGGGTAGGTGACTGAGGGGCGACGCTCCGAGTCCGCTGGGGAGGGTGTATCTGGGGGTCATCCCCCTCCTCTTGAGGTCCATCGGGGCACCAAGCCCTCCACCAGAGAAGGAGACCCACCATGAACACCAAGAAGAGGATCGCCACCTTGGCCACGGTCGCGGCGTCAGCCGCCATGTCGGTCGCGATGGCAGCGCCAGCATCCGCCAACACCAGCAGCGGCTGCACCGTCACCCCGTTGAAGCCGATCTTCGCCGGTTTCAACAGCTCCGGGGTCAAGCTGGTCAACTACCGGATCAGCGTGTCGTGCAGCTCCGGGCGCACCGTGAGCATCGACCAGGACCGCTACGAGGAGGACTCGTGGCCGAACGGAGACGACTTCCTGGGCAGCACGACATTCAACACCTCGGGCGTCACCACGTTGTCCAACGTCCGGACCCTTGTGGACGGCGAGATCGGCGACGAAGAGGTCTACCACAACGTGCGCTTCCGGGTGTCGAGCAATGGCGTCACGTCGCCGTGGACGTCGTTCCAGAAGAGCGCCGTCCTCACCATTCCCAACTGAGCTGCGTCAGAACAACGTGAGACGGGCCGGGGATCGCCCGGCCCGTCTCACGTTGTTGTGCCCCCGGTCGAGCTCACCTCCCACCGAGACTCTCCTCCCACCGAGATTGACCTTGCCTCCGCGCCTGCCTCGCCGGGGATCACACTTTGGCGACTCGGAACTCGAGCGACTTTGACGGCATACCCGGCCTGGTCGTCGTCAACCCGTCCGAGCTGAGGGTTTTGGGTTCCCGTCGCCCCGAGATTGACGTTACCTGCACACATCACGGCGCGTTGTGCAGCCAACGTCAATCTCGGCGGTGGGGCGGGTCCGGGGGAGCGGACAGGGAGAGGATGTGACGAAGTAGAAGGCTTCAGCTCCGTGATGCGACATAATGTCGATTATCGGCGTTCTAAGACCACGGGAGTTCCGTTAAGTGCAAGAACTCGCGGGGTCGACTGGAACCGCGCCTGAAGGATCCTCGGACCCCTAGATGAGACCGAGCTTCAGCAGTAGCGCCCGATCCAGGTCGATGAGTTCATCCGGGTCGAGCACGCCGCAGAAGGCGCCGAGCCGGGTGGGGTCCACGGTGTAGATCTGATCCGTGAGGATCCGGGTCGCTTGCCCGGCAATGTCCACCAGCGGTCGGTAGACCGCAGGCCCGGCACTCGTGGATGTCAGGGCCACTGTCACGGTGCTCGTTGCGAATCGGTCGGACTGGATAATCACGGCCAATCGCTTCCCTGCTTGTTCGTGACCGCGAGGGCTGCGCGTTGCGCGGATCTCATAGATCCCCCCGCGGACGATCACTCGGCAGTGCCCATGTAGCGCTGGATCGCCAGGAGCTCGGCCTGATCGTCGGGGTCGTCGGCCAGTCGCTCGGCGTCCGCGCGCGCCTGCTCGATGAGGTCTTCTTTGTAGGTGCGCAGCAACGCATAGCGCACCGCGTCGGTGCGGCTTCCATGCTTCTCGGCCAGTTCGCGAAGCGCCGTCTCCATGGCCTCGTCAGTTCGGACGTTGAGGGTGCTCACCGGACCATTGTAACACTATCCGTAATACGCCCTCGGTGTGCGGCGCACTTGGGCGGCGCTACCCGGCATGATGCCTTGATGCGGAAACTCACCTACGGCATGACCGTCAGCCTGGACGGCTACATCGCTGGCCCGGGCGGCGACATCGGATGGAGCGTTCCGAGTGAACTTCCGGAACTGCTCAGACGGCGACGAGGGGCACGTCGTATGCCGCGAAGTTCGGGTCAGCAGTGACCAGGGTCAGCCCCTCGGTCATGGCTTGAGCGATCAGCAAACGGTCAAACGGGTCGCGGTGGTGGGTCGGGAGTTGAGCCACTGCGAGGCCATGCGCCGCGGCCAGTGCAAGGCTGCGCACCCCGGCGTCCGTGATCTTGGCCTGCAGGTCCGGCGGGACGACCAGTTTTCCGACGGCTGCTTTGATGCCTATTTCGGCGAAGGACACCACGCTGAACAGGAGATCATCGGCAGCGGCGATCGCGGCGACCGAGGACTGGGACAGTTCTCGCTCGCCGGACAGCTGCCACAGGACCACGTGCGTGTCCAGAAGCAGCCTCATGCGCCGAGGATCTCATCGAGCTCATTGTCGGTGAACTCGAAGTCGTCGCCGATCAGGATCAGTCCTGACAGCGATCCACCTGCGGCGAGAAATCGCTTTCCGGGGGAAACGGTAGTCACCGGCACGAGTCGGACAGCGGGGACGCCGTCCTTGGCGATCTCGACCTCTTCCCCCGCGAGGGCGAGGTTGATCAGCCGAGACAGATCAGTCTTGGCCCTGCCGATGTTGACGGTCGTCATGGGCCAAGGATACCCGCCTTGGCCAACCTTGGCCACGAAGGTCCGGTAGTCGCAGCAGGCCCAGAACGTTCCCATCGCCTCGTCAGGTCGGACGATGAGTGTGCTCAGCGATTCGCCGAAGAACCAACCGTAAGACTCGCCCGGATCCACCCGGCCACGGGCGGCGCAACGGGATGATGCCCCTATGCGGAAACTCACCTATGGCATGAACGTCAGCCTGGACGGCTACATCGCCGGTCCGGGCGACGACATCGGTTGGAGCGTCCCGAGCGACGAACTGTTCCAGTGGTGGTCCGACCGGGTGGCCGCCACGGACCTCGCGCTCTACGGGCGCAAGCTGTGGGAGACGATGAGCGCCCACTGGCCGACGGCGCAGCAGCAGCCGGGTGTCACGCCGGCCGACATCGAGTTCGCCCACCGTTGGATGGACATGCCTAAGGTCGTATTCTCCTCAACGGTCACGCACGTCGACTGGAACACCAGCGTGTTCACCGGCGACCCCGTCCCCGAGATCACCCGGCTCAAGGCCGAGGACGGCGGGCCCATGGACATCGGAGGGGCAACCCTCGCCGCCGCGGCCATGCGGGCCGGGTTGATCGACGAGTACGTCCTCGCCACGGCGCCCGTGCTGGTGGGAGGCGGCATACCCTTCTTCACGGTCCTGGACAACTGGGTGAACCTGCGCCTCGTCGAGACCCGCACCTTCCCCGGTGGCGTGGTGCTCACCAGGTATGCCGCCAGACGCTGAGTCCTCTCAGTCTTCGTGGCACGCCGTCACAAGCCTTCGCTAGCGCATCAGCGTGCAGCACGCGCATGACATCCGGATCCGGGGTGACGCCAACCGGGACGATTCGCGCCACCGGGCGACCGTGGTCGGTGACGGTGCTCGTCTGCCCCTCGCGGACCATGGCCAAGTGGCGACTGAGGCTGTCGCGCAGCTCGCGGACCCCGACGTCAGTCATGCCAAAGCTCTGGAAGATACTTCACCGGTGACGGGTCCCACTGCCAAGTTCTGCCGGTTCCAGGCCGCGTACTGCGGTCGGCTCGGCGTCGAGGTCGGCTTGTTCGTCGCGGTCGACCATCTGCGGCGCGCAGGTAGCCTCTCAGCCGACGAACTCGCCACCTACCTCGACGTGGACGATTGGTTCCACGAACATCTGCCTGAACCCGCCTTCTACACCGATGGCAATTCAGTAGGTGCCGTCACGTGGTTCAAGGCGCCGATGCCCATCGACATGGCGCAGCGCGCCGAATCCCTCATGGCCATCTTGATGGCACACGACGTTGCGCACGAGATGGTGTGCTCTGACGACCCGGGCAGAGTGATCTACGAGGATGAGTTCCAGGTCGGCGTGATCCCCAGGAGCCGCAAGGAGCGAACCCCGCTGCCAGCCGACCTCGTCCTCGGGCCGACGACCGCCGCCTCCAAGCGAGAGCTTCCACACGGTCCGGTGGTCAGCTGACCACGACGCCCATAGTGGGGGACGCCCAAGGTTGCCTCCACCCGCCAAAGGCCGAGGCCGGAGTCTGCGGCCTCACTCGTGGTGATAGCGGCACGCGGCGATCCGGACCTCATCATCGAGGACCTTGTAGATGAGCCGGTGCTCGTCGGTGATCCGACGTGACCAGTAACCGTGGAACCCGTGCTTGAGCGGCTCGGGCTTGCCCAGCCCCTCGTTGCCACGGCAAGCGACGTCCTGGATCAGCACGTTGATCCGACGCAGCACCTTGCGGTCCTGCTGCTGCCACCAGAGGTAGTCCTGCCACGCCGACTCGTCGAACACCAGCTTCATTCGGACAGCTCGCGCGCCTGACCGCCGCCGGCCTCGAGCCGCTCGATCGACGCCAATAGTCGCCGCGCGTTGGCCGGGTTACGCAGCAGGTATGCCGTCTCCTTGAGCGACTGGTAGTCCTCCAGTGAGACGATCACCACCGGCTCATGCCCAGCGCGCGTGATGACGACCTCTTCCCGGTCGTTGACGACCGAGTCGAGCGTCTCGGCATACCGCGCACGGGGCTCCGTGTACGACATGGTCCTCATGACATCCTCCTTATGTACAGAAGACCGTACATTTCAATCCCCCACGTTTGCCGTCGCGCTGCGGGACACTAAGGACCCTGCACCTGCCCAGCGCTTCTCCCCCGCCGAGCATCCGGAAGGCCCGCCGCCATGGACGACACCCACCGTTCCGCCGTCCTCAACACCTACCGCTACCTGCGCCTGGCCATGATCGCCGTCGTTGTCATGCTGTTCGTGGCCGTCGGAGCTCAACGGGCCGCCGCAACCTGCTGGCAGACCTCGATCAGCGCTTACTACTTCACTGCCGCACACAGCGTGTTCGTCGCCGCCCTGTGCGCGATCGGCGCCTGCCTGATCGTCTACAAGGGCAACACCGACACCGAAGACGTCGTCCTCAACTTCTCCGGCTTCCTCTCCTTCGTCGTCGCGTTCGTCCCGACCCAACGCGAGGCCCTGTGCGGCGCAGGTCTGCCCGCGGCATACGAGGTCGGCCCGGGGGTCCGCAACAACGTCCTCGCGCTCATCGTTGCTGGCGTTCTTGCCGAAGTGGCCCGCGTGGTCATCAACCGCAACGTCGACCGCATCCCCTACAGCGGCTGGGCAACCCGCGCCACGATCATCGGCTGGCTCGTCATCGGCGTGGGGATCATCGGGTATGCCGCGTTCCCGGCCGGCTTCGAGGCCAAGGGCCACACGATCGCCGCCGTCACGATGTTCGTCGGCATCATCGGGGTCGTCGTCCTCAACGCCCTGTCGGCCCAGAGCGTGTCGCAGCGCACCAGCTACGTCGGGATCTACAAGGCCATTGCCGGCGTCATGGCCGTCCTGCTCGTCGCGATCATCGCCATCCGACTGTCGCTGCCGGCCTGGGACCACATCGTCATCTGGGTCGAAGGCGTCCTCATCGGGGCGTTCGCGGCCTTCTGGCTGGTCCAGACCAAGGAGCTGTGGGACGTCGTCGACCGGCGCGAGCTTGCACCCCAGAGCACCGACCGCACCGGCCACTGAGCGACGCCAGGGCGGTTCGCCCTGGCAGGATGACGGGGTGACCGAGCCGGGGATGCGCAGCGGCCCGGACGCGCGGGCGAACGCCGAGGCGGGCGTGGACGCGACGAGTTGGGCTGAGCGGGCGGCATACGCCGCGGCCTCGGTGGCCACCCTGTTCGGGCGACGCATGCTCGGGATCCCGGGGACGTTCCTGCCGACGGTCCAGGCACCCGGGGCCCGCCGCTGGCGGGGCCCCTGGCACTACTGGTGGCTCGCTCACTATCTCGACTGCCTCGTCGACCAGGCGCTGCGCGAGCACGCCGCCGGTCGGCTCGACGCGGCTCACCGCACCGGCCACACCGCGCACCGGCTGCTGCGGACGATCCGGCTGCGCAACGTCGCGATCTTCACCAACCACTACTACGACGACATGGCCTGGCTGTTGCTCGCAGCCCATCGCCTCGACAGTCTCACCGCGACGCTCTCCCCCGCCGCCTCGCTCGCGCTCACCCGTGGCGCCGGCCGGGCCCTGCGCGCGGCCGTGACCCGCGGCCATACGGACGACCTCGGCGGGGGGCTGTTCTGGAACGACCACCACGACTTCAAGAACGTCGCGGCCTCCGGGCCTGCAGCGTTGTTCTTCGCCCGGATCGGCGACCGCACCCGAGCCCGCGCCTTGCTCGACTGGCTCCACGACCATCTGCGTGACCCCGCCTCCGGGCTGTTCGTTGACGGGCTGCGGATCGACCACGACGGCAGCACGACCCTGGTGCCGGACGTGTTCACCTACAACCAGGGCACCGTCCTGGGCGCGCTCGTCACCCTCGGCGATCCCGTGAGCCTGACCCGCGCCGAGACTCTCATCGACGCCATCGCCCGCCAGTTGACCACCGATCCGGACCACCGGATCCTGCGTAGCCACGGCGACGGCGACGGCGGCCTGTTCACCGGGATCCTCGTCCGTCACCTCGCGCTCGCGGCCCGCTCGCCGAACCTCTCCCCCACCGCACGGGCCCGCGCCCAAGCCCTCGTGGAAGGAACGGCGGACGCCTTCTGGTCAGGTCGCCACTTGCGCTCCCTCCCAAGGCGATTTGGTATGCCGTCCACCCCCGTGGCGGTGTTCTCGCCCGATCCGGCGGTGCCGGCCGAACGGAGCCAGCCGGACGGCATACCCATCGAGCTGTCGACCCAGTTGCAAGCCTGGATGACCCTCGAAGCGGCCGCGCTCCTGCTTTCACGCTGTCCGCACGCCCGCACCAGGTAAGTCGGCGCTCCCAACCGACGTCTGGCCGGCGGGAAGGCGAGGGCACCGCTCGGCGTGGCGTGCGGCATACCTCTGCCGCTTGCGCAGCGCATGTGACACGCTGCACGCCATGAGCACCGTAGGGGGGGCCGCGACTGCCCGCGCCCCGAAGTCACCCGAGACACGCGAACAGAAGTCCTGGTACTGGTATGACTGGGCCAATTCGGCATACGTGACGACCACTGCCACGGTGCTCTTCGCCCCCTACCTGACGTCGGTCGCGACGGCGGCCGCCTGCCCCGACCTCGTCGACGGTCAGCGGTGCGCGGCGACGCTGTCGGTCCTTGGCATCCCGGTGTCGCCGGGGTCGCTCGTGGCCTACACGGCCACCTTCTCGACGATCATCTCGGCGATCTTCCTCATCTTCGTCGGGGCGATCGCAGACCGCTCCCCGCACCCAACGAAGCTGTTCGCCATCTTCGCGTGGACCGGCGCGCTCGCCGCCACGTTGATGTGCCTGGTCACCGGCACGAACTGGCAGCTCGGCGTCCTGCTGTTCGTCATCGCCAACATCTGCCTGGGGTCGTCGCTGGTCATCTATGACTCTCTGCTGGTGCGGATCGCCAGCCCGAATGACCGTGATCGGGTGTCCTCCAAAGGCTGGGCATTCGGCTATCTCGGCGGCGGACTGCTGCTGCTCGTGAATTTCGTCCTGGTGGCCAAGCCGAGCCTGCTGGGGCTCGACCGCGGCGGGGCCGTACGGTTGAGCCTGCTCATGGCCGGGATTTGGTGGGCTGCCTTCACGATCATCCCCGTCCGGGGGCTTCGCCATGTCACGGGCACGGTCGCACCGCCCATCGCCCCGGGGGAAGGTGTGGTCGGCGGCAGCCTGCGGCAGCTGCGTGAGACCTTCCGTGACCTGGCCATGCACTACCCCCAGACCAAGCTGTTCCTGCTGGCCTACCTGTTCTTCAACGACGGCATCCAGACAGTCATCGGCAACTCCAGCCTCTACGGCATCGAGGAGTTGGAGTTCCCGCAGGAGACCGTGCTCGGCATCTTCCTGTTCGTCCAGTTCGTCGCATTCTTCGGCGCCCGCTTCTTCGGGCAGGTCGCCGCCCGGATCGGTGCCTGGAAGACGGTGCTGGGCAGCCTCGGGATCTGGACCCTCATCGTCACGGTGGCCTTCTTCGTCCCCGCCAAGTCCTTGCTGCTGTTCCTGGCGCTCGCCTTCTTCATCGGCATGGTGCTCGGCGGCTCGCAGGCCCTGTCTCGCTCGCTTTACAGCCAACTGATCCCGGCCGGCAAGGAGGCGGAGTACTTCAGCCTTTACCAAGCGATGGAACGCGGCACGAGCTGGTTCGGCACGCTGATCTTCGGCTTGGTCTACCAGGCGACGCTGTCGTACCGGGCCGCCATCCTGGCCCTCATCGTCTTCTTCCTCCTCGGCGGGGTGCTGTTGTCCCGGGTGAAGATGCGCGAAGGGATCATCCAGGCCGGCAACGAGGTTCCTCGCGTCATCTGACCGCGCGCGCAACACACGGGCCTGCAGGTTCCAGATCCGCCGCGTGATCTCAACCCGGACGTTCTTCGGGAACAAAGGCAACCCTTCCCCCCGTTGAAGCGTCAAAGCAGGAGAGCAGGGGGCTGCGGCATCCGACCGGATCCCACCCCGGCTCGCCCGTCAGGAGGGATCACCCATGGCCGACCGATCATTGCGAGGCACCCGACTCGGTGCGTTGAGCATGGAGTCCGACGTCAACGTCGTCCCCAGCGAACGTCAGATCACCGTCTACGTCTGCCCGCAAGGACACCGCTCCGAACTCCCTTTCAGCGTCGAAGCAGAGATCCCGCCTACCTGGGAGTGCCGCTGCGGGGCGACAGCCCGACTGCTCGACGGCGGCCCGATGCCTGACGCCAAACCGGTCCGTCCGCCGCGCACGCACTGGGACATGCTCCTTGAGCGGCGTTCGATCCCCGAGCTCGAAGAACTGCTCCAGGAGCGGCTCGAACTGCTGCGGGCCTCCCGTGGTGAGGCCAGCAAGCGCAGCGCGTGAGCTCAGCGCACGGCATACGAAACCGACCCGCCCTTCCCGACGTGGAACGGCGGGTCGCTTCCGTATGCCGTGCTCCCACCTCGCCGGGGCCGGGTCACCGGTCGACGATCTCGCCTTCGATGACGTCCCCGGGACCCGATGGAGGGTTCGGACGACCGCCCGGAGCGCCGGCCCGTCCGACCGTCACGATCCCGCCGAGCAGCTTGCGGGTCACCACCGTCTCCAGGACCCCTCGGGCCAGCGGCCTGGTGATCGGCAGGATGAAGAAGAAGCCCACGAGGTCGGTAAGGAAGCCCGGGGTGAGCAGCAGCGTCCCCCCGACCAGGACCAGGGCTGCGTCGCTGAGCTGTCGCGAGGGCATGCGGCCGGAGTTCAAGGCGCCGGCCAGCGCACGCCAGGTGCGCGCCCCCTCACGTTTGACCAGCCAGGCCCCCAACGCGGACTCTACGAGGAGCAACCCCAAGGTCGGCCAGCCACCGATCTGTTGGCCTACCCAGATGATGAGGGCGAGCTCGGCAGTGGGCACGACGAGCAGAGCCAGCGTCAGCAGCCAGGGCCATCGCCGTCGACTTCCCACCCGGGTCACGCGTTGTGCCATCGACCCTCCCGCGGGCCCCGGACCCGTCGGACCGCCGCGGCCACCTGTCCGGCCCGGTGGGCGATCCCCTGCTTGCCGACGTTGACGAACGCCTCGGTGACGATGTTGCCGCTCATCTTGGACTCGCCGATCTCGCGCTCGACGAACTCGATGGGCACCTCGACGGCTGTCAGCCCGGCTCGCACGAGCGCCACCGTCATGTCCACCTGGAAGCCGTAGCCGGCCGAGCTGACTGAGGTGAGGTCCATCGCCTGCAGCGCCGAAGTCCGATAGACCCGATAGCCGCCGGTGGCGTCGTTGACGGGCAGGCCGAGCATGATCTTGGTGTAGATGTTGGCACCCACGCTGAGCGCCTTGCGGTGAACGGGCCAGTTGACGACGGATCCACCCTTGATCCACCGCGCGCCGATGACCAGATCGGCGTGCTCCGCCGCCCGCAGTAGGCTCGGGAGCTGCTCGGGCTGGTGCGAGCCGTCAGCGTCCATCTCGATCGCGGCGTCGTAGCCACGCTCGATCGCCCAGGCGAAGCCTGCCTGGTATGCCGCGCCCAGCCCCTGCTTGCCCGGCCGGTGCATGACGTGGACCTGCTCGTCCGACGCCGCGAGCTCGTCGGCCACCGCACCGGTCCCGTCCGGGGAGTTGTCCTCCAGCACGAGGATGTCCGCCTCGGGGACGCAGGCGCGAACCCGGGCCACGATCCGCGGGAGGTTGTCCCGCTCGTTGTATGTCGGGATCAGCACGACGACCCTGCGCAGGGGCCCTCGGGTCGAGGAGGTCATCTGGGCTGGTCCTTTCGCTGTCGCGCCCGACGGGTCGTCCCCGCCGACAGCGCGAACATCATGAGCATTCCGAGCACTGCACAGTATTCCGGCCACGCCCCGAGCCGACTGGCCAGGGTGAGGTCGCTGCGCAACGGCAGGTCGGCAGCCAAGGCCGCCGGGGTGAACAACGTCGTGGGGTGCAGCAGGGTTCCGTCGGGCCGGATGAGGGCGCTCACACCGACGGTGGAAACGTGGGCCACCGACCGGCCGTGTTCGATCGCCCGGATCCGCGAGATCGCCAACTGCTGGACCGACTCGTTGGTGAATCCGAAGGTCGCGTTGTTGGTCTGCACGACCAGCAGCGTGGCGCCCTGTTCGACGTTGGCCCGGACAAGCTCGTCATACGCCACCTCGAAACAGATGCTCGGCCCGGCGAGGATCTGGCCGCCGGCTCGGGTCGGCACGCGGAACACGACCGGCCGGTCACCGGGCCACATGTCCGTGCGCAGCAGGTCGACCTGGGTCGACAGCAGCCGCCAGAACGACCGGTCTGGGATGTACTCGGCGAACGGCGCCGGGTGTTGTTTGACGTAGCGCCCGACCAGCCCCTCCCCCGGCCGGTAGAGCAGCGACACGTTGGAGAAGTGCGGCGCAGGTTCCTCGAGGAGGCCCCCGACGATGATCGGCGCTCTGGCCACGCTCAGCGCTCGGTCGATGGCCTGGGCAGCGTCGGGGTTGCGGGTGGGATCGATGTCTGACGCGTTCTCAGGCCAGACCACGAGGTCCGGATCAGGCTGTCCGGCTTCGCGCGCGCGGGTCACCCCGGAGATGGTGACCTCGACGTGGTTGTCCAGGACCGCGCGGCGCTCGGCATTGAAGTCCAGGCCCGGCCGAGGGACGTTGCCCTGCACCGCCATGATCCGCGCGGTGGGGCCGTCGACCGGCACCGGCACCGCGAATCCGACGCATGCGCAGATCACTGCTGCGACGGCGGCAGGGACCGGCTGCCGGGCTCCCGCATCTCCTCCCGGGGCGGCCGGTCGGAGGAGCCGGTATGCCGCGCGCGCGGCATACCCGAGGAAACCGCCGCACAGCGCGACGAGGAAGGTGACAGCGGGGGCACCGGCGACGGCGGCGACGTGGGCGAACGGGCTGTCGGCCTGGCTGAACGCGAGGCGGACCCAAGGGAACCCCCCATAGGGGATGCGGTCGCGCAGGGCCTCCTGGGCGACCCAGGCCAGGCCCACGACGAGGGGGCGGATGGCTTGCCGCTGAAGGATCGCACTCCCCCAGCCGAGCAGGCCGAGGAACGCCGCCTGGCTCACCGCCAAGCCGGCCCATGGGACGATGCCAAGGTAACTGCCCGACCAGCTCAGGGTCGGGACGAAGAACGCCAACCCGAAGACGAGGCCGTGCACCAACCCCACGCGCGCCGGAACCCCTGTCGTGGTCAGGGTCAACAGACTCACGGCGATGGGAGCTAGCCACCAAAGGCCATTGCCGGGGAAGGCCAGAGACAGCAGCGCGCCGCCAACGAGGGCAACGGAGAGGCGGCGCACGGGTCCCACCGTAGGTCAGCCTGCTACGAACTCCGAAACGTCGGGTTCCCTGGGACTCGGGCGGGCCACGACGCCGTTGTGCCCGTGTCGCCGTTGGGACCAACCGACACCTCTCCGGATGAGAGCTGACCTGTTGTTGTCTACTAGGCGAGCACGGGCACGACGGGCGTTCGCCACTCCACCACCCCCAGCAGCCCCGCCCAGTGGTGGTCAGCCTGGAACCCCGGCGGCCGCTCGAGCAGGCCGCCGTGAACTCCCACCCCGGGGCGTTGCCACCTCCGGTGACCGGAGTCACCCACGGCGAACAACAGGTGTGAACCTACCCCCTTTGCGCCCGCTGTCAACCCGAACCTGACCTGCGAAAACGCGGAAAGCTGCAGGTCACAGGCCTTTGTGAAAGGCGTTCTCGGAAAGGGAAATTGGAGAGACGCGGCGTGTCGGAGCCCGACACGCCGAGCGAGCCGGCATCAGGGCACGACCACAGTTCCGTGGGCAGTCGTGGCGACCACGGGCTGGTTCAAGACCTCGGCAGCGGAGACACCGAGCTGGGGAGTTCCGCGGCATACGATTCGGACCGCGAAGTCCATCTCCCGGGAGCGGCGGCCGACCCGGGTGATGCGGGCCTCGATCTCCAGGACGTCGCCGGCGCGGACTGGGGCGAGGAACTGGACGTCCGAGTAGGAGGCGAACAAGCCCTCGTCGCCGTCGGTGAGGATGCACATCTCGGTGGCGACATCGCCGAAGGCGGCCAGGGAGTAGGCCCCGTCCACGAGGTTGCCCGCGTAGTGGGCGTGGCTGTAGGGGACGTAGCGGCGGTGGACGACCGTGCGGCCGACCTCGGCGCGGGTGGCGGGCTGCGGCGTGCTCATGATGCCTTCTTCCGGGTCGGGCTGGCGGGAGGAACGATCGCGTGGACGAGGTAGCTGGCCACCTCACTCGGGGTGGTGCCGCGACCGAAGATCCGGTCGACTCCGAGTCGGTCGGCCGAGCCCTCCTCGAATCGTGGACCGCCGGCCACCAGGAGCGGGACCTTGCCGGCCGGGTATGCCTCGCGGAAGGCCGCTGTCATCTGGGAGACGTTGTGGATGTGGGCGTCCTTCTGGGTGACGACCTGGCTGACGAGCACGGCATCGGCCTTGGCGGCGCGGGCCTTGGCGACGAGGTCAGGGACAAGCACCTGAGCCCCGAGGTTGACGACGGTGATCTCGGAGTAGTACTCCAAGCCCTTCTCCCCTGCGAAACCCTTGATGTTAAGGATCGCGTCGATACCGACCGTGTGAGCGTCGGTGCCGATGCAGGCGCCCACCACGACCAGTCGGCGGCGCATCCCGCGTTTGATCGCCACGTTGACCTCCTTGGGGTTCAGCAGCGGGAACTCGCGCTCCTGCACACGGACCTGGCCCAAGTCGACGAGGTGGTTGGATGAGCCGTAGACGACGAAGAAGGTGTAATCGGGCCCGATAGGTTTGGCGTGGACGACGAGGGCCGGGTCCATGCCCATCTTCTTGGCCAGCTGTAGCGCCGCACCCTCGGCCCGCTTGTCGTGGGGCAGCGGGAGGGTAAAGGACACCTGGATCATGCCGTCGCCGGTGGTGTCACCGTAGGGCCGGACGATCTGCGGGGTGAGCTTGCGCGGGGTGTCGCGCAGGTGCTTGCGGTTGGTCATCGCGTGGCTCCCGTCTCGAGCAGGGTGACCGCAGGGTTGTCGTAGCCGGGGGCTTTCGTGATGACGCCCTCCAGCCCCTTGCCGTGGTCGGCGGGGCGCTTCATCAGCCCAAACGTGCCGTCGGCGATGGCGTTGAGCAGACCATCGGTGGTGATCCGGTCGAGCAGGTCGACGGCCTCGCCGAGGACGTGCCGGGCCCGGGTCTGGATGAAGCCGTCGCGCGGCGGACGGAAGTCCTCGCGCAGCCCGCCGGCGGCGTCCAAGACGTAGCGGACGTTCTGCAAGGCCAGGTCGCGGTCGGAGAGGAAGGGGGTGACCACGGCTTCGGTCATCATGCCGACCAGGAGGATGCCCTGGCCGGTCATCGTCCCGGCGAGGTTGAAGAACCCGTCGAGCAGGTAGCCGCGGAAGACGTCGCCGGTCATGTGCTTGGTCGGCGGCATCCACTTCAGCGGTGCGTCGGGGAACAGGGTCCGGGCCAGCAGCGCGTGGGCGAGTTCCAAGCGGAAGCTCTCGGGGACCTCGGGGTTGATCTCGAAGGCGTGCCCGAGCCCGAGTTGCCAGTCCGCGAGCCCGGCTTCCTTGGCGAAGTACTCGTTGAGCAGTTGGCTCACGGTCACCGTGTGTGCCGCGTCGACCGCGTCGGCCGTGGTGAGGTAGTTGTCCTCGCCGGTGTTGATGATGATCCCGGCACGAGCGTGGATCTGGCGGCTGAACCGCTGGTCGACGAAGGTGCGGATCGGGTTGATGTCGCGGAAGAGGATGCCGTACATCGAGTCGTTGAGCATCATGTCCAGGCGCTCCAGCCCGGCCAGGGTGGCGATCTCCGGCATACATAGGCCCGACGCGTAGTTCGTCAGGCGGACATAGCGGCCCACCTCGCGGCTCGTCTCATCGAGCGCGGCCCGCATGAGGCGGAAGTTCTCCTGGGTGGCGTAGGTGCCGGCGAAGCCCTCGTGGGTCGCGCCTTCGGGAACGAAGTCGAGCAGGCTCTGCCCGGTGGACCGGATCACCGCGATG
>WBZS01000593.1_pt1 | contig 41779 bp, 41 predicted proteins | sample 5204201 | NCBI WGS metagenome assembly WBZS01 (sample SAMN12344357, study PRJNA552823) | activated sludge metagenome | biome: Activated sludge suspended growth; feature: Nitrification reactor; material: Wastewater; isolation source: activated sludge from nitrification reactor of wastewater...
CCGGCTGTTCGTGGGCGTCGGACTGGACGCGTCCGGGCTGACGACGTACAGCGGCGGCGTCCCGACGTGGGCTCGCGAGCCTGTGCCGGGCGGCGTCCGGCGGTTGGCGATCCGCATCGAGAATCGCGATCACATCGTGACGCTGTGGTACCGCGTCGAGGATGCCGACTGGACGCGTCACTCGACGCGCTTCGAGACGTCCGGCTACCACGCCAACACCACCGGCGACCTGCAGAGCCTGCGACCGGCGCTGTTCGCGTCCGGCACGGGTAGCGTGCGGTTCCGGGACTTCCGCTACACCGCACTGGATCAGGAGCACTGACATGGACGCCACCGCCTCCACCCGTCCCGGCGACCGCGGGCCACGCCCGACCCTGGACGAGGGTCGGTTCGCCACGCCGCACGTCGTCGACCGGCCCGGGATGCGGTGGTGGTGGCAGTCGCCGGTGCCCCCGGCGGAGTTGGTGCGCGAGCTGCGGGCGATCCACGACGCCGGATTCGGCGAGGTCGAGATCGCCTTCTCCCCCGGCTTCTGGGCCGACGAGCCGCAGCGCGAGGCGCTGGCCGCCGTCCTGGACGAGGCCGGGCGCCTCGGCATCGGCGTCGCGGCCACCGTCGGCGCGGCCTGGCCGCTGCAGACCCCGAACACCACCCGCGGCACCGAGCACGCCGCCAAGGAGCTGCAGTACGGCGTCCGGTACGCCGATGGCCCTTCGACAAGCTCAGGGAACGTTGCCTCGACGGGCTCGGGCGGCCCTTCGACAGGCTCAGGGAACGTGGGCTCGACGGGCTCGGGGGGCGTCCCGTTCCCGTTCGACGACCCGGACAACGCCCGCGGCGCCCGGCTGCTGGCGGTCACGGCCGCCCGCGTGATCGAGCGCGGCGACCCGCCGACGACGACCAAGGTGCACGGCTGGGAGGGCGAGCGCGACGCGATCGTCAACCCCGAGCGCTCGACGATCCTGGACGCCGCCTCGCTCGTCGACCTCACCGCAATGGTGGCCGATGGGGCCGTCCCGCTGCCGGACGACGGCGCGTGGGCCGTCTTCGCCTTCTGGCTGCGCGACTGCACCCAGGGCGTGACGAGCTTCCTCGACCGCAACGCCGCCGTCGCCGCCACCCAGTACCTGGACGAGCACCAGTTCGGGGCCGACAACCTCGCCGGCTTCGAGCGGGTCGGCACCGAATGGTTCGAAGATTCGCTGGAGTACAACGCCGATTCGCTGTTCTGGACCCCGGACCTCCTCGACCGCTTCACCGCCCGCCACGGCTACGACCTGACGCCATACCTGCCGGTGCTGTTCGCGCACGGGATGTGCCGCTACTGGGTGCCGAACGCCGAGCCGGTCGCCGACTTCGAGCTGTCGGACGGACGCGGCCCGCGCGTCCGGCGCGACTACTACCGGCTCATGACCGACCTCTACATCGAGGACCACCTGCTCGTGCTGCAGGAGTGGTGCGCCTCGCACGGGCTGGCGCACAAGTCGCAGGCCGCGTACGGCCAGAACCTGGAGGCGATCCGCAGCAACCGCGAGTTCGTGCGCCGCGGCGGACGCGCGGAGGGCGAGTCCCTCAACGCCGGCGACCGGGCCCCGGTCGACCGCGAGCACCCCACCTGGCGCTTCGCCCTGGACTGGCAGCGCAGCGTCGTCGGCGGCGCCCACCAGGGCGGCACGACCCGCATCAGCACCGAACTCGGCGCCCAGTTCGGCACGGCCTTCGCCCAGACGCTCGGCGACCTGCAGCGCATGCTCGACAAGGAGTGGGCCTCCGGCATCACCAAGCCTTTCGTGCACGGCTGCCCCAGCCAGGCCGCGGACGCCCCCTGGCCGACCCAGTCGCGCTTCTTCGACCTCGTCACCGAGGGCTGGAACGACCTGCATTACCCCGAGTGGGAGCACTGGCGCGGCCTCACCGACTACTGGGCCCGCGGGACCGTCGTGCTGGAGACCGGGACGCCGCGCACCGACGTCGCCATCCACCGCGACGGGTTCCTGACCACGGCCGCGCGGGGCAGCGCGCAGGAGGACGCCACCGCCCCGGCCCGGCTCGCCGACACCGAGGCCCTCGAGCGACGGGGCTACTCGGTGCAGTTCGTCGACCCGATCGGGCTGGCCGAGCCGGGGGCGATCGACGCCGACGGCGTGTTGTTTGATGACGGCCCGGCCTACCGGGCGCTCGTGATCGACGAGCGGGCGCTCACCCCGGAGGCGGCCGAGGCGATCGACGCCGCGGCGTCCCGGGGTTTGCGCGTGGTGGTCGTGGGCGAGCCGCCGACCGACGACTCGGGCTTCGCGGCGGGCAGTGCGGGGGACGCTCGCGTCCGGGAGGCCGTGGGCCGCTTGCTGGGGCGTCCGACGACCGCGCGGGTCGGCGTCCAGGCCGAGGCCGCGGACGCGCTGGCCGGGCTCGGGCTGGTGCCGCGCGCGTCGTGGGCGGGCGCAACGCTGCTGACCCAGTGGCGCGACGCCGGGGCGCGCAGCTACCTGCTCGTCTACAACACGGTCGCCGAGCCGGTGTCGGTCGAGGTGTCGCTCGAGGGCGAGGGCGCGGTGCGCGAGCTGGATCTATGGACCGGCGCGTTCCGCGCGGCGTCCGCCACGGTCGGCGACGGGCGCACCGGCGTCCGGGTGGAGCTGGCGGGCCTTGGGGTCCGGGTGCTGGAGCTGGACCGCGACGCGCGGCTGGCGGCACCGGCGGCGTCCGACCCAAAGTGGCGCGAGGTTGAGCTGAGCGATTGGCGGCTCGACGTCCGCACGGAGGAGCCGGCGGGCCCGCGGGACCTCGCCCTGCCGGGGCAGGGGCCGGCGGACTGGCGCGGCGTGGCGGGGTTGGGCGACGTGTCCGGGACGGGCGTGTACCGCGTCACGGTGAGCCCCGAGGGGCACCGGCGGTTCGCGCTCCACCTCGGCGAGCTGGCCGGGTCGGCCACGGTGCGGGTGGGCGGGCGGGCGTTCCCGACCGTGTACACCTCGGGCGGCGTGGTCGACCTCGGCGACGCGCCGGCGTCCGACCCGACCATCGAGATCGAGGTGCGCACCGCGCTCAACAACGCCGTGATCGGCTGCGGGACGCGTCCGATCATCGAGGGCCTGCCCCTCGTCCTGGGCGAGCGTCACCCCGTGCCGCAGGGACTGATCGGCCCCGTCCGTGTGCTCGGCGCCTCCGACTGATATCGCTTCGAAAGGACCCACTATGACCCTTCCCGCCATCTCGGTCCAGCTGTACAGCTGCCGCGAGCACCTGGACGACCTCGACGGCACGCTGGCCCGGCTGGCCGGGCTGGGGCTGCGGCACGTCGAGGCGTTCAACTTCCTGGGCGACCCCGCCGGGCTGGCCGCCGCGCTCACCCGGCACGGCCTGACCGCGCCCACCGGGCACGTCCCCTTCCTCAGCGACACGCTCAGCTTCGGCGGCCGGACGTTCCCCGTCCCATTGCTCGCGTCCGTCCTGGACGCCTCGCGCGCCGCCGGCGTCGGGCTGGTCATCGACCCCTTCGTGGACGCCGAGCGCTGGACGACTCTGGACGGCGTCCAGGACACCGCCCGCCGCCTGAATGAGGCCGGACGCCGCGCCTCCGACCTCGGCCTGCGCGTCGGCTACCACAACCACACCCAAGAGCTGATCCCGAAGATCCAGGGCCGCACTGCGCTGGAGGTGTTCGCCGATCACCTGGACGCCGGCATCGCGCTCGAGGTCGACGCCTTCTGGGCCGCGGTGGCCGGCGAGGACGTCCCCGCGCTGCTCGGACGCCTCGGCGAGCGGGTCGAGGCGTTGCACGTGAAGAACGCGCTGCTCGACGGGGACGAGGCGGCGCTCACCGAGCTCGTCCAACTGCCGCAGTTGCCGGCCGGAGAGGGAAGCCTGCCCATGGCGGAGATCGTCGCCGCAGCGCCGTCCGCGCGCTGGGTCGTCATCGAGTTCGACTCCTACGCCGGGGACGTGTTCGACGGCATCGCCGACAGCTACGCCTTCCTGGCCGGGCTGGGCCTGCGCTAGCGGGTCGGCCCCCGGGAGCGCCGACACTCCATCGATTCGCTCACACTCCAGCGATTCTTCGCGATTCGAGAGAATCGATGGAGTGTCGGCGCGGCAGGGCCCAGGAGCCCAGACGCCGACCGCTCAGCCGTCAGGCCGCGGCCTCGGTCAGCCCGCCGTCGGCCAGCTGGTCCGCGACGAAGTGCCCCGAACGGGCTGCCAGCGCCATGACGGTGAGCGCGGGCCCGACGGTGCTGCTGGAGACGAACGAGGCGGCGTCCGGGACGAGAACGTTGGGGGCGTCCCAGAGCTGGTTATGCCCGTTGAGCACGGACAACGCCGGGTCGGACCCCATGCGCGCGCCCCCGCACTCGTGGATCGCCGCGCCGAGCGAGAGCGCCATCTTGATGCCCTGCTTGAAGATCAACCGCTGGGCCGGGTTGAAGTCGGGCCACACCTTCTGCGACTCCAGGCCCGCCAGGGACCCGATGAAGTTGGTCCGCAGGCCGGCCTCGTCGGCCAGCTCGCGCAGCAAGGCCATGGAATGGCGCAGCAGCATCCGATCGTTGTCGCCCATCGAGAGGTCGATGTGCGGGATCGGGACGCCCCAGGCGTCCTTGCGCCACCGGTTGAGGCTGATCGCGTTGTCGTAGCGGGCCAGCATCTCGCCCGACCCGCCCAGCCCGAACGCCGCCGGGTGCCCCTCGGGCACCGGGAACCGCCCGCCGAGTCCCTGGAACGAGATGCCGCGCAGGAACTCCCGGTCTGGCGCGTCGCCCAGGTTCTCGAAGCGCGGGATGAGGATGCCGCCTGAGGCGCCGTAGAACGGGTCCTGCGGGGCGGTGGTGTCGGAGTCCCACATCCCAGGGTGCCGGGGGGAGTCGAAGAATCCGACGCTGATGGTCTGGTCCATGAAGTACCGGCCCAGCAGCCCCGAGGAGTTGCCCAGGCCGGACGGATGGCGTCCGCCGCCCGAGTTGAGCAGCAGCCGCACCGACTCGATGGTGGACCCGCACACCACCACGGCGTCCGCGAAGACGCGGTGCTCGCGCTTGCTGGCGCGGTCGACGAAGATCGCGCCCGTGGCCAGGCCCGTGCGGTCGTCCGTGGTGATGCGGCTGACGACGGCCTCGGCGCGCACGGTGAGGCGTCCGGTGGCCTGGGCGGCGGCGATGCCCGGCGGCACCCGGTCGAGGAACGGGGCCTGGTAGCGCCACGAGATCACGCGGCGCTCGGGCCAGCGGGCTTCGACGCGGTCCTTGAAGTCGCGCTCGACGCGGGTGAGGAAGCCCGGCCCGACGTAGCGGCCGTCCGGGGGGTGCACCAAGTGGTCGGCGTCTCCGTAGACGCCCACCGACTCCTCCACCCGGTCGTACCAGGGCTCGAGGTCGGCGTACGAGATCGGCCAGTCGTAGCCGTAGCCGTCCCGGGACGCCGCCCGGAAGTCGACGTCCGACATGCGCTGCAGCACGCGTCCGTAGCTGTGCATGCGGCCGCCGAGCAGCTTGCTGCGGATCCACAAGTAGGGGCGGCGCAACGGCGTCGAGTAGGGGTCCTCGAGGTCGTTGACGAGGAACCGGTTCGACTTGGCGTTGAAGTACGGACGCCGCGCCTGGAACACCTGCCCGGACGCCATGGCCGTGGCCCGGGCGACGAGGTCCATGCCCATCGCGGCGACCTTCTTGGGCTGCGGGGGCGGCACGAAGTCCTCCTCGCGGACCTCACGCCCGGCCTCCAGCAGCAGCACGTCCAAGCCACGCGCGGTGAGCTCCTGGACGGCCGTGCTCCCGGCCGGCCCGGACCCGATCACGAGCACGTCGTACCTACGTTCGCCGACTGCCATGCCAGGGTCCTTTCGTGCGGGGCGCGGCGGGAACCACTTCACGCGCCACGCTTGATCTTACGATGGATCACAGCATAAGATCAACTCAGTTAGGACGTCGACGGGCGTTTGCGGGTGCACTTGACGTCGCAGCGGCTCACGGGCGTCACTGTGATCCGGGGGCACACGGGCGCTCGCTACGATGATGACTCGCCCCACTCAGGAGTACACCATGGGCACGCGCAACACCGGAACGGCCGGGGGCATCCTCGGCATCCTCCGCGACGGACGCCCCCGCACCAAGACCGAGCTCGCCGTCCTGACCGACCAGGCCCGCTCGACGGTCGGCCAGCGGCTGGACGCCCTCATGGCCGCCGGGCTGGTGGCCGAGACCGCGTCGCCGGCGTCGACGGGTGGCCGGCCGTCCGCGGCGTACGAGTTCCAGGGGCGCTCGCAGACGGTGCTGGTGGCCGAGTTGGGTGCCCGGCACGCGACCTTCGCGGTCACCAACCTGCTCGGCGAGGTGCTCGCCGAGGTCACCGACGACGACCTGCGCATCGACTCCGGCCCTCGCGCGATCATGCCGAGGGTGGTCGACCGGCTCGAACAGCTGAGCGCGTCGCTGGGCCACCCCCGCGTCGCGGGCATCGGGGTGGGGCTGCCCGGGCCGGTGGAGCACGCCAGCGGCCGACCCAAGAGCCCGCCGATCATGCCGGGGTGGGACGGCTACGACGTCGTCGGCACGCTCCGCGACCGGTTCGGCGCCCCCGTCCTGGTCGACAACGACGCCAACCTGCTCGCGCTGGGCGAGCACACTCTGGCCTGGCCCGACGTCGCCGACCTCATCTACGTCAAGGTCGCCACGGGCGTGGGCGCCGGCATCCTGGTGTCGGGCGAGCTCGTCCGCGGCGCCGAGGGCGCTGCCGGCGACATCGGGCACGTCTACACGCCACTGGCCCAGGACCGCCCCTGCCGCTGCGGCAACACCGGCTGCCTGGAGGCGCTGGCCGGCGGGCTGAGCATCGCGCAGCACCTCACCGAGCTGGGGTTCCCCGCCGACGGCGCCCCCGACGTGGCCGCGCTCGCCCGCGGCGGCAACCTGGAGGCGATCCGCGCGCTGCGCGAGTCGGGCCGGGCGATCGGCTCGGTGCTGGCCACCTGCATCGCCCTGCTCAACCCGCGCGTGATCGTGCTCGGCGGCGAACTGGCCCTCGTCGGCGAGGCGCTGCTGGCCGGCGTCCGCGAGAGCGTGTACCGCCGCACCCTGCCGCTGGCGAGTCAGCACCTGCGCGTCGTACCCGCCAAGTCCGGACGCCTCGGCGGCGCCCTGGGCGCGGCCCAGCTCGTGCTCGACTCCCTGTTCGACCCCGAGGTCTTCGACGAGAGCCTCGCCCAGGTGGCGGCCCATGAGTGAGGCCCCAGGCCGGGCGGCGGCGCCCTGATGGGTTGGGAAGCCGTCGTCGCCTTCGGCTGGCCGGCGCTCGCCCTCATGGCGTGCGCGGCCCTGCTGGTCGGCATCTCCAAGACCTCCTTCGGGGGCATCGGGGCGGTCGCCGCCGCGCTGTTCGCGCTGTCCATGCCGGCGAAAGAGTCCACGGCGGCGGTGTTGCTGCTGCTCATCGTCGGTGACGTGGTGGGCGTGCTGCGCTACGGCCGCAACGTGCGCTGGTCGCTGATCGGCCGCCTGCTGCCCACGATCGTGCCCGGACTCCTGCTCGGCGCCGTGTTCATGCACGTCGTCGACGACGTCACGATGCGCCGCTCCATCGGCGGCATCCTGCTGGCGAGCGTCGCGCTGCAGGTGTGGCAGCGCCAGCGCCGCGACGACACCCAGCCCCCGCCGGAGCACACCAGCCGGCTCGTGGCCGGCGCCACCGGCGCCGCCGCCGGCTTCACCACCATGACCGCCAACGCGGCGGGGCCGGTGATGGCCCTGTACTTCCTGGCCGTGCGGCTCGACAAGCACAAGTTCATCGGCACCAACGCCTGGTTCTTCTTCCTCGTCAACCTGACCAAGGTGCCGCTGGCCGCGTCGCTCGGCCTCTTCTCCCCCACCGTGCTCGTCCTCGACCTGGCGCTCGTGCCGATCGTGCTGCTGGGCACCCTGATCGGGGTGTGGGTGATCAAGCGCGTCAGCCAGCGCCAGTTCGAGCGGGTCACCATCGTCGCCGCCGGCGCATCAGCCCTGCTGCTTCTGCTGCGCTGAACCGACCGCCACCGGCCGGTCCTGCGCCCGGCCCAGGCGCCACCCCCCGTCGTCGCAGGCCACCGCCAGCGAGGCGTCCGCCAACCGCTGCAGCGCCGCCAGGCAGGCCGGCACCACCAGCCCCGAGCGCACCGCCAGGTCGCCCACGTCGCGGCTGCCGCGGCTGGGCAGCGCCTCGTAGACGGCCCGCTCCCCCGGGTCGAGCCCATCCAGCAGGCGCTCGACCCGTGGACGTTCGACCAGCGCCTGACCGACGGGGGCGATGAGCTCCAGCACCTCGGCCACCGACGAGACCAGCTCGGCGTCTCGCCCGCGGATCAGCTGGTGTGGCGTGTACGACGTCGCGTTACCCACCGGCCCCGGCACCGCGAGCAGCTGGCGGCCGCAGGCCGTGACCCAGGTCGCGGTGTTCTTCGCCCCGCTGCGGACGGCCGCCTCGACGATGATCGTGGCCGTCGTCAGCGCCGCGATCAGCCGGTTGCGGGTGAGGAACCGCCGCCGCGACGGCGACTCACCGGGCGGCAGCTCCGACACCACCACCCCGCGCTCCGCCACGGACGCCAGCAGCGGGGCGTGCGGCCGGGGGTAGGCGTCGTCGAGCCCGCGGGCCAGGACGGCCACCGTCGGGCCGCCCTCGGCCAGCGAGCCGCGATGGGCGGCCGCGTCGATGCCGTAGGCCCCACCCGAGACCACGGTCACCCCGGCGGCCGCCAGCCCCGCGGCGAGGTCGGCGGCCACCCGATCGCCGTAGGCCGTGGACGCCCGCGCCCCGACGATCGCCACCGAACGCTGGGTCAGCGCGGCGAGCGACCCCTGCCCGCGCACCCACAGCCCCGCCGGGACGCCGCCGTCACCCTGCACCGGCTCGCCGGTGGCGAGCACCCCCAGCTGGGCCGGCCACTCGGCGTCCGAGGGGATCACGAACCGGATGCCGTGCCGCGCCGCCAGCTCGCGCACCGCGGGCAGCTTCAGCGCCTGGGCCCGCCGCGTCCACGGGTGGTCGCTCGTCGACGCGCACACCACCTGCCACAGCTCCTCGGCGCCGAACCGCTCCAGCATCTGGCCCAGCTTCAGGTCGCCCGGCTCCACCACGCACGTCAGCGCCATGCGGGCCACCCGCTCGGCCTCGTCAACCACAACGCACCCCCTCGCTCGCATCGTCTCCCCGGCGCATCGCCAGGGCCGCCTCCACGTGCCGACGCTCGGGCGCGGTCGCACCGTCCAGGTCGGCCATCGTCCACGCCAGCCGCAGCACCTTGTCGACCCCCCGCGCGCTCAGCAGCCCGCGCGCCACGGCCCGGTCGAGCAGGTCCTCCCCGCCCGCGGCGCCCCAGCGGCCGCGCAGCACCGGCCCCGGCACCTGCGCGTTGGTCGACCATCCTTGCGGGCCCCACCGGGCCGCCTGCCTGGCCCGCGCCTCATGCACGCGCGCCGCCACGGACGCCGTCGACTCGGCCTTCGAGCCGACCGCCCGCAGGTAGGACCGCGTCATCGGCCGCACCTGCTGCACGATGTCGATGCGGTCGAGGATGGGCCCCGACAGCCGCTCGCGGTACCGGCGCACCGCGTACGGCGGGCACGCGCACACCAGCTCGGGCCGCCCGCTGCGCCCGCAGGGGCACGGGTTCGCGGCCAGCACCAGCTGGAACCGGGCCGGGTAGGTCGTCTGCGCCCGCGATCGGTTGAGCACGATGCGCCCCGACTCCAGCGGCGTGCGCAGCGCCTCCAGCGCCGCCTGGCTGAACTCGGGCGCCTCGTCGAGGAAGAGCACCCCGCAGTGCGCCATCGAGATCGCGCCGGGCAGGGCGATACGCGGCCCCCCGCCGACCAGCGCCGCCACGGACGCCGAGTGATGCGGGCTCGAGAACGGCGGCCGCACCACCAGCCCCGACTCCAGCCCGTGCCCGCACAGTGACCGCAGCGCGGCCACCTCCAGCGCCTCGGACGTGCTCAGGTCGGGCAACAGGCCCGGCAGCCGCTCGGCCAGCAGCGTCTTGCCGACCCCTGGCGGACCGTGCAGGTACAGGTGATGCCCGCCGGCGGCCGCCACCTCGAGCGCGTGCCGGGCCTCCAGCTGGCCCACCACGTCGGCCAGGTCGACCCCGGCTCCCGGGTCTGCGGCGGGCTTGACGTCGGCGTCCGCCCCCGACTCTACGAGCGGCTCGGGCACCCGCTCGCCCCGCAGCACGCGCACCAGATCGGCCAGGCAGGACACGCCCACCACCGCGATGCCCTCCACCAGCCGAGCCTCCCGAACCTGGCCCGCGGGGACGATCACGTGGTGGCACCCGGCCGCCTGCGCGGCCAGCACCCCCGGCAGCACCCCCCGCACCGCCCGGACGCGGCCGTCCAGCCCCAGTTCCCCGAGCAGCACGGTCTGGTGCAGCCGCCCGGGCGGCACCACGGCGTCCGCCGCCAACACCGCGGCCGCGATGGCCAGGTCGTAGTGCGACCCGGCCTTCGGCAGCGTGGCCGGGGACAGGTTGATCGTCACGGCCTGCGCCGGCCACGACAGCGCCGAGTTGCCGACCGCGGCCCGGCACCGGTCGCGCGCCTCGTACAGCGCCGTGTCGGGCAGCCCGACGATCACCGTGCGCGGCAGGCCCCCGCCGATGGACACCTCCACGTCGACGACGGTGGCCTCCAGGCCCACCAGCCCCACCGACAGGGCGCGACCCAGCTTCACGGCTCGATCCCCCGCACGTGCTGCACGGACGCCGTGCCGTCCGCGTGCCACAGCACCCCCAGCGCGTCGACCCGCAGCGCCGGCACCCCGCCGGGCTGCTCGCGCGCCCAGCAGGCGGCCAGCTCGCGCAGGCGCCGCACCTTGGCGTACGTGATCGCCTCCAGCGGCTCGCCGAACCCGTGCCCGCGGCGCGCCTTGACCTCGCAGACCACGAACACCCCGTCGGGGTCGCGCGCCACGAGGTCGATCTCGCCGACCCGGCAGCGCCAGTTACGGGCCACCACCGTCCACCCCTTGCGTTCCAGGTAGCCGGCAACCAGGTCTTCCCCGCTCGCGCCCGTCGCGCGTCGCCTCATCGTCACGCCTACACATTCGGCATCCGGTCCCCGAATCCGCCACCCAATTCCTGCCCTGTGGATAACCAGCCTTGGCTGCGCGCGCCCTCGGGTTACCGTGGGGCACGTGGCTGCTCGAAGCGATGACGTCCGGGGCCCCCGCCGGGCCGCGACCTGGCGCGGACGCCTCGCCCAGACCGTCATGATCGTCATGGTCGTGCTCGCCGTGCCGACCGGGCTGCTTGTGTTGGACGCCGCCTGGACGGCCGCCACCAACCCGCAGCGCCAAACGCAGGTCATCGAGGTGAGCGCAGGCGTTCGCGACGCGCCCACGCACGACCGCGCCACGGCCACCGTCTTCCTCAACGGCCTCGGCCTCGACATTGCGCGCCACCAGGCCGAGGCCCTGACCCCGTCGGCGGGCCGGTTCGGTCGCGTGTTGGCGCTGGAGTACGCCGCCGTCTTCGACCCCAACGAGGCTGCGGACGCGTTGCACCGGGCCCTGCGGCCCACCCCGGACACGCCCACTCCCACCCGCCTCAGCGTGGTGGCGTCCTCGATGGGCGACATCCGGGGCCTGGAGATCATCGCCTCGCTCGGGGAGCGGTACCCGGACGTGATCGTCGACGGCTTCATCGTCAACACCGGCCCGGGCCCCCGGAAGAGCTCCCGCGTCCAGGGCGGCGACGCCGTCCGCGGCCTGCTCGGCTACGGCTGCACGCCCCTGGTGCCGGGGCAGGTCACGCTCGGGCTGCTGGAGGTGGCGAATCAGGCGCTTCAGGGCGCCGACGTCACCGACCCCGCCCGCCTGCGGGCCACGTTCGAGTCCGGGACCTCCTATCGGGGCAGGGTGGTCATGAACCAGCTGTGCAGCCTCACGAGGCCCAGCTCGGTGGAGCGGCCGCCCTGGGTGCCGTTCACCGCCTACCTGATGCCCGACCCGGCCACGGCCGACGTCGTGATCGACGCCGAGGGCGCCTACGCCGACTGGCGCCTCGTGCTGCCCGGGATGGAGGTCCGCCGCATCCGCGGCGTCACGCACGACAACCTGTCCTACCGCCCCGACCTGTTCAACCCGCTGTTCGCCGAGGACCTGCTGCCGGCGGTCCGCCAGACGGTGGCGGCGCGCGAGAACCGGCGTCCGCCCGCTGGAGGGCCGGGGGCGTCCCGTCCGGTCTGAGGAGGGCTAGAGGTTGTCGGGTACCTGGAGTTCGGAGTGCGCGATCTCCTCGATCGAGACGTCGCGGAACGTCAGCACCTTCGCCGACTTCACGAACCGGGCGGGACGGTACATGTCCCAGACCCACGCGTCGCCCATGGACACCTCGTAGTAGACGTCGCCGCCCTCGGTGCGCACCTTGAGGTCGACCGCGTTGCACAGGTAGAACCGCCGCTCGGTCTCCACCGCGTAGGTGAAGATGCCCACGACGTCCTTGTACTCGCGGTAGAGCTGCAGCTCCAGCTCGGATTCGTACTGCTCGAGGTCCTCGGTGCTCATGTTCCGCTCAGCCTAACGGTTCGGCGGACATTGTCCCACTTCAGCCGGTGGATCGCGCACGGACCCAAGGCGTCCAGTTCGCCCTGGTGAAGGGGCGTGCAGTACCCCTTGTGCACGTCGAACGAGTAGCCGGGATGGTCGGCGGCATACGCCGTCATGATCCGGTCGCGGGTGACCTTGGCCAGGATGGACGCCGCCGCGACGCTCGCGGCCACGGCGTCCCCCTTCCACATCGCCAGGGAGGGCGCGCCGAGGCCATCGACGGGGAATCCGTCGGTGAGCACGAAGTCCGGACGCCGCCCCAGCCGCGACACCGCCCGCCGCAACGCCTCGACGTTGGCAACGTGCATGCCCAGTGCGTCGCACTCGGCGGGCTCCACCCGGACCACCGACCAGGCGACCGCCGACCGCACGATCACGTCGTAGAGCCGCTCTCGGGTGGCCGGGGTGAGCTTCTTGGAGTCGGCCAGGCCGTCCAGCGTCCGGGTGGGCAGGATCACGGACGCCGCCACCAGCGGCCCCGCACAGGCCCCGCGTCCCGCCTCGTCGGCGCCCGCCACCAGGCCGAAACCGGCCCGGGAGAGCGCCCGCTCGTAGGCGTAGAGGCCGGCGTCCCGGCGGACCACGAAACCCATGGCAACGAGGCCCTCAGCAGGCCGGCTCGGTGCCCGTCACCACCGGAGCCTCGGGCGCCGGCTGCGCGGCGGCCGGGACGGTCGCGAAGACCGCCGGCGTGCCGAACCCGCGCCAGCGGTCGAAGGGGAAGACCGTCGCCGCGGCCGTCCCTACCACCGACGAGGTGGACGGGAACCCTCCAAGATGCTCCACGCCCGCGACCGACTCGGTGAGATGACAACGCGAGTCGGCGGAGTTGTTGCGGTGGTCGCCGAGCACGAACAGGCGCCCGGCGGGCACCACCACGTCGAACGAGTAGGCGGACGCGGCGACGACGTCGCCGCCGGTCGTGCGATACAGGTACGCCGACTCGTCGAGGGCCATGCCGTTGACGGAGACCCGCCCCTCGGCGTCGCAGCAGACCACGTGGTCGCCGGCGACGCCGATGACTCGCTTGATCAGGTGATTGGTGCTCTCGTCGGGCATCAGGCCCACGAAGGTGAGCGCGTCGCGCCACAGCGGATTGTTGAACCGGTCGGGGTTGCCGAGCCACTCGAGGTCATCGCGAAACACCACCACGTCGCCGCGGGTGAACCCGGCCACCTTCTGGACCGCGACCCGGTCGCCGACGTTGAGGGTGGTCTCCATCGACCGGCTGGGGATCACGAATGCCTGGATCACGAACAGCCGCAACAGGGTGGAGCAGAGCAGCGCCAGGGCCACGATGATGACGACTTCCTTCAGGAAGCCGCCGACACCGCCGGAGGTGGACTCCTCACCCACGTCGCCGCCGTCCCGCGCGTTCAGTCGCGCTTCTCCTTGATCTTGGCCGCCTTGCCGCGCAAGCCGCGCAGGTAGTACAGCTTGGCGCGGCGCACGTCGCCGCGACGCTCGATCTCGATCTTGTCGATGATCGGGGAGTGCAGGGGGAAGGTGCGCTCGACGCCCGTGCCGAAGGACACCTTGCGGACGGTGAACGCCTCGCCGATGCCGGAGCCGTTGCGGCCGATGACCACTCCGGCGAAGACCTGGACGCGGGAGCGGTTGCCTTCGACGACCTTCACGTGGACGCGGACCGAGTCGCCGGGCCGGAAGTCGGGGTGGCCGGTGCGCAGCTGGGCAGCCGCGACCTCGGAGACGATCTGGTTCATGGTGTTCCTCGCCGGTGCCACAGGACACCTCGTGTGATGAGCAAGTGTGTCGCGCGGGCCGACCCCCTGTGGCAGGAGCACGCGCGCAACCCGGCCAAGTCTGCCACACCCCATCGGGGGCGACGAAATCAGTCCGCCTTCGCCGGCACCAGTCCGCGGCCGGCGTCGTCGGCCAGCATCGCGAGCTTCTGCCAGATCTTGCGCGACATGCCGTTGGTGAGGTTCTCGATGTCGGAAACGGTGGCCAGGACGGCAGGGTCTGTGCTGCGCTCGGCGTAGAGCGCCGCCGTCTTGGACACCAACGACAGCAACTCGGAGCAATAGTCGAGGTACGTCGACATCTGGGCCCGGGTCAGCCGGACGCTGACGGTCTGCGGCGTGGGAACGAAGTCGGCGGCGAAGCGCTCCGGGTCCTTGGTCAGCTGATGCATGTCGATCACGTGAGCCAGGGAGCGCAGTCGATGCAGTTCGGCCAGGATCCGACGACGCTCCAGGTGCCCGGGCAGCAGCCAGAGGAAGCCAACCGCGATGCCCACGAAGACCAAGTCGTTGACAGTGGTCTCGACCGCCTGCAACCACGCCAGAGGCGACCCCGTCCGGCCGGCCAACTCCAGCGCGACCGCCCCCAACGACAAGACGGTAAGCACAACCAGGACGACGATGAGCACCACCCCGGTCAACCGCAGCGCCCGCATACCGATCGTCCGGACCGCGATCCTCTCCACGTCGGCGGTGACGATCAGCAGCCGGGCGGCGACCCCACCGAGATTCCGTTCCGGGAAGCGGGCCTGAATGCGCCGCTCCAGGCGTTGGGCGGTCTTGATGACCGCACTCGCTCGCAGCCGTTCGTAGGGCATGACGCTCCTCCCTGCTGGCGTCTGGACGCTTCGCGCGGCGGCGCCGGCCCCACCATCCCGGGAGCCAGCGCCGTCGGCGGTTCGGTGCTACTTGCCTTCCTTGCGGAACAGCGACTTCATCAGGTCGCGGTTCAGCTGGCTGATCGTGTCGAACGGGATCTGCTTGGGGCACACCGCGGCACACTCGCCGATGTTGGTGCAGCCGCCGAACCCGTCGGCGTCGTGCTGGGCGATCATCGTCTTGATGCGGCTGTACCGCTCCGGCTGCCCCTGGGGCAGCATCGCCAGGTGGGTGATCTTCGCGGCGGTGAACAGCATGCCCGAACCGTTCGGGCAGGCCGCCACGCACGCCCCGCACCCGATGCAGGTGGCGGCGTCGAACGCCCGGTCGGCCTCCACCTTGGGGGCGGGCACCGAGTGGGCCTCGGGGGCCGAGCCGGCGTTGATGCTGATGAAGCCCCCCGCCTGGATGATGCGGTCGAACGCCGTCCGGTCGACGACCAGGTCCTTGATCACGGGGAACGGCCCGGCCCGCCAGGGCTCGACGTCGATCGTCGCGCCGTCGGCGAACGACCGCATGTGCAGCTGGCACGTGGTGGTCGGCACCGGGGACGAGGCGCGCCCGTGCGCGGACCCGTTGATGACGACGCCGCACATGCCGCAGATGCCCTCGCGGCAGTCGTGGTCGAAGGCGATCGGCTCGTCGCCGTTGACCGTCAGGTCCTCGTTCAGCAGGTCGAGCATCTCCAGGAAGGACATGTCCTCGGACACGTTCTCCACCTTGTAGGAGACCATCCGGCCCGCCGTCTGGGCGTTGGGCTGGCGCCACACGCGCAGGTTGATGATCACTTGTAGCTCCTCTGCTTCAGTTCGATGAACTCGTACTCCAGCGGCTCGCGGTGCAGGATCGGCGCCGCCCCCGCCTTCGTGTACTCCCACGCCCCGACGTACAGGAACTCGTCGTCGTGGCGCAGCGCCTCGCCGTCCTCGGTCTGGGACTCACCCCGGAAGTGGCCCCCGCACGACTCGCGGCGGTGCAGGGCGTCCACGCACATCAGCTCGCCCAGCTCCAGGAAGTCGGCCACGCGGCCGGCCCGCTCCAGGGTCTGGTTGAAGTCCTCGTTGACGCCGGTCACCTTCACGTCGGACCAGAACTCCTCGCGCAACTCGCGAATGCGGCCGATGGCGAACTTCAGGCCCTCCTCGGTGCGCTCCATGCCGCAGTACTCCCACATGATGTTGCCCAGCTCCTTGTGGAAGCTGTCCACCGTGCGGTTGCCCTTGACCGCCAGCAGCCGGGCGACCCGGTCGTTGACGTCGGCCAGCGCCTCGACGACCGCCGGGTGGTCGAGCCCCACCTTCGCGAAGGGGGCGTCGGCCAGGTAGTCGTTGATCGTGTTCGGCAGCACCCAGTAGCCGTCGGCCAGGCCCTGCATGAGCGCCGAGGCGCCCAGCCGGTTGGCGCCGTGGTCGGAGAAGTTGGCCTCCCCGGTCACGTAGAGACCGGTGATGGAGCTCATCAGGTCGTAGTCGACCCACAGCCCGCCCATCGTGTAGTGCACGGCCGGGTAGATGCGCATCGGCGTCTCGTACGGGTTCTCGCCCGTGATCTGGGCGTACATGTCGAACAGGTTGCCGTACCGGCCGGCGACCGCCGGCTGGCCCAGCCGCTCGATGGCGGACGCGAAGTCGAGGTAGACGCCCCGGCGCACCTTGCGGGTCTCGCCCGTCTGGTGGTCGATCTCCTCGACCGCCGGGCCCACACCGCGACCCTCGTCGCACATGTTCTTGGCCTGCCGAGACGCGATGTCGCGCGGCACCAGGTTGCCGAACGCCGGGTAGATGCGCTCCAGGTAGTAGTCGCGGTCCTGCTCGGCGATCTGGCGCGGATCCTTGTCGCAGTCCTCGGCGCGCTTGGGCACCCAGATGCGGCCGTCGTTGCGCAGCGACTCCGACATCAGGGTCAGCTTGCTCTGAGTGTCGCCGTGCACCGGGATGCAGGTCGGGTGGATCTGCGTGTAGCACGGGTTGGCGAAGTAGGCGCCCTTGCGGTGCGCTCGCCAGGACGCCGTGACGTTGCAGCCCATCGCGTTCGTGGACAGGAAGAACACGTTGCCGTAGCCGCCCGTGGCCAGCACGACGGCGTCCGCCGTCCACGCCTCGATGGCCCCGGTGACCATGTTGCGGGTGACGATGCCGCGGGCCCGGCCCTCGACGATGATCACCTCGAGCATCTCGTGCCGCGTGTACATCTTCACCGTCTGCGCCGCCACCTGCCGCTCGAGGCTCTGGTAGGCCCCGATCAGCAGCTGCTGGCCGGTCTGACCGCGGGCGTAGAAGGTGCGCTGCACCTGTACGCCGCCGAAGGACCGAGTGTCGAGCAGGCCGCCGTACTCGCGGGCGAACGGGACGCCCTGGGCGACGCACTGGTCGATGATGTTGGCGCTGACTTCGGCCAGCCGGTACACGTTCGTCTCGCGGGCGCGGTAGTCGCCGCCCTTGACCGTGTCGTAGAACAGCCGGTAGGTCGAGTCGTTGTCGTTGCGGTAGTTCTTGGCTGCGTTGATGCCGCCCTGGGCCGCGATCGAGTGCGCGCGGCGGGGGCTGTCCTGGTAGCAGAAGTTGAGGACGTTGTAGCCGGCCTCACCCAGCGTCGCCGCGGCCGCGCCGCCCGCGAGCCCGGTGCCCACGACGATGATCGACAGCTTGCGCCGGTTCGCCGGGTTGACGAGCCGCGCGTTGAACTTGCGGGTCGACCACTTCCGTTCGATCGGACCGGCCGGCGCCTTGGTGTCGCGGATGTCCGCGCCCACCTCGAAGTACTCAGTCACACTCATCAGTTCACCCATCCCACGAGAACGGCCAGGGGCATGATCATGAAGCCCACGAAGAGCAGGACCGCGATGACCCACGCGAGCCCGTTGAGGAACGCGCGGGCGGCCGGCGACGTGTTGGCCCCCAGGGTGGCGAGCGCGCTCCACACCCCGTGCCGCACGTGCAGGCAGACCACGAACACCCACAGGGCGTAGGCGAGCACGACCCACCACTGCTCGAAGCTGGCGATCACCATCGCGTAGGGCGACGCGCCGGCCTGGAAGCCGGTGGTCACCAACTGCGCGGTGAACTGCAGCAGGTGGAACACCAGGAAGCCGGCCAGCAGGACGCCGCCCCACCGCATCGTGCGGGCCGCGTAGGTCTGCTGATGGCGCTTGGTGGTCACGTACTTGGTGCTGCGCGCGGCATGCGCGCGCTGGGTCAGCGTCCAGGCGGCATACATGTGCGCGACGATGGCGAAAGCCATGACGGCCCGGAAGATCCAGATGAACCAGCCCTGAGGCACCAGCGGGTAGAGGATGTCGCCCTTGAGCCAGTGCGCGTAATGATCGAAGGCCTCGGCTCCGAGGAACACCTTGAGGTTGCCGTACATGTGCATGAGCAGGAACCCGACCATCACGAGACCGGTGAGGGCCATGAGGACCTTCAGCGTCACCGTCGACCGGACCGCTCGTTGATGAGGGGTCAAAGTTGTAGTCGCCACGGCCCCACCTTAGACAACTCGGGGGCCCTTGTCCTGTCACGCGTCCCCTTTGGGACCGGCGCGCCCCGGATCGCCCAATATGCGCCCCACTGGGGGATTTACGCGTTACCGGGCTTGCCTAATTCGGTGGCCGGGGGTGCGGGAGGGAGCAGGTCCGGACGCCGCGCCGCCGTCCGCGCGAGGGCCTGCGCACGCCGCCAGGCGGCCACCTTCGCGTGGTCGCCGGAGAGCAGGACGTCGGGAACGTCCAGGCCGCGCCAGCTGGGCGGGCGGGTGTACACGGGGTACTCCAGCAGCCCGTCGCCGTCGGCGGCGTGCGACTCCTCGACCAGGCTGTCGGGGTTGCCGAGGACGCCGGGGATCAGCCGGACGACCGCCTCGACGATGGCGAGCACCGCCACCTCGCCGCCGTTCAGCACGTAGTCGCCGAGGCTGACCTCGCGGACCCCCAACCGGGTGCGGTAGTGCTCGGTCACCCGGGCGTCGATGCCCTCGTAGCGGCCGCAGGCGAAGAGCAGGTGCGGCAGCGCCGCGAGTTCGTGGGCCAGAGCCTGGGTGAAGGGCTCCCCCGCCGGCGTCGGGACGACCAGCGTCGGGGTCGACCACGCCTTGGCCACCAACTCATCGAGCGCCAGCCCCCACGGGTCGGGCTTCATCACCATGCCGGCGCCGCCGCCGTAGGGGGCGTCGTCGACGGTGCGGTGCCGGTCGGACGTCCAGCGGCGCAGGTCGTGCACCCGCCAGTCGACGAGGCCGGCGGCGCGGGCCTTGCCGACCAGGGACAGCTCCAGCGGCGCGAAGTAGTCGGGGAAGATCGTGACGACGTCGAGGTACACGCCGTTCAGGCCTCCGCGTCGTCCAGCAGCCCGGGCACGTCGGCCACGCGGACCAGGCCGGCGTCCAGGTCGACGACCGGGACGATCTGCTCGACGAAGGGCACCAGCCGCTCCCCGGACGCCGTGGCGACGGCCAGGACGTCGTGCGCCGGCAGGTGCAGCACCTGGCTGATGCGCCCAACGACCGCGCCGGAGGCGTCGGCCACGTCCAGGCCGATCAGCTGTCGGTCCCAGTACTCCCCGTCGGCGGCGGGCGCCTCGTCCTCGGGGACGCGGGCCCACAGGTCGCGCCCGCGCAGGGCCTCCGCGGCGGTGCGGTCGTCGACGCCGGCCAGGGACAGCAGGACCGTGCCCGAGTGGCGGCGGAAGCCGCGGACGGTCAGGGTGCGACCGTCCGCCACGAGCACCGAACCCGGCGCGAACCGGCGTTCGGGCTCGTCGGTGTGGAGGTGGACGGCGACCTCGCCGCGCAGCCCGTGGGCCCGGCCCATCGTGCCGACGAGCACGTCGACGAGGCCGGCCATGCCCGCGCTCAGCGCCGGCGGGGACGCCGGTCGACGTCGACGAAGTCGACGCGGACCTGCTCGTTGCCCGCCAGGGCGGCGATCACCGTGCGCAGCGCGCCGGCGGTGCGGCCCTGGCGTCCGATCACCTTGCCGATGTCCTCGGGGTGCACGCGCACCTCCAGGGTGCGGACCCGCCGCCGGTCGAGGTCGGCGACGCTGACGTCGTCCGGGTTCGACACCAGCCCGCGGACCAGGTGTTCGAGCGCGTCGGGCAGCACGGTCACGCCTCGTCGGAGGCGGCCTCGTCGGCCGTCTCGGCAGGCGCATCCTCGGCCTTCTTGCGGCGGCCGCTGATGGCGCCGGACGCGGGCTCATCGTCGGACTCGGCCAGGGCCTTGTTGAAGATGGCCAGCTTGTCGGTCTTCTCGGCCTGCGGCAGGATGCCCGAGGGGCCGGTCTCGCCGGAGAAGGCCTGCCAGTCGCCGGAAAGCTTGAACAGCTTCACGACCGTTTCGGTCGGCTGGGCGCCGACGCCGAGCCAGTACTGGGCGCGCTCGGACTTGACCTGGATGATCGAGGGGTCGCTCTTCGGCTGGTAGATGCCGATCTCCTCGATGGCCCGGCCGTCCCGCTTCGTGCGGGAGTCCATGACGACGATGCGGTACTGGGGGTTGCGGATCTTGCCCATCCGCTTGAGACGAATCTTGACAGCCACGGGTGTGGATTCTCCTGTTGGAACATGCCCGGCGCTCGGCGCGGGCGGATCGGGTGAGCCTGCCGTCCGGTGTGGGGACGCCGCGCGGCGGGCTCGGCTGGACGCGTCCGTCGGCCGAGAGAGGGCGCCGGCGGACACAGTGCACCGGCCATTGTGCCAGATGGCGACCAGCTGGGGCGAACCGGCCTCAGCCGTGCCGGACGCGCACCACGCGCCCACGCAGGATCACGAGCCGGGGGTCGCGCAGCGCTCCCAGGTGCGCGCGCGGGTCGTCGTCGAACACGACGAGGTCGGCGGACGCCCCCTCGGTCACCCCGTCCACGCCCAGCCACGCCCGAGCCCGCCAGGACGCCGCGCCCAGCGCGAAGGCGGCGCCGCCCACCTTGGCCAGGAGTTCGACCTCGTCGGGCAGCAGGCCGTGCGGGATCGCGGTGCCGGCGTCGGTGCCGGCGAAGACCGGGACGCCGGCGTCCACGGCGTGGCCGATCGTCTCGAACCGGCGCGCGTGCAGGGCGCGCATGTGGTCGGCGTAGGCGGGGAACTTGGCCTGGCCGGCGTCCGCGATGGCCGGGAACGTCTCCAGGTTCACCAGGGTCGGCACCAGCGCGACGCCCCGCTCGGCCATGAGGGCGATGGTGGCGTCGTCCAGGCCGGTGCCGTGCTCGATGCCGTCGATGCCGGCGCGCACCAGGGCCGCGACCGACTCCTCGCCGAAGCAGTGCGCGGTGACCCGGGCCCCCTCGGCGTGGGCGGCCTCGATCGCCGCCGCGGCGGCCGCCTCGGGCCACAGCGGGGCCAGGTCGCCGGCGTCCCGGTCGATCCAGTCGCCCACCAGCTTGACCCAGCCGTCGCCGCGGCTGGCCTGGACGCGCACGGCGTCCGCGAGAGCGGCCGGCTCGACCTCCTCGGCGAGGTTGCGCAGGTAGCGCCGCTGGCGGGCGATGTGGCGTCCGGCCCGGATGATGCGCGGCAGGTCGTGGCGGTCGTCGATCCAGCGGGTGTCGGTGGGCACTCCGGCGTCGCGGACGAGCAGCGTGCCGGCGTCCCGGTCGGTGAGCGCCTGGCGCTCGACGTCTGCGTCGTCGGTGGGCCCGTGGGGGCCCATGCCGATGTGGCAGTGGGCGTCCACCAGCCCGGGCAGGATCCAGGCCCCGGACGCCACGGTGACGGCGTCCGCCACCGGCTCGAACGTGACGCGCCCCTCGACGACCCACAGTTCGGTGGGCTCGCCGTCCGGCAGCAGGACCCCCCGCAGGTGCAGCCGCGGGGCCGGGCCGGCGGGCGCTGCCACGGGGTGCGCGTGGGGGTGCGGGTGCCCGTGATGGGTGTGCGTGACGCCGTCGTGGGTGTGCGTGAGCCCGGTCAGAGGCGCACCCAGGGCGTCCAGCGGGGGCTCGTGGCGCTGCGGCATGCCCCCAGCATGTCAGCCCAGCGGGGGTTTGTTCGGGCGGTCGAACATCTTCGCGAGTTCGGGCGGCAGCTGGAAGTCGGCCATCGAGCGTCGCAGATCGGCCTCGGACGCCGGGGCTCCGAACGCCGCCCCGGACTCCGCCGGCGCGGCCGCGCCCGATCGCTTCATCGGGTTGCCGGACACGCCCTTGCCGCTGCGCTTTCGGGCCGGCGGGGACTGCTTCGCCGGACGCCGCATGCCCGGCATCGGCGGCATGCCAGGCATGCCTCCGGACCCCATCTGCTTCATCATCTTGCGGGTGTCCATGAAGCGGTTGACCAGGCCGTTCACGTCGGTGACGGTGGTGCCCGACCCCTTCGCGATGCGCGAGCGGCGCGACCCGTTCAGGATCTCGGGGCGGGCCCGCTCCGCGGGGGTCATCGAGTAGATGATCGCCTCGATGCGGTCGATCTCGCGCTCGTCGATCGCGCCGATCTGGTCCTTCATCTGGCCCATGCCGGGCATCATGCCCAGGATCTTGCTCATCGGGCCCATCTTGCGCACGGCCTGCATCTGCTGCAGGAAGTCGTCCAGCCCGAAGTCGCCCTTGCCGGACAGGAGCTTTTCGGCGGCCTTGCGGCCGGCGTCCGCGTCGAAGGTCTTCTCGGCCTGCTCGATCAGGGTGAGCAAGTCGCCCATGTCGAGGATGCGCGAGGCCATCCGGTCGGGGTGGAAGAGGTCGAAGTCGGACAGCGACTCGCCGTTGGAGGCGAACATGATCGGACGCCCGGTCACCTTGGCGATCGAGAGGGCCGCGCCACCGCGGGCGTCGCCGTCCAGCTTGGAGAGCACGACCCCGTCGAAGCCGACGCCATCGGCGAACGCCAGCGCGGTGTTGACCGCGTCCTGGCCGATCATCGCGTCGACGACGAACAGCACCTCGTCGGGGTTGGTCGCGTCGCGGATGTCGGCGGCCTGCTGCATGAGCTCGGCGTCGACGCCCAGGCGTCCGGCGGTGTCGACGATGACCGTGTCGTAGTACTTGCGGCGGGCCTCCTCGATGGACGCCCGCGCCACGGCCACCGGGTCGCCGACGCCGTTGCCCGGCTCGGGCGCGAAGACCGGGACGCCGGCGCGCGAGCCGACGACCTGCAGCTGGGTGACGGCGTTGGGGCGCTGCAGGTCGGCGGCGACCAGCATGGGCGTGTGCCCCTGCTCGCGCAGCCACAGGCCGAGCTTGCCGGCCAGCGTGGTCTTGCCGGAGCCCTGCAGGCCGGCGAGCATGATCACGGTCGGCGGGTGCTTGGCGAACCGCAGCTGGCGGGCCTGGCCGCCGAGGATCTCGACGAGTTCGGCGTTGACGATCTTGATGATCTGCTGGGTCGGGTTGAGCGCCTGGCTCAGCTCCTCGGCCTTGGCGCGCTCCTTGACCGCCGCGACGAACTGCTTGACGACGCCGAGGTTGACGTCGGCCTCGAGCAGCGCCAGCCGGATCTCGCGGGCCGTCGCGTCGATGTCGGCGTCGGTGAGCCGACCCTTGCCGCGCAGGTTGCGGAAGGTGGCTTGCAGTCGGTCTTGCAGCGTGTCGAACACAGGTGAGCCCCCGGGACGGCGAGTACGGACCGGCCCAGCTTATGCCCCCGCCGGTTTCACTCCCCGAGTAGCCCGGCGACAAACCCCTCGGCGGTGAACGGCGCCAGGTCGTCGACGCCCTCCCCCAGGCCGACGAACTTCACCGGGACGCCGAGCTCGCGCTGCACCTGGACGACGATGCCGCCCTTGGCGGAGCCGTCCAGCTTGCTCAGCACGATGCCGGTCAGGTCGGTGACCTCGTCGAACACGCGCGCCTGCACGAGGCCGTTCTGGCCGGTGGTGGCGTCCAGCAGGAGCAGGCACTCGGTGACGGGCGCCTTCTTCTCAATGACGCGGCGGATCTTGCCGAGCTCGTCCATCAGGTTGGCCTTGTTGTGCAGGCGTCCGGCGGTGTCGACCAGCACCACGTCCACGCCCTCGGCAACGCCCTGGGTCACCGCGTCGAACGCCACGGACGCCGGGTCGCCGCCTTCGGGACCGCGGACCGTCCGGACGCCGACCCGGTCGCCCCACGTGGTCAGCTGGTCGGCGGCCGCCGCCCGGAAGGTGTCGGCGGCGCCCAGCAGCACGGTCTTCCCCTCGGCCACGAGCAGCCGGGCCAGCTTGCCGACCGTGGTCGTCTTGCCGGTGCCGTTGACGCCGACGACCAGGACCACGGCGGGCAGCCCGTCCGCGCCGGTGGCGTTCAGGGCGCGGTCGAGCGTCGGGTCGGCGAGCCGGACCAGCTCGGTGCGCAGCACCTCGCGCGCCTTGCCGGCGTCGGCGACGCCGTCGATGGCCAGCTCGCGCCGCAGGGTGGTCACCAGCTCGGTGGTGGGCCCGACGCCGAGGTCGGCGCCGATCAAGGTGGCCTCGAAGTCGTCCCAGGTGTCGGCGTCCAGCCTGTCGGAGGACAGCAGGCCCGCCAGGGCCTTGGCGAACGGGTTGGCGGACCCCGCCAGGCGGCGGCGCAGGCGCGCCATGCGGGTGCCGGCGGCCTCGGGGCGCTCGGTCGTGGGTGCCGGGGCCGGCGCGGGCGCCGCGGGGGCGGCGGGCTCGGCGGTGGGGAGGGTGGGTGCTTCGACGCCGGCGTCCGGGGCTGGCGCGGGGGCCGGCAGGGATGGACGCCGCCGCGTCTGCAGTTCGCGGACGCGCCGGGCGCGGACGAACAGGACCACGGCCAGCGTCGCAGCCGCCAGGACGACCACCGCGAGGACGGCGAGCAGGGCGGGATCGATGAGGGGAACCACGGCCACATCGTAGGTGATGGCCACCCCGGGCCCGGCCGACGGCCGGGGCTGCGGTCAGCGACGCGCGGGCGGCGAGTGGGGCAGGTCGACGCGGACGACGGTCGACTCGTCCGGCCCCTCGGAGCCCCAGACGGCATACGGGTCGAGCGCCGCCGGGTCGTCGTGCGGGTCTTGCGCCAGGGCCGCGCGCATCTGGTCGTGCAGGTCGTCCGCGGCGGATGGGACGACGGGGGTGGACGCGGGCGGAGCGGGGGTGGGGTCGGTCGGAGCGGGGGCCCACGCCTCGGCGTCCGGCTGGTTGGCCGACTCGGCGGACGTCGCCGAGCGCGCGGAGCGCAGCGACCGGATCTTGGCCGGCAGGTCCTTGACGTCGGGGACGCTCACCTCGTCGATCTCGTCGAACAGCGCCACGAGCGCCCGCGGGGGTTCGCCCTCACCGTTGAGGTGGCGGGCGGTGCGGGCCATGGCGTCGGCGAACTCGCGGTGCCGCTCACGGCCGGTGCCCTCCATGCCGATGACGACCACCGCGATGATCGCGGCCGACAACAGCAGAACCACCAGCATGGTGAGGATGACGATCGGCACGGGCACCTCCTTTGCGAACCAGTATGCCCCAGACCCCGCCGGAGGCCGGACCCGCTCACGGGCGGGTCAGGGCTCGCGGAGCCGCTGGCTGATGACCGTCGATACCCCGTCGGAGCGCATCGTGACGCCGTAGAGGGCGTCGGCGATCTCCATCGTGCGCTTCTGGTGGGTGATCACCAGCATCTGGCTGTTCTCCCGCAGTTCCTCGTAGATGCCGAGCAGGCGGCCCAGGTTGACGTCGTCGAGGGCGGCCTCGACCTCGTCCAGGATGTAGAACGGGCTGGGCCGGGCCTTGAACAGGGCCACGAGGAACGCGACCGCGACCAGCGAACGCTCGCCTCCGGACAGCAGGCTCAGCCGCTTGACCTTCTTGCCCGCCGGCCGGGCCTCGACGTCCACTCCGGTGGTGAGCCACGAGCCGGGCTCGGTCAGGATCAGGCGGCCCTCGCCGCCGGGGAACAGCCGCGCGAACGCCTGCTCGAAGGCCACCTCGACGTCCGCGTAGGCCTCGGCGAACACCTGCTCCACGCGGGCGTCCACCTCCTCGATGATGCCGACCAGGTCGGCCCGGGTGCGGCGCAGGTCGTCCAGCTGCGCGGCCAGGAAGGCGTGCCGCTCGCTCATCGCTTCGAACTCCTCCAGCGCGAGGGGGTTGACCCGGCCGAGCAGGTCGAGCCCGCGCTGCGCGGCGCGGAGCCGCTTCTCCTGCTCCTCGCGGACATACGGTCGCGGCGGGGGCGGCTCGTCGCCGGGGGCGGACGCCGGGGCGTCCGGGTCCTGCACGGCGGGAACGCTCTGGTCGGGGCCGTACTCGGCGACGAGCACGTCGGCCTCCAGCCCCAACTCGGCCAGGGCCTTCTCGGCGATCGCCTCGATGCGGAGCCGCTGCTCGGCGCGGGCCAGCTCGTCGGCGTGCACGGTGTCGACCAGCGACTCGAACGCGCGGGCCAGGTCGCGGCTGCGCTGGCGGGCGTCGTGGACGGCCCGGTCGGCCTCCACCCGGGCCCGGTCCGCCTCGGCCCGGACGCGCTGCGCCTCGGCCTGGCTGGCGGCCAGCACGCCGAGCAGCCACTCGCACGCCGCCGCCGCGGCCGCGCCGACCTGGGCCTCGCGACGCAGTTGCTCGCGGCGAGCCGCAGCCTGCGCGCGCGTGCGGCGTTCGGTGGACGCCGCACGGGTCAGCGACTCGGCGCGTCCGGCGAGCGCGCGCACGCGCTCCTCATCGGTGCGCAGCGCCAGCCGCGCCTCCATCTCGGCCTGGCGCGCCCTCGCGGCGTCGACGGCGAGGCCGTCGCGCTCGCCAGGGTCGGGCTCGTCGGTGTGCGTGGTGGTGCGGGCGTTCTCCAGGCGGGCGGCGAGCGCCTCCAGCGCGTCGGAGTTCGAGGCCCGCTGCTGCTCGGCGCGGGCGGTGGCCGCGTCGTGGCGGTCCGCCTCGGCCAGCGCGGACCGGGCCGTCTGCTTGAGGCGGCCCAGTTCCTCGGCCAGCGCGGCGTACTGGGCGTCGGAGTCGTGCAGGCCCGCCAGCGCGGCCTCGGCGGCCCGGGTCGCCTCCTCCAGCGTCGCGGTGGCCGCCGCGCGGGCGAAGGCCAGCCGCTCCGCGGACGCCTGCGCGTCCGCCAGGCTCGCGGTCGCCTCGTCCACGGCCGCCTGGATCTCCAGCAGGCTGGGCTGGCTGGACGACCCGCCCGCGGCGTACCAGGCGCTCAGCAGGTCGCCGTCGCGGGTCACCGCGCGCACGTCGGGCAGGGCGGCGAGCAGGGCGCGCGCCGCTTGCACATCCTCGACGACCGCCACCTTGCGCAACAGCCGGACCACCGCGGGCGCCAGGGCGGCGTCCACGCTGACCACGTCGACGGCGTACCGGCTCCCCCCGGGCAGCTCGGCCCACTCGGCGCGGCCGTCGGCGGCCTGCCCACCGGCGAGCAACAGGCCCACGCGGCCCAGGTCGGCGTCCTTGAGGTGGCCGAAGGCGGCCACGACGGTGTCCAGGTCGGCGACGGCGACGGCCTCGGCGGCCTCGCCCAGGGCGGACGCGACGGCCGCCTCGTAGCCGGACTCGACCTGGACCAGCGCGGCCACCGACCCCAGCACGCCGCCCAGCCGCTCGGACGCCGCCAGCAGCGCCCCCGAGCCGTCCTTGCGGTCCAGGCCGAGGCGAAGGCCCTCCAGCCGGGCGGCCAGCGCGGCGCGGTCCTGTCCCGCACGTTGCTCCTGGGCGACGAGGTCGGCCAACGCCTCGGACGCCGCCAGGCGCGCCGACTGGGCGGCCTCGTGGGCTTCGTCCAGGCCCGCCTCACGCTGGCCGATGCCGCCCAGGTCGGTCTCCAGGGCCGCGAAGCGCCTCGTCGCCTCGGCGGCCCGGGCGCGCGCCTCGGCGGCGGCGGCCTTCAGGCGGCCCAGCTCGGCGTCCGCGGCCTCGATGCGTGAGCGCAGCGCGTCGACCTCGCCGGCGAGCCGGGCCAGGCCCTCGCGGCGGTCTGCCAGCGCGCGCAGGTGGGCGGCGTGCCTCTTCTCGGCGGCCGAATAGGCCGACTCCGCGGCGGCCCGCTGCGCGGCGGCCGCCTCCAGGCCCCGCGACCGGACGTCCACCTGGGCGGCCAGCGCCGCCTCCGCGGCCCGCGCCTCGGCGGCCTCGGCCTCGAGCGCGTCGGGGTCGCGACCGGGCCGGTCCTCGGGCGTGACCAGGGCCGCGTTGCGCACCCGCTCGGTGGCGATCGACAGCGTGCTCGCGACGCGTTCGCGCAGCCCCGCCAGGCCGTACCAGGTCTCCTGGGCCCGGTTCAGTGCCGGGGACGCCGCGCGGACGGCCGCCTCGGCGTCCGCCTCGGCCGTGCGGGCGGCGTCCAGCTCGGCCTCCAGGTCGCGGCGCCGCTGCTTCAGCTCGGCCTCGGCAGCCAGGTCGGACTGCAGCGCCAGGCTGGCCAGGGTGTAGTCGTCCGCGAGGAGTCGCGCCCGGGCGTCCCGCAGGTCGGCCTGGACGACCGCGGCCCTCCGGGCAGCCTCGGCCTGGCGCCCCAGAGGCTTGAGCTGACGCCGGATCTCCCCGAGCAGGTCGCCGAGGCGGTCCAGATTGGCGGCCGTGGCGTCCAGCTTGCGGAGCGCCTTCTCCTTGCGCTTGCGGTGCTTCAGGACGCCGGCCGCCTCCTCGATGAAACCGCGGCGCACCTCGGGGGTGGCCTGCAGGATCGAGTCGAGCTGGCCCTGGCCGACGATTACGTGCATCTCGCGGCCGATGCCGGAGTCGCTGAGCAGCTCCTGGACGTCCAGCAGCCGCGACGCGTGCCCGTTGATCGCGTACTCCGACCCGCCGGAGCGGAACATCGTGCGGCTGATCGTCACCTCGGCGTACTCGATCGGCAGCGCGCCGTCGGTGTTGTCGATGGTCAGGCTCACCTCGGCGCGGCCGAGCGGGGCGCGGTCGGAGGTGCCCGCGAAGATGACGTCCTCCATCTTGCCGCCGCGCAGGGTCTTGGCGCCCTGCTCCCCCATCACCCAGCTCAGGGCGTCCACCACGTTGGACTTGCCCGACCCGTTGGGGCCCACGACGCATGTGATGCCCGGCTCGAACGCCAGCGTCGTCGCGGACGCGAACGACTTGAAGCCGCGCAGCGTCAGGGACTTCAGATACACGCCCCCACCTTAGGAATCCAGCGAGGCGGCGTGGCGGCGGCGCACGGCGCGGAACGTCCAGAGCTTGTTGACGACGAAGTTGATCGGCATGACGAGCACGATCTGGATCAGCTGCGCCCAGTAGAGCCGCTTGGTGTACGCGGGGCCGGTGTCGGTGAAGAACGCGTGGCTCAGGTAGAACGGCGAGTAAGGGTTGCGCAGCGCGAACAAGATGACGAAGCCGACCAGCTGCGCGACCGCCCCGACCGTCAGGAAGGGGCCGAACTCCTTGAAGAACGGCGCCTTGCCGCCGTGGGCGTCCCCGAACGTCCAGTGGCGGTTCCACAGGAAGTTGAACAGGTTGGCCACCAGGAAGGCCAGCCCGGCGTACAGGATGTAGAAGCGGACCGCCCGGTCGGTGCCGGGCAGGGGGATGAACGGGTCGCCGTCCTCGACGCCGAAAAGGTGGAAGCCGACGTTGTGGGCCAGCGCCACGGTCGCCATGTTGACGACCACACCCGCCCCGCCGATGAGCCCGAACTGCAGGAACTGGCGCAGGCTGCGGCCGTACCGCTCGCGCAGCGAGCTTCCGGTGCCGGTCTCTGTGCTCATGAGTGTCCGATCGTACCGGCCGGAGGCTGGCAGGACGGGCAGAAGAACGAGCCGCGGTTCATGAACGCCTCCCGGACGATCGGGGTGCCGCACCGGCGGCAGGGGTGGTCGGTGCGCCCGTAGGCCTCCAGCGTGCGGTCGAAGTAGCCGGACTCGCCGTTGACGTTGACGTAGAGCGCGTCGAACGACGTGCCGCCCGCGGTCAGGGCCGCCGCCATCACCTCGCGCGCGGCCACCAGGACGCGGTGCACCCCGGCTGCGCCCAGCTCGGACGCCGGCATAACGTGGTGCACGCGGGCCGCCCAGAGCGCCTCGTCGGCGTAGATGTTGCCGATGCCGCTGACCACGCCCTGGTCGAGTAGCACGCGCTTGATCGCGCGGGAGGACGCCGCGGCCCGGGCGGCGAGGGCGTCCAGGTCGAGGCTGGGATCGAAGAGGTCGGGGGCGACGTGGGCGAGGGCGGCGGGCGGGTCGCCGTCCGGCACCAGCACGAGGCCGCCGAACATGCGCTGGTCGACGAACCGCACCTGGACGCCGGAGTCCAGGTCGACGAGCACGCGGGCGTGCCGCTGCACCGGCGCGTCGGAGGCGTCCAGCCGGAACTGGCCGCTCATGCCGAGGTGGGCCACCAAGGCCTCGCCGTCGTCCAGCGGGATCCAGAGGAACTTGCCGCGCCGCCGCGGGACGCCGAGGGTGCGGCCGACCAGCGCCGCCGCGAAGGCGTCCGCGCCGAGGGCGTGGCGGCGCACCGGCCGGGGGTGCAGGACGGCGACGTGCTCGACGCGGCGTCCGGAGACCGCCGGCGCGAGCCCGCGCCGGACCACCTCCACCTCCGGCAGTTCGGGCATCAGGTCACCCGGTCGGACAGTGCGCGGTGCGCCAGTTCGGCGGCGCCCTGCTCGGCGAGCTTCTTGGAGCGGGCGGTGAACGAGGCGAACGGCTCGTCGCCGACCAGCGCCACCGCCTCGAAGCGCTTCTCGTGGTCGGGCCCGGACGCCGTGTGTTCGTACCGCGGGGACGGTAGCCCGCTCAGTGCGCACAGCTCCTGCAGGGAGGTCTTCCAGTCGGTGGATCGGCCCTCGGCGGATGCGGACTCCACCACGGGGTCCATCAGCGCGTGCACGAACGCGGCAGCGCCCTCGGTGCCGGCGGACAGGAACACGGCGGCGATCAGGGCCTCGGTGGCGTCGGCGAGGATCGAGTCCTTGTCGTCGCCGCCGGTGGCCACCTCTCCCTTGCCGAGGAGGATGCTGGCGCCCAGGTCGAGCCCGCGCGCGACGTCGGCGAGCGCGTAGGTGTTGACGACGGCTGCGCGCATCTTGGCGAGCCAGCCTTCGGGCTGGGTGGGGTGGAGGCGGTACAGGTGTTCGGTGACCACCACGCCCAGCACGGCGTCGCCGAGGAACTCAAGGCGCTCGTTGTGGGGTGCGCCCCCGTTCTCGTACGCCCAGGAGCGGTGGGTCAGGGACAACCGAAGCAGCTGGGGGTCGAGCTCGATCCCCAGCTGGTTCAAAAGGTCACGGACGCGGCTGGGCGCCGCGTCCCTCACGGCTCGAGGACCTGCCGGCGGGCGTTCTTGGCGCCGTACTGGCCGCAGCTGGGGCACGCAGTGTGCTGCAGGTGCTTGGCGCGGCAGGCCGCGTTCGCACAGGTCACCAACTGGGGCGCGGACATCTTCCACTGGGCGCGGCGGGCGCGCGTGTTGCTGCGGGACATTCTCCGCTTCGGGACTGCCACTTCATACTCCTCGGTCAGGGGCTCCAGGCCCATGGTCGTCACCTTGATCGTCCGCCCATCCGGCGAGACCGGCCCACCGGGGGTCGGCCGAACCGGCGTGATCGTGGCCCGGATCGTCGTTCAGGTTGGCCCCGCACTGCTGGCACAGACCCGCGCAATCCTCCCGGCACAACGGGATGAACGGCATGTCGAGCACCACCGCGTCGCGCAGGACTGGTTCGAGGTCGATCAGCTCGCCCTCGACGCGGCTGGCCTCGACGTCGTCGGGATCAGTGCCCGGGAAGAGGAACAGTTCCTGCAGGTCGACCTCGGCTTCCGCCGCGATCTCGGTCAGGCACCGAGCGCATTCCCCGCGCAGCTGGACCACGGCGACGCCGCTGGCCAGGACCCCATCGCCCACCCCTTCGAGCAGCAGCTCGAGGCGGACGGGCGAATCGGTCGGCACTCCGATCACGTCGCTGCGCATGCCGTCCGGAGCCGGGACTGCGGCGACGATCTCCTTGGACCAACCCGCGTGGTGACCGAATTCGCGAATGTCGAAAACGAGACCCGAGCGGGGGTCTGCGGAGCGATTCGTCATCGCGACCCCTTCACCAGTTGACACGACAGCGTCATGACCGAATGGAAAGCCTACCGTCCGGGGGGCACGGCGTCCAAACGGGTCCCGGGTGACGGCCTCAGCCCGCGGCGTCCGCCTGGCGCCCGGCCACGAGGGCCGCGATGCGCTCGGCGACGGCCGGGCTGACGAACTGGCCGACGTCGCCGCCGAGGTTGGCGACCTCGCGGATCATCGTCGAGGACAGGTGCGCCCACCGGGCCGCGGTGGGCAGCATGATCGTCTCGATGCCGCTCAGGGCGTGGTTCATCTGCGCCATCTGCAGCTCGAACTCGAAATCGCTGGCGAACCGCAGCCCCTTGACGATGACGTCGACGCCCTCGGCCCGGCAAAAGTCCACCAGCAGGCCGGACAGCTGCGTGACCCGGACGTTCGGCAGGGACGCCGTCGCCTCGCGCAGCATGGCGATGCGCTCCTCAGGGCTGAACAGGTAGTTCTTGGTGCTGTTGCGGCCCACGGCGACGAGCACCTCGTCGAACAGGGACGCGGCCCGCGTCACGATGTCGAGGTGGCCGTGCGTGACCGGGTCGAACGAGCCCGGACAGATCGCCCTCATGGGGCCTCCTTGGCGGCCAGGAACAGGGTCGTCTCACCGTAGCGCCGTTCCCGGCGGTCGCCCAGCGCGTCCGGCCAGCGCGGCGGCACGCCCCGGGTGGCGCGTTCGACGACGACCAGCCCGTCGTCGGCGAGCCAGGCGGCGGCGACGCGGGTCAGAATCGCCTCGACCGCGGCGGTGGCGAGGTCGTACGGCGGGTCGAGCCACACCACGTCGAACGGCCGCGGCGGGCCGGCGAGGAACGCCTCGACCGACTCGGCGACGACGGTGAGGCCGACGCCCATGGCGTCCGCGTTCGCCTTCGCGAGCGCGGCGGTGGGGCGGTGCACCTCGACGCAGACGACCGGGGCGGCGCCGCGGCTGGCGGCCTCCAGGGCCATGCCGCCGCTGCCGGCGAACAGGTCCAGGAACGAGAACCGCTCGAGCATGGACGCACCCGGCTCGCCCGCCGTGCCCGCCCAGCCGGCGATCAGATTGAAGGCCGACTCGCGCACACGCTCGGAGGTGGGCCGGGTGCGGTCGTGGTCCGGCGTCCGGATGCGGTGCCCCTTCGCCCGCCCGGCCACGATCCGACTCACCCGAGCAGGCTAGGCCAACCGGGGGCACAATGAGGTCATGACACCCTCGGACGCCTCCCCCGTGACCATCCTCGACGACGAGGAGTGCTGGGCCTTCCTGGCCGGCCACGAGGTCGGACGCCTGGTCACCAGCATCGGCGGCGATCCCGAGATCTACCCGATCAACTTCGTGGTGGACGGCGAGGGCGTCGTCTTCCGCACCTCCGAGGGCAGCAAGCTGCTCGCGATCACGATCGGCGCGCCTGCCGCGTTCGAGGTGGACCGCTGGGACGCCGCCGGCGGCACGAGCGTCATCGCGCGCGGCCGGGCCCGTGAGCTGGACTCGGACGCCGAGCGGGCGCACGCCGAGACGCTCGGCCTGCGCCCGTGGGTGCCCACGCACAAGGCGCACTGGGTGAGCCTGGACGTCACCTCCATCTCGGGTCGACGCTTCGTTTTCGGCCCCGAGCCGGTTGACGACGTCGCCTGATCAGGACCGGTCGATCCACTCGGCGTCGGCCAGCTGATTCGTCTGCGTGACGGCGTCCGCGAACCCGGGCGTCGTCAGGTCGGGGTCGCGGCGCAGCGCCTCCTCGGCGATCTCCCGCGCGACGCCGATCACCTCGGCGTCCGTCAGCACCCGCAGCAGCCGCAGCGACGACCGCCCCCCGGACTGCTCCGCCCCCAGCACGTCGCCCTCGCGTCGCTGGGCCAGGTCGAGCTCGGCGAGCGCGAAGCCGTCGCTCGTGGACGCCACCGCCGCCAGCCGCTCCCAGGCCGGGGAGTCGGCGTCCGCGCCGCTGACCAACAGGCAGACCCCGGGGTGCGCGCCGCGGCCGATGCGGCCCCGCAGCTGGTGCAGCTGGCTGATGCCGAACCGGTCGGCGTCCCAGATCACCATCATCGTGGCGTTCGGCACGTCGACCCCGACCTCGACGATCGTGGTGGCGACGAGCACGTCGAGCTCGCCGACCACAAAGGCGGCCATCGCCGACTCCTTGGCGTCCGTGGGCAGCTGGGAGTGCAGCACACCGAGGCGCAGCCCCGCGAGCGGACCGGACCGCAGCTGGTCGGCCAGCGCGACCACCCCCAGGCCGGCGTCCCCGCCGTCGGACCCGATGCGCGGCGCCACCACGAACGTCTGCCGGCCCTGGGCGGCCTCCTCCCGGACGCGGGCCCACGCGCGCTCGACCCAGCCCGGACGCCGTACGGCGTCGACCACGGTGGTCGTGACCCCGGCGCGGCCGTGCGGCAGTTCGCGCAGCGAGGACACCTCCAGATCGCCGAACACGGTCATCGCCACCGAGCGCGGAATCGGGGTGGCGGTGAGCACCAGCACGTGCGGGCGGGCGGCGGCGCGGTCGGTCAGCACGGCCCGCTGCTCGACCCCGAAGCGGTGCTGCTCGTCGACGACCACCAGGCCGAGATCCGCGAACCGAACGTGGTCGGCGAGAAGCGCGTGCGTGCCGATCACGATGCCCGCCTCGCCGGAGGCGATCTGCAGCAGCGCGGCCCGCTTGGCCGCCGCGGGGGTCGTGCCGGTGACGCAGACCACAGCCGTCGCCTCGTCGGGCGCGCCCAGCACCTGGCCAGCCCCGAGATCGCCCAGCAGGCCTGCGATCGTGGCGTGGTGCTGCTGGGCCAGCACCTCGGTGGGCGCCAGCAGCACCGACTGGCCGCCGGCGTCCGCGACGGCGAGCATCGCGCGCAGCGCCACCAGCGTCTTGCCCGAGCCCACCTCGCCCTGCAGGAGCCGCTGCATGGGCCGGTGGCCGGCCAGGTCGGCGAAGATCTCCTCGCTCAGGACGCGTTGACCCTCGGTGAGGGTGAACGGCAGGCGGGCGTCGAAGGCGTCCAGCAACCCGCCCGGACGCCGCGTCCGCGGCCCCGCCGACTGGAGCGAGTTCTCGGCGCGGCGCTGGGCCATCGTCAGCTGGGTGGCGAACGCCTCGTCGAAGCGCAGCCGGGCCTCACCGCGGGCGATCTCGCCGCGCGTGGCGGGCCGGTGGACGAACCGGAACGCCTCCAGCAGCCCGCACACGTCGGCGCGCTCGCGCACCCAGGCCGGCCACGGATCCTCCGACGCCGACAGCGCGTCCAGGCCCAGCCGCACGCACTCGGCGATCGTCCAGGTCTTGAGGCGGGCGGTCGCCGGGTAGAGGCCCACCAAGCCCGAGCGGGACAGCTCGGCGATGCGCTCCTTCTCCTCCGAGGTGCCGACGACGCGACCGGCGGCGTCCAGCATGATGAACGCCGGATGCGTCATCTGCGGCCGGTCGCCGAAGCTGCCGACCTTGCCCACGAAGATGCCGCGGACCCCCTTCTCCATCTCCTTCTTCCACCACGTGACCAGGTGAGGCTTGCCGAAGAAGGTCAGCCGCAGGTGCCCGGTGCCGTCGGTGAGGGTGACCTCCAGGCGGGGGTTGCCCGGCGGCCGGCCCGGGACCTGCTGCGGCTGCCTGACCTCGGCACGGGCCACGCGCGCCATCACGGCCACGTGGTCGCCCTCCTTGATGGTGGACAGGTCGGTGAGCTCGGTGCCGGACAGGTACGTGCGCGGCAGGTGGCGCAGCAGGTCGCCCAGGGTGTGCACGCGGAGCGCGGCGAACTCGGTAGCCGCCTTGTCACCCAGGATCGACCCCACGGGCGCGTTCTGCTCGCGGAACGCGGCCGTGCGCCACATCTCGATGCCCTCTCCTGCCACGGCGACCACCCTACGACCCGCCGCCGACGAAACACGGTGCGCCTTCGCCTCGCCGCGGGCCGCGGGACGCCACGCTTGCTCCATGGACGCGATCACCCGCCTGACCCACCTGAACTGCGGGACGCTCCGCCCGCCCTCGGCGCTGCTCGTCAACGGGCACGGGTCGCTCTGGGGGCCGGCGCGCCAGGTCTGCCACTGCCTGCTGCTGGAGGCCGGGTCGCGCCGCATCCTCGTCGACACCGGCATCGGCACCGCCGACCTGCCCGACGGCGGGGCCCGCCTGGGAGCGGGGATGGTCAAGACGGTCCGGCCGGAACTGAGCCCCGCCGAAACGGCCCTGTCCCGGCTCGCCGGGCTGGGGATCGGGCCCAGCGACGTCACCGACATCGTGATCACCCACCTCGACCCGGACCACGCCGGCGGGTTGTCCGACTTCCCGGACGCCGCCGTGCACGTGTCCGCGGCCTGCCTGGCCGCCGCCCTGCCCGAACCGCAATCGCGGCTGGCTGGCCGCTACCAGCCGGCGCAGTGGGCGTTCGGGCCCCGCTGGCAGCCCCTGACCCCGGACGCCGCTTGGCGCGGCCGGCCGGCGGCGCCCATTCCGGGCCTGCGCGACGCGTGGCTGGTCGACCTGTCCGGGCACACGCCGGGGCATGCGGGCGTCGCGGTGCGGCGTCGGGACGGCACCTGGTTGCTGCACGCGGGCGACGCCGCGTTCCATCCGGCGACGTTCGCCGGCCGGCTGTCTCCGTTGGGGCTGGAATTCGCCGAGCGCACGCTGCGCACCGACGCCCGCGCGTGGCGCGAATCCCGGGCCTGGCTGCGCGGGCTGGCCGCCAGCGGCGACGTGGAGATCATCACGTCCCACCACCCCGACCCCCGGGTGGAGTGAGCGGCAAGGGCACCCTGGGGGGACGGGTCGGCGCCGCCGCGCGCTGCCCGAAGACGACGAAAGACCCGCCGGAGCGGGTCTTCGCGAGGTGTCAAGGGTGGGTCAGCGGGTGACCTTGCCGGCCTTGATGCACGAGGTGCACACGTTGAGGCGCTTGGTGCCGCCGTTCACGTTGGCGCGGACGGTCTGGATGTTCGGGCTCCAGCGCCGGTTGGTCTTCTTCTTGGACCAGGGCACGTTGTGGCCGAAGGTCGGCTTCTTGGCGCAAACGTCGCACACGGCGGCCATGGCACACTCTCCTTGTCGTCGGCCCACAGTCGCATGCCGGGGCCAATCGTTCGAATCGGAACCGTGCCATCCTAACGGATCGGCTCCCACGGGCGAAATCGGGTCAGGTCGAGATGACGACCGGCACGATCATCGGACGCCGCCGGTAGCGCTTGCTCACCCAACGGCCCAGCCGCCGGCGCATGAGCTGCTGCAGCTGGAACGTGTCGTCCGCGCCCTCGGCCAGGGCCGCGCGCAGGGCCTCGGCCACCTCGGCGGTGACCTCGTCGAACAGCCCTTCGACGTCCACGAAGCCGCGGGCGGTGATGATCGGGCCCTCCACCAGAGCGCCCGAGTGCAGGTTGACGACCGCGATGGCGGACACGAACCCCTCCTCGCCCAGGATGCGGCGGTCGTCCAGCTCGGCGTCGCCCACGGCGTCCACCGTGGAGCCGTCCACGAAGATGTAGCCGCACTCGAGGCGTCCGACGACCTTGGCCCGGCCGTTGCGCAGATCGACCACGGCGCCGTCCTCGACGACGATGGTGTTGGCACGCGGCACGCCCGTGCGGACGGCCAGGTCGGCGTTCGCCACCAAGTGCCGCACCTCGCCGTGCACGGGCATCACGTTGCGCGGCTGCACGAGGTTGTAGCAGTAGAGCAGCTCGCCAGAACTGGCGTGTCCGGACACGTGGACGAGCGCGTTGCCCTTGTGGACGACCTTGACGCCGTTCTTGGTGAGGCCGTTGATGACCCGGTAGACGGAGTTCTCGTTGCCCGGGATCAGGCTGCTGGCGAGCAGCACCACGTCGCCCTCACCGGCCGTGATCACGGGGTGCTCGTGGCTGGCGATACGGCTGAGCGCGCTGAGCGGCTCGCCCTGAGAGCCGGTGGACACGATGACCACCTTGTTGTCCGGGTAGCGGTCGATGTCGTCCAGCGCGATGAGCGTGTCGCCGGGCACGCGCAGGTAGCCGAGTTCGGCGGCGATCGTCATGTTGCGGACCATCGAACGGCCCACGTAGACCACCTTGCGGCCGTGGCGGACCGCCTCGTCCATCACCTGCTGGACGCGGTGCACGTGGCTGGCGAAGCACGCGACGATCAACTTGGCCTGGGCGTGGGCGAACACCCGCTCCATGGCAGGGGCGATGTCGGCCTCGTGCGTGGTGAACCCGGGGGTCTCGGCGTTGGTCGAGTCGACCATGAACAGGTCGAGGCCGGCCTCGCCGATGCGGGCGAACCCGCGCAGGTCTGTGAGGCGCCCGTCGAGGGGCAGCTGGTCCATCTTGAAGTCGCCGGTGTGGAGGACGTTTCCCGCAACGGTGGTGACGTGGACGGCCAGGGCGTCCGGGATGGAGTGGTTGACGGCCAGGAACTCCAGGTCGAAGGCGCCCACCTTGGTGGCGCTGCCCTCGGCCATCTCGCGAAAGTCGGTGTGACGGAGGCGGTGCTCCTTCAGCTTCTCGCGCAGCAGCGCCAGGGTAAGCCGGCTGCCGAAGATCGGGATGTCGGGACGCCGGCGCAGCAGGTAGGGCACGGCGCCGATGTGGTCCTCGTGGCCGTGGGTGAGGACGAGGCCCACGATGTCGTCGAGCCGGTCGGCCAGCAGGTGCAGGCCCGGGAGGATCAGGTCGACGCCGGGGTGGTTCTCGTCGGGGAACAGCACGCCGCAATCGATCAGCAGGATCTCGCCGTTGACCTCGAACGAGGCCATGTTGCGACCCACGTCGCCGAGGCCGCCGAGCGGGACGATCCGGAGGGTGTCGCGCTGCAGGGCGGGGGGCATCTTGAGGGGTTCGCGCACGCCCCTACCTTAGGGCGCGGACGCCGCCCGGCCGAACCGCCGGGCCGCTCCCCCGCGGCGGCGGACGAGTCTACGATAAAGGCAGCAGGCCCATCGGAGCGAAGGAGCACGACATGGCAGAGCAGACAACCCCCCTCGTCATCACCCTGTGGGAAACCTACGGATCCAACATGGAACCCGTTGCCGCCGCGCTGGCCGGCGAACTGAACCTGACTCTGCACGCGCAGGCCTACTCGTCGCAGGAGATCGAGAACGCCACGCAGGAACGAGAGCGTGAAGGCGTGCTGGGACGGCTGCTGCGCAACTTCGCGCCCGTCGACTTCTCCGACGGACGCGTCAACCCGGCCACCGTCGCGATGCAGGGCAACTACGCCACGATGGCCAGCGACAACAGCGCCGTGGTCGACGCCGAAGCCGCTCAGGGAGGAGTGATCCAGGGCCGCAACGGGCAGTATCTTCTGCGTGACCGCCCCAACACCGTGCACGTGAAGCTGGACGGCCCGGCCGAGGCCCGCATCCGCAACGCAGCCGCCGGTAGCGGCATCGACACGGAGCGCGCTGCGCGGCGCCAGAAGATCGAGGACGACTTCCGCTCCCAGCTCTCGCAGCGCCTGTACGACTTCGACCCGCGCGACAACGGGCACTACGACGTCGTGATCAACGGCGCTGAGCTGCCCGTCGGTGCGGTTGTGGCGATCATCAAGGCTGCCGTCCAGGCCAAGACCGCGGCCTGACGGACGCCGGGACGCGCCTCGACGTCGCCCGGCCGGCATCAGCGGATGACGACGGCTTGGAGTTCGCCCACGGGCAGGGTTCGGGTGCCGGTGAGGGTCATGGGCAGGGTGCCGGAGTAACCGGCAGCCGACCAGGTGATCGTCCAGTGCGTGGTGGCGGTCACCCGGTAGTCGCCCGTGGGCCGGGACGCCCGTTGATAGGTGTAGCCGCACGACGGGGACGGTGTTCCTGGGGTGATCGTGGCCGGGTAGGCGGTCGTCGTCGGGCACGTGATCGTGGTGCCGTCACCCATGGTGAACGTGGTGCGATCATGGCGAGCCGACAGGTCGAACGTGATCCCGAAGTCGGACGCCGACGTCGACAGTGTGCGCGGACCATCGGTCCACAACCACAGCGGGTACCCCACCACCGCCAGGCCCCACTCGTTCACACTGGGATCCGGACCCACCTTCGGTGCCGCCTCCGGCAACTGCAACCGGACGATCAGGGTGCGCACATAGCTCTCGATCAGCACCCGCGGCGGACGCGGCGGACTCGCCGGATCCGCGGCCGTGGCCGGGTCCGGGCGCACACACTCCGCCGACATCACCCCACCCGTGGCCCAACACTCCGGAATCCCACGCATCGCCGCCGCCCACTCAGCATCCGTCCACACCGTCCGCGTATCCAGGTACTTCCGATACGCCGACTGCCACGCCGGCAAAGAAGTGGACGACGATGTCGACGCGGCAGCCGAGTTCTGTGACGCGCTGTCAAAGTCAACCTTGATGAACGAGCCTGTGACTGTCGAGCCCTCGGTTTGAATGCCGGCTGTGTCGTCAGCGAAGGACACAGATGGGGCGCCCAGCATGGCCCCCAGGACCACAATGGCGACGGCGGCAGCCCGCGCCATCAGCATGACTGCTGCCCCCGGCTCTCGATGAAGTTGAGCCTCAAAACCCCTCCGTCGCGCCGATAGTAGGTCGACTCGATGCCACGGGGCGAAGGAGACGACGTTGCTCCTGCCCGGCTGAGTCGGACGCTGCTGGCATCCAGGCAAGAAAGCAATGCGACCTCAGAGCCGTCGCGCGATCGATCGGGGACGCGCTGCAACTTGTGAATTACCAGTTCGCCCGAGACCAACACGTATCCTTCGCCGATGTCGGCCTTGAGCGACTCGAGCCCGCTCCCAACGGCGACGGTGGTCAGGTCGGGGATGGGGCGTCCGGAGTAGGCATCCATACGGATCTGGACCGTCCGCCGGTATACAGCCTCGGCTTCGGCGTACAGCGCGTCCTTGGCCTTCATCTCCTCGAACTCCGCCTGCGAGCACGGCGACGGCGTACCGCCCGCCTCAGGCGTGCACGCGAACGTCGGAGTCGGCGTGGGCGTCGGCGTCACCACCGGCGTCGGGGTACATGCGGACAACACGACACCCACCGCGACGGCAGCGATCAGGATCCTTGGCGATCTCATGAGGGGAACCTCCCGGGGGATGGGACGACCCATTCTGACACGACCCACCGCACCGACACGGCGGCGTCCAGGCGTTATCCACAAGGCAGATCAAGTCCCGGACGCCTCACCTTTGGCCACCAGAGTGAATGGACACTCACTCGCACCTTGTTCATGGTCACTCCAGCACAACGTGCTACTGAGCGCCCACTCACACCCGGCGTGGCCCTCCGCCAAGCCCAAGGGAGTCGGTGTGCTGGCCGGCCGACGTGTCTGAGCGGCGCGCCTCGCCTCGGCTAGCGAGAATCGCTGCTCGGCACGGCGTCCCAGCCTGGGATCGCCACTCAGACCCGTCTCACCCCGGACGCGGCGCCGCACCCGGTCGGGAACTCGACACTCGACGGCACTTGTCCCTGGACTCAGCCGGCGCGCCGTGGCAGAAGTGCCATCGAGTGTCGAGTTCCCGACTCCCAACGGCTGAGCCCGACAGGGTGGCGAACCAGCCAAGAGCACCACGTCGGGCAACACCGTCGAGCGGCAGGCCGACCAGGCGGTACCGACAACGATCGGACACCGCCCAAGGTCGAACGCCAACAATCCCCCTACGATGGCCCGGTGACCGACGCCCGCAGCACCGCCGACTCGTGCCGTCTCGCGCTTCCCGCCGAGGCGGAGCGGCTGGCCGCGATCCAGCGCCGGAGCTGGACCCGGCA
>WBZS01000594.1_pt1 | contig 41680 bp, 36 predicted proteins | sample 5204201 | NCBI WGS metagenome assembly WBZS01 (sample SAMN12344357, study PRJNA552823) | activated sludge metagenome | biome: Activated sludge suspended growth; feature: Nitrification reactor; material: Wastewater; isolation source: activated sludge from nitrification reactor of wastewater...
TGCGCCGTTGGGGGCTGTCGGTGTGGCCGTCCTCGTCGCGATCGTCTCCTCGATCCTCGGACAGATCGAGAGCCTGGGCGATCTGCGCAACGGGCTGCCCTTGCACTACCAACGCGCCTGGCTGGACCTGTTGACGCCGCAGGTCGACTGGACGGCAATGCGGCACGGCGTGCTGTGGTCACTGCTCTACACCGTGTTGACGGTGGGCTTGGCGTTCGGCCTGTTCCGGCGCAAAGACGTCTTGAGCTGAGGGTCTCCGACGGGCTGGCCGACTGACGGGCTCGGGCCTGGTCAGCGGGTGGTTTCGCACAGCGAAAGGCACGTTCCGCGCACCGGAACGTCGCCACGGGTGATGGACGTCTCTCCGAGGGTGGGTCTTTCGGCAGGGGGTCGGGCGGGTGGACGTGAGACGCTGTTACTGACCGGTAACACCCACATCGTCGACGCTGGGGGGCGGGAGATGCTGGATCCGAGAGCGGCAGGGGAGATCGCCCGGGTCTTCGGACTTGGCGATGGAGCGCGCCTGGAGGGCCCCGTTGCCCACGGACGCAAGGGTCAGGTGTGGCGGTTGGTCACCGACCAGGGCAGGTATGCCGTCAAAGCGCTGTTCGGAGCGGTGTTCCGTGAGCGGGCGGAGCGGGACGCGGCATACCAAGACATGGTGCGTGCCACGGGAGTGCCGATGCCCGCGGTGATGCGCACCCTCGACGGGGCCGTGCTAGCGAACGTCGGGGGGCCGCCCCCGACGGCGACGGTCCGGGTCTATGAATGGGTGGACGTCCTTGAACCCCGCCGCGACCTAGATCCGCGCGAGATGGGCGCCCTCCTGGCCAGGGTGCACAACGTCGAGGCGCCCGCAGCTGGGCCGGTCGACGCCTGGTATCGCGAGCCGGTCGGAGCCGAGGTCTGGAACGAGCTCGTTGACCGATTGCGCGCCGAACAAGCGCCCTTTGCCCCCGAATTGGCTGCGCTGGTGCCGCAATTGGTTGCGTTGGAGCGCACCTTCGAAACGCCCGACGACGTTCGGACCTGCCATTGCGATCTGTGGGCGGACAACGTCCGCGCGACACCTGGCGGTGGCATCGTGCTGCTGGACTGGGAAAGTGCGGGGCCGGAGAGCCCGTCGCACGAGCTCGGGATGGTCATCTTCGAATACGGGCTCGGCGATCCGTCCCGGATGCTCGACCTGTATGCCGCGTACCTCATCGCCGGTGGGCCTGGCCGGATCTCCCGGGCTGGCGACCTGACGATGCTCGGTGCGACGAGCGAGCACCTGGCCGAAGAAGGGTGCCGACGATGGCTGTCGGCGACCGACGAAACCGACCGGCAGTTGTCGGCGGCCTGGGTGGAGTGGCTCCTGCACGAGCCGGTGACGCCGGCGACTGTGTCCGAGGTCCTCGATGCTGTTGCCGGCCTCGGTGGCGCCCAGGTGAGTTGACCGGCCGAGCCGGACCGGGACGCCGGTGCTCCCGGTTGGTGGAGTGGTGGCCACCTCAGGGTGTGGGCAATGCTCCACAAACCTATCCGCCGCTGGCAGACCCGGTCTGCGGCAGCGCCAGAGCGAGGGTGAGCCGCAAGATCTCCTCGGGGTCATCGAGCCGGTCGCCGAACAACTCCCGCAGCTGCCCCATCCGGTAACGCACTGTCTGGGGGTGGACGAACAGATGCCCGGCGATGAGCTCGCGCCGCCCATGATGCAGCAGCCACGACCGCAATGTCTCCTCCAGCCTGGCCCGGACCGTCGGTCGCACGTTCGACAAAGGAGCTAGCGCCCGCGCCCTTAGGTCGGCCAGCGCCTCGGGATCGGCACCCAGCAACAGCTCGGCCAGGTGCTCGTCGGTGTCCAACACGCCGCTCGGGACTGCCGGCGACGCACCGCCCGAACCTCCAGCCGCCGCCCCACCACCATCACTAACGCCGCCAAGCCCTGCCCGTCGGCCGGGGCCCGACGCTCGCCCCACCGGGCGACCGACCAGATCCCGCGCCCGCAGGGCCCGCTGGAATGAGCGGTGCGCCTGCAGCCAGGGCCGCTCCGGCCCCACGACCGCACCCCGCCCCTCCAGTTGCCGGAGCAGCCGCTCGCGATCCCGCCCGGTCGAGTCGGGTACGAGCAGGACCCCTGAGTCCTCGTCGTCATCCCCGCTCGCCGGATCGGTCGTCACCGCAAGGGTGCGGGCGTCCAGCAGCCCGAGCACCGCGCGTAGTTGTCCTTCCGGTAGCAGCACCGCGGTCAGAGTCCGCGGTTGATGCCACTCTGCGCGACGCGCCGCGGCGACGAGGTCGGGTTCCTCGGCACCCCCGACGAGTAGCGCCGCTAACCGCTCTCGATAGCGCTCGCGGGCCCGACCGGCCGTCGCCAACTCGTCGGCGTGACCCGAGATGCTCGCCGACGACAGCGCGTCGATATAGGCGAACACCAGTTCGGCGAAAGCTCCCAGCGTCGGCGCTGGGACCTGGTTGGCGACTGCTTCGCGCGACAGACCGCGCCAACAGACTCGCGCCCCGACCCGGTATGCCGCCTGCAACGCATCCATCGACCGGCCACTTCGCGCCTCGCCACGCCCCAGCTCGTATGCCGCGGACGTGCTCGGTGCGATCGGCTCGGACGCGTCCACTCCGCTGCCCGACCGGGCCAGCTCCAGGAAGTTGACCAGAGCCAGCTCGACCGCCGTCCGGATCCGAACCCCCATGACGTCGGAGAACGGCCTGGCATAGCTCGGCACTTCACGCATGATCGTCTCGACCGCCTCAGCAGCGACGCGAGGGACCACGGCGCGCAACCTTTCGAACACGTCCTGATCGAGGGAGAGGTCCTGCTGCTGTCCGGGTGCGACCGGGGAGGAGACGGACACGGCATACCTCCTTTTGTTGCTGGCGAATAAAAGTTCAGGCTCACTTCACGTCGAGCCGTCAGAAATCTAGCGCAGGAACCCGGAACAATGGGCCTATGTCCGCCACGGTCACCCCGCCGCAGGGCCGCAGTCTTCGACAGCGCGCCTGGCGCGCCGCCGAGGTGCTCACTGGAGCCCTCATGCCGGCCGACACCCTCGATGTCATCAACCCGTTGCGTCCTGGCGCCGAGCAGCTGGCCGGGCGGATCGAGCGGATCCAGCTCGAAACCGCTGATGCTGCAACCGTTTTCATCAAACCGGGAGCCGATTGGGCGGGCTATGTCCCCGGCCAATACCTTCGCTTCGGCGTCGACATCGACGGGGTGCGGCACTGGCGCAACTACTCGCTGACCAGCCGGATCGACCGCCCGGACGGCCTGGTGACCATCACGACCAAGGCCATCCCCGACGGCCGGGTGAGCGGCCACGTGGTCCGCGACCTGCGCCCGGGCACTCTGGTCCACCTCGGCCAGGCCGAAGGGGAGTTCGTCCTCCCGAATCCTCGACCGGACAAGATCCTCTTCCTCACTGGCGGCAGCGGCATCACGCCGGTCATGGGGATGCTGCGCAACCACGTCACCGAGCTCACGGACGTCGTCATGATTCACTCAGCACCCACCGCCCGGGACGTGATCTTCGCCTCCGAGCTTCACGAGCTGGCCACCTCCGGGCTGCTGCGCCTCGTCGAGGTGCACACCGACACCGACGGGATGCTCGACCTGGCTGCCGACCTTGAGGGGCTCGTTCCTGACTGGCGCGAGCGCGAGGTATGGGCCTGCGGCCCCTCCGGAATGCTCGACGCCTGCGAGGCCCACTGGTCGGCCGCCGACCTTGTCGAGCGCTTGCACGTCGAGCGGTTCCGTCCGCACCTACACGTCGCGGGCGAGGGCGGCACAGTGACCTTCACCGAATCCGGCACTATCCTCGACGCCGATGGGGGCCGTCCGATCCTTGAGGTCGCTGAAGAAGCCGGGCTGATCATGCCGCACGGCTGCCGGATGGGGATCTGCTACCAGTGCGTGTTGCCGCTGCGCGACGGTGCCGTTCGCGATCTGCGCACCGGCGACCTCACGTATGCCGCCCCCGGCGACGGCGTCGTCATCCAGACCTGCGTGTCGGCTGCCGCCGGCGCGTGCGAGATCGAGCACTGAGGAGCCAGGCAATGACCCTCGTCGCCGAGCCGCACCCCGTTGCGACCGACTACACCACCGATTTCGGGCCCGGCCCCACGCCCGGAGCGGCCGACCGCGCTCAACTCGTCGGGCACCTCGGCAAGGCGCACCCGGCCGGTGCGGCCTTCGCGCCTCCGGCCCCGCCGATCGACGCCCGGGTCAACTCGCACCTGCGCCTCGTCGACGGCAAGCAGAGGGTGCTGCACCCCAAGCCGTCCGGCCGCCCCGACCCGACCGCCCACCTGAGCGCTGCGGACATCGAAGCCCTGGGCCGAGAGCTCGATGCACTCCGGCAAGAGGTCATGGACTCCCGGGGAGCCAGCGACGCGGCATACATCCGGCGGGTCATCGCCTTCAACCGCTATCTCGAGCTGGTGAGCCGCGCGATCCTGCTCTTTTCGCTCTTCCCACCTGCCTGGTTCGTCGGCACCGCCGGCCTGTCGGTCGCCAAGATCATCGACAACATGGAACTGGGCCACAACATCCTGCACGGCCAGTGGGACTGGATGCGCGACCCGAAGATCCACTCGACGACCTGGGACTGGGATCACGTGTCCCCAGCGAAGCAGTGGAAGGAATCGCACAACGAGACTCACCACACCTACACGAACGTCCTCGGCCGCGACAATGACCTGGGCTACGGCATCATGCGGGTCGACGCCGACCAGCCGTGGAAGCTCTCGAACCTCGGCCAGCCCCTCTACAGCTTCATCAACGCGCTGTTCTTCGAGTGGGGCATCGCCAGCTACGACCTCAAACTGCACGACGTCATCTCCGGCAAGATGCCTAGGGAGGAGTCCAAGCCGCGCGTCGACATGCTGCTCGCGAAGGTCCGTCGGCAGGTCCTCAAGGATTACCTCATCCACCCGCTGCTGTCCGGGCCGTCGTTCTTCCCGACGATGGGCGCCAACTTCGTCGCGACGATCGTCCGCAACCTGTGGTCCAACGGCGTCATTCTGTGCGGGCACTTCCCGTTCGGTGTCGACACCTTTGCCTACGACTCGATCGAGGGCGAGACCAGGGGCGAGTGGTATGTCCGTCAGATGCTCGGCTCGGCCAACATCTCCGGCGGTTGGCTGGTCCACTTCATGTCGGGCAACCTCAGCCACCAGATCGAGCACCACCTGTTCCCCGACCTGCCGAGCAACCACTACGCCAAGATTGCCCCCAAGGTGCGCGAGATCTGCCAGCGTTACGGGCTGCACTACGTCACCGGCTCTTACCCACGCCAACTCGCCTCGGCCTGGGCCAAGGTGTTTTACTACGCGCTGCCCAACAAGGAGCCCGACCGCACCCGCGGCCAGGCCGTCGCCTCGGCGGTCCGAGACGCCGTCGCCAACCGCAAGGCCAAGCGGGACGCAAAGGCCGCTGCGAAGTTCGCCTGATACGCCGTCGGGGCAGATAGCCTCGGCAAGTATCTGTCGGTAGGCCGGACTCCTCTTTGAGGTGTCTCGTCGCAAGGAGCGTCTCTCCCATGCTCGAACCGAACACTTCGCTGTCCCGGGCCGACCCCGCTCTGGGCGCTCGCCGCTACCTGCCCCACTGGGTGGGCTAATGCCTCGGGTCCCGGACTACCTCGACTTCGACCTCGAGCTCACCGACGCTGGTGACGGGGGCTATACCGCCCGGGTGCTTGCCTCGCCCAAGGGGGAGGCCAGTGCCGACTTCCGTATGCCGTTCGGTGGAGCCGACCTGGAGAACGTCATCCTCAAGCTCGGCCGAACCCGTTCAGGCGTGCGGACCTTGGGTTCTCCCCAGCAGGAGCTCGCGCGCACGTTCGGCACCCAGCTTTATGACACGGTGTTCGCTGGAGAGGTCGGCACCTGCTTCCGGCGCAGCCTCGACGAGGCCGACGAGCAGGGCAAGGGCCTGCGGGTCAAGTTGCGGCTCACCGATGTTCCGTCCCTCGCCGACATCCCGTGGGAATACCTGTATGCCGCGGGCCTGGGCCGATTCCTCGTCCTGTCCGAGTCGACGCCGATCGTCCGCTATCTCGATCTGCCCCGTGAGGTGCCGCCGCTGACCGTGGCGCCACCACTGCGGATCCTGCTCGCGGTCTGTAGCCCGACCAACCTGGCCCAGCTTGATACCGATGCTGAGGTTGCCCGGGTGACCGCGTCGCTGGCGGGTTTGGTCGATCGTGGCCTGGTCATCGTCGACCCGCTCCCACATGCCACCCTGTCCGGGCTGCGCCAAGCCCTCAACAGGCACGACTACCACGTCCTGCATTTCATCGGGCATGGCGGTTTCGACCCGAAGGTCGGTGACGGAGTCCTGGCCTTCGAAGACACGGCGCGTCTCGGACACCTGGTGTCCGGACAGGATCTCGGGACCTTGCTGCACGACGTCCGCACCTTGCGCCTGGCCGTGCTCAATGCCTGTGAGGGCGCCAGACAGTCTCCCACCGACCCGTTCTCGGGGGTTGCCCAATGCCTGGTCCGCCAAGGCCTACCGGCAGTCGTTGCCATGCAGTTTGAGATCACCGACGATGCAGCGACCGGTCTTTCGGCCGAGTTCTACGGGGCATTGGCCGACGGGCTGCCGATCGACGCTGCCCTCGCGCACGCACGCCTTGGTGTCTTCGCATCAGACAACGACGTCGAATGGGGCACGCCGGTCCTTTATCTGCGCGCTCGCGATGGCCGGATCTTCGACGTCGCTGGCAACCCGCTTCCGGTCGAATCAGCCCCGACCGAGACGACGCCCGCTCCACCACCTGCGCCCGCTCCACCACCTGCGCCCGCAACGCTGCCGACGCCCGCGAAGGCGAGGCATCCGGCGTTCCTCCCGGGCATCATCGCAGCGGCCATCGTCGTGCTTGGGGTCATCGGCACGTTCCTGCTGCGTCCAGGCGCGGACCCGGCCCCAGGTGGAGGTGGGCCCGGGCCGCAACCGGCGTTCACGGGTTTCGTGGCCCAGCGCGGCACCCCGGTCATCGACGGCCAGGCCAACGAGTGGGCCAACGCCGTGCCCTACGTCTCCGACATTTTGGTTGCCGGCAAGGCAACCAAGATCAGGGCCACCTGGAGTCTCAGGTGGGACGAGCAGGCCCTCTACCTCGTCGCCGACGTTGCCGACCCCAACCTCATGCCCGCCGACCAGGGGGCTCCCGACCAACAGTGGCGCGGTGACTCGGTGAGCTTCGAGCTCGGGGCGGACCCGCGAGAGTTGGCGGCTGACGCCGGCCTGCGCGCGACGGACGCCCACTACATCGTCGGGCTCACGCCCACCACCCCGGCCCGCGCGAAGATCGTCATCAACCGGGCCAACGTCACCAAGAACAGCATCGATGCTGGTCGGCCGCACGTCGAGTCGGACGCCGTGGTGGCCCTCATTCCGGGCGGCTATCGCGTCGAGATGCGGTTGCCGTGGGCCGTCACTGGCCTTGCGCCCAGAGGGGTCACGACGGGGCAGGTGTTCGGCATCAACCTCAATGTCAGCGACGCGGGAGCCTCCCCCAAGGAGTTCGTCGCCATGTATTCGAGCAACCGGAGCCGTACTGGCGCCAACCAAGTCCGCCCCCTCGAATGGCAACTCGTGCAGCTGCGAGATTGACCTCCGCAGCCCCGTTACGTCGACGGCTGTGGCAGAGTCGGCACTTAACCCGCGCGAATGCTCGCCCGCCCAGTGGCACCCGCGCCCATTGCGAGGAGCCGGCATGCCGCTCACCCAGAGCCCGACCCGCCACGACCGGAACCGTCAGGTGGTGGTCGTGGTCAGCGAGATCGCCTGTGTCATTGGCACTCTCTTGGGTGTCGGAGTGCTCGGCACCCGGGTCGAGGAGTCTTCCGGAGGCAGCCTGGCGGCCGATGCCACCCTCATCGCCCCAGCAGTCCCGGCGTTTTCGATCTGGTCGGTGATCTATCTGGGGCTCGCGGCATACACGGTGTGGCAGGCCCTCCCGGCACAGGCGAGCGCTCCCCGGGCCCGCGCGACCGGGTGGTTGGCCGCCGCGTCAATGTTGCTCAATGCTGCCTGGCTGCTGGTCACCCAGGTGGGTTGGATCTGGGTGAGCGTCGTCGTCATGGCTGGGCTGGTCGTGGTGCTCGGGCTGCTGGTCCGGCGGTTGACCGACGTCGAGCCTGCCGAGCCCGGGTTCGCTGAGCGGGCCGTTGTCGACGGCACCTTTGGGCTCTACCTCGGGTGGGTGGCGGTCGCGGCGTGCGCCAACGTGACAGCGGCCCTGGTCTCCTCGGGCGTTCGACCGGCGTCCCCAGTCGCCGATGCTCTCGCGGTCGTGGTGTTGCTGGTGGCCGCCGGCGTCGGTGTCCTCCTCGCTCGGCGCCTCGGCGGCCGGTATGCCGTCGCTGCGGCAATGGCGTGGGGGCTTGGCTGGATCACGTGGGGCCGATTGACCGACGCTCCGCGCTCTGCGTCCGTGGCTGTCGCTGCGGGGGTAGCCGCCGTCATCGTGGTCCTGGCTGCGGTGGCCGCTCGCCGCGCCGGGGCGGGCGGCTCCGGGAAGGACCGAGCGGGTTTGCGTGCAACGCAACCGTGAGGGAAGATCTACCGACGGGTAACCCGCCCGGCCCACACAGTGCGGGAGGCAATCATGGCCAGGTACGACATCACGAGCACCACGTTGGGGACATTGCTGGAAGACCCCGAGGTCGTCGCCATCATGGAGAAGCACGCCCCCGGCATCACCAGTAACCCGATGATCGGCATGGCCGCCGGTATGCCGGCCGCCCAGGCCGTCGCGATGGCCGGCGGGATGATCGGTTCCGACGCCGTCTCGGCAATCACTGATGAGGTAACTTCACTTGAGTGAAGTTCCTGTAGTAGGGTTGTTGTAGACACCAACACAGACCCACGAGCGGCTGCCGGACCCCCTGCTGGCGGCCGCTCGTGTTTGTGTTTCCGGGGCTCGTGCCGCCCGGCGGTTGCGGGCAGCACGCGGCCCAGCGGCATACCGGCTAGCGTTCGGTGATGGGCGCTAAGGCCACGACTCCGGCGATCGAGCTCACGGTCGGCGAGCGGACGGTGCGGCTGAGCAACCCGGACCGGGTGTACTTCCCCGCGCACGGGTGGACGAAGCTCGATCTGGCGAACTACTACCTTGCGGTCGGCGGCGGTATCGTGCGCGCCCTGCGGGACCGGCCCTGCATGTTGCACCGGTTCCCCGAGGGCCTGGGCGGCGAGAAGGTCCACCAGAAACGGATCCCGCACGGGGCGCCGCCGTGGCTGGAGACGGTTCGCCTCCACTTCCCCCGGTGGAACCGCAGCGCCGACGAGCTGTGCGTCACCGAGCTCGCGTCGGTCATCTGGGCGGTCCAGATGTCGACTGTGGAGTTCCACCCGTGGAACGTCCGACGGGCCGATGTCGACCGGCCCGACGAATGGCGGATCGACCTCGACCCGATGCCGGAGGCGGGGTTCCACCGGGTGCGGGTCGTTGCTCAGGTGGCGCGCGAGGTGCTTGACGAGCTGGGGATCGCCGGTTTCCCGAAGACCTCGGGCGGCAACGGGCTGCACGTCTACGTCCGGATCGTGCCGGAGTGGGAGTTCACCGAGGTGCGCCGGGCGGCGTTGGCCTTCGCCCGCGAGGTGGAGCGGCGTCTGCCCGGCGATGCGACGACTACCTGGTGGCGCAAGGACCGCGACCCACGGCAGGTCTTCATCGACTACAACCAGAACGCGCGCGACCACACCATTGCGGCGGCATACTCGGTCCGTGGTGTCCCCGACGGCACCGTCTCGACGCCGATCCGGTGGGACGAGATCGCCGACGTCGAACCCCGATCCCTCACTCTGGCAACGGTTCCCGCACGGTATGCCGCCCTCGGCGACTTGCACGCGGAGATCGACGACACGGCATACCGGCTCGACGCGCTGCTGGAATGGGCCGAGCGCGACGAGCGCGCCGGGGCCGATACCCCACCGAGCCCGGACGCGAACGCCGACAAACCTGTGAGGATTCGATGAATCCGCAACCAGTAACCCCCGTGCTCGCGAAGCGGCATACCCTCAGTCATGGCCCCGTTGCCACCCCGACCGGCGCCCGCTCCTCCGGCGCCTGACCCGGCGCCTGACCCGGCGCCGCGCTCGCGCGCCCGGGCGATCGCCGGGCGTGCCTTGACGTGGAGCCGCCGTTGGTGGGCGCTCACCCTCGTGATCGCCGCGCTCGCGGGACTCACCGGCACGCTGCTCGTCCGCGAACTACGGGCCACGCCTCCGGCCACTGCCGCCGAGATCGAGAAGGCCGCGGGCAAGGTGGTCACCAAAGCGCTCGAGGATGCGGCGCGCGCGCCGTCGGACGCCAGCACGGCATACCGGGCGATCACCCCCAGCCTGGTGATCATTCAGACGGCGGGCGCCGCCGGCGACCCGAAGGCCGAAGGCTTTGGCACGGGGGTCATCGTCAGCCAGGAAGGCGCGATCCTCACGGCGAACCATGTCGTCGCGGGCGACGGCGCGATCACGGTCACCTTCGCCGACGGCACCCGTTCGACGGCCCGGGTCGACACGGCCCAACCGGAGAACGACATCGCCGTCCTGGTCGCCAACAGCCTCCCCGAGGTAGTCGTCCCCGCGGTGTTAGGCGCCGGAGTCCGGGTCGGGGAGCCCGTGTATGCCGTGGGTCACCCGCTCGGCCTGACCGCATCCTTTTCGGCGGGCGTTGTGTCCGCGACCGGACGGACCATCGAGGCGGAAGGGCTCAAGCTCACCGACCTCATCCAGTTCGACGCGGCGGTCAACCCGGGCAATTCCGGTGGGCCGCTGCTCAATTCGGCCGGCCAGGTGGTCGGTATCGTCTCCGCACTCGCCAACCCGTCCAAGCAGCCGTTCTTCGTCGGCATCGGTTTCGCCGTACCTATCGCGACAGCCGGCGGTGCCGCCGGCGGCCCGTCCATCTGAAGGAGCCTTATGTCGACCCCGTATGCCGCCGCGCCGACTCCCGCCCCGGACGCTCACCCGCTGGAGCAGATGCTCTACCAGGTCAAACGAACCATCGTCGGCCAGGACCAGCTTCTCGAACGGATGCTCGTCGCCCTCCTATCTCGCGGCCACCTGCTCGTCGAGGGAGTCCCCGGCCTGGCCAAGACGATGGCCATCAAGTCCCTCGCCGAGGCGATCGGGGTTGACTTCAAGCGGATCCAGTTCACCCCCGACCTGGTGCCCGCCGACCTCATCGGCACGCGCATCTACAACCAGCAGACGGGTGACTTCCAGGTCGCGCTCGGCCCGGTCTTCGCCAACCTCGTGCTGGCGGACGAGATCAACCGGGCGCCGGCCAAGGTGCAGAGTGCCCTGCTCGAGGTCATGCAGGAGCGCCAGGTCACCATCGGTCGCGAGACCTTCCAGGCGCCAGACCCGTTTCTCGTCATGGCCACCCAGAACCCCATCGAGTCTGAGGGCACCTATCCGCTTCCGGAGGCGCAGGTCGACCGGTTCATGCTCAAGGTGCTCGTCGGATATCCCTCTGCCACAGAGGAATACGTTGTCGTCGAGCGAATGATCCGTGCGGCTGAGCGGATCGATCCTGTCCTCGACGCGGCTGGCCTTCGGGGGTTGCAAGCCGCCGTCGACACCGTCTACGTCGACCCCGCAGTCATTCAGTATGCCGTCGCGCTCGCCGGTGCCACCCGTGACCCGGCGCGTGTGGGTTTGCCCGAGCTGGCTCGCTATCTGTCGTTCGGAGCCAGCCCTCGGGCCTCTATCAACCTCATCCTGGCGTCCCGGGCATTGGCCTATCTCCGCGGCCGCGACTACGTCATCCCGACCGACGCTCGGGAACTGGCGCCTGACGTCCTGCGGCATCGGATGGTGCTCAGCTACGAGGCGCTGGCCGACGACGTCAGCGCCGACGACCTGCTGGGGCCGATCCTTGCGGCGGTGCCATTGCCGGAGAGTCCGGGAGGGCGGCATACCGCTGCGAGCGCTGACCCCATCCCGGCCAACGTGGACCCGGCATGGTACCGACGACCGGAGTGAGCGCCCCCGAACGGTTGCTGCGCCGCCTGGAATGGACGGTAGTGCGGCGGCTGGACGGGCGGCTGCAGGGGGACCACCGGACCATCTTCCGTGGCGCCGGGGTCGACTTTCGCGACCTGCGGGAATACGAGCCCGGCGATGACCTGCGGCAGATCGACTGGAACGTCACGGCTCGCACCGATGTGCCGTTCGTGCGGCAATACACCGAAGACCGCGAGCTCACCGCTTGGCTACTACTGGACCGGTCGGCGTCGATGGGCTTCGGACCGACCGACCGGCCGAAGCACATCGTCCTGCTGGAGCTAGCAACCACCCTCGCGTTCCTGCTGGCCCGCGGCGGCAACCGGGTCGGTGCCGTCTTCTACGGCGACGACGTCGATCGGACCGTGCCGCCACGTCAGGGGCGCGACCAGGTGCTGCGGATCGCTCGCGAACTCCTCGCGGCCCCGCCGCCGACAGCGGGACGGCCGACCGACCTTGGTGCCCTCTTGCGAGCTGCTGGTGGGATGGCGCGCCAGCGATCCCTCGTGGTCATCGCGTCCGACTTTGTGACGACGCCAGGGTGGGAGCGGCCGTTGACCCTCCTGGCCCGCCGGCACGATGTTGTCGCCGTGCAGCTCGTCGATCCTCGTGAGCACGACCTGCCCGATGCCGGCCTCATCGCGTTGACCGACCCAGAGACGGGCCACCACGTGCTGGTCGACACGGGAGATCCCGAGTTCCGTGCTCGCCTCCGAGAGCTGGCCGCACAGCGGCAGCGGCAGCTCGCGGCTGTGGTTGCTCACGCCGGCATCGCCCTGCATCCGGTGTCGACCGACGAGGACCTCGTCGGGGCGTTGCTGCGGATGGCTCGGTTGCGCAGCAGGTGGCGACAGTGACCTGGCCGGTGAGCTTCGCCGCGCCGTGGGCGCTGACCGGCCTGCTTCTCGTCCCGGGTCTCGCGGCGGCATACGGGATGGTGCGAGCGCGTCGCAGCGCTCGGCGCGCTGAGCTCGCGGCGCTGGGTTTCGCTCCCGTCGGTCCGGACGCCGAGACCGGACCAGAGCCCGCCATCCAGCGCCGTTGGCGCGCACGCCTCGTCCCCACGGCCCTGGCGCTCACGCTCCTACTGCTCATCCTGGCCGCGGCCCGCCCACAGGCGACCGTGCCTGACCTGCGGCGCGAGGGGACGGTGATCCTCGCCGTCGACACGTCGGCGAGCATGACCGCCACCGACGTCGCACCGACCCGGATGGCGGCGGCGCGCGAGGCAGCCAAAGCCTTTGTCGCCCGACAGCCGCCGACCATCCGGATCGGCGTAGTGTCCTTCGGTGACAACGGAGTGGTGCTTCAGGCACCGACCGTCGCCCAAACCGACGTGCTCACAGCGGTCGATCGGCTCACCCCGCAAGGCGGCACGTCGCTGGGACAGGGAATCTTCGCCTCCCTCAAAGCAATTGCCGGAGGCAAGCTGGCGATCACAGAGGAGCAGCTACAAGGCGACATCGAGGATCTCGACATCGGCTACTACGGGTCGTCGGTCATCGTGTTGCTGTCCGACGGTCAGGACACCTCGCGGCTCGACCCGATGCCATTGGCTCAGCTCGCTGCCGTCGCCGGGGTGAAGATCCACACTGTCGGGCTCGGGGATCCGGCCGGCACGACAGTCACCGTCGACGGCTTCACCGCGGCCACCCGCCTGGACGAGTCCATGCTCACCGCGGTGGCCGACGCCACCGGTGGGCGTTACCTCGCCGCCCCCGACGAATCGGCGCTCGCGGAGGTCTACTCGTCGATTGACCTGGCGATGACGAGCACACCGGTGCACACCGAGATCTCCGCGCTGTTCGCCGCAGCCGCCCTCCTCGTGCTTGTCGCGGCGGCCGCTGCGTCGATCCTGCGCACCGGGAGGGTGATCTGAGTGTCCTTCGCCTGGCCCTTCGCCCTGTCCGCCCTGTTGCTCGCGCCGGCCCTGCTCGCGACATACCTCTGGTCGTTGCGGCGACGGCGCCGGTATGCCGTCCGCCATCCGGATCTCGCGCTCGTCCGGGCCGCGCTCCCTCCTCGGTCGCGGTGGCGCCCCCATCTGCCGGTGGCCCTCCTCGTGCTCGGCGTTGGTCTTTTGGGCTTGGCGGTGGCGCGCCCGCAGGCCTCGGCCGAGGTGCCTGTGCAGCGGACCGCGGTCATCCTGGCGTTGGATGTCTCCCGCTCGATGTGCGCCACGGATGTGAGCCCCAATCGGCTGACTGCGGCACGCGAGGCGGTCCGGGCGTTTGTCCTGGCCCAACCGGCTGAGACCCGGCTAGGGCTGGTGGCCTTCTCCGGGTCCGCCGCCCTCGTCGTCCCGCCGACAACAGACTCGGAGTCTCTGCTCACCTCGCTCGAAGCGCTGACCACCGGGCGAGGGACGGCGATCGGGTCGGCCATCCTCACGTCGGTCGACGCCATCGCCGCGGTCAACGGCCAGGTCGAGCCGGTTGGAGAGGTGCCTTTGGGTCCGGAGAACACCCAACAACGCGGGGTCCCGGCTCCCGTGCCGAGCGTCATCGACCCGCCTCCAGGAGCGACCGGTGGCTTCGTCTCGGACATCGTCGTGCTTCTCACCGACGGTGCCAACACGCGCGGGGTGCTGCCGTTCGCGGCCGCCAGGCTCGCGGCCGAGCGGCGGATCCGGGTCTATCCCATCGGCTTCGGCACGACGACCCCTTCGCAGATGGTCTGCACCGCAGAGCAGCTGGGCGGTGACGCCTTCGGCGAGTTCGGTCCGCGCAACGGCGTCGACCAGTTTCCTGGCATCGGCGGGGGAGGCGGCGGCGGTGGCAGGGGCAACTTCCTGCTCGTCGACGAACCCACCCTGCAGGCCGTCGCGAAAGCAACGGGTGGCGCCTACCATCGGGCCAGTGACGCCGCCCAACTCGGGGAGGTCCTGCGTGGTATCCCCCGGGAGGTCGTCCTGCAGCGCGAAGACGTCGAGCTCACGGCATACCTTGCGCTGCTGGCCGCCCTCGTCGTGGCCGCCGCGCTAGTCCTCGCCGTCCGCTGGAACCCACTAGCCTGAGCCGCGCCACCAGACGGGCTGTGCTGTCGCCGCTGTCGTGCTCTCCGAAAGTCACTGTGAGTGTGGGGAATTCGGGGAGATCAGGGGCTTCGGCAGCGCAGAACGCCGGTGGGTGTGAAGAATTCGGGGACCGCGGGGGTTGCGGCTGCGCGTCAGGCCTCGGGAACCCCGCGGTGCAGCTCGTCGAGCCACACTCGCGCGGGCGCGTCGGACGGCATACGCCAGTCACCCCGGGGCGACAGCGAACCGCCACGGACCACCTTGGGACCGTTGGGCAGCGCCGACCGCTTGAACTGGTTAGCGAAGAACCGCGACAGGAAAACCTCCATCCAGTGCCGGATCTCGCCCAGTGTGTATGCCGTCCGCGCACCTTCCGGGAGACCTTCCGGCCACTGTCCGCTCGCCGCGTCATGCCAGGCATGCCAGGCGAGGAAGGCGATGGTCGACGGGCGCAGGCCGTGGCGCAGGACGTAGTAGAGGGTGAAGTCCTGCAGGGCATACGGCCCGATCATCGCTTCGGTCGACTGGGCCGCCTCGCCCTTGCGGTTTGGGACTAGCTCGGGCGTGATCGTCGTGTCGAGGATCGAGTGCAGCGTGGCCCCGACTTCGTCGGAGAACTGGCCCGACGCGATGACCCAGCGGATGAGGTGCTGGATGAGCGTCTTGGGGACGCCCGTGTTGACCCCGTAGTGGGACATCTGGTCGCCGACGCCATAGGTGCACCAACCGAGCGCCAACTCCGACAGATCGCCCGTCCCCAGCACGATTCCCTTGCGCTGGTTGGCGATTCGGAATAGGTAGTCCGTGCGCAGGCCAGCTTGGACGTTTTCGAAGGTCACGTCATAGACCGGCTCACCACGTCCGGCCGGGTGTCCGAGGTCGCGCAGCAGTTGGGTGGCCGCCGGCCTGATGTCCAACTCTTCCCAGGTCACCCCGAGGGCCTGCATGAGGCGGATGGCGTTGCCTTTGGTGTGTTCGGACGTGGCGAACCCTGGCATGGTGAACGCCAGCACATCCGAGCGGGGTCGGCCCAGCCGGTCCATGGCCCGGCACGCGACGATGAGAGCGTGCGTCGAGTCCAGGCCGCCGGACACTCCGATGACCACTGTCGGCGACCCGATGGAGCGCAGCCGCTGCTCCAGCGCGGCGACCTGGATCGAATAGGCCTCATAACAGTCTTGGGTCAGGCGCGCTGGGTCGTCCGGCACGAACGGATAGCGGTCGACCGCCCGGCGCAGTCCCAGATCCGAGCGCGGCGGGTCGAGCCGGAAAATCACCTCGCGGAAGGCCCCCAGCCGTGCCGCATGGGCGCGCCGGTTGTCGTCGAAGGTCCCTTGCCGCATCCGCTCCTGCCGCAACCGAGCCAGGTGGACGTCGGCGACCGAACGGCGCGGCCCGGCGGGAAAGCGCTCGCTCTCGGCCAGCAGCGTGCCGTTCTCCCACACCATCGTCTGGCCGTCCCAGGCGAGGTCGGTGCTCGACTCGCCCTCTCCTGCAGCGGCATACACGTATGCCGCGAGGCACCGTGAGGAGGCGGACTCGGCGAGCATGGCTCGGTCGCGGGCCTTGCCGACGGTGATCGGGGAGCCGGACAGGTTGACCAGGATTGTTGCGCCCGCGAGCGCGGCCTCAGCCGACGGGGGGATCGGCACCCACATGTCCTCGCAGACCTCGACGTGCACGACGAGGTCGGGCACGTCGACGGCGCGGAACAGCAGGTCCGGGCCGAACGGCACCTCGACGGTGCGGCCCGGGCCCAACCCGACGCGGATCGTCCCACCGGCGTCGTCGCCGGGGGCGATCGTCCGTGACTCGTAGAACTCCCGATAGGTGGGCAAGTACGACTTCGGGGTCACGCCGAGGATCTGCCCGCGATGCACGACCACCGCACAGTTATAGACCCGACCCCGGGTCCGCAACGGCGCTCCGACGACGAGGACGGGCAGCAGTTCCGTTGAAGCGCTGACCAATTCGCCGAGGGCCGCCTCGACGGCGTCGAGCAAGGGATCGGCCAGCACGAGGTCGTCAACCGAATAGCCGGTGAGCCCCAGCTCGGGGAAGACCGCTACGGCCACGCCCTCGTCGCTGCACTCGCGAGCCATCTCCAGCGTGGAAACCACGTTGACCGATGGATCGACCAGCCGAACCGGCACGGTGCACGCCGCGACCCGCGCGAAGCCATGGTCATAGATGGAGTAGAAGTTCATCCGGTGTCCGCACGCCTCCTTGGTCCGGCGGCCCCCGTCGGAGCCCGTCCCGAGTCTCCCACGACCGACGGGCATGGGTATGCCGCGTGGAGGACAGGCCAGGGGCATGGCCCGAGCGATGGTCGCGAGGGGGAGCGCCACCGTTCGCCGACACGCGGCATACCACGGTCATTGTGGACCAGGCGGGGAGCCTGCGCATCTCGAAACCTGTCCACCCAGTCCAACCGCCCCCGCCTAGACTTCGGGGCATGCCGCAGCCAGCCACAACCGGGCCGCGGTTCGCGCCGTTCCGCGCCCTGCGCTATGCCACGGGGGTCGACCTGGCCGCCGTCATCGCCCCGCCCTATGACGTGCTCTCCGATGTCGACGTGGCGACCCTGCGAGCACGCAGCCCCCACAACATCGTCCACGTGGACGTTCCAGCGGGAGACGGTCCGAGCCGGTATGCCGCCGCCGCTCAGTTGCTGCGAGACTGGCAGGCTGGCGGGGTTCTGGTTCGCGACTCACAGCCGTGCCTGACGATCTATCGGATGAGGTTCGTGGACGAGGCAGGCAACCGTCGGGAGTTGGTCGGTGTGCTCGGCGGGCTCGAGGTGGTCACCGACGGGGAGGGGCGGGTCCTGCCGCACGAGCGCACCACGCCTAAGGCCTCGACCGACCGACTGGACCTCACTCGGGCGACCGAAGCCAACCTGTCACCGGTCTGGGGGCTGTCGCTGGCCCACGGCTTGACCCAAGCGTTGGCAGAGCCAGCCGAGCCGATGGGGTCGCTCACCGTCGACGGGGTCGACCATGTCGTCGAGCGACTCACCGATCAGCGGCGGATCGCCGACGTCTCAGCGATTGTGGGCTCCGACGATGTCCTCATCGCGGACGGACATCACCGTTACGGCGTGGCGCGGCGCTATTGCCGCGACCTCGCCGCGGCGGGCGTGCCGCTCGGGGGCGCCGACCTGACGCTGGCCTTCGTCGGTGAGCTCGTCGCCGACCAGTTGGCCATTGAAGCGATCCACCGGATCGTCCGGGGGTTGTCCGGAGAGGACCTGCGTCGGGCGCTCGCTCGCGACTTCGACCTGTTCCCGGCTCCGGCGCCGACTGCGGCGCTGCTGCCCGAGCTCACCCGGTCGGGTCGACTAATGCTCGTCGAATCACCCGAATCGGCAACCTGGCTGGTGCCGAAGCCGGGGGCCTTCGATGCGGTGCGTGCCCTGGACGGAGCCTGGCTCGAGCACACCCTGGGTGGGACCAACGCGGTGATCGGCTACCAGCACGGAGTGGCCGAGGTGCTCGACCTGCTCAAGGCTGACCCTCTGGTCAGTGCCGTCCTGATCCGGCCGGCCAGCCTGGAGCAGATCCAACAGACCGCTCGCGAGGGGCTGCTCATGCCCCCCAAGTCGACCTTTTTCACGCCCAAACTCCGCACCGGGCTGGTCCTGCGGCTGCTGGACGGGTCCTGAGCTCGGCAGACACGCCACCGACCCGACGGAGCCGGAAGCAGTAAGAGCCGCTCAGGCCGAGCTGCGAACGACCAGCGGGGACGCTGGACCCCCTGGCGCGGCGGGCCCCGCACCGACCGCGCCGGAGTGGGGTGCTGCTTGGGCAATGAGGTGCTCGATCTGAGCCATCGTGCCGAAGGCGATGAGCACCGACCCGGCCACCAGGACGGTCTCCGGATCCGGGTGGGGAGCGAACGGCATACGAGGTCCCGGTCGGTAGGCGAGCAGGCGCGCACCGGACGATCCTTCGAGGTCCGCGTCACCCAAGGTTCGGTTGCACAGCGGGGAGTCGACCGGGATGCGGATCTGCTCGATCCGGAAATCGAACTCGTCGTCGTGCATGACAACGTCGAGGAATTCAGCCACGTGGGCGTTGAGCGCGAAGGCCGCCATGCGGCGCCCGCCGATGAGTTGTGGGTTGACCGCCCGGGTTGCACCGGCGAGGACGAGCTTCTCCTTGGAATCGACGGTCCGGGCCCGGGAGATGATGACCAGGTCGGGACGTAGGGCGCGTGCAGACAGTGTCAGATACACGGTGTCGGCATCGGTCTCCAACGTGGCAATGAGGGCGCGGGCGCGTTCGATGCCAGCCGCCCGAAGGACCTCGTCCCGGGTGCAGTCGCCGACGAGGTGGGGGTCCTCCAGATGGACGACACGGTCGGGCACCGTGTCGACGACAACGACCTGGGCGCCGATGTTCTTGAGGTGCTCGCGCGCCGAACGGCCCACCCGACCGTGTCCGCAGATGATGACGTGACCGCTCATCCCGGAGATTCGCTTGTCCATTCGACGCCTTTCAAAGTACTTCCGGACCTCGCCCTCGGTGATCGTGCCGACCATGACGGAGAGGTTGTAGAGCGCGATCCCGACCCCGAGGATCATCAGGCTGATCGAGAATGCCTTGCGCGCCGGGGTCGGCTCGAGGGGCTCGCCATACCCGACCGTGGTGAGGGTCATCACCGACTGGTACATGGCGTCCAAAAGGCCGTAGCCGAGAATGAGATAGCCGATGACCCCATAGACAGTGACGGCGAGCAATGAGCCGATCGCGATGACGAGGCGGCGGACGATGCTCACGGGCGCTATTGAACCCTGTCTGACGTCATCTTGACAGCCTTCAGCTACCTCGTGGCGTCAGGTGCCCCGTGCGGATGGTGGGTTCTGGTTTGATCTGGCCATGGAGTTCCACCAGACCCTCCTTCCCGGCGTCGGCGTCCGTTACGACGCAACGACCCGCGCTGGCCCGCCCATCTCGGTCGTCATCGGTCGCGATGGGGACGCCGAGTTGGTTGCCTACAAGCGTGAGGACCCCGACGCCGTCGCTCATTCTTTGCGCTTGGCGCCCACCGAAGTGGCCGCACTCGCCGAGATCCTGGGCTCGCCTCGGGTGTCGGCGCGGGTCGCCGATCTGACCAAGGAGGTTCCTGGGCTGTCCTCGGCCCGTTTCGTCATCACTCCGGGGAGCCGCTACGACGGGCGTCCGCTCGGCGACAGCAAGGCACGCACCCGCACGGGCTGTTCGATCGTCGCCGTCGTCCGGGGCGACCAGGTGTATGCCGCACCAGGGCCCCGAACAATGCTCCTGGCCGGCGACACGGTGGTCGCGATCGGATCGGACTCGGGTCTGGCCGATCTGGGCACCATCCTTGCGATGTCGCCCGAGGACGAGCCGTTCCCGCTGCCGGACGAGCTCTGCTGACGCAATGGGTCACCACTGACGACATGGACCACCACTGACCACATGGACCACTTAGGGCTTGTCTTCGTCGAGCTGGGCTTCATTTTCGTTGGAGTCTCGCTGCTCGGCGTGGTGGCCCGCCGGTTCGGTCTGTCGCCCATCCCGTTCTACCTCTTGGCGGGCCTGGCTTTCGGCGAGGGCGGGGTCGCCCCAGTCGCCGCCTCCGGTGAGTTCGTGACCGTCGCGGCCGAAGTCGGTGTGTTGCTCCTGCTGCTCACCCTTGGTCTGGAGTTCTCCCCGGCCGAGTTGTCGGCGAGCCTCGGCCGGCACCGCCCGTCCGGGGTGGTCGACCTGGTCCTCAACGCGCTGCCCGGCTTCGGGATCGCAGTGGTGTTCGGGCTGCCCTGGCCGGCCGCCTTTGCCATGGCGGGACTCACGTGGATCTCCTCCTCGGGCATCGTCGCGCAGCTGTTGCGCGACCTGGACCGGCTCGGCAACCGCGAGACTCCCGCCCTGCTGTCCGTCCTCGTGCTCGAGGACCTCGCGATGGCCGTCTATCTGCCGATCCTCATCGTCGTCCTGGCTGGAGGCGGTCTGGCCCAGGCTGCTGGCGGCATCGCCCTGGCCGTCGGGGCGGTCAGCCTTGCCCTGGTCGCCGCCACCCGGGCCAGCCACCGGATCGGTGTCCTGCTCTCGCACGAGCAGGACGAGCAGGTCATGCTGCGCGTCCTGGGGCTGACCATGCTGGTCGCCGCAGCGACCCACCTGCTCGGTGCGAGTGCCGCGGTCGGCGCCTTTCTCGTCGGCATCGCCATCCCTGGTGCGCTCGCCGAACGGGCCCGGGATATCCTCGGCCCGCAACGGGACCTGTTTGCGGCGATCTTTTTCGTGTCCTTCGGCCTCGCGACCAACCCGCGTGATCTGCTGGCCTACCTGCCCGTGGCCCTGGTCCTTGCGCTCGTCGGCGTGCTCAGCAAAGTGGCAACCGGATGGTATGCCGCGGGACGCGACGGGGTGCAAAAGCGCGGCCGGCTTCGCGCAGGTCTCACGCTCGTCCCCCGCGGGGAGTTCTCCATTGTCATCGCTGGCTTGGCCGTCGCGGGTGGCCATCCGCAGGTCGGGCTCATCGCGACGGCATACGTGCTCATCCTCGCTGTGCTGGGACCGGTGCTGGCGAAGCTCGCCGATGCACTCGGGGAGCGGTTGTTCCCGGCCCCGGCGCCATGATGCGGAAGTCCACCCGCGAACCCGAGGTTTCAGACGCGCGACTGGCTTGCCCGCGGCCCGTTAGGCTCGGGGCCGTCAACGTGGACGCTCGTGTCACCGGAGGTGCGCGATGGGCAGTGCGGATCGGGATGTCAGCCGGGTAGCGATTGTGGGGGCGGGTCCGTCGGGGCTCTTCGCCGCCCAGGCGCTGGTCGGCCAGAGCGAGGTGCCCGTCCAGGTTGATCTCATCGACCGGCTGCCGTGCCCTTATGGGCTGTTGCGCTATGGCGTCGCCCCCGACCACACGAGCATCAAATCGGTCGCCAACGCGCTCGCCCGCACGTTCGACAGCGACGGGGTGCGGTTCCTCGGCAACGTCGAGTTCGGTCGGGACGTTTCGCGGCCGGACCTACTCGCTGCCTACGACGCCGTTGTGTATGCCGCAGGTGCCAGTGAGGACGCCCAGCTCGGGGTGCCGGGCGAGGGCCTTCCCGGCAGTCGATCGGCTCGCGAGTTCGTGGCCTGGTATTCCGGGCATCCCGATGCGCCTGAACAGGACCTTTCCGGAGTCCGGGTGGCCGCAGTCATCGGGGTAGGCAACGTCGCCGTGGACGTGGCCCGGGTGCTCGCCAAGACTGCCGAGTCTCTTGAAGTGACCGACATGCCGCTCGGCGTGTTGGCCGAGCTGCACCGGCACCATGCCGACGACATCCACGTCATCGCTCGACGTGGGCCGCATCATGCGGCCTTCACGACCGTCGAGCTGCGGGAGTTGGTGCACACGCCCGGACTGCAGGTGACGGTCAACGGTGACGCGTTCGACGGCATACCGGATGATCTGGACCGGCGGCCCAAGGCGAACGTCGAGATCCTGCGCGAGGCAGCGGCGAAGAGCGTCGAGAACCCGCGCCGAAGGCTGCATTTCTGGTTCTGGCGCAAGCCGATTGCGGTCGAGGGCGACTTGCGGGTCGAGGCACTCGTGCTGGAGCGGACCCGGCTGGATGAGGCAGGCAAGGTCGTCGGGACCGGCGAGACTCAGCGGTTGGAGGCCCAGTTGGTGTTGCGGTCGATCGGCTACCGGTCGGTCGCGCTGCCCGGGGTGCCGTTTGATGAGCGGGCTGCGGTGATCTCCAACGTGGAGGGCCGGGTGGTGGACGCGGCCGGGGTCGTGCAACCGCGGGAGTACGTCGTCGGGTGGATCAAGCGCGGCCCGACCGGCGTCATCGGGACGAACAAGTCCGATGCGTCGCAGACGGTCCGTCACCTTGTCGCGGATCTGGTGGCCGCGCGGTCCGAGGGGTCTGCCGACTCTGCAGCCGGTGCAACGGGTGGACCGGCCGGTGATGGCGATGGCGGCGGGCGACCCGATCTGGCCGCGGCGCTTCACTCGCGCGGGCACGATGTCGTGAGCCTCGACGGATGGCGGGACATCGACGCGGCCGAGATCGCTCGTGGTGCTGCGCTCGGTCGAGAGCGGACCAAACTCGACTCGTGGCCTGAGTTGATGGGCGCGAGCCACCGCATCCAGGACTGAGGGGTTCGAGGCTGAAGGTTCGTCCGTCAAGTAGCCAACACTCGGTGGACTTCTGGGCGCCGCTGAGCCCCTAGAGAGTCGAATCGCCAACACCGAAGCGGTTACTCGGTGGGGGCGCCGGGGGAGGGTCAGTTGAGCGTCATCCGCGGCTCGCCATTGAGGAGGCCGGTGCCCGCGATCGAGCAGGTGCCGCCCCGGACGGCGCCGCCATTCCACGCCTGGCGGACGCACGAGCGCTCGGCGAGCTCACCCCAGTAGTTGGGGTGCAGCGACTCTTGGACGTAGTAGGGGCCAGTCACCGTGGAGACGGTGCGGATCTGGGCGATCCACTCGGTCTTGTCGACCGCGCCAGCCTGGGTCCAGGACGAGAGGCCTTTCTCCTCGAGCAGGCCGACGGTGTTTTCGCACAGACGGCGACCGTTGAAGGCCGACTGGAGTTCGAGGACCTTCGCGCCCGCGATGCCGGACGCCGTGAGGGCTCCCTTGACGGTGTTGTTGATGGTCGGCAGGGCGGTCGCATTGGCCCAGTCGGCGTCCTTGTTCCAGAAGCCGCAGCCACCGGTGTTTTGGCGGGTGTACCCGGACTGGCTGTAGCGGAATCCGGCCCCGCTCGGGATCGGTGACGGGTAGTCCTGGACAACCATGGTCCAGGCGGAGTCGGCATACCCGGCGTTACGCATGGCCTGGCGGACGTTGAGCAGGGCGGTCGTGATCTTGGCCTTGACTGCGGCGATGTTGGTCGAGGTGAAGTTCGCCTTCACCGACGAGTCGTCGTAGCAGTAGTCCGGCCACCACGAGGGCGAGAGCAGGAAGTCGGTCACGCATGACTGGACGATGCTCGCGAAGTTGAAGTCGTTGCCGCCGATGCTGACGACAACCATCTTGACGTTATGGGTCGTCGCGAAGGACTGCAGCATCTTGGCCTGGCCCTGTTTGCCGGCGCCGTTGTCATAGAAGTCCAGACCTGGCTTGAAGTAGCCGTCCGAGGACGTGTAGGTGCTGGTCTTGGCCCCAGAACAGGCCAGGTCGACGCCCTGGGTGCCGTTCGAGATGTAAACCGACGCAGCCCAACTGCGGTGGCATCGGTTGATCTGCTCGGCGGTGCGGGTCGCGTTGTCGTAGTAGGCGCCCCCACCCAGCGCGTCGACCGAGGCCGAGCTGCTGTTGGAGTTGCCGGCCCAACGTCCGGCTTCGCCCGAGATGTAGCTGTCGCCCAGGCTGGCGACCCACGGTGTGCCGACGCCGGGTCCGTCGGCTGCTGCGGTGGTTGCGGTCGCGAGGCCCGCGGTGGCGAGCCCGAGAGCGGCCAGGAGGGTGGCGGCATACCGGAGCCGCCGTATGCCGCGTTCCGCCTGGGTGTCGAGGTTGTGGCTTCCGCGCGCGGGCAGTGTTGCGGAAGGGGTGCGGAGGGTCATGAAGGACTCCTGATCGACGCTGATGAGGATGAGTCGCCGACGCGCCCCAACCGTCGACACGACCACTGTGGCACAGGTCATCCCTGCGCGCCCGCCGAAGGCCCACATCCTTCTAGAGCCGGGAGCGGAACTCGGCCACGCTCGGTGCTTGCCAGTCGGTGTGGTCGTTGCGCCACCCCTCTTTGTCGAGGAACAGGCGATGGCTGTTGGCGGTCGCATGGCCGATGACGTCGGCGGTGGCGATCCCGAACTGCTTCTGCAGCTGGCGGACCAGCCCGAGCACCGCCTGGATCTGAGGGGGGCGACCAAGGATCTGCTGGTCGGCCCACCGCGAGGTATGACCGTGCGTGGCCTGGACGATCTCGATGCCGATAGCCACGTGGTTGAGTCCAATGACGTGCCGGCACATGGTGTTCGTCGGGACGAGTTCGTGGATGATCCCTTGCTGGTCGACGACGAAATGGGCACAGGTCCCCGGCAGTTCGCCGCGGTTGGGCACGTTGGCGAGGAAGGTCGAGCGCACCGGCCCCCACGTGTCCGTCTCGGTGAAGTGCAAGACGATGACCTTCGGGGTCAGCGTCCAGGACGAGACCCCATAGTGCCGCTTCGCGTACGCCGCCATCTGGTCCTTGCGCGTCTGCGAATAGGGAATCCAGGCGGCGTCGAACTGCAGCGGACCGCCTGAGATCGAGGTCGAGGACGACGAGCTCGACGTGGGGGTCGCGGTCTTGGGCGGTGCGCTCGATGGTGGCGCGGATGCCGCTGTCGTGGCCGTCGGCGCCGCAGACGTGGCGGACAGCGACGTCACTGTCGACGTCACCGTCGATGGGTCGGACGATCCGGTCGCGGAGGATGTCAGGCCTGGGGTGGCCAACGAACCCGAGGTCGGTTGAGTCTGCGTGCACGCGGCGGCGGGTAGCGTGAGTGCCGCGCACACGGCATACGCGAGGGTATGCCGTGCCCCCCGTCGGCGACGCGGCGCGCGGCCCGCTGTGGTCATGGTCGCCAGCGTAACCGTCGAGGGAGGGACCGTGTCGCAGCCGTGGTGGCGCACGAGCGTCGTCTATCAGGTCTATCCGCGCAGCTTTGCCGACAGCGACGGCGACGGGATCGGTGACCTGCCCGGACTGGTTGGTCACCTTGATTACATTCAGGCGCTCGGGGCTGATGTGGTGTGGGTGTCGCCGTTCTACCCCTCACCCCAGGCGGACAACGGCTATGACATCAGCGACTATCAGGACGTCGACCCGTTGTTCGGGACGCTGGCCGATGTGGACCAGCTCATCGCCGAACTGCATTCGCGTGGAATGAAACTCGTGATCGACATCGTCGTCAACCATACGAGCGACGCGCACCCGTGGTTCGTCGAGTCACGGCGTTCCCGGGAGAGCCCGAAGCGGGATTGGTATTGGTGGCGCCCACCACGCGCCGGTCAGGTAATGGGCCAGGCCGGCGCCGAGCCGACCGGCTGGCAGTCCTTCTTCGGCGGGCCGGTGTGGGAGCCGGACGAGGGGAGCGGCGACTACTACCTGCACTTGTTCGACCGGCGTCAGCCAGACCTCAACTGGGAGAACCCAGACGTGCGTCACGCGGTCCATGCGATGCTGCGCTGGTGGCTGGATCGGGGCGTCGACGGCTTCCGGTTCGATGTCATCAACCTCGTGTCCAAGCAGCTCAACCCGGACGGCACCGGCTGGTTCTTCAACGGTCCGCGGATCCACGAGTTCACCCAGGAGATGCACGCCGCCGCGTGGGGCGGGCGGCAGCTGCTCACCGTGGGGGAGTGCCCCGGGGTCACCGTCGAGGATGCGGTGAGGTTCACCGACCCGGCGCGGGGCGAGTTCGACATGGTCTTCCAGTTCGAGCACATGGGCGTCGACCACGGGATGGGCGGGCGCTACGACGTCCGGCCGGTGGACTGGGTGCGGATGAAGTCGGTGTTAACCCGGTGGCAGGAAGGCCTGGCCGACGTCGGATGGAACAGCCTCTACTGGGCCAATCACGACCAGCCCAGACCGGTGTCGCGCTATGGAGCTGGGCACACGGCATACCGGGAAGCCTCGGCGAAGGCGTTGGCGACGGTGCTGCACTTGCACCGCGGCACGCCCTACGTCTATCAGGGCGAGGAACTGGGGATGATCAACTTCCCGTTCACCTCGGTCGACCAGCTCGACGACGTCGAGTCGCGCAACTGGTCGGCGGCGGCGCTGGCTCGGAGGGTGGCGCCCGACGACGTGCTGGCCGCGGTCAACGCCCGCAGCCGCGACCACGCCCGCACGCCGATGCAGTGGGACGCGTCCGAGCACGCGGGCTTCACGACGGGGACGCCGTGGCTGCCGGTCCACCCGGCATACCGGGAGATCAACGCGGCCGCGCAGGTCGGCGACCCGGGCTCGGTGTTCGCCCACTATCAGCGGTTGATCCGGCTGCGGCGGGAGCTGACGCTCATCGTCGACGGACGGTTCGAGCTGCTCCTGCCTGAGCACCCAAGCGTTTATGCGTTCCTGCGGCGTGGCGTCGGCGAGGAGTTGCTCGTCGTGGCGAACCTCTGCGGGGACGCTGTCGAGGTTGACTTGCCTGGCGGCTGGGAGGGCGCCGCCGTGGTCATTTCGTCGGGAGATCGCGACGTTTCCGGTATGCCGCCCGCGCACCTTGGCGTCCTGGCTCCCTGGCAGGCGTGGGTGCGATGGCGTCGCCTCTGACTCTGGTTCGCCCTTGGGAGGTCATCGGCGGGTGTGAGGGAATCGGGCCGATCAGGGTCCCGGGGCCAGGAAATGCTCGGCGGGTGTGAGGGAATCGGGTTGACCGGGTCCCGGGGCTCGGACATCGTCGGCGGGTGTGCGGATTTCCCCGGGCGCAGGAGCAGACGGGGCGACCAAAGTCATGCACAGATTGACTGTCAAAACTGACATCATCTGGTCGTGAGCCAAATGAGCGTCCGGTCCGACTCCTTCGAGGCATCGGCCGCCGCCAAGATCGCGGATACCCACCCCGAAGCCGACCTGCTGGCGCTGCGAGCCTCCTTCAACCTGGTCCGCCTGTCCACCTTGCACATGCACCGGCTGGAGTCCGAGGTACATCGGCACGCCGGGTGGAGCATGGCCGGCTTCCGGGTGATGTTCTGTGTCTGGGTCGCCCAGGAACTCGAGCCCCGCGAGATCGCGCGCTTCTCCGGGCTTTCCCGTGCCGCAGTGTCCAGCGTGCTCAACACTCTCGAACGAGACGGCCTGGTCGAACGGCATCGGGAGTCAACCGATCGCCGGTTGGTGACCGTGCGCCTCACCGCCGAGGGCGAACGGCGCCTAGTGGCGGCATACGGGAGGGAGAACGCGGTCGAGCGAGCCTTCTTCGCCCCCCTGGGTGAGAGCGAACTGGACACGTTCGTCGTCCTGCTGCGCCGCCTGCTGCGCCAGCGCGCCGAGTGACCCGCGACGAGACCCACGTCTCGTTCCGCCGAAGTGATCAAGACCTAGACAATCTCAGTTTTAACGTCTAGCCTGCCGGTCATGGCACATAAAGAGCGCTTCGCAGGATCCATGGACCTGCCCCCGGAGACCGAGCAGCCCAACGTCTACCCGCTGTCCTGGCACCGGGAGACCGCCAAGATGGAGGAGATCTGGACCTCCGCCCAGCGCGACCAGTGGGACCCGCTCAAGCTGCCCTGGGACACCTTTGACCCGAGCTCCTACACGTGGGAGCAGCGTGAGTCCATCGCCTACTGGTGGACCCTCCTGTCGGTCTTCGACGCCTCCGCCCCGCCGGTGTTCGCCGAGGCCCTCATCAAGACCTACGAGGTCCACGAGGAAGACCCCGTTCGCCGGTGCTTCTTCTCGGTAACCCGGGATGAGCAGATGCACGAACAGATGTGCGGACTGTCGATCACCAAGCTCCTTGAGCACCCGGACCCACTGACCTACGAGCCCAAGACCGACATCGGTCGGCGGCTGCAGAAGAACGCCAAGTGGCTCTACTTCAACGGTGGCCGCTACTGGAGTGGCTACAAGACCGCCGTCCCGCGCTACTCGCTGGCGGTCCTGTTCTCCAGCTTCCTCATGGGCGAGATTGCCGCCGCGACGATCTTCCACCAGATGGCTGCTGGCTGTAAGGAGCCGGTGTTCCAGGCCGCGTTCCGCAACATCGGCCGCGACGAAGGCCGCCACATGGCGATCTGCATGTCGCTCATGGAGCGCGACTACCCCAAGCTCGACGTGTCGGAGCGCTCGATCATCACTAAGCAGATCCGGGCTGGCTATCTGTTCCTCTCGGCCGTCCTGTTCGAACCGCCGATGGAGTTCTGGGATCTGCCCGCCGACTTCATCGACAACCAGCGTGAGGGCGAGCGCCTGGCCCGCGAGGCCGGCTTCCACATCCCTGATTACGACACCAAGAAGCAGAACTGGCGCAACGCCATCCTTAACCTCAAGGGTGTCCTGGACCGCTATTCGATCCCCTTCCCGGCCATCCCAGAGGTGGACATCTCCGGCGAAGAAATCAGCGACGTCGACCTGGACGACATCATCCCGGTCTTCTAAGCTCCACGTCCCGGAAGTACGCTCAAGCCGGTATGCCGCGCGGCCGACCCCCTGCAGTCGCGCGGCATACCCTTGCCGCCCTCGTCAGCACCCCCAAAGGCCACCTTTTCGGCTTCTAAGAAGGAACGATGTCCGCGACCATCCGCCTGCAGCCATCCGGCCATGAGGTCATCTGCGACTCCGGTGACACGGTCCTCTCGGCCTTGGAGAAGGCGGGCTACATCATGCCCAACAACTGCCGCGCGGGCGCGTGCGGCGAGTGCAAGACCAAGGTGCTCGACGGGGCTTTCGACCAGGGCATGGTCCTGGATATGGCTCTCTCGCAAGAAGATCGGGCCAACGGCTATGGACTCATGTGTATGGCCAAGCCGCTCACGGCCAGCCTGGACATCGAGTTCGGCACGATCGATGCGCTGCAGAAGCTGTTCCCGCCGCGCGAGTTCGTGCCGTTCATCGTCACCGACAAGGTGATGCGCACCCCAACGATGGTCGAGCTGCAGTTGCGGCCGCTTGGGGAGAACCTGCGGTTCTGGCCGGGCCAGTACGTCATGATCGGCGACGAGCGCGTGGGTGCGCCGCTGCGCTCTTATTCGATTGCCAACGCCCCGCGCCCCGACGGCGAGCTGCACCTGCTCATCACCAAGGTCGAGGGCGGGCGCACCTCCACGTGGGTCCACGAGCAGGTCAACGTCGGCGACCAGTTGCTCGTCCACGGCCCCTACGGCACCTTCGTCGGCGACCCCTCGGTCGAGACCCCGGTGCTGTGCCTGGCCTCCGGCTCAGGGCTCGCGCCGATCCTCGGGCTGGCCGACGGCGCATTGCGGCGCGGCTTCACATGGGGCACGACGCTGGTCTTCTCCGCGCGGACCGAGGCCGACGTCTTTGACCAGGGCCTGATGGCCTGGTGGTCGCGCAAGCACCGGACCTTCCGCAGCATCGTCACCTATACGGGTCCCCAGCCTCCGGCTCATGCGGAGTTCACCGGGCGGATCCCGACGATGCTCGGACAGATCTTTCCCTCCCTGGAGAAGCACTCCATCTTCATCGCCGGCAACCCCGATTTCGTCGATGCCTGCAAGGTGGCGTGCCTGGAGCTCGGCGCCAAACCCGAGTTCGTCCACGTCGAGGGCTACTTCCCGCATTGGCCCGCCGAGGTCCCGCCCGCCGAACGTCTCACGTGAGGCGCTGCCGCCCACCCGGTGAGCTGCAGCTCAACTGCAGACGCTTCCGCTAGGGCCGAGGACGGTCACCAGCTGTCGTCGCGACCTCGGTGCCGTCCGGCAATTGCTCGATGGTTCCCGGCAGTGCCGGGCGCGCCTTCTCCTTAACCGCTCGCCCGGCTGCCTTGACCGCGTCGCCAACCTTGTCGGCGACAAACGGCACCGCCTGGGTCTTGACGGCGTGCCCGGCCGACTCAAGCCGGTGCTGCACCGGGTCGGAGTGCCACAGTCGCGCACTGGTGCGCTTGATCTGCTCGTAGCGCGCCCGCCCAGCCCGCGTCCCCAGCACGTAGCCGACCGCGGCGCCCGCAACGAATCCGATCATGGTTCCCACCCTCCCCAGCCAGACCGCCACATGTCAACTCCCGCTCCCGTCCGGTCCGCGAGAGCAAGTCGCCTCCCTCCGCGAGGGATGTTTTCCGAGTCGGCGGTCCGACGTGGTCGGCCGGGCATGGGGTCGTCCATGAAGACGCGAGCGCTAGCGCTATCACGCCACCGGCGACGACTTCATGCGCGACGTCACTCCCGGTCCGAGCCGCGTCCCTGCGCCGCACGTCCCCCACCCTCGATCCGGTATGCCGCCCGCCCGGGTGAGCGAGCGGCATACCGAAGCCGATGGCTGGCCCCACCCCGCCTTGGTGAGCGGGCGGCATACCGGCTGGTGGACGCGCCCCACGCGGCCGATAACGTTCTGTTGGAATATCCATAACGACTCCCGGCGTTCCGGGAAACGACCCTGACCGCACCCGACACCCGGGAGAGCACCACGCATGCCCATCTATGACGACGTCACTGCCCTTGTCGGCCGTACCCCCCTCGTCCGGATCAACCGCCTGTTCCCCGACTCGCAGGCGACCGTGGCCGCCAAGCTCGAGTTCTACAACCCGGCCAACTCGGTCAAGGACCGCATCGGTGTCGCGATCGTCGACGCGGCCGAGGCCTCCGGCGAGCTCAAGCCGGGCGGCACGATCGTCGAGGCGACCTCCGGCAACACCGGCATCGCGCTGGCCATGGTCGGCGCGGCTCGGGGTTACACCGTCGTGCTGACCATGCCCGAGTCGATGTCCAAGGAGCGTCGCGCCCTGCTGCGGGCGTTCGGTGCCGAGCTCATCCTCACCGACCCAAGCAAGGGCATGAAGGGTGCGGTCGACCGCGCCGCCGAGATCGTCGCCGAGCGCCCAGGAGCCGTGCTGGCGAGGCAGTTCGCCAATGCCGCCAACCCCGAGATCCACCGCCGCACCACGGCAGAGGAGATCTGGGCCGACACCGATGGCGCCGTCGACATCGTCGTGGCTGGCATCGGCACTGGGGGCACCATCACCGGCGTCGGCCAGGTGCTCAAGGCTCGCAAGCCCGGCGTGCAGATCATCGCCGTCGAGCCGCAGGAGTCACCGATCCTCAACGGCGGCGCCCCCGGCCCGCACAAGATCCAGGGCATCGGCGCCAACTTCGTCCCGGAGATCCTCGACACCACCGTCTACGACGAGGTCATCGACGTCAACGCCGGTCAGGCTGTCGAGTTCGCCCGCAAGGCCGCCACCCAGGAAGGGCTTCTCGTCGGGTTGAGTTCCGGCGCCGCCTTGTATGCCGCAGGCCTGGTCGCCGCCCGCCCTGAGAGCACCGGCAAGACCATCGTCGTCATCATCCCCAGCTTCGGGGAGCGCTACCTGTCCACCGTCCTCTTCGAGGGCCTCGTCGACTGAACGGCATACCGCCATGCTTGCCGCACTGACCACCAGCCTGCGCGACCTGCGCCGTGAGCGCGTCCGGTCCTGGGAGCTCACCGCCGACCCCGACACGGGGCTGACGTCCCGGGTCGAGCCGGTGGGACCGCCGGGGCCGGTGTCGGCACCACGCCGGGCCATCCTGCGGCGCACCCTCGACATGATCCGCGAGGACGTTGATGCGGCGATGCTGCGAGATCCAGCTGCACACTCGCGGGTGGAGATGTTTCTCGCCTCGTCTGGGTTGCACGCGATCTGGGCCCATCGGGTGGCGCATTCGTTGTGGGGCAACCCGTCGACCCGGCTCGTGGCCCGGTTGCTCTCCCAGATCGTGCGCGCCCTCACCGGGGTCGAGATCCACCCGGGGGCGACGATCGGACGACGGTTCTTCATCGACCACGGGATGGGCGTCGTCATCGGCGAGACCACCGAAATCGGCGACGACGTCATGCTCTACCACGGGGTCACCCTCGGTGGACGGTCGCTGTCCAAGACCAAGCGCCACCCCACCCTCGGCAACCGGGTCACGGTTGGGGCCGGGGCGAAGATCCTCGGCCCGATCCTGCTCGGCGACGACTCCCAGATCGGCGCGAACTCGGTCGTCGTCAAGGACGTCCCCGCCGGATACGTGGCGATCGGCATCCCTGCCCAGGTACGCCCAGCCATTGCCGGACTCACGCCGGAGGAGATGCTCGACCACAACCCGGCCATCTGGATCTGACGTCGCGCGCCAGGGCCCTCACGCCCGGGTTGCCCGCCAGTCAGCTCCGAAGCAGGTGAAGGCGCGCGCCACCGTCGGGTGGTCCGCCGTCGCCTGCGCGAGTGCGGTGGCACTGTCGACCCCGGTCACCAACAGCCGGTGGTATGCCGTCATCGCATCTGCCGCGAGTTCGTCCGGGATCCGGGCGACGGCTGCGACAACGGTCTGCACGCCCATGCTCAACAGAACCGCCGTGAGCCCGAGAGACTCGTCCCCCGGGCGGATCGTCGCCCGGCCGACCTCGCAGGCGGACAACACGATATGAGAGGCCGTAACGCCGGCATCGGGCAGCTCGTGCGCGAATGCCAACCCGTCGGACAGCCGCAGCGTCGAGAACAGCGGGCTCTGATAGTGGTGCTGACCGTGCGCGGCGATGTGCACGAGGTCGCGCCCGACCAACCCGGAGACGATCTCGGCCCGGGTGGCCTGGTGGGACGAGACGACCGGCGCTGACCAGAGGCGGCCGATGTCGGCCACCTCACGGTCGGCGTGCCGCAGATCCGGTCCGGCGATGGCGAGCACCTGAGGGCGGGCGACCGGCGGCCTGGCGGCCGCGGAGGCCCACGCCATCGCGGTGCGCGCCACCGTGGTCGCAAGCCCTCGGCGGCTGGGGAGCATCCCGAACGGCACGGCTGCGATGACGCGCGAGGGGACGACGACCAAACGGTGAGGGCTGCCCGTTTGCGTGCCCGTGCGCCGGGCGCTCCCGTTCTCGCACAGTGCACCGAGCAGCGCGTCGTCGAGCTCGGTCAGGCCAGCGGTCAGCGACCGTTCGACGGCCTGGCGCATCGCCGGGGCCATCGGCAGCGTCACGGCATCGAGGTCGGCCCGGACTCGTCGGGCCAGAGCGTCGATGTCGGCGACCCGACCCAAGCGCACGATGCGACCACCCCGTTCACCCAGCACCACGGCATACAGGTGACCGGCGTGGGGCAGGAAGGTGGCGAGCGTCGCAGCGGCCGCGCGGACGGCGGCGAGAGTTCCGGCATACCCGAGTGGGCGGCTCGGGCCCGGTGCCGCTCCGGTGGCCTCGGTGGGACGAGCCCAGTCCAGGGCGCGGACTGCCCGCTCGAGCTCGATGGCGCGGGCGCGCAGGTCGGCCTGCTCAGCCAGGGGCGCGTCGCGCAACTCCTCGCGGATCCCACGCAATTGGGTGAGCAAGTCGGCGGCCTGAGGGTCCCGTGGCGGCCGGACGAGGGGCACCCGGTCGGACACCGCGCGCCAGCGCTCAGACCGATTGAACAACGAGACGACGGAACGACTTTCGACGCCCAGGTCAAGGTCGAGTGTCGCCAGCCGCTCGCTGTGCACTCCGAGCGCGGTCCGCAGGTCGAGGCTTGAGGCTCGTTGCTGCGCGGCAGCGAGATCGTCGGCCGCGGCACTGAGTTGACGCGCCGCGGCACGAGGCCGATCGGGCGCGGCGATCCGAGCGGCGACGAGGCGCAACTGCAGCCGGGTTGGCAGCGAGGCCGACTGCGCCAGGCCCGAGGTCTGGCGCAGTGCCCCTGCTGCCGCAGCGACGTCCCCGGATGCCGACAGGGCGTCGGCAGCGACGAGGGCGGCGCGGCGGGCGACATGGTCGTCATCGTGCTCGACCGCCACCCGGGCCAACCACACGGCGGTCCGGGCCGTGCGCGTCAACGACACCCCCGACCGAGCGCTCGCGTCCAACTCGACCAGGTAAGCCCGCCGCCGCCAGCCCGCACTCGCGGCCCCCCGGAACCGACGCCGCGCGGTCCGAGCCAAGCTCGCCGATCCAGGAGCGTCCCCGAGCACGAGAAGGGTGCGCGCCAGGTCGAGTTCGATCTCACCGATGAGCGCCGCTACCCCGTCGGCGTCGGCCAGTTCGCGGGCCTCGCCCAGCAGGGCCCGGGCCTCGTCGAGTAGCCCGGCTTCGAGCAGCACCCGGGCCCGGTCCAGTCGGGAGACCGCGCGGTTGACTTCGGCGGGCATGGCGTCCGCCTCGTTCATCACCGCCAAAGCGCGCGGGAGATCGCCGCGCAGGTAGTGGACCCAGCCGAGGTTGTGCCGCGCCATGAATTCGATGACGGGCGCCCCGGCCTCGTGCGCCGCAGCCACGCCGCGATGTAGGTCTGCTTCGGCTTCGCGCAGCCGCATGAGTTGGGCGGCGAGCACGCCGCGGTTGGTCAGCAGCCGCGCCTGGTCGGTGAGCGGCATACCGGCCAGTCCGTCCTCGGCCCGTTGCATCGCCCGCAGTGACCCGGGAAGGTCACCCGCGCGCCCGCGCATCGACGCGGTCTGCAAGTGGCACAGGGTGATCAGGTCGCCGCGGGAGGTCGCCCGGGCCAGGTCGGCAGCACGCGCCACGAGGCTCTCGGCCGCGTCCGGTCCGTGCCTCTCGTATGCCGCCCAGCTTGCCGCCAGAAGCACCCGGGTCCGCAACTCGTCAGCCCGCTCGCTGTCGCACCCCTCAGAGACGAGTGTGTCCAGCCCGGACTGGGCGTCCGAGAGCAAAGCGGCGGCCTCGTCGGGCCGGTAGCTCTCCAACGCAGTCAGCGCACGTCGGTGCAGGTCCGCAATGACATCGAGCGAGGCTGTGCCGAGCATGGCTGCCATGGCGTCAGCAGTGGCGCCGTCGAGAGGTTCGACGTCGAGGGGTTCGTGGAGCGGTCCCGCCACTACAGCTCGATGGCGGGGGTAATGACCGGCCCGTCGTCGGTGGCATGCGGCCGCAGCACGAACCGGGCCGACCCGCGCGGCACGGCCTCGATGACGAAGCGGCCGCCTGCGTCGGTCGTCGCCGAGCAACTCGTGTCGCCCACCCGGACCTCGACGTCCGCCGGTCCGCCGGTCACCCACCCGTCGATCCGGACCGTGCCGCTCGCGGCATCCTCCGGACCCGAGCCAACGGTCACCATGAGGCTGAACCGGCTGCTCGTGAAGGTCACCGACTCGGTCGGCGCCAACGGTTGGGCATCCGCCCGGGCTCCGCTACCCGACGGGGTCAGTTCCTGGAGTTGGGCGACCTCCGCGTGCAGCGCGGCCAGGGTCAGCTCGAACTTGATCCGATCGGTGAGGCCGCTGGGCATCGGGTCGGTACGGCGGTAGAACTCGCGCAAGCCGGTCAGCGCCAGGACGTCGATCTCGTCGATGGCGCCGTCGGCCAGAGCCGTGAGGTCGTCAGGGCTCATCGGGGGCTCCAATTCGGGTCGGCGGTCAGCAGCGACCGGAGTTTCGCCAGGCAGCGTCCACGGGTGGGACCGATCGAGCCGACCGGCATACCGAGGGCCGTGGAAACTGCCGCGTAGTCGGGACGGTCGACGAAGGCGATGATCCGCAGCAACGCCTGGCAGCGCTCGGACAGCCGGCTCACCGACCGCCACAACGAGCGCTGGTCCTCGCGAAGCACCGCCTCGGCCGCGGGGTCGAGGGGCGTCGGTATGCCGTCCACCTCACCGTCGGGGATCTCGTCCGTGGGGATCGCCCGACCGCTCTTCTTGAGCACCCGCCAGGCCTCGCGGCGCACAGTCGTGATGAGCCAGGCCAGAACCGCCTGCGGCTCGGCGATCGCGTCGGCCCTCTCGACCAGGCGGATCCACGCCGTCTGGATGACGTCCTCGGCGGTGCTTTGGTCGAGCCGCTGGCCGCGCGCGGTGTGCCACAACACGGGGGTCAGCAGGTCGACGAGCTCGGACATCCGCGCGCGATCGCCATCCCGGTATGCCGCGAACGCATCGGCCGCGCGGTCGGCGAGGGTCGGTGAAGCCGGGGTGGTCATGTCCGATCCTTCCATTCCGAAACTCGGGCGAACATCGCCCGGCGACCGCGGGCGATCGCTGCTGCCCGGTCGACGGTGGCCACGTCTGGATCGCTCGCGATGGCCGCTGCAAGCTCTCCGGCCAGCACGGGCGCCGCGAACGACGTCCCGCTCCACGTGCAGAAGCCGCTCCGGAAGTCATCCGGGTCGGGGGTCGTGCGGACCCGACCGTGGAACTCCACCCGCGCGCTGGGCTGAGCAGCAGCCGTGACGTCCAGCGGGAAGGTGCTGACCAGCGAACTACCCGGCCGATGGGTGGTGACCCACGACCCCGCGTTGGAGAAGTAGGCCACCGTCTCACCGTCGGGGTTGAGCGCGCCGACGCTGGCCAGCGGGACCCGGTCGGCCGAGAACCCGGTGACCTGCGAGGCGAACGCTGCGGGATACATCGGGGCCAGCGTTGTGGCGTTGCCGGCGGCCGCGACGACTGCCACACCCCATTCGCCGAACTCTCGCATCAGCGCACCGAACGGTCCGTCCATCGCCGCGTCGCCGGGGCTCTCGTGGTAGTAGCCGAGCGACAACGACAGGACGTCGACGAGCCCGTCGACCGACCCCGTGGAGACGGCTTGCACGTGCCGCGCCAGCAGCAGGGCGAGCGTGTTGATGAGCGCGCTCTCGGGGACGATGCCGTCGTCGCGCATCACCGGGATGGCGAGGATCTGCGCCTGCGGGCACAACTGGCGGATGAGGCCGGCGATGAAGGTCCCGTGGCCGGTGTCGGACTGGATGACCGGGTCGAGCGGGTTGGTGGGCGGCGGCGGATATCCCGCCCCTGCAGGCCCGGCCAACCCCAGCGGTATGCCGTTGAACGTCACCGTGCTCGTCGCCGACCCGCCCTCGGGGAACCACGGGTGCGAGCCAAGCCCGGTGTCGGGAATCGCCACGACAGGCGTGCGCCCGACCGGGGGAGCGGTGAGCGCCGGATCGGGCAGGACGAGGGCCACCGGAGCCCGGCCGCCAGAGCCAGGTCGGCCGTACTCGTTCGCGGGTGACCCGCCTCCTCCGCCGCCGGACGGCGTCGGCACCCAGTACGGCGTGGGCACCCAGTAGGGGGTCGGCACCCAGTAGGGCGTGCCCGACATGGACGGGGCAGCGGTGAGCAGGTGGTCCAGCCCCAGGGGAGCCGCCACGTTCTGGTCGGCCACCTGCAGCGCCCGCAGCGCCGGCCAGGCGTCGACCGGAGGCGTCGGATTGTCGGTGTCAGCGGCCAGCCGCACGCCGGTGACCCAGTGCCGGGCCAACACAGCTTGGGCCTGTGGGTGAAGATCGCGCCCACCCTTGACCGGCGGGGTCGGGATGGTGTGGACGCGCAGCCCGAGCCCCTTTGCGAGCTCCGCAACGGGCGCAATCGCGTCGTCCAGCCCGCGTCCCGGCGCGCCTCGAACGAGCAACCGGTCCCCGACGTATGCCGTCGCCGCCGGCTGGGTCCCGTCAGCGAGCGGCATCGCCGTCACCGGATCGAGCACCCGGGCGCCGTAGCGCAACGCGATGCTCGGGTGCAGGGTCGCCGGGGCTGCGGCCAACAGTTCTTGGGCAGCCGGTCGTCCGGGCGCTGTCGCGCTGGGCTTTGACGTCCGTTTCGCGGCACTCATGGGGAGTCCTCCGTGGGAGAAGCGTGGCCTCGCGCCCGAGCCTAGGGCTCCGGACGCTCGTTGGTGAGGAGTCCCGCACGCTGTGCCAGATACCGGACAAACCTCGCGGCTGATGGATGGCCTTGGGCAGTCCGCGCACGGCATACGGGAGTGCGTATCTGGTGGGAGCGAGGTGGCTCCTTCGGTCTGTGTCTCCCCAGCCCACCACCCGGACCGGCGAGTACTCGTCGGCGCCGACTGAGGGCCTGGTGTCACGAAGGCTCCGCAGCTCGTCGCCGACGGATGCGGGGGCAACGGCGACGCACTGCGGACCGGTGCCGTGGACGGCCTGCCCCTGTATGCCGTTCACGGCACCTTTGCTCAACCGCTCGCTAACGGGGTGGCTGAGTCGCGCCGCGCGAGCGGGTGCGGCGTGATGGGTGTCTTCTCCCTCGCCCATCACGCCCAGCCCGCTCGCGGACTCCCTGTCGCTGTGGCGTTGGGCTCGGTTGTTGTCGGGACGGCCGGGTGGGTCGTGGCTGGGCGTGCCCGATTCGTCGCGGCCACTGGGCCGAAATGGCGTCAGCTGCTCGTCTACGATGACTCGTCGGCCCGTGCTTATCGCCTGGGCCGAGGAGGGCTCGCATAGTGGCCTAGTGCGGCGGTCTTGAAAACCGCTTGGCGGGCAACCGTCACGTGGGTTCGAATCCCACGCCCTCCGCTCGCTGGCGCTCGCGCAGGCCGCGCCGCATGACGGCGCCGATGAAGGCGCCGTTACTGTCCTTGTTCGGGTCGCAGATCGCCAACCGGGGTTGGGGGAGCCCGTGAAGCACTCGCCGCTAGGGCGATCACGCATGCGGCGACTGCTTCATCGACGGCTTCACGCCCGCCCAACGTCCCTCCGCACCGATGCGACCGCTTCCAGGCACACTCAGGGGTATGCCGCGCCCCCGAGTAACCTCCAGCGCCGCCAGCGCCCGCGCCACCAGGGGACTCGCCGCTCTGCTCGGCGGCGCAGCGATCCTCGTCATCCTCGCCTCGCTCATCGCCTGGCTCAGCCCGACAACCTTCGGGGACCGTCCGGCGACCTGCCTGATCACCCCGACCGCGAGATGCTTCTGCGAGGCCGTCGGCGCGGGACTGCTGCGGCAACCAGCCAACGCGCTCTCGAGCCTGGCCTTCTGCGTCGCCGCACTCGTCGCAGCCGACCGCGGGAGGCGACTGGCACGGCATACCCCGGAGCGTGCACTCGCCCCGATCGTCGCGCTGACCCTGCTGGCCCTGGGCGCGGGCAGCCTTGCCTACCACGCGCAGCTCACGTTCGCGGGGCAGGTGCTCGACGTCCAGGGTATGTACCTGCTGGGCACCCTCCTCACCACCGGCGCACTCTGGCGCCGCGGCACCCTCACCGCCGCCCGCGCCACCCTGCTCGCGGTCGCCCTCGTCGTCGGCCTCCTGGGCGCGCAGGCGGCCTTCCCCGACGCGCGCCGCTGGCTGTTCGCCCTAGTGCTCCTGCCCGGCATCGCCCTCGAGTGGCGCCTGGCCCCACAATCCCGCCCGCTCGGGTGCGCCGTGGTCGCCCTCGTGATCGCGTATGCCGTGTGGCTGGCTGACGATCGCGGCCTGTGGTGCGAGCCCACCTCCTGGCTGCAGGGGCACGGGGTCTGGCACCTGCTGACCGCTGTCTCCGGTGGCCTCCTCGTCCCGCACTATGAACTCGCCGTCTCACCAGGGCAGCACCAGGCCGACCCCTAGATCCATCCCCTCGCCCCGGCCCCGGACATGAGAACGCCCCCGGCGTCGTGCCGGGGGCGTAGGAGAGCGTGCCGCGCGAGGCGTCAGATGTGACGACCCATGATCATGTCGCGACGGTCGTAGTGGTAGGTGCCGGCGTGACGCGTGGTGCGGCCGAACATCGGAAGGAAAAAGATCCAGCTAGGCATGCGTGATGAACTTCGTTTCGTATCAATGGGTTGCGCGCCTCCATCGCGGAGACTCGTTGTCTAGGTTACCTGTTCGACCCGGGTTCGCGCCAATCCGTGGCCGATGAGCAAACCCACACGCCCAGATGGGAATACCCCACGCCCGTGCGACGATGAGGCCGTGACACCCGACGTCGTCCCGCTCGCCCTGGCCCGACCAGCTCCTTTGGTGCTGCGCAACCAGACCTTCTGCGCGGCCCGCCCAGCGGTCATGGCGATCGTCAACCGCACGAAAGACTCGTTTTATCAAGGCAATCGGCACGTCGCCCTCGACAGTGCCCTCGCCGCCCTCGACTCGGCTGTCGCGCTCGGTGCGGACATCGTCGACATCGGCGGCGTCCGCGCGGGTCAGGAGGGTGAAGAGGTCACCGTCGCGATGGAGATCGACCGCGTCGTCCCCTTCCTCGCACGGGCGCGCGCGACATACCCCGACCTCATCCTGTCCCTGGACACGTGGCGGTCCGAGGTCGCGCGCGCGGCCGCGCACGCGGGTGTCGACCTGGTCAACGACACGTGGGCGGGTTATGACTCCGACCTGCTCGCTACCGCGGTCGAGATCGGGGCGGGCTACGTCGTCTCGCACACCGGTGGCTACCCCCCGCGCACCGACCCCGTCGACGTCACCTACGGCCCTGGCGAACTCGACGTCGTCACGGATGTCGTCGCGACTCTCCGGGCCGGCGCGCAGCGGGCAGTCGCTGCCGGTATGCCGCCCGAGCGAGTTCTCGTCGACCCCACCTTGGACTTCGGCAAGACCACGACACACTCGCTGCGGGTGTTGCGGCATACGGCCGACGTCGCGGCTCTCGGCTTCCCGGTCCTGCAGGCGCTGTCTCGGAAGGACTTCGTCGGGGAGACCCTCGACCTGCCGGCCGATGAGCGGCTGGAGGGGAGCCTGGCGGCGACGGCCGTCGCGGCCTGGCTCGGGGCGACCGTCTTCCGGGCCCATGACGTCCGGGCGACCCGGCGGGTCGTCGACATGGTGGCCTCGATCCGAGGCGATCGGGCGCCCATGGTGTCGACTCGCGGGATCGGCCCGCATAGCCGTTCCGTCGACGGCGCGGCAACCTCCGGACCGACCCTTGAGACTACCCGCGAGTAGCCCAAAAATGCTCCGCCAGAGCGGGTGTCGTCGCTCGCGGTGCGTGCTAACGTCGGCGCCGGTTGCAGTTGCGGTTCCTCGCAGGACGGACACGGCGCCCATCGCCCTCGGGCCGCGGACGTCGTTTTCGGGCACTGCGGCCCGACACGGTTCGGGCTCGCGTGCGGTGGGGTATGGCGGCAGCACCGGAGTTCGCGAGGTGCGGGCTCCAGTGTCCAGTTATAGAGAGAGTTGTCCCCATGGCACAGGGAACCGTCAAGTGGTTCAACGCTGAGAAGGGCTTTGGCTTCATCGCCCAGGACGGCGGCGGGCCCGACGTTTTCGTTCACTACTCCGCGATCCAGACCCAGGGTTACCGGACGCTCGACGAGGCGCAGCGAGTCGAGTTCGAGGTCACCCAGGGCCCCAAGGGCCCGCAGGCTGACGCGGTCCGTCCC
>WBZS01000596.1_pt1 | contig 41581 bp, 42 predicted proteins | sample 5204201 | NCBI WGS metagenome assembly WBZS01 (sample SAMN12344357, study PRJNA552823) | activated sludge metagenome | biome: Activated sludge suspended growth; feature: Nitrification reactor; material: Wastewater; isolation source: activated sludge from nitrification reactor of wastewater...
GCAGCGACAACAGCGTGTCGAACCTCTCGGAAGCGGGCTTCAACGACCGCGCCTCGTCGATTGTGGTCGAAAGCGGGCGCTGGCAGATCTGCGGCGACGCGTATTTCGAGGGGCGCTGCGTGACGCTGGACCCCGGCCGCTATCCGACGCTGCGCGCGCTGGGGCTGGAAAACAGCGTCTCGTCGGTGCGCGAACTCGGCTGGACGCCGGACCGTCGCGGCGGCTGGGGTCGCGATGAGGACAGGCGCTGGGGCGACGATCGCACCTGGGGCGCGGGCAACCGGGCCGTTCTGTTCGCCGGCCGCAACATGTCGGGCCCCGCCCATGTGGTCGACCCGCGCGGCGTAGCCAATCTCGAGAGCGTCGGCTTCAACGACCGGGCGATGTCGATGCGTATCGAATCTGGCTACTGGCTGTTCTGCACCGACGCCAACTTCCAGGGCGACTGCCACACCTACGGCCCCGGCGATTACCCGAATCTGCCCAACGGGCAAGACCATCGCCTGTCCTCCGGACGGCGGGTCTCGAGCGACTATCCATACCGGCAGAGCCCGCGCTGGCGTCATTGACGACGGGCGGTGAGCCCGTCTGAATGCCTGCCCTGGAGGCCGCATGGACAGGCGCTCTGCGGGCAGGCATGCCCGGGAGCGCCATTTCACGCGCCTCCTGGCATGGCCACGCCGGAGAGCCAATATCCATGCGGCTTCCAGCATGCCCACTCGCAGAACTATGGGTGCGCCGACGCCGGCGATCCGCCGCACTGATCGACGCCGATCGAGAGCGCGCCGAGATTCAGCCGTCCTCGTCCACCGCGTGCGCCATCAGCCGCATGTAGCTCTCGTAATAGTCGGCGCGCTCGCGCGTCTCACGGAACAGGTTGCACGCCTGGTTCTTGCAGTACCAGCCGCCGCTCAGGTAGTTGTAGACGATCGACGGCACGTCGTAGTGATGTAGATTGCGGTAGCGGACCGGCTTGCCGTTTTCCAGCACGAGGATGCGGTTGTACGCGGTGCTGTCGGCGATGTCGTTCAGGTAGCCGAGCTTCTTGTAACTGCCGGTGCCGTCTTCGAGCGGCGGCAGGTGGTCGCTGATCAGCACGATCAGGCTGTTCGGGTCGAGTTCGATCAAGCGCTTGACATAGGCGGCGATCGCCTCGGTGCGGTAGTAATGCTGGTTGGCAGCCAGCCGCAACTGGTCGTCCTTGTACCTGGCCTTCATGGTCAACACCGGCGGCCGGCGCGTGGCGTCCATGATGTGCGGAAAGTGGCCGTACATCGACAGCACGTAGTTGAGGATCGGCTGGCCCGGATTGTCCTGCAGCGCCTTGCCGACGAACGCCAGGTTCTGCGTGAACAGTTCGCCGTCGAACAGGTATTCCTCGCGCGCCGGCACGTCGGCCACCGAGATGTAGGAGTCGCGCTGGCGCGCATACTCGATCGGAAAATAGGTCTCGGCAAAGCCGATTCCCGCATAGGCCTTGACGGCGTTGAAGAAGCTCGGCTTGAAGGCGTTGCTGGCCAGCGTGCGATAGCCGGCCTGCTTGAGGATGCCCGGCATGCAGTAGGCCGCCGCGCCAGTAAAGGCGTTGAATTCGATGCTCGATAGCGCGTGAAATGCCGGCACCCCGCAAAGCACCTCGAACTCGGCCTGCGCGGTGCCGCCGCCGAATACCGGCGACAGCGAATAGCCGATGTTCTTGCCGAAGCGCGCAACGAAATCCGGATGGCGCGGATCGCGCGAATACTGCACGCCCTTGAACAGCGTCGGGTCGATGAAACTTTCCATCACCACCAGATGCACATGGCGGCCCGCGCCGTTGTCGGCCAGCGCGCGCGCCAGCGCTTCTGCCTGCGCGGCGTAGCCCGGCCGGTCGCGGTAGGTGGCGGACTGGGCGAGCGCCACCCGACGCTGCGCCTCGAAATACAACAGCATCGCGAAGCGGCCGTTGTTCTCGACCGACAGTTCGTCCGACCACACCACGACGTCGGTGCCGATCGAATCGAACGCGGTGACGAACGGCTCGGCGGCGAACTGCGTGCTGGCAGCGAGCAGCAGCGCCGGCACGCAGCCCGCCAGCGCGAGCCGGTATCGATGAAGGTCGATGCGCAGCAGCACCAGCAGCCAGGGCAGGAACAGGGTGCCGACCAGCAGCGTCTTGTGCGGCAGCGGCAGCACCTGCATGAGTTCCGGCAGTTCGTTGAAATTGACGATGCGAAAGACGCTGCCGTAGGCGAGGAAGAAGCCGTCGTACAGGCCGTACAGACAAAGCAGCGGCAGCGCGGCCAGCCAGGCCGTCCAGCGATCCTGCCGCTGAATGGCGTTGAGCAGCCAGTACAGGTAGAGCAGCAGCGGGCCTTCGAACGGAATGTGGTAAGCGAACGACGACAGCCCGCCCAGCAGTTGCTCTAGCAACGTGAACACCGCAACGAACAGCAGGAACGCCGTGTAGCGATTGAACAGCCAGCGGCGCAGTCTGGGGGAGAGCGTCAACACGCGGTGGAGGACAGGGCACTTGCAACAAAAGTGCAATTATCCCTTAACACGCGACTGGGGCGCCGGCCGCCCGGCGCCGCTGCTCAGTGTTGTATCGCCGGCGGGGCCACCTTGAGCACTTCTTCGATCGTGGTCAGGCCGTTGGCCACTTTCATCGCGCCGGAAATGCGCAATGCACGCATGCCTTCGCGGTAGGCCAGGTCGCGCACCGCGGCGACATCGGTGCGCTCGGTGATCAGCTTCTTGATCTCGGGCGACAGCAGCATGATCTCGTAGATGCCGATGCGCCCGAGGTAGCCGGTCATGCGGCATTCGAGGCAGCCGACCGGGTGATGGATCTGCGCCGGCTTGCTCGACTTCCACGGCGCGACGAGCTGGCTCCACAGTTCTTCGTCTTCGGCGCGCATGCCGCCGGCCCGCTTGCAGTGCGGGCAGAGGGTGCGCACCAGCCGTTGCGCCATCACACCGAGCACCGTGGCTGTGAGCAGATACGGCGGCACCCCGAGATCGAGCATGCGCGTGACCGCCGTCGGCGAATCGTTGGTATGCAGTGTCGACAACACCAGGTGGCCGGTAAGGGCGGCCTGGATCGCCATCTCGGCGGTTTCCAGATCGCGCACCTCGCCCACCATGATGATGTCCGGGTCCTGCCGCATCAGCGCGCGCACGCCCTGCGCGAAACCCATCTCGATCGTATGGTGGACCTGCACCTGGTTGAACGACGGCTCGATCATCTCGATCGGATCTTCGATGGTGCACACGTTGACCTCGGGCACCGCGAGCTGCTTGAGCGTCGAGTAGAGCGTGGTGGTCTTGCCCGAGCCGGTCGGGCCGGTGACCAGGATGATGCCGTTTGCCGCGGTGGTCATCTTGTTCCAGCGCGCGATGTCCTCGTCGGAAAAGCCGAGTTCCTGGAAATCGCGCACCAGCACTTCCGGGTCGAAGATGCGCATCACCAGCTTTTCGCCGAAGGCGGTCGGCAGGGTCGACAACCGCAACTCGACCTCCTGCCCGGCCGGCGTGCGGGTCTTGATGCGGCCGTCCTGCGGGCGGCGCTTCTCCACCACGTCCATGCGGCCGAGGATCTTGATGCGCGAAGTCATCGCGTTGAGCACCGGCATCGGAATCTGGTAGACCTGATGCAGCACGCCGTCGATGCGAAAGCGCACGATGCCCAGTTCGCGGCGCGGCTCGACGTGGATGTCGCTGGCGCGCTGCTCGAACGCGTACTGCCACAGCCAGTCGACGATATTGACGATGTGCTGGTCGTTGGCGTCGTACTGGCGGTTGGCCTTGCCCAACTCCACCAGCTGCTCGAAGTTCGAGATGCCGGAGCCGGCCTCGCCGTTCTTCATCGCCCGCTTGACCGACTTGGCGAGGTTGTAGAACTCGACGATGTAGCGTTCGATGACGTGCGGATTGGCGATCACCCGCCGGATATCCTTGCGCAGGATCGGCCGCAGTTCCTTCTCCCACTCGCGGACGAAGGGCTCGGCGGTGGCGATCACCACGTCGCGCGCGGTCACCTCAACCGGCAGGATGCGAAAGCGCGTCGCGTAGGCGTTCGACATGACATCGGTCACCGCCGAGAAGTCCACCTTGAGCGGGTCGATGTGGTAATACGGCAGGCCGCAGCGCCCGGCCAGCCACTCGGTCAGTTCATCGAGCGTCAGCAGCCGGTGCGGCGGTTTGGCGGACTTCCATTTCTGCTCCGCGAGGCTGACCAGCGGATGGGTGTCGCCGCGAAAATAGCGCCGCTCGTGTTTTAGCCGGGCGCCGTCCTCTGCGGAGACCAGCCCGTCGGCGATCAGCAGGTCGAGCACTTCCGGCAGGGCAAGCCTGCGCTCGAGATCGTCCGCTTTCTGTGGCACTTGATTCATGTCGCGCCTTGTCCCGGGTCAAGAGACGAACTATAGCGCGAGCATGGCGGCTGGCTCAACGGCGCGCAAGGTCATTCGGCATGGACAAGGCCGCGCGCCAGAGTGAGAGCTTGCCGGCGAAGGCCATCGTGTACGCCGGGCTCGACGAGGGCAGCACACAGGTGTCGAACCCCTGCGAGGCAAGGCGGGGCGCGAAGCGGGCGGCGGTCTTGCCGTTGAAACACACGCGCCGCAGCCGCACGGCCACGCGGATCACGGCCGCGAAATCGTTGGGCTGCGCGGCGCGAATCGCGGAATCGAGACTGCCGTCGCGCCGACAGAACCGATACACATCCCACACGCCGATGCCGGCGGCCAGCAGCGCGCGCTGTTTCCCGGCGTAGTCGAGTTCGGGCAGCGGAACCTCGAGCACCGCGCCCAGCAGGCGCCAGAACTGGTTCTGCGGATGGGCGTAATAGCGCTGCGCGGCGAGCGAGGCCGGCGACGGAAAGCTGCCGAGAATCAGCACGCGCACGCCGGCATCGACGATCGGCGGCAGGCCGGCCAAGCGCCGGGCGCCGTCGGCCTGCATGGAATCAGCCGGGCAGGATGATGCGCGAGGCCTCGCCGGCCATTTCCAGCATCAACTGGTTGATGCGCTTGACGAAACCTGCCGGGTCGTCGAGCTGGCCGCCCTCGGCCAGCAGCGCCTGGTCGAACAGCACCGCCGCCCAGTCGTCGAAATGCGCCTGCTCGTCCTTCAGCCGCAGCACCACCGGATGCTCGGGGTTGATTTCAAGGATCGGCTTGGACGCCGGCGCATCCTGGCCGGCCGCCTTGAGCATGCGCTGCAGATTGCCGCTCATGTCGAACTCGTCGGCCACCAGGCACGCGGGCGAGCCGGTCAGGCGATGGGTGACGCGCACTTCCTTGACCCGCTCGCCGAGCGATGTCTTGATGCGCTCGATCAGCGGCTTGAGTTCGCCGGCCTTTTCTTCCTGCGCCTTCTTTTCCGCTTCATCCTCAAGCTTGCCCAGATTGAGCCCGCCCTTGGCCACCGAAACCAGGTGCTTGCCGTCGAACTCGGTCAGGTGCCCGACCACCCACTCGTCCACCCGTTCCGAAAGCAGCAGCACCTCGACGCCCTTCTTGCGGAATATCTCGAGATGCGGGCTGCTCTTGGCGGCGTTGAAGCTGTCGGCGGTGACGTAGTAGATCTTGTCCTGGCCTTCCTTCATGTGCGAGACATAATCGGCGAGCGAGACGGTCTCCTCGGCGGTATCGGCCCGGGTCGAGGCGAAGCGCATCAGGCCGGCAATCTTGTCCTTGTTGGCACGGTCTTCGCCGATGCCCTCCTTGAGCGCCCTGCCGAACTCGCCCCAGAACTTGGCGTAGTCCTCCTTGCGGTTTTCGGCGAGATCTTCCAGGAGGCCGAGTACCTTCTTGGTGCAGCCGTTGCGGATCGCCTCGATGTCCTTGGACTCCTGCAGGATCTCGCGCGAGATGTTGAGCGGCAGGTCGTTCGAATCGACCACCCCGCGCACGAAGCGCAGGTAGAGCGGCATCAGTTGCTCGGCGTCGTCCATGATGAACACGCGGCGCACGTAGAGCTTGATGCCGTGGCGCGCATTGCGGTCCCACAGATCGAACGGCGCATGGGCCGGAATGTAGAGGAGCTGGGTGTATTCCTGGCGGCCCTCGACCCGGGCGTGGGTCCACGCCAGCGGCTCGTCGAAGTCGTGACCGACGTGTTTGTAGAACGCCTTGTACTGCTCCTCGGTGATCTCGCTCTTGGGCCGGGACCACAGCGCGCTGGCCTGATTGACCGTCTCCAGCTCGTCGGTGAGCTTCTGCGCCTTGGCCTCCTCGTCCCATTTTTCCTTGTACATCTGGATCGGCTGGACGATGTGATCGGAATACTTGCGGATGATGTCGCGCAGCTTCCAGCCGGAGAGCAGGTCGGACTGGTCCGCGCCTTCGCCGCTGCGCAGATGGAGCGTGATTTCGGTGCCGCGGCCCGGCTTGTCGACTGCCTCGATGCTGAATTCGCCGCCGCCGTCGGAAATCCACTTGACGCCCTCGCCCGCCGCCAGGCCGGCCCGGCGGGTCAGCACCGTGACCTTGTCGGCGACGATGAACGACGAGTAGAAGCCGACGCCGAACTGGCCGATCAGATTGGCGTCCTTCTGCTGGTCGCCCGAGAGCTTGCCGAAGAACTCGCGGGTGCCGCTCTTGGCGATGGTGCCGAGGTTGCTGATCACCTCGTCGCGGCTCATGCCGATGCCGTTGTCGGCGATGGTGATGGTGCGCGCGTCCTTGTCGAAGGCGATGCGAATCTTCAGTTCCGAATCGGCCTCGAACAGGCCCGGATTGTCGAGCGCCTCGAAGCGCAGCTTGTCGCAGGCGTCCGAGGCGTTCGAGATCAGCTCGCGCAGGAAAATCTCGCGGTTGCTGTAGAGCGAGTGGATCATCAGGTGCAGCAGCTGCTTCACCTCGGTCTGAAAGGCCATCGTCTGGCCGGCGGGATTCTGGGTCGTGGTTTCCATGAGTCGAGTCCGTGATCTGGTCGTGGCAGGAAGGTGCCGCGCAAGCGACAACCACGGGATATTGAGGCACCGGCGGCGATTTCAACCCCCGCCGGACACCTGCCCTGGAAGCCGCATGGATAGGCGTTCTACGAGGTGCCTGCCTGAAGCGGTCCGTAGATAGGCGCTCTCCGCCGTGCCTCTGTGGAGAGCAACTATCCATGCGGGTTACAGGCCGGTTCTCCGGCGCGAAATCCGCTAACGCAGCCCGGGCTGCGCCGACCGGCTTGCGGATCGAGCAGGATTCGCTAAAGAAGCGCCGAATCCAGCCGTTCAACAACCATCGAACCTCATCAATGGAGCGGCAACATGTTGCGCAAACTCGGAATCGGACCACGGCTGGCGCTGGCCTTCGCGCTCGTCATCGTGGCCATCGGCATCGCCTCGGCGGTGGTCGTATCGAACATCCGCCAGACCGAATTTCGCGTCGAGCGCATCGCCTCGTACAACCTGGTGAAAATGCGCGCAACACTGACCCTGCTCGATGCCGCGGGCGCCCTGCACAGCGACGCCGCCGCGATTGCCGCGGCCAAGGATGCCGCGCGGATCGCGCCGGTCGAACGCACGGTCGCCGAACGCAAGGCGGCGATCGACAAATCGATGGCAACGCTGGCGGAACTGCACAAGATCACCCGCAAACCGGAAGAGGAAGCGCCGCTGCTGGCGGCGATCCGCGAGCACAGCGGCAAACTGTTCGATGCCATCGCCAGACTCGGCGAAGCCGGCAAACAGGGCAAGGCCGATGAGGCCGCCCGGCTGCTCGATGCCGAAGTCGCCGCCCCGGCCGCCGCCCTGCTCGCCGCGGTCAAGACCTACAGCGAGTTCATCGACCACCGGATGGTCGCGCATGTGGAGAACATCCACCTCGACAACCGCGCCGCGCTGATCGCGCTGCTGGCCGGCAATGCGATCGCGCTGATCCTCACCGCGCTGATCGGCTGGCGCACCACGCGCTCGATCACCGTGCCGGTGGCAAAGCTGGTGGGCACCGCCGGGCGCATCGCCGAGGGCGACCTGACCGAGACGGTGGCGGTCGACGCCGACGACGAAATCGGCAAACTGCAAACCGCGATGAAGACGATGAGCGAATCGCTGAGCCAGGCGATCACCCAGGTGCGCGTCGGCTCGTCGCAACTGGTCGACGCCGCTGCCGGCTTGTCGAGCGCCTCGTCGCAGGTGCGCAACGGGTCGGAATCCCAGTCCGAGGCCGCCTCGGGCATGGCCGCGGCGCTGGAACAAATGTCGACCAGCATCAGCCATGTCTCCGATCTGTCGGACGATGCACGGCAGAACTCGTCGAAGTCGCGCGATGTGGCCCGGGCCGGCAATTCGACCATCGGCTCGATGGTCGGCGAAATCGAGCGCGTGGCCAGTACCATCGAGGAGAATGCGGCGAGCGCCACCGCGCTGGGGCGCGAATCGGAAAAAATCTCGACCATCATCCACGTCATCAAGGATGTCGCGGACCAGACCAACCTGCTGGCGCTCAACGCGGCGATCGAGGCGGCGCGCGCCGGCGAGCAGGGCCGCGGTTTTGCCGTGGTGGCCGACGAAGTGCGCAAGCTGGCAGAGAAAACCACCAACTCGGCGCAGGAAATCACCGACATGGTCGCCTCCCTGCAGGCAAGCGCCAACGAGATGGCCGCCCGCATGGACAACACCGTAGGCGGCGTGCGCCAGGGGCTGGAGCACGCCCGGCGCGCCGGCGCTGCGATCGGCGAAATCGATGCCAGTGCCGAAGGCGTGGTCGGCATGATCGACAACGTCGCGATTGCCCTGCGCGAGCAGGCCAGCGCCAGTCACGACATCGGCAATCGGGTCGAGAAGATCGTGCAGATGATCGAGGAGAACACCTCGGCGGTCGGCTCGGTCGCCCGATCGGCCGGAGATCTCGATGCGCTGTCGCGCGCGCTCAACGGGTCGGTCGAACACTTCAAACTGCGTGCCTGAGCGCCGCCGCCCGGCGCTTTACTCGCCGTAGCGGATTTCGACGATCTCGATTTCGCGCGGGCCGGCCGGGCTCTGGAAGCGCACGCTGTCGCCCTCGCGCGCTTTCAACAGCGCGCGCGCCAGCGGCGAAATCCAGCTGATGCGCCCGGCCGAAGCGTCGGCCTCATCGACGCCGACGATCTGATAGGTTTCCGCGGCGCTGCCGGCGCTGTCGGCGATCGTCACCGTGGCGCCGAAGAACACCTGGTCGGTGTTCTCCTGCTGCGCCGGATCGACCACCGTCGCCGACTCGAGGCGCTTGATCAGAAAACGGATGCGCCGGTCCATCTCACGCAGGCGCTTCTTGCCGTAGATGTAATCGCCGTTTTCCGAGCGGTCGCCGTTGGAGGCCGCCCATGAGACCACCTGCACCAGCGCCGGCCGCTCGGTTTTGAGCAGCAGATCCAGCTCGGCCTTGAGAGCGGCCCATCCGCTGCGAGTCATGTAGTTGTTCGAGCCGGGCGGCAAGGCCGGCGCCTGCTCGAATTCGTCGTCGTCCTCGTCGGATTCCTTGACGAACGCCTTGCTCACGGCATGCTCCGCCTCTGCAGTGAATCGAGCTTGCGATGGTAGAGTGCGCGCCGGTGCGCCGCAAGCGGCGCGTCAGGCAGTGCGCCGGCGATCGAAAGCGGCAGGCAGCCGCCGCCGGGCCGTTCAGTGATAGATCGCCGGCTGGGTCAGCAGTGCGCCGTACTGGTCGATGAAGCCGTCCAGATCGCCCTCGCCCTCCGAGGCTTCGACGATGCTGGAAAACTCGCGCCGGAAACGCTGGGCAGTCTCGTCGCGCATCAGCATTCCCAGGCCCTTGCGCTTGTCGATCACCTCCACCGCATCGAGCTGCGGGTAATCGACCACGTAGAGAACCGGATTGTTGAATACAATGCGCATCACAAATTCCTCGACCAGTGAGCGTTGCAGCGGGTTGCCTCACGCCATGGCCTGCAGGTGGGGGCGTCCCGGGCAGGATCAAGTGGCCGGCGGATGGGGAGCGGCTGTTGTCTTTCCGGAGTCTGGCGCATACCATAATCTTTGAGACTTGCCGATCCGCCGGCCACAAGCCTTAACGGATGAATCGCGACGGAACTTTAATGTTTTTCAATCGACGCCGTCCGGCAGCGGACGGCCCCAGCTTCCGGACCGATGGAACACTCCCAACAACCGGCTGAACTGCGCGCCAAGCTGCATGCGCTGCAGGTGGAACACCGCGATCTGGATCAGGTCATCAACCAGTTGCAGGCCTCGCCGCCACCCGACGTGTTGATGCTGCGGCGATTGAAAAAGCGCAAGCTGCTGCTCAAGGACAAAATCTTTGCGCTGGAGCGCATGCTCGAACCTGACGAGTCGGCGTAGACCGGCAGACCAATGCGGCACGCGACCGCACTCGATGTCATCCCCATCGCCCTAGTCCGTCGTCGCGGACAAGGGACGCAACCATAACAAGACCGAATGACCGGGGCAGTGCAGCCCAATGTGTCGCGCCATGGCCCGCGCCGGGCGGGCGGCAGCGTAGCGACAGGCGCAACAGGGGGAGTAGCGATGGGCGAATCGGTAGACAATCATCAGTCCGAAGACGGCAGCGGCCTGCCCTTTCCGCGCATCCGCGATGTGGGCTTTGCGGCACCGTTTCACTGGCTGTCCAAGGGGCTCGACGACCTCAAGGCCGCGCCTGGTCCGAGCCTGTTCTACGGCGTCTGTTTCGCGCTGATGGGCTTTCTGATCAGCGTGGTATTCCGCCACGCCTATGCCTATGTCTCGTCGCTGGTGTCCGGCTTCCTGCTGATCGGGCCGTTCCTCGCGCTCGGCCTCTACGAGCTGTCGCGCCGGCGCGAGCGCGGCGAGTTGCTGCAACTGCAGCCCACGCTGACGGCCTGGCGCCGCAACGCCGGCAGCATCGGTGTGTACTCGGTAATCATCGTCGTCGTCTTCCTGGTGTGGGCACGCGCCTCGCTGGTGATCTTCGCCCTGTTCTACACCGCGGAGATGCCTACCGTCAGCAACTTCATGCAGCAGGTGGTATCGCTGGAGAACATCGAGTTCATCGTGGTCTATTGCACGGTCGGTCTGCTGTTCGCGTCGATCGTCTTCGCGGTCAGCGTGGTGTCGATCCCGCTGATGCTCGACCGCGGCCAGGATGCGGTCACCTCGATGATCGCCAGCACCTACGCGCTGATCCGCAACTTCCCCCAGGTGTCGCTGTGGGCAGTCGTCGTGGTGGCGCTGACCGCGGTGGGCTTTGCCACCTTCTTTTTCGGCCTGATCGTGCTCACGCCGATTCTCGGCCACGCCACCTGGCACGCCTACCGCGACCTGGTGGAGCCGCTGGCGCCACCGGCGCACTGATCAGTCGGAAAGTTCCAGCATCAGCGGCTGGTGGTCAGATGCGTCGGTCTGCAGATTGACTTGCAGCGAACCAACTCGTTCGCATAAATCCTCGCTGATGCAGACGTAGTCGCAGCAGAACGGGTGGTCGGGCCAGTCCGCACCATGCAGGCCCACCGTGTGGGCGTGCACCACGCCCGGATGCGCAATCTGCCAGGCATCGCGCCAGGCCGGCGTGCCGTCCGCGAACGGCGCCAGCAAGTGTGCATGTTCGGGCGCTTGCGGCGGATAGTTGAAGTCGCCGCACAGCAGCGCACTGGCCGGTCGTGGCAGCACGGCAAAGGTCGGGTCGCTGGCGCCCCCCGCCTTGTCCGGTCGCGGCCTGCGCGCATGAGCGCAGGCCGACTGGTGCAGCGCGCGCAGTGCCGCCACCTGCTGCGCACGCTGCACCGCCGAGTAGTACTCGAGGTGCGTGGTCAGGATACGCAGCGGGCCGCGCGGCGCCTGCACCACCACCTCGACGCATACCCGTTGCATACTCGGCGCGGCCGGGTCGGCCGGCCACGGCAACAGATGGCGCCACACCTGCAGCACCGGCAGCCGCGAGAGGATCAGGTTGCCGAACCGGCTGCGCCCGCCGCGCCCGTCCGGCAGATCGCTGCCCACGCCAAAGTGCGCGCAATAGCCGGGAAAGGCGGCCGATAGCAGCGCCACCTGGTCTTCGCCTTGCGAACCGGCCAGGCCGGGGAAGTTGATCGCCACTTCCTGCAGGCACAGCAGGTCGGCATCGGCGGTCTCGCGCAGTACGCGGGCGACCCGTTCGAGGTCCACCCGCCCGTCGCAGCCGCGGCCCCACTGAATGTTCCAGGTGATCAATTGGAAGCTCATTTCACTGGATTCCTTACCGTATCAAGTTTTTCCAATAATCGTTGTTCTTCATGTGTTTTTTGCATCAGAACGTATCACGACATGTCTTGACATCCTGATGGTTCTGCCCCCATGATTGCCCCCATCACACGGATTTGGAACATTCATTCACCGGAATATCCAGTGGGGCACAAGGATGGGGAAGCTCTCTGATACCAAGCTTAGATCACTGAAGCCTGCGCCGAAAAGCTACCAGCTCGCCGACGGCGATGGCTTGTTCGTCGAGGTGCTGACGAGCGGGACGATCAGCTTCCGCTTTCAATACCGGCTCGATGGTCGCAAAGAGAAGGTGGTGCTCGGCACCTATCCCGCACTTCCCCTGGCCATGGCCCGGCAGAAGCACCGCGAATTCCTGACGATGGTGGCGTTGGGCAAGTCGCCGGCCGAGGCAATACGGGCTGGTAAGGCGATGCGGCGCGCCGAGCGCAGCGGGCATGATTCCTTCAAGGCCTTCGCCGATGCGTGGGTCAAGCAGTGGGCCCCGGGAAAGGCAGACCGGACGGTGCGCCAGATCGAGGACTGGTTGCAGACTGACATTCTTCCGGTGCTGGCAGACCTGCAGGTGGCGGACGTCAAGCCTTCCCATGTTCTGCAGGTCGTGGATCGCCTGAAGGATCGCGGCGCCGCCCAATCAGCCCGCAAGGTGCGGGGGCTCTTGCGCCAGATCTTCGATCACGCCATCAACCGATTGCTAATCGAAATCAACCCCGTAGATCGGATCAAGGCCGCCTCTGTGGCTACGCCGAAGGCCCGCGACCGGGCGCTGTCCACGGTCGAGATCGGGCGATTTTTCCGCGCGCTGGAAAGGGACGGCAGTAAGGAGCAGACAAAGCTTGCCTTTCGGCTGCTCCTGCTTACTGCGGTTCGCAAGAGCGAGCTGCTGACCGCCCAGTGGCCTCAGTTCGACCTGGTTGCTGCCGAATGGACGATCCCGCCTGCGGCAACCAAGACACGAAAAGGCCATTGGGTGCCACTCAGCCGGCAGGCCGTCGACGCGCTGAAGCGCCTGCAGGATCTTGCGTGCGGAGAACCTTGCGTCTTGCCCCACAACAACCGCGCCGGCGAGCACATGTCGGGCAGCGCGCTGAACGAGACGGTGAACAGGTTGTCGCGGATCGATGCCCTCAAGGGCATGCCACACTTCACGGTGCACGACCTGCGACGCACTGCCGCTACCCACCTGAACGAGGCCGGGTTCCCCGGCGATTGGGTCGAGCGCGCGTTGAATCACGATCTTCCTGGCATTCGCGGGATCTATGTCAGATCGGAGTACCGCGAGCAGCGCCGGCAGATGCTGCAGCAGTGGGCAGACATGGTCGACGCCTGGATTGCCGGCGCCGAGGTAGTACCCCTGAGGAATACGACCGCCGCCTGACGGGCTCAGGCAAGCGGCGGCAAGGGTGGTGGAACACCCTTGCCGCCTGACCAATCAGCAACCTTATAGGAGGTTCGCATCATGGCTGGATTCAATGCTACATCGCAATCACCGACGTTCGAGTATCAGGAGCGCCCTTGGGGCGACTTGATTATCGGAACGAGCGACGAGCTGCAGGCGCTGGGGCTCGGCGTGGGTTTCGAGTTTCCGAGCGATCGAAGGGGGCGGCTCATCGTTCGAGATCCGCGCGGTTTTCGTGCCGAAATACGCACGGACTACAGGAATGGGCTGCACGTTGCATACGTCGTGTTCCCCGGCAGAGAGGAGCTACTAGAGCAAAAGTTTGAGATCTTTGCACCTGGCGTGAAACTCACATATGGCTCCTGTAGCGCCTGGTACTCGGGTACCGCCGAGGCCCTGTGCGCTGCGGGCTTGGCGAAGATCGAGCACTTTCCGGGGCATCCCGGCATGCGGAAGGTAATCGTGACGATCTACCCAGACGGGAGCGTTTCACAAGGACACTTGAATGCCAACGACCCAAGAGCACGTGAGGTTGGGGCAACGAGAATCTACAAGCTGTCGAAAGCGACGTTTAGGTGCATGCGCGTGATTGCCGCCGAAGATGCCAAAAGGAAACGTGACGAGATCGATCGCAGGCGCGCGCTTCTGGAGCAACAGCTAGGAGCCCTGCCACGGCCGCCAAGGCTGACCGGACATTCCAACGTCGTGTTATTGGGAGCCCGGCGCGCCTTATGTGGTTACGGAAGCACGGCGGCGAATACGTCGCGAACTGGGGGTGTTGTAATTGATTTCGGAAGTCATCGCCCAGTCAATCCATGATGGTGTTTTCTCTGCACGAAGCCGCTATTTTCGAGGCAGAGAAGGGGCGCGGTCTGCATTCTCTGACCTGACTCGCTGCACGCGCGCAGATCGGAAATCCGTCCACAGGCGGAATTTTTCCTGATGGCTCATTCTTTCCTTGTCTTACACACAAGGAGTAGAGCATGTCTTTACCGCCCAAGTCGCACCGCTACGCCCCATCCAAAACGCTTTGCCAGTCATCGAGGAAGGCGAACTCTCTCAACAAAATCAAGTCGTTCGATAGCCTTCCGGACGCAGCAAATGTTAGGCAGCCCGTTGTTGAGGCGTTGTTTGGCGTCTCATCTACGACAGTCTGGCGGCACGTCAAAACTGGGCTCATCCCCTCCCCGCGCAAAATTTCAGAACGGGTAACTGTCTGGAATGTTGGCGAATTGCGGAAGGCGCTGGCCGCAATTCAAGGCGGTACCGCCGTGAGCGCGCGATGAATCACAACGGACAGGCAGGGCTACCGAAGGGAGCCAGCTTCGGCCACGACCCGAATCGACGTACCCCCAAACTGCTCGATTACGCCGAGATCGCGGAGTACGGCAATCGGGCGCAACGCCGCTACGCCAAGCGGCTCATCTTACGTTCCGTGAAAAAGAAGGACCCCAAATGAAGACACCGTTTGTCCAAGGCCCTAGCGCCGACTTCCTGGCCGCTTTCGAAGAAGGCGTTCGTTACACGCAAGAAATACTCCGGCAGCAGGCTGCCGATCCGAAATCCGCAGCAATTCCAGATCCAGAAGTCGGACGTTCGATCGCTTCAAAGGTCATGATCGGGTTCAAGGAGTCTCCAGCAGCCGCGAGATCGGAAGACAGTTCCTTTGGATATATTGCAGGGACGCTGAACGTGCTCGGCCACTTCGCCTGGTGTGCAGCCAAAATAGCCATGCTGGCAAGACGCGACGATGGGGCGATGCACTGATGGTCTCGAATCGTCGCAGTCGGATACCTCAAAAACCAAGCAGGACGTTGGAAAGTAAAAAACAGCGGGAACAACGGGAACAGTGGGAACAGTTTTCAAAAGTCCTTTATTCATGCGGTTCTCCGGGCTCTTTCCTGTTCCCGCTGGCTGTTCCCGCTCTTTCTCCTGCGGGAACACATGCGCACCTGCTCGCGGGTTCGACCCGCGCGAACTGGCGTTGCATTGAACGCACCCGGAACGCGCGCGATTCGCAATGGAGGCGCGCATGATCGACACCACGGCGGCAATCGATCAGTTCCGCACCGCGGCCGAATCACGCGGGCTGCTGCTGCCTGATCGCCTGCAAGCCGACGGTAAGCTGCACCGCTGCGATGCCGAAGGCGGCAAGGGAAAGGGCGACGGCGCCTATCTGCTGCACCTGGACGGAATACCAGCGGGTGGCCTGCAGAATTGGCGCGACGGCCTGGGCTGGGAGGATTGGCGCGCCGATATCGGCCGGCTGCTCACGACCGAAGAGGAAGCCGCGCACCGAGCCAAGATCGAGACGATGAGCAGGGCCCGCGCCGACGAAGAGCGCGCGCGCCGCGACAAGGCACGCCAGCGCGCCGCAACGATCTGGAACGCGGCGAACCCGGCCGGCGACGATCACCCATATCTGCGCGCCAAGGGCGTGCGGGCGCACGGCGTGCGGATCGGCAAATGGACCAAGTACCGCCGCGACGATGCCGGCAAGTGGAACGAGATCGAGATAGCCGGCGCGCTGCTGATCCCGGTACGCGATGCCAAGGGCGTGTTGCGATCCCTGCAAGCGATCTACCCCGAGCAGATCGACGGCAAGAACAAGGATTTCCTGCCGGGCGGACAAACGGCCGGCTGCTTTCACCGGATCGGCGAACTGATCGAGGGCGGGCCGCTGTGTATCGCCGAAGGCTACGCGACGGCGGCGACGATCCATGAGGCAAGCTGCTGGCCTGTTGCGGTGGCGTTCGACTGTCACAAGCTGGTGGCCGTCGCCCGTGCGCTGCGTGGCAAGTACCCCACCCTGCCGATGATCGTCTGCGGCGACGATGACAGAGACAACCCGAACAACCCCGGACGCACGCACGCCGAAGCGGCGGCACAGGAAGTGGGCGCGGCCGTGGCATTGCCGGAGTTCGCCGCATGACGGATCGATCGGACTTCAACGACCTGGCGCAATCCATTGCACCGGACGACGGCACGGAAGCCGTGCGCCGCATCCTTGGCGCGGCGTTCGAGCAGGCCAAGGGGTTGGTGCCCCGCGCATCGGAAATGCCGGCTGCTGCCCGGCATGGCAAGGCCAGCGACATAGCCGCGGCCGACGAATCCGGCGCCGCAACTTCGGCGGATTCCACAACACCGGCAACGATGGCGGGCGATGAATTCGAGCTGCGCCGCGACGGGGTAAGCCCTGGCGTCTGGCGCCTGAAGTGGGAGCGGACCAAGGCCGGCAAGTTCGAGTGCGTCGAACAGTTCGTCTGTGCGCCGCTGGAGATCACCCACATGGTGCGCGATCGTAACGACGATGAATGGAAGCGCCTTGTCCAATTCTGCAACCACGATCGCCGGATGCGCCGCGTGATGGTGGCCGACGAGATGCTGGAGGGCGACGGGCTCGCACTGGCGCGCCTGCTGCGCGGCAAGGGGCTGTTCATCGGCGACAACAAGGGCGGGCTGCTCAAGATGTACGTGAATCAGTCTCGCCCCGCCGCGCGGGCACGCCTGACGCGCCGCATAGGCTGGCATGAGGATGTGCAAGACCCTTCGCGCTGGTCTTTCGTATTGCCCGACGAACGCGAACCGATCGCGGCCGAAGGCGCCGAGCTGTGGCTGTTCGATCAGCAAGGCAGTGGGCATGCCAAGTTCGCAAGCGCGGGCACGCTCGCCGAGTGGCAACAGCACGTTGCCCGGCTGGCTATTGGCAATTCGCGGCTGCTGTTCGCGCTGTCGACGGGCTTTGCGGCCGGGCTTTGCTGGCTGCACCCGAACATTCCCGGTGGGTTCCATTGGGCCGGCGGTTCGAGTCTCGGCAAGTCCGCTCTGCTCTATGCGACGGCGAGCCTGTGCGGGCCGCCCTCGTACCGGCGCACCTGGTTGATGACGGCAACCGGCGTCGAATGGAGCGCGGCCGGGCACTGCGACGCACCCTATCTGCTGGACGAACTGAAACAGGCCGGCAATCCGCGAGACGTAGCGCAGGCCGCCTACATGCTGGCATCGGGTCAAGGCAAGTCGCGTGGACAAGCGGCCGGCGGCTTGCGTGAAACCGCTGAGTTCAGGCTGCTGTTCCAAAGTAACGGCGAAATTGGCTTGGTGCAGTTTCTTGAGGAAAACCGGGAGAAGTCTTACGCCGGGCAAGAGGTGCGCTTCTGCGAAATACCGGGCGATGCGGGCGCCGGCATGGGCGCGTGGGAAGACCTGCACAGGTACGCCGACGGCGCACGCTTCAGCGAGGCCTTGCAGAGTGAAGCTGCACGTTACTACGGCACCGCCTATTCCGCCTTTCTCAGCAGCGTGGTGATCGAGCGCGAGACGTTACAACGCGAATTCGACAAGATGCGCCAGCAATTCGAGTCGGCGCACCTCACGACCAAGGCGGGCGGGCAAGCGATCCGCGCGGCTACCCGTTTTGCTGCGGTCGGTTTCGCCGGTGAGATGGCGACGAAATGGGGCATCACGGGCTGGAAGCCCGGTGATGCTGTGGGCGCGGCGCAACGCATGTTCACCGACTGGTTGCATGCCTTTGGTGGCGAAGAGAACCGCGAGCCGCGGCGCATGGTGGAGCGGGTACGCGACTGGATCAACGCCAATGCACCGAGCCGCCTGGCAGACTGGCGCCGCAAGTCGGATGATCACGCACCGCGCACCGAGAATGCCGCCGGCTGGCGCCGACCGACCAAGAACACTGCGCACCTGACCAATGACGAACAGGTGTTCGAGTACCTGATTTATCCGGGAGCCTTCCGTGCCGAACTGGCGAACGGCTTCGACCCCGAGCAAGTCGCCAAGGAACTGGCGCGGCGCGGCTACCTTGAGCACGACAAGGCGCGGTTAATGGTGAAGGTACGCGAACCGGGCGCGCCAAAGCCCGCGTGGTTCTACCTCATCACCCCAGCGATCAAGGGCGGCGACGATGATTGACTGGGCCGCACTGATCCGACCCGCTTCGCCTGGCGAATACGCCGGCACCGACTGTTCCCGCGAAAGTAACGGGAACAAATCGAGGGTAACGGGAACAGATGATGGACCGCAAGCACTTGATTGTAATAGTGTTTCTGAAAAGTGTTCCCGTGTTCCCGCTGTTCCCGCAGTTTTCGAGGATGTTCAGGCCACACCCGAAAGCGACCCCGTGCCGGTCGGGGGTCGTGGCGCCGATGATCTTCGCGCCGATGTTTCAGGCATCGCAGGCCGGCGCCTGGTGATCGACTACGGACTCAGCGACCGGCCGGGCATCGGCGGTTCGATCATCGGCAACAGCGGCGACACGCTCGCGGAACTGGTAGCTGATCTGCGCTCACGCTATGGCGATCGTCTCGACTGGCACGAAGTGCGCGATCAATCGGCATAGGTCACTCGCCCTTACGATCCGATCATCATCCAAGTCTCCTGTACGCATGGCCCTCAATTCCCCTGGCTCCGACCTCGTGCAGGTGAAATGCCGGGGGCCCCTATATGGGGCGCTGCACGCGGGAACGTAGAGCCGCCCGCAAAAATTAGCGGCTCGAAGCCTGGGTAAGTGAATACAGATGGTTTCACCTGCATAGGTGAAACGAATAGCGGTCGGTTAGGGCCATCGCATCAACTCGACCTCGCGTCTCGCCCCGGCCTGCTATTGCGGTCGCAGGGGCATCCATCTTCGGCGTCGCTGAAGCCATCGACCAACTATCGGTAGGAAAAAGGGCGCGCCGACAAGGTTGGCCTGCGCCGGAAATGCATCCACAGGCGGTAAGAAATCCTCCCACGGAAAATCCCCCCACAGATTCCAAACCGAAACGGAGGTTCTCTTGTGGCGATGATTTGTGAATTGAGATTCTTCGAAGCCTTGGCGGCTGATATCGGCGCCGGGCCCGCGCTCCAGTTGTGCGCGTTCTTTTCGGGGCGTAGCTGCTATGTGCCTGAAGAGTTTAGGCCGGATCACACGTTCTGCAAGCTGCTTGGCGAGCATGCATTCCTGAAATTGATCGCCACGCGCGGCGGAGAAACGCTGAATCCACCGGCGCTCGACCTGAAACCGTTGCGCAACGCCGGCAAGGTGCTGTTGCTCAGCCGGCACAAGCTGCCGGTGCGCACGGTGGCAAACATAGTTGGCCTGACGCCCAGACGCATTTCCCAACTGATCGATGAGTTCAGGCGCGAAGGCATGACCGAATTCTCAGCCCTGATTGATGGCGCTTACCAAGATTTCCAATCATCCCCGGAGGTAGAACCATGATCTTTGACACCCGACGCATTTACGCCGATCGCAGCAGGGACATTGCAAGGCCCGCGCCGCGCAGAATCCCTATGCGTGAGGTTCGCGCCGTTGCTCAGTCCGACCAGGGCTTGATTCCGATCCTCGATGAACTGGATTTGGCGCTGAAGCCAGATGCGCTCGATCCGGCTGCAGTCGGAGCGGTGGCCAAGAAGCTGGATCAGTGGGCAGCCGATAACGAAGGTGCGCCGGCTGAACCTTTGGTCTACGCAGCCGCCTTAGTGGCCGCCGAGGCGCAAGACATCAACCCGGCCCAGCATCCAGACCTCAAGACAGCGCTGAGTGTGCTGTCCCGCGTTGCTCGCACGATGGCGGATCCCGCAGTGCCAGAGGCGACGCCCCAGCCCTGAAGAATTCCCCCTTTCTGGAGATTCCACAATGAATGACAACATGTTTTCCGGCGATAGCTTCACAGCCGAAACCCTGACCCTGAGCATCAATCGCCTGCCCTACCGGCCGCGCCTCATCGGCGCAATGAGGTTGTTCGAAGAAGGCGGTATCGCAACCACGACAGCGCTGATCGAGTTCAAAAACCATATCCTGTCGCTCGTGCCCGCGCGTCCGCGCGGCGCACCCGGAGCGATCTACACGCCGGGCAAGCGTCAGGTGCTGACGTTCGAAGCGCCGCATTTGCTGATTCGTTCGACCATCCTGGCCGATACGATTCAAAACGTGCGCGCCTTCGGCGGCGCGGAACTGTCGAACATCGAGGAAGTGCGCGATGAGCGGCTCATGGGTATGCGCACGTCCCTGGAAAACACCCTGGAATACCATCGGATCGGCGCAATCAAGGGGCAGGTGATTGACGCTGAGGGCGCGCTGCTCGTCGATCTGTTCGCCGAATTCGGGGTCACTCAGCAGACCCTTTCCATGGCCTTCTCCGTGGGGACAACAAATGTGCGAAACAAGGTCGTAGAGGCCAAGCGACTGGCCGAAGAAGCGCTCGGCGACGTGCAGCCCGCACGCTGGGTCGTTGTGTCTTCGCCGACCTTCTTTGATGCACTGATGGGGCATCCCGCTATCGAGCCGATGGTCAGCGGCTGGAGCGCGGCCGAACTGCTGCGCGAAGACAAGCGCAGCGCGGCAAGTATCGCCGGTGTCGAGTTCATCGAATATCGCGGGACCGTAGGCGGCACGCCGTACATTGCCGACGGCGAGGCATACTTGATTCCCGTCGGCGTGCCGGGGTTGTTCATCACCCGATTCGCACCGGCCGACTACGAGGAAACCGTCAACACGGTCGGCCTGCCCCTGTACTCGAAAGCCAATCTGCTGCCGTTCAACCGCGGCGCACAACTCGAAGCACAGTCCAACCCGGTGAACCTTTGCACCCGCCCGCGCGCGGTGGTGAAGCTCACTGCCTGATGAACCCATCGGCCCGGCTCTGCCGGGCCATCGGAGATCCAATGAAAAACTGGTTCGAGATAAAAGCACTGGCCGGCGCCGCGCCGGAGATTTCCATCTTCGACGAGATCGGCGGATACGGGATCAGTGCCAAGACGTTCATTGCCGCCCTGCAAGCGCTGAATGCACCGGCCATCACCCTCAACATCAATTCACCTGGCGGGAGTGTGTTCGACTCCCTGGCGATCTACAACGCCTTGAAAAGCCATTCGGCAAGTATCACAGCGAGAATATTGGGCGTTGCGGCGAGTGCGGCGAGCGTGGTTGCCATGGCAGGCGATCACATCGTCATGCCGGACAATTCATTCATGATGGTCCATCAACCATTCGCCGGCACCATCGGCAACGCCGAGAACTTGCGGGAGATGGCCGATGTACTCGACAAGATAGGCAACTCCCTGGTGTCCATCTATGTGCGGCGCTCCGGTCAGTCCGAGGATAAGGTCCGCGAGTTGCTTGCCGCCGAGACTTGGCTGAATGCCCAAGACGCGCTGGCGCTGGGCTTTGCCGACGAGATCGAGCCGGCCGTAAAGATGGCGGCAAGCTTCGATCTGGACCGGCTGCCGGATGGCATCCGCGCCGCGGTGCAGCCGCCCGCTGCGCCTGTTACCGCGACACCGCCCGCTGCGCCGTCGATGGTCGCGACAATCACGACGCTGGCCGGCAAGTACGGTCTTGCGGACTTCACCCGTGTCTTCCTGCTCGATGAGTCGATCAAGAATGCCGAGCAGGCGACTGCCGCCCTGGAGGAGGCGCGCGAGGTTCGCGAGCTGTGCATCTTCGCCAGGGTTCCCGAGATGGTCGCCGAGCTGATCAGCAATCGGATCAGCCTGAGAGAAACGCGCATCCGAATCCAAAATCACCGCGCCGAGCTTGACGAAGCCCTGCAGACAGACAGTCACATCCCGTCGTCTTCGGCATCGGGACTCTCCGCACAGATCTGGAGCGCGCGCAATGGCAGTCGCTGAAGGCGTCACCGCGACTGCCGCCAAGTCGGCATCATCGATCGCGCAGAAGCCCATCGATATCGACAAGCTACTGCGCTTGATCGACGCGCACCGCGCTCTGGTGTCGACCTATCAGCAGACCTCTGCCCGGTATCGCCAGGCGCATGCCGATCTGGGGCGCCTGCAGCTCGAGTTGATGGCCGATACGACATCGGAAGATCAAGTTGAGGTTGTGGGCAGGTCACTGACCGATCTGGAGACGATCCGCGCCAATGATCTGGAGACCATGGGATTGTCCGTCTCTGCGGTCCGCCGGCTGATTGCCGGGCATCGCCTGGTGCAGTCGCTGCATGCCGACATGACTGCGCTTGGCGGCAAGGTGCGCGATTCGGTGCAACTGATGGAACGCCTGGTCGACTACGCACGCTCGCGCGGCGAACACCTTGTCATTTGATATCTGAGGGTCCGAGATGAACGAACTGGAAGCGTTGCGCGAACGGATTCGCGCATTGAAATCTGAACGACTGGAGATCATTGCCCAGCCGCTGAGCCGCGCCACGGTGCAGCGGTTGACCGAGCGCGTGGTCGACGAGGCACATCGGCAGGGAAAGCGTGCGCTCGGTATAGCAATTGCCCGTGCTGCGGCCGGGCAGGCTTTGGCACCCTTGAGCGTGCGTGCAAGCGGCGCGATCGATGGCGCGACCGGTACAGCGAAGCTATCGATGGACCTGTCCCCACTCCTGGTGACACTGCTTGGCCAGGATCGCGTGAAGGAATTGCTGTTGCAGGCTTGTGACGATCTGCCCGAAGGGCTCGATCCGCCTGCCCGAATTCTGCGGCTCGCCAAAATCGATGCCGATTTGGAGGCACTCGAACGCGACGAGGAAGACCGAATCGTCGAACTGGAGAATCAGGGCGTCAGCATCATGCGCCGGCCTGACGCACGGCCGGAACTCATCATCGCGACATAGTTCAACGGGGCAAGGGCGGACTCCAACGCCCGCACGGACGCGGCTTTTGCGGGCACGCGTCCTGCCCCACCCTTCAATGGCCGGATGCCGGTAGCCGCGAGGCCCGGCAGGTGGCGTACCTGAGGTACGTCCGGCCGCCCATACCTGCTCTATCCGCCCCACAGTTGCCCCCATTTCCACTGCGCCTGTGGAACTTCTGCTTTTTCGTCATGGCGTTGCGCATTAACGAATATTCCAGGTGATCAATCGCATTGCTTCGCTCCCTGCCGGACGCGGCGATCTCAGCCCTGCGGATCGGGCACGAAGCGGCCGGGGAACGGCTCCGGACGCGGCGCCGAGTAGCGCGGTTCGCGCGGCACGATGCCGCGGGCCAGCAGATTCTGATAGGAATCGTAGTAGATCACCACCGTTTCGGCCGGCCCGCTGCTGGCCCGGCGAAATTCGGTGTAGCGGGTCGGATCGTGCTCGCGCGCCCCATGGCCGGTGCCCAGCCGCTCGCTTTCCGCCGGCATGCGCGCCATCGCGTCGCTCGACTGCCCGGGCGCCGGGGCACCTGCCGACTCGTTGGCCGTCGCGCCCGCCGGCGCGGCACGCTTGGCACGGCCGACCGCCGGCGCATCCTGGCGCCACACCTCGGGAACCGGCGCCTCGCGGAACACCGCCACGCCGATCACGCCGACATTGTCCGGCCGCCCGGTGCGCGCGGCGTAGCTGTCCGACAATCGGGTGAAGGTGAATTGGGCGACTTCATCGAGGCTCTTGCGCCAGCCGCGCACTTCGGCCGACTGGCCGCCGCTCAGCACATAGCCCGACTGGCGCGCGGCCGCGGTTTCGCCGCTCACCGCATTGACGCCGTCTACCGACAGCACCGCCAGCAGGCGGCCGCCGCTGCGGTTGACCATTCGCACCGCATAGGCCTCGCCGGGATTGCCGGCCACCCACAGGCGTCCGTCATGGCGCCACGAGGGCAGCACGCGGCCATCGCCGCGGGCCACGACTTCCACCTCGAGCAGGGCCGAGGCTGCAACAGTGTGTGACAATGCGCCGGCAGCCAGGGCAAATGCCAGGCGGGCAAGCAACTTGTTCATGGTTTTCTCCGCAAGATCGGGCAAGATTGCAGGGGAAGAAACGCTATCCGCGACAGATCGGGGTTAAGTCGCACCGGCGGTCGGGCGCAAGTCGCCGCGTCGAACGCGCAGCCAGGCGGATTCGGTTTTCCGACACAAGAACAGCCATGCGCCGGGCGGCATGTCCGGCCACTATGCAATGCCGATGCGTCTGTTGCGCCAATACCTGATGCCCGAATCCGCCCAGGCCGATCACCCGCCGCTGACGCCCGATGCGCTGCGCGCCTGGATCGCGGCGCTGCCGCTCAACCGACCGCTGGAGGCCGCCGGCGCCATTGCCGACCAGGCGGCGAGGGTGCGTCGGCGCGAGGCCAACGTGCGCACCCGCATCCGCCTCTACGATTTGCTCTACGACGTGGCCGGCCAGGTGCTGCCGCAGATCGAGGAAAAACTCGGCCGCGCCAGCCTGCCGCTGTCGCCGCAGGCCGATGCGCTGATCGAGCAGGCCAACCGCCTGCTCAAGGAGTTCGGCCATGGCTACGCGTCGATCGCCGCCGAGGTCTCGGGCAAATGGCTCGGGCTGGGCTTTGCCAAACCCTTGCGGGTGGCCACCCTGCGCGGCCTGGCCTCGCATGCGCGGCGGCTGATGCTGGCCTACCGCGCCTACGCCGGCGGCTCGCGCTCGGCATGGAACTCGATGCACCGGCTTTACCGCATCGCGCGCGACGGCGGCTTCGCGGTCGATCAGATCGACAACGGGTTCACCATCGAACAGATCTACCTGCGCGCCCTGCTGATGGCCTTTGCCGATCCGGCACGGCTGCGCACCGGCGAACTCGACCGCGTGCGCTTTTACATCGAACGCTACGGCCAGCTGGCCGTGCTCGGCGATCCGGCCGGCGCGCTCACCGGCAAGGCGGCCAGCGGCGGCCTGTTCCTGGTCCGCCAGAACAAGGGCATCGCCGGCCGCTCGCTGGTCAAATGGCATGACGTGCAAGTGCAGCCCGACGATCTGATCGTCGATTGCACCGCGCTGATCGGCAAGGTGGCCGAGCATGTGCGCGGCCTCGAAGCCAACATCGTCCCGGCGCGGCTCGGCCTGCCGCTGGTGGCGCGCCAGCCACAGTACCTGGCGATGCTCAAGGCGATGATGGCCGGTTGGGGCGCACCGGCCATGCGCCGCTTCCACCGCGCGCGCTTTCATCCGCGGGTCGACCTGGCGGCCGGTTTCGAGGCGGCATGGCATTTTCTCGACGGTCCGGCCTATCGCCGGCGGCACAACGAGCGCGGCGAACCGGACAGCCCGGCCGGCCAGGTTTCCGAATGGGCGATCCTCAACGAGAGCGCGAGCGGCTTCGCCCTGCGCCTGGTTGCGGACGGCACGATGGAAGTGCGGGTCGGCGAACTGGTGGCGATGCGCCCGCACGATCGCGGCACCGTCCAGGCCTGCCTGGCCCGCCGCGCGCTCTCGGCCAAGGGCAGCAAGCTGGTGATGGGACTCGAAGCGCTGGCCTCGCGGCCGCTGGCGATCACCATTGCGCTGCCCGATCCGCAAGCGCTGCGGCGCGGCGAAAGCGGGCCGATGCGCCAGGTGCGCGCCATCCTGCTGCTCAAGCTGCCGAGCCAGAAGAATGCGCCGGCGCTGCTCGCCGCCCACGACGAGGTGTGGCCGGGCATCGAATTCACCGTCACCAACCGCGGCCGCCAGACGCGCCTGCGGGTCGCCCGGCGGCTGGAGAAAACCGCCAGCGCCGAGCTTTACCTGCTGGAACGCGGCGGCACATAACTGGCACAGCCGCTCCGAACCACCTGCCCTGCAAGCCGCATGAATTGGCGGTCTACAGGCACACAAAGCTGCAATGCCCGTGGTTATTGGCTGTGCGGACAGGCGCCTCGAAGATGCCCTATCCATGCGGCTTGCAGGCCGGCCATACGCCGATCAGCGCAAATCCTCGGGCACCGGAAGATCCGGATAGCGGGCACGCCACCGCGCCAGCGACTCGCGCCACTCGAGCTCGCGGCCGGCGCGCTTTAGCTCGCGGATCTCCGCCAGCCAGGCTTCCGGCGAGAGCCCCGCGCCGCGTTCGACGCGCAGTTTCGGTTGGCTCTCCCGTTCTGCCGCATCGCGGCTGCGTGGCGCCGGCTCGGCGGACACGGCGCCCGGCGACGGGCCGCCCGCCGCAGGCGCGGCTGCCGGCGCGGCGGGTGCCGCCTCGCGCATCTGGCGCAATCGTCGCTCGTCATCGCCGGGCGGCTTTGCCGGCGCAAGCGCCCGTCCGGCTGCCGCGCCCGAGGCCGTCGCCGCTTCGTTCGCCGCGTCCATCATCGGCGCGGCGGCAGGCGCAACCGGGGTGGCCGGCGCGGCCGACGGAAACGCCTGCGGCAGCGGCTTTGCGGCAGCCTTTTCGCTCGGCGGCGGCGCCTCGTTCTTGCGCGATTGGGCTGCGGATTCCTCAACCGGTTTGGCCGCCGCCTTCGCCTTGCTTTCCGGCGCAGGCGGCGCATCGACCCGGTTCGACGCGGGCGCGGCGACCGGCGCTTCGCGGCTGGCGCGTGCCGGTTGCCCATCCCGTTGCGCCGTATCCGGGCGCGGCAACGGCGCTTGCGCCGGCACGGAAGCCGGGGCCGCAGGCGCGGCGGGTGCCGCCGGTGTCGGCGGCAGCGCCGCGGGCGCTTGGCGCGGTGCCGCGGCCGGCGCCGGCGCGTCGAGCTTCTGCTGTTCGTCATGCACCATCAGCGTCAGCGTGCCGCTGACCAGCAGCAGCGCCGCCACCGACACCGGCACCATCATCCGGCGCCACCAAGGAAGCGGGCGCGCCGGCCGGCGCGGTGCGGCGACCGCCTGGCGCGCAGCGGCGAGGACGCGCGCATCCAGCGCTGCCGGCGGGCCGGCGCGGTTCGCCGCCTGCTCGCGATAGGCGCGCGAGAGCGCCTCGTCGCGCGGCAGTGCGTCCGCCTCGCCGGGGCGCCGCGGCTCTCGCGTGCTCATGTGATTGTCCTCATCGCCAATCCCGCAGTCCCTCGCGCAGCTTGCCCAACGCATAGCGCATGCGGCTCTTGGCCGTCTCGCGGTTCACGCCGGTGATGCTGGCGATCTCTTCTAGCGTCATGTCGGTTTCCTGCGCCAGCAGAAAGGTCTCGCGCTGCGCCGCCGGCAGCGCCTCGATCTGGCGCACCAGCGCGGCGCCGAGGCGCTGGCGCTCGAGGTCGTTGTGCGGCTCCTGCAGCGGGCTGCCGGCAAGCGAATCGAGCGGATCGTCCGCCTCGTCGTCGTCGGGCGCCGCGGTCGCCGCCGGCGTGCGGACGCCGGCGCGCCAGTGATCGACCAGCCGGTTGTGGGCGATCCGGAACAGCCAGGTGGTAAATTTGGCGCTGACTTCGTAACCGTCGCGGGCGTTGATCACCTTGAGCCAGATGTCCTGATACAGTTCCTCGGCGATCGCGTTCGAGCCGCACTGATGGGTGAGCCAGCGGTAGAGCCGGCTGCGGTGGCGCTGATAGAGCAACTCGAAAGCCCCGGCGTCGCCGTCGCGATAGGCCAGCATCAGGGCTTCGTCACTGCGCTCGACATCCATGGCGCGCAAGTGTAGCCGAAGCACTCGCACGCGGTATTGAACGCCCGCACCGGCCGATCGGGGTCAGCCGGCGCAAACACCCGGCGCAAACACCCGGCGCAAACACCCGGCGAAACCCATTCGCGCGGCGGCGGTCCGACACAGGCGGATCTGCCGCAGCGAGGTACCGGAGAAGACCATGATGAATCGACTGCTCGCCACCCTGCTGTTGTGCGCCTGCACCGCCGCCCCGGCGCACAACCCGCCGATCGAGCGCCTCAAGCTGCCGCCGGGCTTCGCCATCGAGTTGTGGGCCAAAGTGCCCGAGCCGCGCGCGATGGCGCTCGGCGACAAGAACACGCTGTTCGTCGGCTCGCGCGGCGCAGGCAAGGTGCATGCCGTGAAGTACGACGCCACCTACCGCGCCGGCGCCGTGACGCGGATCGCCGAGCGCCTCGAGATGCCGGTCGGGGTGGCTTTTCGCGGCGGCGCGCTGTACGTCTCGGCGGTCAGCCGCATTCTGCGCTTCGACGACATCGAGGCCCGCCTCGCCGCGCCGCCCAAGCCGGTCGTGGTGACCGACCGGCTGCCCAGGGAGACCCACCACGGCTGGAAGTTCATCGCTTTTGGACCCGACGGCAAGCTCTACGTGCCGGTCGGCGCGCCTTGCAACGTGTGCGACCGCGACGCCGACGGCTACGCCAACATCATGCGCATGAACGGCGACGGCAGCGCGCCCGAAGTCTACGCCCGCGGCGTGCGCAACAGCGTCGGCTTCGACTGGCATCCGCAAACGAAGTCGCTGTGGTTCACCGACAACGGCCGCGACTGGATGGGTGACGACATGCCGTCCTGCGAACTCAACCACGCGCCGCGCGCGGCGATGCATTTCGGCTTTCCGTTCTGCCACGCCGGCACGCTGGCCGACCCCGAATTCGGCAAGCAGCGCGCATGCAGCGAGTTCACCCCGCCGGCGCAGAACCTCGGCCCGCATGTGGCGCCGCTGGGCATGCGCTTTTACAGCGGCGGCATGTTTCCGGCGGACTACCGCAACGCGATCTTCATCGCCCTGCACGGCTCGTGGAACCGCTCGAAGAAAAGCGGCTACCAGGTGATGGTGGCCCACCTGGAAGGCGACCGCGTGGTGCGTTACGAACCTTTCATCAGCGGCTGGCTCGACGGCGAATCGAACTGGGGCCGGCCGGCCGAGGTGCTGGTGCTGCCCGACGGCTCGCTGCTGGTTGCCGACGACCAGGCCGACGCGATTTATCGGGTCACCTACCGGCAGTGAACAGAGCGCCCGGCGCGCGCGGCAACGGCTATCATTGCTTGATGGGACACTCGCATCCGCACCGCCGGGCCAGCCATCACGCGCATCATGAACACCACGCCCATGATGCGGCCGACCGGCATTCGCACGGGTCGGCGCCTTCGTCGCAGCGCACCCTGATCGCGGCATTGGCGCTCACCCTGGCCTTTGCCGCGGTCGAGGCGGTCGCCGGCTGGCTGGCCGGTTCGCTCGCCCTGATGTCGGACGCCGGCCACATGGTCACCGATTCGCTCTCGTTGGGCGTGGCGCTGATCGCCGCCACCATTGCGCTGCGGCCACCGTCGGCGCGCATGTCCTACGGCTATTCGCGGGTCGAGGTGCTGGCGGCGCTGTTCAATGCCGGCTTCATGGTCGCGGTGATCCTGCTGATCGGCTGGAATGCCGCCCTGCGCCTGCGCGCGCCGCAGCCGGTCGACGGCCAGACCGTGCTGTGGGTCGCCGCGCTGGGGCTGGGGGTGAATCTGTTAGTTGCATGGGTACTGTCGCGCGGCGGCGACCATAAGCACAACCTCAACACCCGCGGCGCACTGATCCATGTGCTGGGCGATGCGCTCGGCTCGGTGGCAGCGCTGATCGCCGGTGCGGTGATCCATTTCACCGGCTGGACGCCGATCGACCCGCTGCTGTCGATCGGTATCTGCGTGCTGATTGCAGGCTCCACCTGGCGGCTCGCCCGCGAGGCCATCCATACCCTGATGGAAGGCGTGCCGGGCAGCATGTCGATCGCCGACGTGGGCCGGCGCATGGCGGGTGTCGATGGCGTCATCGAGGTCCATGATCTTCACATCTGGTCGATGGATTCGCGCAGCCCTGCCCTCTCGGCGCATGTCACCGTCGCCGACCTCGCCGACTGGCCACGGCAACTGGTCGAGTTGCGCGCGCTGCTCGAGCGCGACTTCGCCATCGGCCACGCAACGCTGCAGGTCGAAACCGCGCGTCACGCCACGGTTCTCGTTCGCGACATTGCCGGCCGCGGCAGATTGCACTGACAGCCTGCTTCAACCGCCGGGCAGCAAGGCAGGCTTGGTGCTCATCAGCGCGAATACCAGCAGCATCGAGACGAATGCCGGATAACCGAGCCGCTCCCAGTGCCGCGCATGGCGCCAGTAAGCGGCCGGCAGCTGCTCGCCCGACTCGGCGCAGCGCATCGCGATGTCGCGCATGCGCACTTGCAGCCACAGCACCGGCAGCCAGCAGGCGCCGGCCAGCGCGAACAGCGCCAGCGCGGCAGCGATCCAGCCGGTATCCAGCGGCCAGCCGGCGGCCCGCGCCAGCCACCACCCGGACAGCGGCTGGAAGATCACCGCCGGCGTGGTGAACCATTTGTCGGCACGCACCACCAGCCGCGCCACCACCGCGATCGCCCGCACCTCGCCGCTGCGGTTGGCGAAATACAGGTAGAACGCGGTGCCGAAGCCGGTGCCCACCAGCAGCACCGAGGACATGATGTGCAGCCATTTGACGACCAGGTAGGTGTTCATGCGCGCCGCGCCTGTGCCCACAGCAGCGCAAGCATCGCCAGGATCGGCAGGTTCTTGAGAACCGGGCCGAACGGATGCACCAGGAATGCTGGCAGGCGCCAGGCGATCAGCAGGCTGTAGAGCGCGACCACGCCCATCTGCGCGAGCCACTGGCGGCGGCTGGGCCGGATCACGGTCGCGGCGCCCAGCGCGATATCGAGCGCCGCGGCGCCCCACAGCACCAGCGCCGCCGTGCCGCCTGAAAGGCCGAAGGCGCCGAGCAGGTCGAGGCCGGTCTGCGGCAGCGCCAGAGAAACCGCACCCGAGCCGATCCACACCAGGGCGAGCGCGGTGCGCATCACGCCGTCCTGCCAGCGCGCCTGTCGGCGCGCCCGCAACCTTTGGGCTTCGTCGGTCGAGAGAAAGCGATCCGGTGCGCGCGGCATTCGGCCGAGCAGTCGTGCGGTGTCGGCGACATCGGCAGTGTTGCCCGCACGCAGCATCTGCCAGGTGTCGGGCGTGAGCAGCGAGCCCGGCAGGTGCGCCGCCAGCTTTGCCGTGGCATCCATCAGCCACGCCGGCAATGGGAAACCGATTGCCGGCGGGTAGCCGAGCGCAAGCCGGTAGCAGGCGAGCAATTGCGCGTAGGTAAGTTCTTCGCCACCGACTGCGTCGATCACCCGCGGCGGTTGCGGCATCTCGATCGCCGCACATACCAAGGCGCACAGATCGTCGACATGAATCGGCCGCAGGCGCTGTGTGCCACCGCCGGGCAAACCGATCAGCGGCAGACCAGCCAACGTCAGGAACAGACGCGACGACGCGCCATCGACGCCGAACACCAGCCCCGGCCGTACTACCACGCCAGCAACCGGCGATTGGCGCAAGGCCCGATCGGCGGCGGCTTTGCTTGCCAGGTAGGGCGTACCACCGGTCTGCGCGCCGAGCGCGGAGATCTGGATCACGCGCGCGACGCCAGCTTCGGCGCAGGCAGTGAACAGGGCGGCCGGCGCGAGGTGGTGGATTCGCTCGAAATCGCCGGCCGCGTTTTCCCGCAGTATGCCGACGGCGTTGATCGCGGCGTCGCAGCCGCGCAGACGTTCGCGCCACCTCGCGGGATCGAGATCGCGACGGAAGTCGACCGCGATGTCGCCGGGCAAGCACGGCGTGCGCACCGCGCGATGCACCGTATGGCCAGCCTGTGTGAGCGCCGCGGCGAGCGCACTGCCGATGAAGCCGTCGGCACCGCAGAGCAGGATGTTCATGGTTGCCCCGGCGCCGCTGCCTGTGCCGCTGCACTTTGCTGCGCGATCGAGCGGGCGATGCGCCACGCCACGGCGAGCACCGAGACAATCACGCCGACCAGCGACAGCGCGACGATCTGGCGCAGGCCGCCGAGCAGATCGTAGCGCCACTTCACCTCGTTGAAGAACAGCAGCACGCAGGCCACCGGCACCGACAGCCAGAGCACGCGCAGCGTTCGCGCCCAGTACTCGGCACCAGCTTCGCTGCCGCAGCGGGCGAGCAGCGCCGCCCGCGTGGCCGGTTCGAGCAGCCGCGAAACCGGCAACGCGATGGCCAGCGGCACCAGCAATTGCAGGATCAGCGATCCCACGGCAACGGGCGTATCCATTTTCAATCTCCTCGGCGGTACTGGTGGCAGGCGCCGTTCGCGCAGCGCTCGTCGTTGCGCGGCGTGATGGCGTCGAACATGGGTCGCAGGCGCCGCGACAGCGCATGACGACGGCGTGCAAAGGCGAGGTAGCCGCGCTCGGCCAACGGCCGCAGCAGGCGCCAACCGAGCGGCGCGGCCAGCGCACCCAAACCGACCGCGCGCCAGGCATGGCGGAACACGTCGACGCCGACCAGAATCTCGCGCCCGGCCGTCACCGCGTGGATGCGCGCATCGAGTTGGGCGGCGGACGGAAAGCGCGCAAAACCATTGCGGCGCCACCAGCCCCGGGCGTCGAAATCCGGCGCGGCGATGTCGACGAAGCGCAACCTGCGCAGCGTGTCGCGTCGTTCGAGCGATGCGACCTCGAAGCGGCAGATCGCGCAGTCGCCGTCGTAAAGCAGGGTCAAGGGGTAGATGTCGTTCATGGCCGGCTCCAGTTGGTTGCTCTTTTCTTCTGTAAATTCTGTCTAAAGAGAATCTCGCGGGGAAAATTTTTTCGGCAGGTCTCAACCGGCTGGCGCGACGGCGCTGTCGCCGCCGCTCGCGCCGGAAGCCGCCTCGTCGCGAATCAGCTTGCTGATGCGCCCGCCGAGCCTTAGCACCTTGGCCAGCGTCTCGGGCTTCAGGCGCAGCATCTCGTCGCTCCAGCTGGTCAGCACCTCGATGAATTGCAGCGTCTCGCCGATGCGTTTGCGGGTTTCGGCCGATTCGGATGCGAATTCCGGGCTCGCCAGGCATTCGCGCAGCGTCGCAATGGTCGGCGCCAGTTCGCGCTGCCGACGCCCTTCGACAATCAGCCGAAACAACTCCCACACATCCTTCGATGTCGTGTAGTGATCGCGCCGGTCGCCCAGCACATGAGTGATGCGTGCCAGTTGCCACGACAGCAGTTCCTTCAGGCTGTTGCTGACATTGGAGCGCGCCACCCCGAGCGTGTCGGCGATCTGTTCGGCATTGAGCGGCTGCTCCGAGAGATAGAGCAGCGCGTGGATCTGCGCCACTGTGCGATTGACGCCCCAGCGTGTGCCCATCTCGCCCCAATGAACGACGAAACGCTCCGAAACGGGCGTCAGCGTCGATGCGGCCGGTGTGTTCTGCGTTTCCATGGCACAAGTTTATACTGTCCGTTGTTTCTGTCAAGACAGAACTAACAGATGGTCGTGGCGCTTCCGGCATCCGGACAGATCAGGTGCGCGATTCCATCCACAGCCCGCGGCCACCCGGGAAAGCCGCACCCCGCCTGGCTCTGCGGGCTCCCTCCCGGCAAGCCATCCACCGGTTTTGCGGACGCTATCCACAGATCATGCAACCCTGGCGAGCCGTTTGTCCCCCGGTTATCCACAGGATCAAAAATTCTCAACAAATCAGTATGTTGGCCGTGAGCGCGCGAACTTTCCCTGTGAACTCAACGACCTACTATATGTAGTGGTAGCAGACCATTGAATCCACAAGGGATTTTCGTACCCCTTTGTTTTCTATACCTATTAAATTTTGCCATGCGTCTTCCCTCACGGCGTATGCGGGGGTATGCTTTTACCCTCTTCGGGCCGTTGCGGCCTGCCAAAAAGAAACAATCGACCATCGAGGAGTTCAAACAACCATGGCGACCGAGATCATCAAGCAATCGACCCCGACCGACGCACCGAGCGCTGCCAACCTGCCCGAGCAGGAAATCTCCGCCGAAGTGCTGATCGAGAAATACGCCAAGGGCAATGAGCGGACGGTGTCCGAGGTACGGGCGCGGGTGGCGCGCGCGCTGGCCGCTGTAGAGGCCGAGGACAGGCGCGCGCAATGGGAGGCGCGCTTCCTCGATGCGCAGGAAGCCGGCTTCGTGCCGGCCGGGCGCATCAACAGCGCCGCCGGTACCAAGCTCACCGCCACGCTGATCAACTGTTTCGTGCAGCCGGTCGGCGATTCGATCACCGAGTCGATCGACGGCCGCCCCGGCATCTACACCGCGCTGGCGCAGGCGGCCGAGACCATGCGCCGCGGCGGCGGCGTCGGCTACGACTTCTCCTCGATCCGCCCGCGCGGCGCCCACGTCAAGGGCACGCAGTCGAACGCCTCCGGCCCGGTGTCGTACATGCGGGTGTTCGACCGCTCTTGCGAGACGGTCGAATCCGCCGGCAGCCGGCGCGGCGCGCAAATGGGCGTGCTGCGCTGCGACCACCCGGACATCGAGGATTTCATCCACGCCAAGGACCACGGCGATCTGACCAACTTCAACATCTCGGTCGGCGTGACCGATGCGTTCATGAAGGCGGTCGAGGCCGACGCCGATGTCGAACTCGCGCACAAGGCCGAACCGGGCGCCGACGTAAAGGCGCGCGGCGCCTACCAGCGCGACGACGGCAGCTGGGTGTACCGCAAGCTGCGCGCGCGCGAACTGTGGGACCAGGTCATGCGCTCTACCTACGACCACGCCGAGCCCGGCATCCTGTTCCTCGACCGGATGAACCGCGACAACAATCTCTACTACTGCGAGACCATCGAGGCCACCAACCCCTGCGCCGAGCAGCCGCTGCCGCCTTACGGCTGCTGCGACCTCGGGTCGATCAACCTGACGCGCTACGTCAAGGCCGCGTTCAGCGAACAGGCCGAGTTCGATTTCACCGCCTTCGCCAAAACCGTCGAAGTCTCGATCCGCATGCTCGACAACGTGCTCGACGCCACCCACTGGCCGCTCGAGCAGCAGCATGCCGAAGCGATGAGCAAGCGCCGCGTCGGCCTCGGTTTCACCGGCCTGGGCGACGCGCTGATGATGCTGCGCCTGAAGTACGACACCGCCGAGGCGCGCGCGATGGCCGCCCGCATCAGCGAATTCATGCGCGACACCGCTTACCGCTACTCGGTCGAACTGGCCAGGGAGCGCGGCGCCTTCCCGCTGTTCAATGCCGACATGTACCTGTCGGGCGGCAACTTCGCCTCGCGCCTGCCGGCCGACATCAAGGATTCGATCCGCAAACACGGCATCCGCAATTCGCACCTGCTGTCGATCGCGCCCACCGGCACCATCTCGCTCGCCTTCGCCGACAACGCAAGCAACGGCATCGAGCCGCCGTTCTCCTACACCTACACGCGCAAGAAGCGCATGGCCGACGGCACCTTCAAGGAATACGCTGTCGAGGACTACGCCTGGCGCCTTTACAAACATCTCGGCAGCGACATGAACAAGCTGCCGCCCTACTTCGTCACCGCGCTGGAGATCAGCGCCCAGGCCCACAAGGACATGGTCGCCGCGGTCGCGCCCTTTGTCGACACCTCGATCTCCAAGACGGTGAACGTGCCGGTCGACTACCCGTACCACGATTTCGAGGATCTCTACATGACGGCCTGGAAGGCCGGCCTCAAGGGGCTGGCCACCTACCGGCCCAACAGCGTGCTGGGCAGCGTGCTGTCGGTCGAACCCAAGGCCGAATCGACCCACGAGACGAATCGACAACCCCAGGACGTAGTCATCGACGAAGCCAACAAGCGCCTGTCGATCAAGAGCCTGCCCGCGCCGGTGCTGTCCAGCCTGCGCTGGCCGGGCCGCCCCGAACTGCCCGACGGCAACACCGCCTGGACCTACATGATGCAGGTGCCGGGCGGCGAGTTCGCCATTTTCGTCGGCCAGCTCGACAACAACAGCCACGCGCCGCACCCGTTCGAAGTGTGGGTAAACGGCGCCGACCAGCCGCGCGGCCTCGGTGCGGTGGCCAAGACGCTGTCGATGGACATGCGCAGCCAGGACCGCGCCTGGCTCAAGCTGAAGCTCGACACGCTGGCGATGACGGTCGGCGAGCGCAGCTACGACATGGCGCTGCCGCCGCACGGCGAACGCAAGCTGGTGCCCGGCATCGTCTCCGGCTTCGCGCAGGTGGTGCGCTACCGCTGCGAAAAACTCGGCGCACTGGCCGAGAGCGGCGCCACGCCGGTGCTCGACACCCTGTTCAGCCTGCAGGAGCCCAGGACCGGCACCGACGGCACGCTCTCCTGGACAGTGGACATCAGCAACCCGGCCACCGGCGAAGAATTCGTGCTCGGCCTGAAGGAAATCACCCTGCCGGCGCAGGACGGATTTTCGGTCGGCGTCACCCGTCCATACTCGATGTGGCTATCCGGCAACTACCCGCGCGCACTGGACGGCCTGTCGCGCGTCCTCTCGCTCGACATGCGGGTGATGGACCCGGCCTGGATCGGCATGAAGCTGCGCAAGCTGCTGTTCTACCCCGAGCCGCTCGGCGACTTCATGGCCTTCGTGCCCGGCACCCGGCGCCAGCAGAACTACCCGAGCACCGTGGCCTACATCGCCGCGCTGATGATCCACCGCTACTCGATGCTCGGCGTGCTCGACGACAAAGGCTACCCGCGGCGCGAAATGGGCATCCTCGAAGCCCCGCGCGGCGACAACGAACCCAAGCTGATGCAAGGCGGCCTGTGCAACGAATGCGGCAACTACAGCGTCATCCGCAAGGACGGCTGCGACTTCTGCACTGCCTGCGGGGCAGTGGGTTCGTGCGGATAGCCGCCCGCGAATCGCGAAATGCAGGATGCCTACAGTCAGCCAGTTTTTCGGGATCGTCATTCAGATGTTCTGGCGCGAACATGCGCCACCACACTTTCATGCGCTCTATGGCGAATTCGAAGCACTGATAGACATTCGAACACTGGAGATTCTTCGCGGCAGCCTGCCGCGGCGAGCGCTGGCGCTGGTGCTCGAGTGGGCGGCGCTGAATCGGGATGCCTTGGTTGAGGATTGGGAACTATGTCAGCACAAGCAATCGCCGAAAAAGATACCCCCCCTGGACTGACGGCCCGCGCCCCGTGGCGAGTCGAGCAGGTGGAAGCATTGCCGGGTTTCAAGCTCAAACTGCGTTTTTGTGATGGAACCGCCGGCATCGCGGACCTGGCCAGTCTGGTGTTTGAACCTGATTCCGGGCTCTTTCATGCGCTGCACGACGAAGCGGCATTCGCGGCTGTGCGTCTTGAACTCGGCGTCCCCGTCTGGCCCAACGGCGCCGATCTCGATCCCTGCTGGCTTTACGACGAGATTGCCGCACATGGCCTGTGGAAGCGCGACCGATGACTCCCGACAACGACACGACACACTCCGGTCAAGGAGAACAAGAATGAAGTTACCGGCACTTGAAAATGCCCATCGGGTCGCGATTACCTGCGTCTCGCGAAACGGAATATGGGTCACGCTGGACGACGAAGAGGTCTTCCTGCCATTCGAGCAGTTCCCGTGGTTCAAGGACGCGCCCCTGCGCAAGCTGCTGCGAGAAACGGCGCAGAGAACTCGGGCACCACTGACCCGGGCCGAACGGCGGTCTGCGGCTTGAGTCGCTTATCGCGCTGGAGTAGTCACTTCACTTCCAGGTGAACGAGGGGCCTGGTCAAACAATTCGACCTGACCATTTTGTCTCGGAGCCACAACTTGACGAAACGGGGCGCTCTCGGCGAACGCAATCGGGGTCTATGAGAACTTCACAGATGCCGGTTGGCGCGGCCATGAAACCGTTCAGTCATTTGACACAGGACAGCCAATGGGCGCCCCCTTTGTCAGAATGCTGAAAGCCTGCGAATGAGCCCATCTGAGTACGCCAACCACCCGGTCCGCAGTCTTCTTGATCGAGTGGCGGAACTCGCGACGTCGGCAGAATTCACCGACCCTGATCTGCTGACAACTGAAGCAAGTGCCAGCGCTCTTGAGGCCGTCTTCGCTGTCGTTTCGACCGTGCGTTCGCTTCTAAATCGCACACCTGCCCCGCTCGTAAGCGGTCACGGGCTAACGCAGGTGCAAAACGCCTTTCAATTGATATTCAACGAACTCTCGTCCTACCAGTCGAACAAGAATCAAGGCCATATTCAAAACGCCAAGGCTCAACTTGAGCAGTCAGTGATGCCGCAGCTTTGGGCCTTTGGACCCGCGAATACGGCAGGAGAGGCCGGTGAGGCTGTCCAAGTAGTCAATCATGTCACGCAAGCCGCTCGGGACGCGATACAGCAGTTGGTCACTCAACGGGACGCGCTTGCGACTCGGCAGTCGGATCTGATTCAGCAAGTTGAAGAGTCCCAGTCACGGCTGGCGAGCCTTTCCGAAAGTGTCGCAAAGCAGAAGGCTGAAGCCGCATCGGTTGTCGCAACCGTGCAGCAGATGTACGCGGAGAAGGAAGCGGAGCGCGTGACGACCTTCGACGCGATGCTGAAGGAACTCCGCGCAAATTTTGACAAACTTCAGGGTGAGTCCGAGAAGACCCAAAACGAGCGCCTTGACTCGTTACGTACGAGTCAAGAACAAGCAGCCCAGATAGTTCAAGTCGTAGGAAACACCGGCATTACCGGCAACTACCAGAAAATCGCGAATGCGGAAGGCAGGCAGGCGAACTCGTGGCGCTTGATCACTATTGCGTTCTTCTGTACGGGCATTGCGGTAGCCGGGGCCACGTTTTGGAAGTTTTGGCACGAGACATTCTCCCCGGAAAGTGCTTGGTCGGTGCTCATCAGACTGATGTACGCCCTCGCAATCACCGCACCGGCCTGGTACACGGCCAAGGAGTCGGCTCGTCACCGTTCAAATGCAGATCGTGCGCGGCAGACTGAACTTGAGCTTGCGTCTCTTGGGCCATTCATCGAGTTGATGCCGGAGGAGAAAAAGCATCAGATCCGTGAGGAACTGACGAAGCGTTACTTTGGGAATCAGGTTCTAGAGCACACCGCAGAGCCACCCCTCAACGTCAAGAAACTGGGGGAACTGGCCGTCGAGCTGATCAAGGCGGCGAAAACGTGACGCCTCCGATCAAATGGCGCAGGCTTGGGGTCATCTGCGAGGCCTGGAGTCACGTCTCGCTCTTTGCGGGCCTCTGACGCCAGCGTAAGTCTATGCGGTCACGTCTCGCTTTTTGCATCAAGTATTGCCGAGGGCCAAATCATCTCTTCAACGGCCGGACCAGCTTCCATTCCTTGCGCGACCCGGCTGGAAAACCGCATGGATAAACGCTCCTGGCCATGCCGGTCCTGTGAGCGCCAATCCATGCGCCCTGCAGGCATGCCAGGCCTGTGTGGTCCATCCCGCCTGCCTCGCAGGCCGACGCGCCGGTGCGATTCGTGCCGTGCAATCGGCCATTCGGCGGATTGCGCGGCTGGCGCGGCGTGTTGCACGATGCAGGCGTTCCGGTCAGCCGCGGAGGCAACTTGCCACGTTCCGTTCCTTTCGAGAAAGCGCGCGGCACCGCGCCGTCGGCTGCCGCGCTGGCCCTGGCGCTGATACTCGCGCTCGTCGCGGCGCTCGTGGCAGCGGCGGAGCCTGCTGGCGGCGGGCTGGTCGCGATTCCGCCGCTGCAGGGCACGGTGGTCGATGCCGCCGGCGTGTTGTCGGCCGACGAGATCGCGCAGGCCGACGCGCGGCTGCGGCAACTGCGTCAGGAGAGCGGTGCGCAGGTGGTGGTGCTGGTGGTCGACCACACCACGCCGGAGACCCTGGAGGATTTCGCGCAGCGCGCCTTCACCGCCTGGAAGCCCGGCCGCAAGGGCACCGACGACGGCCTGCTGATCCTGCTGGCGGTGAACAACCCGCCACCGCGCACCCGCATCCACACCGGATACGGGCTGGAGGGCAGCCTGCCGGATGCGACCGCCAAGCGGATTCTGGCCGAGCATGTGCGCCCGGCACTACAGGCGCGCGGACCCGGCGCGGCGGTGAAGGTTGCGGCGGACGAGATCTACAACGTGCTGGCGACGCAGCCGGCAGCGCCGCCGCACGAATCGGCCGCAACACCTGTCGACGCGCCCTACGGCACCCGGACCTACCAGGCGAGCGAGCCGGAGAAGCGCATGATGCTCGGCGCGGTCGCGCTGATCGGGGGGATGGTGCTGGTAGCGCTGCTGATGGCGATGCTGCCCTGGCGCCCGGTGCGGCGCGTGGTCTCGGTTGCCGCATGTCTGGCCATCGCCGGGCTTGTGCTGTGGGTCGCGCAGGATAGCTGGACTGCCGCGCTCGCCGTGGTGTGGTTGATCGCCGCGGCCTGGGCCTCGCTGGCAGAGCCGGTGAGCGCCGGCGCGGTGGTCGTACCCTCACCCAAAAGCCGGCGCGCGAAACATGGCGGGGCGACGAAGCCGCAGCGCGCCGGGCCGACGCGCAAGTCGGCGCGGCGCAGTGGCGGCGGCATGCGCGGCTGGATTGTCCCGCTCGCCTCGCTTGCCGGCATCGCGATCGTCGCAACCTACGCAACCGGCATGCTCGGCTATGCGCTGGGCGCCACCGGCTGGTTCATGGGCTCGCTGGTGATCACGACCTCGATCCGCTCGCGCCTGTCGCCCGCACCGCAGCGCGCGCGCCGCCGCGGCGACAGCAGCGGCGATGCATGGCGCGGCAGCAGCGACGGATGGAGCAGCGATTCCTCCGATTCCGGTAGCAGCGATTCCGGCGGTGGGGGCGATTCCGGCGGCGGCGGGTCGTCGGACTGAATCTGGCCCGCTACCGGCGGCAGAGCCCGGCCGCGCGAGCCTGGGGTCAGGTCTAACCTGAGGGCAGTATCCCATCCTTGCACGCGCCGGCAAGGAGATCGGGCGCCTGGTCCGAGGATCTCCGTCGACGGTCGCAGCGGCCTCGAATCCCGTGTGGCCCGATATCCGTTTCGGCCCGCCATGTCCGAAGGTGAAGTCGGTTCGAGGGACGCCACTTTGCTGGGCAAAGCGTTGGTTCGCAGATCCGAAAGGCCGACCATGAACTGGACGAAAGGCCAATTTACTTCGAACCACGACGCGAACAACATCACTGCGCAACCTCGCTCGGCGACCAGGGACGCGAGTCGCCCGGTGACATGCCGAGATGGCTTGGGTCAAATATGCCGACGCCAAGGGTAGTGAGCGGGCATTGGCGCGGAGAGTTGGCGAGATGCCCCGGCATCCGTTCGTTCTCGGCGAATTGCCACGCTGAAACGGTGATGGCGATCGACCGCATGTGCGAATTGTCGTCACCAGGCTGCATGCAGGACAGACCTCGGATCGCAGACGGATCCGACTGAAGGAACGCCCGCGGATGGCAAACGCTTTGCCCGCGCAGAAACGCAACCGACTTCGAGGAGATCGCAAATGGCACTTTCCCACCGTTCCTGGGCCAACGATGCTGTTTTGAACGCGGTTTCCGGTGGCAGCCGGGTACTGCGAAAGGGCGAGCGTGGCGTACACATCGAACGACTCCAGCAAGTCCTGACCGGGCTTGAATTTCCGACATTCGATCCCAAGGGCGCCTATTCAGACGGAACGGCAACCGCGCTCAGCCAGTTCAAGGAGTACTACTACTTCTACTTCACGCTGCCGGGGACCGATGGATCGACCGTCGACAAATACTGCATCGACAAGATCG
>WBZS01000597.1_pt1 | contig 41488 bp, 44 predicted proteins | sample 5204201 | NCBI WGS metagenome assembly WBZS01 (sample SAMN12344357, study PRJNA552823) | activated sludge metagenome | biome: Activated sludge suspended growth; feature: Nitrification reactor; material: Wastewater; isolation source: activated sludge from nitrification reactor of wastewater...
CGTAGCGCATCGTCGCAATGGAGCTGTCATGGTGGTTGCTGGACCAGGAAGTGGTAAAACTGAGCTTTTGGCGATAAGAGCTGCAAACATACTGAAAGAGGTTCAAGTTTCTCCTCACAATATTTTACTTTTAACTTTTACAGAAAGTGGCGCATACAATATGCGTGAAAGGTTGGTCAATTTAATTGGTGACACAGCCTACAAAATAGCCATATATACTTTCCATGCTTTTTCAGCAGATGTTATAAATAGATATGGTGAACTTTTTTTTGGTGGTGCAAACTACAGACCAGCCACAGATGTTGAGAAAATAAATATCATAGAAAATATCTTAGAAAATTTACCAAAAAGAACCTCTTTGGCTTCTAAACACTTTGAAAAAGGTTATACATACACGAATGATATTTTGGCATGCATCTCTTCTTTAAAAAAAGGAAATTTAACAGGTGATGAGTTTAAAGAAACAATAGAAACTTATTTCAAGGTGTTTGAAAAAATAAATACATTTACAGTAATATTAGAAGAAAGTTCTGGGTCAAGAAAATTTGAAAAAGTTTTTGAGACTTTTGTGAAATTTTATGGAGAACTGAAAAAGATACAAGACTCGGAATATGTAAAATATTTATTAAATACTTTGGACTTAGAAATTGTTAATTCTAAAAACTCTGGTGAGTACAAAAACCTAAATGATTGGCGTGATGAATTTTTTGTAAAAGATGGAGATTCAAAAATTCTAAAGGACTCTAGGAAAGAGAAAATTCAAAAATGGTTAGAGTTGGCTGATATTTATGAAAAATACAATCTGGAAATGAGTAGACAAGGTTTATATGACTTTGACGACATGATTTTCCTTGTGGCAAGAGAATTAGAGAACAATACAAATTTACGTCAAGAACTAGAAGAAAAATTTCAGTATGTTATGGTTGACGAATTTCAAGATACTAATGAATCACAATTTTCCTTAATCTATAACTTGAGCAAATCTTTTGTGAATGAAAATAATCCAAACATTTTGATAGTTGGTGATCCAAATCAGGCGATATATAAATTTCAAGGAGCAGAACTTTCAAATATAGTTAAATTTAGGCAAATTTATCCAAAAGCTAAAATTATTGTTTTAGACAAAAATTATCGTTCGACTCAACAAGTCTTAGATTATGCTCAGAACTCGATAGTTAAAAGCATAGATAGGTTAGAAGTTCGACATAAGAATTTGAATGTGGATTTAATATCGGCAAACAAGAACTTAAACAACAATCAAAAAGGTGAAATAATAGAAGAAAAATTTGAAAATGAGAGTTTAGAATTTGACTTTATTGCCAGAAAGATTCAGACGCTAATTGAGCAAAAGGTAGACCCAAAAGAGATTTCTGTGATAGCAAAAAAACACGAATCTTTAAAAGACTTTGCACAAGTTTTAAACATATACAAGATTCCGTATTCTTACGAAAAAAAAGAGAACGTGCTAGACAAACAACACATAAAAGAACTTTTGACAATTGTAGAGTTTGTAAATAGTGTTTACGATAAAAATATAAAAGACTACCTGTTACCAGAAATATTGTCTTTTAAGTTTTGGAACTTAGAAAGAATAGATGTTTGGAATATTGCTGAAAGGGTAAGGATTTACAATGAAGAAAAACCTAATACTTGGTTTTCTATTATCTTGGATTCACAAAATTCACAAATAAAACAGATTGGTAGCTTTCTTTTAGAACTAGCCCAGGATGCAAAAAATATTCCACTTGAACATTTGCTAGATAAAATAATCGGTACGACCGATTGGGAGTATGAAGGTGAGTATTCTGATTTAGAAAGCTTAAAAAATAATTTAAGCAAGGGTTTTATTTCACCGTTTAAAAACTTTTACTTTGGAAAGGATAACTTTTTGCACAATAAACCAGAATATTTGAACTTCCTATTCTCATTAAGAACTTTCATTGGAGCTTTGCGAGAATTTAAGCAAGGTACAATTTTAAAAGCTGGAGATTTGGAAAGTTTTCTAAGTGTCTACAAAAACAATGAGAAACTAACACTCACAATGCAGAGTCCATTTGCAAGTTCAGAAAATTCTATAATTTTGCAAACGGCTCACAAATCCAAAGGTCTGGAGTATGAATATGTTTTTATACTAAATACTGATGAAAAAGAGTGGAATGGAAAAGGGATTATAAACAAGATTGGATTCCCTAAAAATCTGAAACTTCTCCCAGAGAGTGATGACTATGATGACAAGCTGAGACTTTTTTATGTTACTTTGACTAGAGCGAAACATACTATTTATCTTGCTTATACAAAAGAAAAGTTAAATTTTATTATGAAAAAAGATGAAGTTGGATTAAAAAAAGAAAAGAAAGAAATAAAAGGGGAAAGTAAAAATATAATTAGTAAAAATATTCTACAAAGTTTAGAAATTAAAAAGACGAAAGACTTTGTTACCAATGAGAAGGTTTTATTGAAAAGACTTTTAGAAAATTATCAAATGCCCGTTACTCATTTAACAAATTTTTTAAATCTTGAAAAAGTTGGTCCAGACAAGTTTATTGAACAAAATCTGTTGCACTTTCCTCAGGCAATGAGTGAAAGTTCTATTTTCGGATCGGCTATGCATCTAACCATTCAAAACTTTTATTTATATTATAAGAATAACAAGAGGCTTCCAAGTAAAGAAAAAATAAATAATTTTTTTGAAGCTGCACTTTTAAAGTATAAAATGCCAGAAAACTTATTTCCAAAAAATTTGGAATTTGGTAAAAAATCTTTAGAAATTTATTTCGATAAGATAAAAAAAGAAGGGGGGATTAATGAAGCTGATTTAATTGAGTATAATTTCAAAAATGATGGAGTATATTTTTCTGGAGTTAATGCCACTGGTAAAATTGATAAAATTATTATAAATAAAAATGAAATTATCGTCTCAGATTTTAAGACAGGTAAAAGTCTTGATAATTGGGAAAACAAAGACTCTGAGTATTCAAAAATAAAATTACATTTTTACCAATACCAACTAGCCTATTATGTCTTGCTTATAAAAAACTCCAGAACATTTAAAGATTTTGTTGTTAAATCTGGACAGATAGAGTTTTTAGAACCGGATAACAATGAGAAAATAAATATTTTAAAACTAGATATAGATAAAAGTTTGTTAGATAGGGTAGAAAATTTGGCTAAAATAATTTATCAAAAAATCATAAATCTAGATTTTCCAAGTACAGATAAATATGTTTTGGATGAGACAGGTAAAGAAAAGGGGGAGATAAAGTTAAAGGATATCTTAGAGTTTGAAGAAGATTTACTTAGTGGTAAAATATAAGTTATGCAAGAAATACTAGACACAAAGTCTAAAATTTTATTTAACAACGAAACAATAGTCACAGAAGGAAATATTGGGGAACTCATCAAATTAGCATTGGCACAGGTAGAAGATTTTTGGTCAGTTAATAAAAATACTAAAAAATTTTCAAGAAAAATTAAAGTTATACTGGTAAATAAAAACTCAAAAATGACAGGTATACAACCAGAACTTGTGAATGGACTCAGACATATTCCTAGCAGGTCAGTTTTTTATTCACCTGTTTCAGAAAAAATATTTATAAATACTCAAACATTTAAAGACCTAATTATAAATCAAATAGGAGTAAGCTATTCAGCTATTATTATAACTATGATGCTCCTGCATGAATCAGCACACCATATGCAAAAAAAATGCATAATTCCAAGTTTTATGATATATGGTGATGTAACGAAACCGTATTTTGGGCTTCATGAAGATGTTGCAGATATGATGTGTGGGGTGTTTTTATTTTATTTAGAAGGAAAAGGCAAACTTGAAAGAGATGACAAAGATAAATCTCGTGATTTACATATAAAAACAGGTGCAGATAGCATATCCCACGTATCACAATTTATTGACAGGGCAATGGAAGGTCATGGTAGTTCAGAAATTAGAGAAAAAAACTTTTTAAGGGGATATGAACTCGCAAAAAGATTGGGAGTAAATGAAGCGATAGAGCTTACTATGGATAAAATGAGAGTTTGATTTTTTACGGTTTTGTTCTATACTCAGAACTGTATGGCAAAAGGAGAACATTCAAACAATAAAAATAAAAAGAAATTGAAACCAAAACAAGTTGCAGTAAAATAATTTCTGAATTAATAGCATGAAAAAAAACTGGAGAGTAATCAAAAAATATTTACAAGAAAATTGGGAAATTTTTATTGCCCCAGTTTTTTTTCTTTTGATTCTTTTTATTTTCAATTTTGTTTGGAAACATTTTAATTTACCAAATCAAGATGATTTAATAAAACATATTCAAAATTTCTTTTTAACTTATGGTCTGTGGGTAATATTTATCTCTAGTATTTTAGAGTCTATGCTTTTTATTGGCTGGTATTTCCCAGGCTCACTTGTTATATTCCTTGGTGTGGCTGCAACTTCTGGACACCCACTACTTGCGGTGAAAACGGTTATAGCTGTTTGTTTCGGTATGCTTACAGGGTACACGGTCAACTACTTTCTCGGTAAATATGGTTGGTACAAGATTTTAATTAAATTTGGGTTTAAAGATGAGTTATTAAAAATAGAAAGAAAATTGCAAACTAAGGGAATGTTTGCTTCTTTCTTTTTATACATCATGCCAGGCTTTGGCTCATTACTTTCAACAGCCTTCGGAGTTTTAAAATTTTCATTTACAAAATTTCTTCTTTTCACAGGTTTAATGGTGGTGTTTTGGGATACTCTCTGGGGCGTGCTGGTTTACTTTTTTGGCATGAATTTATTTAAATTATTAACCAACTCGTTGTCAATGTTTGTCATCTTTTGTGTTTACTTCTTTTACATGTATAATAAACAGAAAGAAGAAGATGCAAAGAGGGAAAAGAGAGAAGGAAGCGAATAATAAATATAATGCGATCTGGCTTTCGCATTCATCGATTTCAGATTATCTAAAATGCCCCCGTCTTTACTATTTGCGAAATGTTTGGAAGAATAAAAAAGGGCAAAAGATAAACACTGTTTCCTCTAGTCTTTCACTTGGTTCTGCAGTTCATCAAACTATCGAACCTTTGGCACTACTAAAAACAGAAGATAGATTAAAACAAAACCTGCTAGAGATTTTTGAGGAAAATTGGAAAAAGTTTGAGGGAGAATGGGGTGGATTTCCTGATAAAGAAACAGAAGACTTTTACAAACAAGAGGGGAAGAGAATGATTCAAAATGTGATTGAAAATCCTGGTCCATTTAATAAAAAAACAGTAAAGTTTTACAATGGTGACTTTATCCCAAATATTTACTTAAGTGAAGAAGAGAATATTATTCTTTGTGGGCTTGTAGATTGGGTTGAGTATGAGGAAGCGACAGATACCTTGCGAGTGATAGATTTTAAAACTGGGAAAAGTGATGAAAAGGAGGATTCTATGCAACTTCCAATTTATAAAATCCTGGTAGAAGCAATGCAAAAAAGAAAAGTTTCCAAAGGTGCTTACTGGTACTTGGCAAGGGATAAATTCCCTAAAAATGTAGAGATTTTAGAAGAAGATTTGGAAGAAATAAAAAAGAAGATTTTAGATGTTGGTATACAAATTAAAAAAAGAAAACAAGAAAAAAACTGGGACGAAAGTTTTGCATGTAAATTTGAAGGTGGGTGTTTTGCTTGTAAACAATTTGAGTTAATAAAACAGTTTGATGAAAATCCGGAATCAGTAGAAAATATAAAATTTTTGGGTACCGGGGAATACAAGCAAGCGCTTTATCTTGTAAAAGAAGGATATGCGAAAGAAAATTAATTTTAAAAAACTCTTCGTGTTTGTTTTGTTACCGATTTTAATTATTATTTTTATTTTCGCATTTTTATATCAAAAAGGGATTTTTTCAGACAAAAAAGTGATTGAACATAAACCAGAAGAAAACAATATTCTTGACCAAAATTTTTCATTAAACTTTCTTTTTGTTGGTGATATTTTTTTAGATAGACATATTGATGAATTGTCACAAAAATCGCAGTTGAAGTATGCTTACCCTTTTAGTGGATTGAATACTCTAGAAAGAGAAAAATATGATGCTTGGGTTGGAAACTTGGAATGTCCAGTTACCGAGGCACAGAGCACAAAATTTGAAAAAACCGAGTATTTAAAATTTTCTTGTAAAAAAGAATATTTACCGGAACTTAAAAAATATTTTGATATTGTAAGTTTGGCAAATAATCATACTGATAATATGGGTAAAAATAGTGTGATAGAAACTAGAAAGCATTTGGATGATGCTGGCATAAAACATTTTGGTGATTCTGATAATTCTAAAACAGGGGAGGTTTGTAAAATAATTTTTGTAAAAGAAATGCCTTTTGCTTTTTGTGGTTTTAATGGGGTATATAAATTACCAACTGAAAAAGAATTAGAAATTGTAAAAAGATATTCTAAATATTTCATCACTTTTGTAATGCCACATCAGGGTGTTGAGTACGAGTTTAAAAGCAATACTTATCAAAAGAAAATATATAGACAGATTATCGACAATGGTGCCGACGTTGTTTTTGGTTCTCACCCACATGTTATAGAAGAAATTGAGGACTATAAAAATAAAAAAATATTTTATTCATTGGGCAATTTTATCTTTGATCAGTCTTGGGCAAAAACTCGAGAGCACATGACAGTAAAAACGGAAATCAATTTTTCTGAGTATAAAGATAATTATAAAAACTTAAATTGTCAAAATGCTTCTAGCTTAGAGTGTTTACAAAAAGCAGAAGATTTGAAAATTATTAAACCCAACTTTGACCTAAAATTCACCCCGATTTACACTCATTCGGACCTGGATTTTATCACAAAGAAAAAATAAATTTTGTGATATAATTGGCGAATATGACAGAAGGAAAATTTAAAGTAATATTATTTTATCTTTACACCCATATCTCTGAGGAGAATGTAAAGATGTTAAAAGAGGTGGAAAGCTCTGTGTGTAGTGTTTTGGACTTAAAAGGTCGTATAATTTTGGCTAAAGAGGGGATAAACGGAACCCTAGAAGGTACCCCAGAGAACATTGAAAAGTTCCAAAAACACATCAAGTCTTTTAAACATTTCAAGAAACTTACCTTCAAAGACTCTTTTTCAAATGGGGGTTCATTTTCTAGTCTTCGTGTGATGATTAAACCAGAAATTGTTTCTACTAAACTTCCAAAAAGGATCGATCCAACAAAAGTAACTGGTAGACATATGAACCCTGCAGAAATGAAAAAAATGTATCAAAAAGGGGAAGAATTTTATGTTGTAGATATGCGCAGTGATTATGAAGTAAATGTTGGTCACTTTGAAAATACTGTAAACAAAGAGTGGGGTATGCCTGCTTCTCGCTATCTTCCAAAATTCATCGATAGTTTGAAAGATTTAAAAGATAAAAAGATTGTAACTGTTTGTACGGGTGGTGTGAAATGTGAAAAAATGTCTTCTTATCTAATTGATCAAGGTTTTAAAGATGTTTATCAACTTCATAATGGGATACATGCTTATATGCAAAAATACCCCGGTGAAGATTTTAAAGGTACACTTTACACTTTTGACAATCGTATGACTATGGATTTTGGAAACAGAAAAGAAGGGGATGTGGTAGGTAAATGTTACAGCTGTAAAAAACCTTGTGAAAAAATAGGTCATTGTGCTTTTGGTATGTGTCATAAACATTTGATTATTTGTGATGAGTGTGGTGTAAACCATGTTTATTGTAACGAAAAGTGTAAAGAAGACGCGCAAACTATGCAAAAAAGAGTTGAAGATTATATGAGTAATAGTTTCAAGACTGAACAGTAAAAGAGAAAAAGTTTGAAATATTTGTTGATTTTAAGTGTATTATCACTTGAATCAGTTTGTAGTTTAAGTAGGTAAAATATTTCGGTGTCCGTCCGAAAAGTTTTTGGATCGTAGCCAAACTAACTGACAAAGAAAATTAAAATCTATGGATTTGTGTTATAATTTTGGGTAGGAATATGCAAAATTATTTAGAAGAAATACAAAACATATGGAAAGATGAAGTTTCTAGAAATCAGGAACATGCGTACAGACTTGCGACTCAAAAATTTTTAAAATCTATTGACCAAAATATTGAGATTATAAATGAAGCTGATAAAATCAAAAATGTTGGGAAGCCTGATTTTACTATAAAAAGAAAAAATATTTCTATTGCTTTTATTGAAATGAAAGTTCTTGGTTATAATTTAGACAAACTTCAATTCGAAAAAGACAACAACGATCAATTTGATAGATATGCAAAAAATTTATCAAATTTTTGTATTTCAAATAATTTAGAATTTAGATTTTTCCAAGACGGTGTGGAATACAATAGAATTGTTATAGGTGAAGTGGATAAAGATAAAAATGTAATTAATTTTTTTGAAAAAAAGTTTGTCGAACTAGAAATATTATTAAAAGATTTCTTTAAAAAAGAAGCTAGAAGTATAAAATCTGCAAATGATTTAGCAAAAAGAATGGCAATAAAAGCTAAACTTATAAAAAATAATGCTTTTGATGTTTTACAAAATACTGATAATCCTAACAATGATATAAAGCAGTTGGAAGCGGTTTTTAAAGAATTTTTAATTCATGATTTAAGTGATGAAGAATTTGCTGACATGTATGCACAGACAATTGTTTATGGACTTTTTATTGCCAGGTATTCTGATAAAACAATAGAAGATTTTTCTCTTTTTGAAGCTGTAAAACTTATTCCAAAAACCAATCCTTTTTTACAAAAATTGTTTTCTCAAATTGTGAAAACAGATCAAAATGAAAAAGAATTGTGGGTTATAGAAGAACTTGTAAGTATGTTTAAAGCTACTGATTTTCAAAAAATTTTTGAAAACTGGGGAAGTGAAACTAAAAGAGAAGACCCAGTTGTTCATTTTTACGAAACTTTTTTGAAAGAATTTGACAAAGAGACAAGAAAGAAAAGAGGTGTATATTATACACCAATGCCAGTTGTAGAATATATAGTTGCATTTACAGATAAAATGTTAAAAGAGAAATTTGAAATTATGGAAGGTCTAGCAAATAGAGAAAAAATAAAAATAGATCAAATTGTAGACGATGCAAGGGGAAGTGTAAAAATGGAAGTACCAAAGGTGCAAGTATTAGACCCGGCAACAGGAACCGGAACATTCTTGAATGAAGTTATTAAATTTATTTATAATCAAAAAATAAAAGAAGGTGAAAATGCTTGGAAAATGTATGCAAAAGAATTTTTAGTAAATAGGCTTATTGGCTTTGAACTTATGATTTCCAGCTATACAATTGCTCATTTAAAACTAGGCATAACCTTAAAAGAGACTGGCATAGATATTACAGAAAGATTAAAAATTTATTTAACCAATACTTTAGAGCAGGGGATCTTCCACCAAGCACCATTACTTATGGGCGATTGGATGACTGCAGAGTCGAGGGCTGCCGGAATAGTTAAAAAAGAAAGTCCTATAATGGTTGTAATGGGTAACCCTCCTTATAGCGTTAATAGTAGCAACAAAAGTGAATATATTTTAGATTTGATAAAAGATTATAAAAAAGATTTGAATGAAAGAAAAATAAATTTGGACGATGATTATATAAAATTTATAAGATTTTCAGAAGAAATGATTTTAAAAAATGGTGAAGGAATTGTTGCCATGATTACAAACAATTCCTTTATAAGTGGTGTAACTCATAGACAAATGAGAAAGCATTTGTTGGAAACTTTTGATGAAATTTATATTTTAAATTTAAGTCCCGAAAACGTGGAGAAAGATGAAAATGTTTTTGAAATAAAACAAGGTGTTTCTATAAATATTTTTGTTAAAAATAATAAAAAGAAAAAGGGAAATTTGGGTCAAGTTTTTTATTCTGAACTTTCAGGAAAGAGAAATAGTAAATTTGAAATTTTGAAAGAGGGGAATATAAAATATAAAAAGTTGAATTTTACAGAGCCATATTATTTCTTTGTTCCGAAAGATTTTTCCGAGAAAGTTGAATACGACAAAGGCTTTTCTGTTGAAAAAATATTTGGTTTTTTTGGTTCTGGAATAAAAACAGAAAGAGATTATATAACAATATCAGAAGATATTAAAATAGTTAAAAAGGTAGTGAGTGACTTTGAAAATTTATTAACTAATGAGTTAAACAATAAATATAATCTGTATGAAAGTAGAGACTGGGGTACCGTTCGTGCTAAAGCCGATATTTTAGCAAATAAAAATAAGGATTTATATATTAAGATCAATTATAGGCCATTTGATGAAAGATGGACTTGGTATTCCGGAAAGTCAAAAGGTTTTATAGGTACACCTGGATTAAAGGTTAAAAAAATGCTTGACAATGCTAATTTGTCACTTGTCACCACTCGACAACTTTCTTCTGAATCATTTCAGCATGTTTTTGTTATGAATAAAATCAATGAGATTTCTGCGATATCAAATAGGGGTAAAGAAAGTAATTATGTTTTTCCTTTATATTTATATACGGATCAAGGGGAAAAGATACCAAATTTAGATAAAGAAATTTGGAACAAAATAAATGAAAGTATTGGAGCAAAAGAAGGGGAAACGAGTCCAGAAAATATTTTGGATTATATTTACGCAGTTTTGCACTCACTAGCTTATAGAGAAAAATACAAAGAATTTTTGAAAATCGATTTTCCAAAAGTTCCATTTCCAAAAGACAAAAACACTTTTTGGAGTTTGGTAAAAATCGGAGAAAGATTGAGAAAACTTCATTTGTTAGATGAAAAAACTTTGAAAGAAATTGAATTAAATATTAAATACGAAGGTCAAGGAAATAATATTATTGATAAAGTTAAATTTGTAGAAAATAAAGTTTATATAAATGCGACTCAATATTTTGAAAATATACCAGAAATTGCTTGGAATTTTTATGTTGGAGGTTATCAGCCAGCACAAAAGTGGTTGAAAGATAGAAAAGGAAGAGTTTTGAATTATGAGGATATTTTGCATTATCAGAAAATTATAAAAGTTTTGGTGGAGACAGATAAAATAATGAGGGAAATAGATGAAATAAAATTATAAAAATATAATTAACATGCTTGATCCACATGCACTAAAAATATATACAGACGGATCTTGTTACAGTATTCCGCACCGTGTAGGTGGATTTGGTTTTGCAATAGAATACCCTGATCACCTGGGGAAAGAAACAAAGGAGGTTAGTGGTAATTCCTATAAAGGATCCTCAATTTCAGAGATGGAACTAAGGTGTTGTGTTGATGCTTTGAAATATGTTTTCTTTAACGAAGATAGGAATCTTTTTACAAGAATTCAAATTTGTTCAGACTCATCGTATGTGATACACGGTTATAAGTCTGCTGTAAATTTTTGGAGTAAAAATGGTTGGTTGAAAAAAGATGGTAATCCAGTTGAATATGAGGAACTATGGAAAGATTTGATAAGGGAAATTAAAAGAATTCAAAAACGAGTAGATTTCGAAAAGGTGAAAGCTCATTCTGGGAATACAAATAACGATAAGGCTGATAAAATGGCTAAAAGAAGCGCAAGATCAAACGTAAAAGCAGTAAATAATAATCAAAATAAAAATAAAATTGTCAGGTTTAAAGATTTTAACAAATTTAAATTTGTAAAAGGTAGTGTGAAAATGCTTGGGCAAAGATTAAGAGTAAAGATAATTATTAGCAGCTACTATAAGAATCACAACTTATTTAAATATAGATTTCAAATAATTTCAAAGAAAAGTAAATTTTTTGGATTTGTTGATGAAATTTATTCAAAAGAAGTTCTTCGTCCAAATCACTACTATCTAGTTATTTTGGGTAAAGATAATAGTCGTCCAACTTTCAGTAAAGTTATAAGAGAGATTGAAAGAACAAATTTAAAGTAAATGTTAAAAGATGTGAAAAGTGATATACTTGTGATAAACACGTGTTCGTAACATCAGGAACACGATATCTGTTTAAAAAAATAATTTATGATTAAACTATATTCAAAACCAAATTGTTATTATTGTGACAAAGTTAAAAAATTTATTAAAGACAACGAAATTGGTGGGGTAGAATATGACGAAACTGGAAATGTGGAAGAAGTTCGCAGATATGGTGGTATGCAATTTCCAATGTTATTAGTTGATGACCAAGGAATATTTGGCAGCGATACAATCATTCAGATTTTAGAGCAAATAAAATAAAAATCAAATTTATTTTTTCTAAAGACAGGACCCTCAAGGGAGTTCTTTCTTTAAATGCTACCGTGTCGCACAATACATCTTTTGCGACATATATAGCATAGGAAATTATGTAAGATGCTTGTTTAAACAATATTTAACTTGTGTAAGATTTTTAATTCTCATGCTAAAATACATTATATGGAACCTATTTTAAAGTCAGACATTTTCTTCTTTATCGCTTCAGTTTCAACTGTGGTTTTAACAATTCTTTTGATTGTGGTTTTGGTTTATATTATATTGATATTACGAAAACTTAAAAACACCCTCGATAATGCTGGTACAAAACTAGAAACTGTAAAAAGTGACTTTGTAGCTTTTATTTAATACGAACAAATGTTCGATAAATTTTATTCCTGATAGTTTCTTATTACTGATATAACAACAAAATATTTATCATCATTGGCTTTTGTATTATTTTTGTTATAAAAATTTAATTGCCAAGTATTGTCAAAGTCTGTAATGATAAGATTATCCTTCTTCGGCTTTTTATTGGCATTAACCAATATATAATCGTTTTTTAAAATACCAAATTCTTTGCCATTTTCTTTTGCTTGAAATGTTAAAGAGTTATTTATTTTTTTATTTATTTTTATAACTTTTAGTTCTTTTACTTCTGTTTTATTTAAAATGCTTTCTTGGGTCGGAATTATTTTTCCAGTTGAGTCTTTAGAAATATATTCCATATTTACCAAGTCTTTTACAATTCTGTGAACGGTGTCTTTTGAAGAAACTCCAAACAAAAAACTCATTTCTTTAAAGTTTGGCATTTTTTTATTATCATTCCAAAAATTGTAAATATTTTCACTAAATTTTTTATAATCTCTTTGTACTACCTTTCGCATGATTTTCAGTATATCGAACAAACGTTCGGAAAGCAAGTTGACCATTCTTGATTATTTAAAAAATAATTTTTAATGTTATACTTTTATTACAATGAAATTTTCAAAAATATTTTTATTTTTACTAGTCAACTTTTTTTTACTTAATTTTGCTTTTGCCCAAACAGCAACAACAACCAAAATTTATAAAATCCCAAAAGAAGGAGTTAGAATCAAACCAAGTGAAGCCAATTTTTCCATCTTCCCTACTTCGCTCAACTTTGCTCCAGAAAAAAATATTTTTCTCGTAAGTAGAAAGTGGCAAACTGCTTGTTTTTATGACGAATTCGGCAAAAAACAAACAGGTTTTTGTGTGCAAACAGCAACAGGAAAAAAAGATTTACCAACCGAGCTTGGACTTTACAATATACAAACAAAACAAAAAAAAGATTATAAATCTACCTTCTATACTTCGACTGGTGACAAACCAAAAACAGAAAAAGATGGAGCACCCATGCCCTTTGCTATGCATATTGGGCGAATTATCGGCTTAAGCTCGGATAAAAAGTTTTGGTATGATTTTTCCGACGGTACAGCTGTACATGAGAAACAAACTGTAAATAAAAGTGGAACAATGCCGTTTGTTTCTCATGGTTGTATTGCGGTTGAAAAGGGTTTTGCAGAAAAACTACAAAAAAACATGAACTATGGAGATTTGGTTTTAGTTTTTAATGAGGATATTCCCAGTTCAATTGGTGGTATGATTTCTATTAATAAATAGTTCCCTTATTTTAAAAGAAAAATGTTCATCTTGTTTTGCATTTACTGGAACGTGAATTTTATTTTTTTCTAAAAATTCTTTAAAAGGAATTTCTTTTTCTTGAGAAATATTTTCTACTAAATTATTTTTATAAATTAATTTTGGTGCGTTTAATAAACCAAAAAAAGAATAATTTAAAATTTTCTCTTGTTTGAAAAATTTGAAAGTTTCTGTTAAACAATTTCTTCGCCAAATTCTGTAAAAAAATGGTTGCTTGCTATAAGAATTTATTTCTTTTGTTAAGTTTAAAAATATTTTCTGACACTTTTCTTTTTCAATATTTAAAGGAAAAAGATATAGTTTATTATCTTTTCTTATATTTGTTCGTACATACAAAACGTCATTTTCTGTTGCTAAAATATAATGCCCTTCAAAATTTTTGAAAACTGTTTGGCTTGTGTAAAAGTCCAGTGGGTTTACTTTGCGAACTTCGTAAGAAGCCGTTAAGAAAGTTGATTCTAAAATATGTTCTCCAAACTGAAAAGATAAAATAGCGTGAGATTGAAACGGTGCCCAAGGATTGAGCATCAACCAAATTTTTGAAAGATTATTTAAATTGTAATGTTTATTCAAAAAATTCACTTCATTTTTGAATTCTGAATTTTCTTTATATTTTGTATTACGGATATTTTTTACAAATATTTCCCCTGTTTTTTCGTTGTGGGAAATTTCTGGTAAATGTTTAAAAAGACTGTCCCATTGTTTGTCCAGTTTTGGTTTCTGGAAAAATTTTATTACTTGAAAAAAAAGTATAATTGTCAAAGGAATAATTAAAAAACAAATTGATAAAAATAAGATTAAAAACTGTAAAGAATTTTCCATTCCGAAAAGTTTATCACAAAATTAGCCTAACAAAGCTTTTATTCTGTCTTCAACTGGTGGATGTGTCATGAAAAGTTTCATATACCATGGTGTTGTGTGATCAGAATTTTCTTTTTCAGGATTAGAAATAAACAAATGAGAAATAGAAGGATTAACGTTTTGCATTCCTTGCGGGTACTTTGTTATTTTTTCCAACGCAGAAGCTAGAGCTTGTGGGTAGTTGGTGATTTGAGCAGAGCCAGCATCTGCAAGAAATTCTCTTTTACGAGAAATTGCGAGTTGAATTAATGTTGCTGCAAGTGGTGCGAGTATTGCTATTATGATTGTGGCTACTATACTAGTAAATATATTGTTGTTTCTGTTATCGTTTTGATCTCCACCAAAGTAATAAGCAAAATGTGCTATCGATTGGATAATGCTAGCCATCACAGCTACAATTGTCATAATGAGAGTGTCTTTGTTTGCTATATGAGTTAGCTCGTGTGCAGTTACACCAGCGAGCTCGTCTTTATTTAAAAGTGAGAGAATACCGGTTGTAAAAGCAATCACACCATTTTCTGGATTACGGCCTGTTGCAAAAGCATTTGGGCTTGGGTCTTCTACGATAAAAATCTTTGGACATGGTAAGCCAGCCTGTGCAGAAAGTTTTTCAATCATTCTTTGTAATTCCATATTTTCTCCAGCACCAAGTGGTCTAGCATTGGCCATTTTCAAAACCATATTTCCAGAATTCCAATATGACCAAATACTTGTTCCGATTGAAACGAAAGTTCCTAAATAAAAGAAAATTGGATTTTGAAAATATGAAGCAAGAAGAAAACCAACTAAACCGACAAGCAAAGAAAATAGAAGCAGAAAAAACCATGTTTTAAATACATTACTCGCTTGACTTTTGTAAATTCTATTTTCCATATATTTTTATTATTAGACCTATACTTTAAAACTATTTACAAATTATTGCAATATTGATAATATTCAAAATATGTTGTCTAATTAATATTGTTTTCTTTTGATCTTTCCCATTTTTGATATAAATGGTATCATTAAAAAGTTACTAAAACACAAATAAAAAGTTAAAATTTTATGGAAAATAAGCTAGAAGGAATTCGCCATACTCTTGCTCACTTGATGGCTCAAGCAGTAGTCGAACTTTATCCAAACACATTACCAACAATTGGACCTGCTGTTGAAAATGGTTGGTATTATGATTTTGATTTTGGAGATACAAAATTGACAGATGCTGACTTGTCGAAAATTGAAGAAGTGATGAGAAAAAATCTTGCTAAGTGGACAGAGTGGCAAAAAGAAGAAGTTTCTTCTGAAAAAGCTTTGGAGCAATTTAAAAATAATCCATATAAAACAGAGCTTATAAATGAGTTTGGCGCAGAAAATAAAACTTTAACTTTTTATACTTGCGGAGGTTTCCTAGACCTTTGTCGTGGTGGACACTGTGAACATCCCGCAAAAGAAATTTCCCCTGATTCATTTAAAATTGAAAAACTGGCTGGTGCGTATTGGCGTGGAAGTGCGGAGAACAAAATGTTGACCAGAATATATGGTTTGGCGTTTTCAACAAAAGAAGAGCTTGAGAAATTTATTTGGCAACAAGAGGAAGCAAAAAAAAGAGACCACAGAAAACTTGGTGGCGAGCTGGAGTTATTTACTTTTTCTCCTCTGGTAGGAGCAGGTTTACCAATTTGGCTTGAACACGGTGCAACAATAAGAAGAGAGCTGGAGAGATTTATTACTGACACAGAACTTGAGTGGGGTTACATGCATGTGTATACTCCAGATATCGCAAAAATTGATTTGTACAAAACGTCAGGACACTACCCATATTATAAAGATTCAATGTACTCGCCTATTGATATTGACGGTGATTTATTTATGTTAAGGCCAATGACATGTCCTCACCATTTTCAAGTTTATGGATACAAACCGCGTAGTTACCGTGATTTACCTATGAGAATAGCTGAACTTGCAAAGTTGTATCGTTATGAAGCTTCTGGTGAACTTTCTGGTTTGGTACGTGTACGGGGTTTTTGCTTGGCTGACGCACATATTGTTTGTGCAGATCCAGAACAAGCAAAACAAGAAGTTCATAAAGCGTTAGATTTAATTGAGTATGTGGCTTCTGTGTTTGGACTAAAAGTTAATGAAGATTACAGATATAGATTATCGCTCGGTGATAGGAATGATTCTGAGAAATATTTTAAAAATGATGAAGCATGGGATAAAGGCGAATCAATTTTAAGAGAACTTTTACAGGAGAGAAAATGTAATTTCTTTGAGGCGGAACAAGAAGCTGCATTTTATGGTCCTAAAATAGATATTCAAATGAAAGATGTTAAAGGTAAAGAAAATACAGCCTTTACTGTTCAATATGATTTTTGTATGCCAGGAAGATTCAAAATGACTTATGTAGACAAAGATGGTAAAGATAAAGAGCCTATAATTGTTCACAGGTCTTCTATTGGTGCTATAGAACGAGTTATGGCCTTCTTGATTGAAAAATTTGCTGGTGCATTTCCTGTCTGGCTTTCCCCTGTTCAAGTTTCAATTGTTCCTGTTAAACCAGAACTTCATAATGAGTTTGCAACAAAAGTTTTAGAAATTTTGAAAGAGAAAAATATCCGTGCTGAACTGGATGATAGAAACGAATCTCTTGGTAAAAGAATCCGTGCTGCAAAAGAAATGAAAGTCCCTTATGTAATTGTGATTGGTGATAAAGAAAGAGATTCTGGTAATTTAACTGTAGAAAGTCGTACAGAAAAAATAGAAGGAATATCTGCAGAAGATTTCGCAAATAGAGTTGAAAAAGAAATTAAAGAAAGAGCTTTAAATTAAAATGAAAATATTAGCAATTGAAACAAGTTGTGATGAGACAAGTGTAGCTCTGATTGAAAGGCAGGAACCTGGAAAATACAGAGTTTTGGCACACGAAACTATTTCACAGATAAACCTACACCGCGAGTTTGGAGGTGTCTACCCCACCCTTTCCCGTCGTGAACATGAGAAAAATCTAATTCCCCTTTTGCACAAAGTTTTAACTGATTCTGGTCTACTAAAACTAAAGTCACAGGAAGGAAATTTGGAAAGTTTTAGTGGTGAAATTTTAGAAAGACTCGGTAATAACATTGAACTTTTGGAAAGATATCCTGATTTAAAAGAAAATGTTCTCGATTTCTTTTCTAAGTATGAACTCTTGGAAAAAATTGATTATATTGCAGTGACAAATGGACCGGGGCTGCCACCAGCCCTTTGGGTTGGAGTTAATTTTGCAAAAGTTATTTCTATTTTGTTTGGGGATATTCAAATTTATCCTATTAACCATATGGAAGGACATATTATAGGAGGAATTGCGGAAAGACAAGGAAGTACTGTTTTAATACCAAAAGTTAACTATCCAGCAGTATGTCTACTTATATCTGGAGGTCATACAGAGCTTGTGGTAAGTAGTTCTTCTGGTAAGTATGAAAAGATTGGAGAAACTCAAGATGATGCTACTGGTGAGGCTTATGACAAGGTTGCAAGGCTTCTAGGGTTACCTTATCCTGGTGGACCAGAGATAGGAAGATTGGCAAAGATTGGGCGTGAAAGCGGTATTGAAAAGTTAAATTTTCCTCGCCCAATGTTATATTCAAAAGATTTAAATTTTTCTTTTTCCGGATTAAAAACCCATATTTTGTATTTTACACAAAAATACGAATCTATCTCTGAGGAAATGAAAACTGAAATCGCTACTGAGCTTGAAGAAGCTATTAAAGATATTTTGATATATAAAACAAAGAAAGCTATTGCAGAAGCTGGTGCTCAATCTTTGGTAGTTGGTGGTGGTGTTGCTTCAAATCCATACTTAAAAGAAAATTTTGAAAAACTTGCAGAAGATTTGCAGATTGATTTGTATTACTCTGCTCGCGAGCTGGCAACTGACAATGCTCTTATGATTGCTCTGACTTGTGCAAACCAAATAGAAAATGGTGTAAAGCCCACAAAAGAATTTATTGCTATTGGTTCAAAAAACTACGAGTGGAGGTAGTTTTTATGTTCTTAAAAGTATTCCAATAAAACTCGAGCCAGTGTCAAACATTGCGTAGCTCATTCCTGAACTGTCTAAATCTGTTTTTAGAATTTCAATTGTTGGTCTAAGTGACTGGAAAACCAAAAATTTATCCCCAGGTTTAACTCCTTTTTCTTTTAGTTCTTTTGTGGGATTGGCAACTGTAAACCACAAGCGTATACCATTGTCAGTTTCAAGATTTGTATAATCGCTTTCGTTTAAACCAAGAAAACTTATCTTACTTTTTATAATTGTTTTAATGTCGGCGTGGTAGGTATCTACAAGTTTAGTAATATTTGTTCTTTCTCTTATTTGAGAATTTATAAAAATAAAACCATTTTCCCTTGCAATTTTTTTCAAGATTTTCAAAATCTCTAATGGCTCAAAATTTGAAAAAGTTAAACCCAATAAAGATATAAATCTTGGAATGTTGTCGTCTTCTTTTTCTAATTTTTCTGAAAGTTCTTCAAAAGAACATTGAAGTGGACGAATATCCAAACCATATTCTGTAGCGTATTTTTTTGATTGCTCTAAATAATATTTACTGATATCAACTGGGCTATAAATTATTTTTTTACTCTGTTTTTTAGCTGCTTCAAAAATAAATTTTTCTTTTCCTGCTGTGCCTGGTCCCAAATCAATATATTCAAATTCATTTGGGAGTCTACTCATGATTTCATCTGCAATTTCTGTTAAGTATTTTTCTTCTGGAACTGTGACTAGTTCGTTGTATGGGTTTCCTTCAGTTTGTATTTTTTCATATTCTTCTTGTGACTGTGTGTCTACATATAAGAGCAATGAGTCAGAATAATCCCACCTATCTTCACCAATTCTTTTTAAACTATTAAATGCCCTTTGTTTAAACCAATTTCTGTTGTATTTGCTTTCTGTGTCAGGTGAATTTAAATTGCTCATACTTTTTAATTATAACAAAAACTCTGTTTCCACAGAGTTTTTGTTTTTTAAATATTATAGTGACAAGATTTTTACTTCGAAGTATGGTTGTTTATGTCCATTTTTCTTTGCCCAACGAGATTTTGGCATATAACGTAGAACCGTAACTTTTTCGTGAGTGTCAATTGCAACTATTTCACCTTCTACCTTTCCTCCTGTTGTTGGTTTTCCAACTTGAACATTTTCACCATCACAAGTCAATAATACATCACTAAAAGTAACTTTTGAGCCAACTTTAAAATCACCAGAAATCTTTTCTATTTTAATATTTTTACCTTCATTTACCAGGTATTGTTTTCCTCCTGTTTTTACTACTGCGAATTTCATATTAGTGGCAATTATAACATAATTTTAGGTCGTGCGCAAATTTTATTTGAAAAAATACTATAAATGTCTTCTTATGGCTAAAACACTTCCAAAAAAGCCAATTATCAGTCCAAAACCAATACTAAAACCAATGAAATATAGAATATTTTTCATATACCAAAGAATAAGATTAAAATCAGAAAAAGAAAGCGTATACGGTGTCATTTCTCTTGATAGGAAGTAAAGAAGAATAAGAGATAGAACTCCACCTATGACACCAGAGCTAATACCCATAACAGCTGTTGGACCAGCCATAAGCATTGTTGGTGCACCAACAAGCTTCATGACTTTTATTTCTTCCCTGTCTCCTTGTGTTGCAAATCTTAATGCTAAGTAAACAATGAAAAGTAAAATTAATGAAACTAGGCTTAAAATAATTGTAAATATTATTTCACCTTTTTTGAGCATGCTGGCAAACTTATCTATTGCAATTCTATGATTTTCATATGAAATATCTTCGATTGGTAAAACTTTGTCGTTAGAAAAAGTATCATTTAGTTTGGTAATATCATAGTTTATTTGTTTATATACGCTTGGATCTTTTGCAAAAACTACAAGAGATGCACCAAAAGGATTTCCTCCTGTTTCCTGTAAAGCTTCCATTGTAATTTGTTCGTCTTTATGTTTTTCTTTAAAATCTTCTAAAGATTGTTTTTCATCAATATATTCTACTTTACTAACATTTTGCATTGATTTAATGTTGTTTACAACTTCGTCTATATTTTCCTGAGAAGCCCTTCTGTCAAAGTAAACAACAATATTTAATTTATCTTGGAAATTTTTTATCAAGTCAGTTGCTAGTCCGTAAGCAAAAAAGAATGACCCAGCAAAAGTAATTACAATAGTAAAAAAAAGTACAAGAGGCAAGAAAATGTGTAGCATTCTAAGTGATTTTGTAAAACCTGTTTTCCAAACTCTTATTAAGTTTCTGTAAAATTTTTTCATATTTTTGTATTATTTTTTATATAACTTGGTTGTTTTCTACAAATACTACATCTTTATTTGGAATACTATGCAAAACTTTATTTTTCTCGTCATGTACAACCCCATGTTCTTTTATACTTATTTTTCTTGCTTTTTTTGCACTTTGCACAAGTCTTTCATTATGAGTTGTCATTATAATTGTTGTACCAAGTGAGTTGATTGCTTGCAAAACTTGTAAAATTTCTTTTGCTGTTTCTTCGTCAAGGCTTCCCGTTGGTTCGTCAGCAAGAATTACTTTTGGACGAGAAATTAAGGCTCTCGCAATGGCAACTTTTTGTTTCTCTCCTCCAGAAAGTTCATTTGGGAAATGGTCTTTTCGGTGAAGTAAACCAACAATTTCCAAAACCTCCATAGTATCTTTATAAATATCTTCGTCACTTTCACCCATAACTTCCAAAGCAAAAGCAATATTTTCAAAAGCCGTCTTATAAGGTAAGAGTTTAAAATCTTGGAAAATTGCACCAAGGTCACGTCTATATTGTTTCAGTAATTTTCCTGACATTTTATCAATGTCTATACCTTCATAAAAAACATCACCATCTGTTGGTGATTCTTCATTTATAATCAACTTCAAAAAAGTTGTTTTACCAGCGCCAGGAGCACCTGTGATGATCACAAATTCCCCAGGTGTAATTTCTATATTTAAATTTTTAAATATTGGTACTTCTTTTTTGTAGGATTTATGTACATTTTGAAAGGTAATCATATGTTTTTGAGTTTAACATATTATACGCAATTTTCTAGTTTAAAATTCTTTAACTTGTGGAAATTTTGCTAATTCTACTGCAAAAAAATAGAAATGTCACCCCCCAAGATTTCTTCCACATTGCTTGATTCAATATTTGTTCTATGATCTTTTGCTAACTTATATGGATGAAGTGTATAGGTTCGTATTTGACTTCCCCATTCTATTGCTTGAGCTTTGTTGAAATCTGGCATCAGACCTTTTTCTATTTCTTTTTGTTTTTCTTCGTTTAATAAATAAAGTTTACCTGCCAGTTCTTCTAGTGCTAGTTCCTTGTTTTGAGCTTGGGAGCGTTCTGTTGAAATGTGTACTCTTATTCCAGTTGGCAAATGTTTTATTTGAACAGCTGTTTCTCTTTTGTTAACATTCTGTCCGCCAGCCCCACCAGATTTTGTAAAATTTACCTCCAACTCGCTTTCTTTAAAAATAAAATTTTCTTTTTTCAACTTCGGTAAAATTTCAATATAAGAAAAACTTGTTTGGCGAAGCTCATTTTTCCCAAACGGAGAAAGCCTAATAAGTCTGTGTACGCCAGTTTCATTTTTTAAAGTTTTATAAATATTTTTTCCAGTAATCTCAAAAGAAATACTTTTTATTCCGCCAACAGAATTTTCATTTTTGTCCAAAATAAAAATAGTCCAAGAATTTTTTTCACAAAATTTTCTGTACATTTCAAAGAGCATTCTTGTCCAATCTTCTGCATCATCACCACCAGCGCCGGTAAAAATATTTACAATTGCCCCGCCTTTTAAAATTTCTTCTTGTTTGCGGAGTTCTGATTTTAATTCTTCATATTTTTTTATTTCCTCTTTTGCTTTTTCTGGGTCATTCCAAAAATCCATCGCACTCATTTTTTTTTCTAATTCCCCTATTTCTTTTTTTATTTTTTCACTATTCATTTTTAAATATCTTTTTAAACAACCAGACAAAAAAGTCTAAGAAATATCCCCAAAACTCTATTGCATCTAAAAGTATGCTCATAAAATTATACAGTTCTAATCAACCCACACTTTTCACGGACTTCTTGCATCTTTGCTTCAGCAACTTTTTTAGCTTTAATCGCGCCATCTTTCAAGACTTGCATAACTTCTTCTTCTGTAATTTTATTGCGCTTTTCACGCATTGGACGCACGAAAGAAATTATTTTTTCGGCTAGCTCTTTTTTTAAATCACCATATCCAACCCCACCATTTTCAAATTTCTCTCTAAATATTGTCGTCTCTTCTTCTGTTCCTACAAGTTTATAAATATTATATATATTATTTTCGTCAGGGTTTTTCTTGTCAGTCATACCTGCAGAGTCAGTTACAATACTCATACAAATTTTTCTAATTTCTTCATCAGTTGCGAAAAGTGGAATATGATTTTTATAACTCTTGCTCATTTTACGTCCATCAGTTCCAGGCACAACCCCCACTTCTTTAGGAGTATAAACATCAGGCAACTTGAAAGTTTCTCCGAATGTGTGGTTAAACTTTTGTGCTATATCACGTGCATATTCAACATGTTGTTTCTGGTCAGCACCAACTGGTATAAGGTCCGGCGAATAAAGTAAAATATCTGCTGACATAAGTACTGGATAGTTGAAAAGCCCCATAGTTGGTTCTATCCCGTTCGAAACCTTATCTTTGTAGGCATGCGCGCGTTCCATGTATGGAACAGTCACCAAACAGTCAAGTATCCACGTGAGCTCTGTATGTTGTGGCATGTCTGATTGTAAAAACAAAGTTATTTTTTCTGGGTCAAGACCGCAGCCTAAATAGTCTTTAACTAAGTCAATGGTATTTTCTTTTAAAGTTTTTGAATCGGAAATGGTAGTCAAAGAGTGTAAATTTGCAACAAAAAGAAATACTTCTACACCAGAGTTTTGCAGTTCTACACATTGTTTAATTGAACCAAAATAATTTCCGAGATGTGATTTTCCAGTGACTTGGACACCATTTAACATTATCTTTTTCATATTTTTATTATAGCACAAGATATTTAATTTTTTTCTAAATCCTCCTGTCTGTTCTCTGGACCTATTTCTAATTCAACTTGCAATTCTCTAACTTGTTGTTCCTCGTCTTCCTCCTCAATATATCCGTCGAGCAACCTGTCTGATTCGATTATGTAGTAATCAACTTCGAAATGTAAAGCTCTTAGCAATTCAAAAAATTCTTCATCTTCTAAATTTTCTTCTATTTTAAAATTTATATCACACCTAAAATCATTCTGTATTCTTTCCCAATCGCGTAGTCTAGCCTCTTTATCGTTGGCAATTCGCAAAAGTTTTTCTTGTGTCACACCTTTTCTTTTACTCAATTTTTGTAAATGAATTTCTTTATTTTCTATATGCCTTCTTAAAAAGCGCAAATGATTATTTGAGAATAAATTTTTAGTTATTTGTCTTTTTTGTGCTCTTGTTAGTTTTCTCATTTTACTCTCTTAAAACGAAAACAATTATATTTTTAATAAAATTATTATACAACAAATTTACTGCAAAGTCTAACTATAGACCTTCTTTTTTCAATTCCTCTAATAAATCTTTTGTTTTTTTAGAAAGATGTTTTGGGATATTTAAGTTTATATCTACAACTAGGTCCCCAACTCTTCCGCCACGCTTCACACCTTTTTTGTGAATTACCACCTGTTCTTTCGGATTTTGCATTTGAGGGATTTCTATTTCAAGGTCTTTATTTTGTACATCTTTAATTATAATTTTATTTCCTAGAATTAAATCTGTAAGTTTCAAATCTATTTTTGTATAAAGATTCAAACCTTTTCTTAAAAATTTTTTATCATTTTGTACACGAATTATCACATACAAATCTCCACTTTCTCCTTGGGCAATTCCCTCACCAAAACCTTTAAGGAAAAGTTGTTCCCCGTCCTCTACACCTTCAGGAATAGGTACATTTAATTCTTCTTTTTTTATTTTTATACCCTCACCTTTACAATCTGGACATTTTACTTCTGTTACTTTTCCAGATCCTTCACAATCCGGACAAACACTTTGTTGTTGGAACACACCAAAAATTGTCTTTTTGGTTGTATTTATGAGGCCTTTGCCAGAACATTTTTTACATTCAATTTTTTTGGTTCCAGGCTTTGCACCTTCACCTTTACATGTTTCGCATTTTGCGTGTCGATTATAAATTATTTTTTTATTTATGCCTGTAAAACTTTCGGCTAAAGAAATTTCTACCATTATTTGCAAATCTTCCCCTTTTCTTGATCTAGCTCTACTATTTCTTCCATCGCCACCAAAAATATCAAAAAAGTCGCCCATGTCACCAAAGTCAAACTGGAATCCTTGTCCATTTCCAAAACCAGAAAAATCAAAACCATCAAATCCTCCAAAACCACCTTGTCCATAGTTAAATCCTCCAGCACCATTTCCACTTGTTCCTGGGTTTGTTCCAAATTGGTCGAAATGTGCGCGTTTCTTGTCATCACTTAAAACTTGGTAAGCTTCATTTACTTCTTTAAATTTTTTGTCATCTCCCCCGTTCTTATCTGGGTGATGTTGATGTGCAAGTTTATAAAAAGCTTTTTTAATTTCGTCTTTGCTTGCTTTCTTGCCTATTCCTAAAATTTTGTAATAATCTTTCATGGTTAAAATTTGTATTCATTTACTATATAAAATTTTTATTTAAAGTCAAGTAAAACAAAACCGGCCTTGAAGCTGAAACTTTTTAGGCCGGTACAAAACGAAATTTTTTAGGTCATGGTCTTGCAATATACGCAACTACTGCCAAACTTGCAATGGTTGCAAGTGAGACAACTAAAATTACGACGGCTGTTGTTGGATCCATGGTTATTTCCCCCAATTTCTTACGTTTGCATACACAATAGTAACATCTTTTAAAATTTTGTAAACACAAAAGAAAAGCGGCTCTAAATGAGCCGCTTCCACACCTGCTTGAGCCGCCTCATGGCCCAACAGGTCCAGCTTTTTTTCCACTTTTGTTTGTTTTGGTAACGAATGACCGCTGCACTAGGCATGCATGCCTCCCGTTTGTGGTTAAAACTGTAACTGAAAATGCTACTCCTGTTTAAAGTTGAAATCAATAGGTTGATTGGTGCAAAATGTCATATTTTGCTTTATTTATATGTACTTTTCGTAGTTTGAAAAGATTTTTATTTGTCAATATAAGCCTTTTTAGACAAACAAAACAAAAAAACCATATTTTGTATGGTTTTTTTGTTTTTATAAGTTGTATGTAATTTTCGTACTAGTTTTGTGTTTCTGTACCTTCCGTTCCTGTTTGTTGATTATTTTGATCTGGGTTTGATGCTTGAGCATTTTTTGCCATTTCCTCGCCAATCTTTTGCATTGTTGTAGAAAGATTTTCCATTTCTTTTTTAATATCTTCTACATTATCTTTAACTTTTAATTCATTAACTTTTTTAATAGCATCTTCAACTGCTATTTTTGTTTCAGAAGAAATTTTTCCCTCCGCATCTTTCAAAGCTCTCTCAGCTGTGTGGACAGTTGCGTCTGCATGGTTTTTAGTGTCAACTAAATCTTTTTTCTTTGCATCTTCATCAGCGTGCATTTCGGCATCTTTTTTCATTTTTTCAATTTCTTCTTTTGACAGTCCACTTGAAGCCTCAATGCGAATCGATTGTGCTTTACCTGTTGTTTTTTCTTTTGCGGTTACGTTTAGAATTCCGTTTGCGTCAATGTCTAAAGTAATTTCAACTTGAGGAACTCCACGTGGTGAAGGAGGAATACCGTCAAGGTGGAATGTTCCAAGAAGTTTGTTATCAGTAGCCATTGGACGCTCACCTTGCAATACATTTACTTGCACAGAAGTCTGATTATCAGAAGCTGTCGAGAAAATTTGTGAAGCTTGAGTTGGAATTGTTGTATTTTTCTCAATCAATTTTGTCATAATACCTCCCATTGTTTCGATCCCAAAAGAAAGAGGAATAACATCAAGAAGAAGAATATCTTTCACATCTCCTTGCAAAACTCCTGCTTGTACAGCTGCACCAAGTGCTACAACTTCGTCTGGGTTAATAGAACGATTTGGCTCTTTCCCAAAGAAATTTTTTACAGCTTCTACGATCATGGGCATTCTTGTTTGACCACCAACCATTACAATTTCTTGTATATCGCCTTTTGCAAATCCAGAAGCTTCAAGACAACGTTTTGCGATTTCCATTGATCTGTCTACAAAAGGTTTTGCAATATTTTCAAGTTGAGCGCGAGTAAATTTCATTAACAAGTGTTTTGGTCCTTCGTTTGTAGAAGTTATGAACGGAATATTTATTTCTGTTTCTGTTGTTGTTGAAAGTTCATGTTTTGCTTTTTCTGCTGCTTCGTCAATACGTTGCAAAGCAAGAGCATCTTTTGAAAGATCTACACCTTCCTGGTTTTTAAATTCTTTTATAATATAAGCAATTATTTCTCTATCTATGTCACGTCCACCAAGGTGTGAGTCACCATCTGTTGATTTTACTTCAACCACATCAGCAGAAACTTCTAAAATAGAAATGTCGAATGTTCCCCCACCAAAGTCGTAAACTGCTATTTTTTGATTTTGTTTTTTGTCAAAACCATAAGCAAGTGCTGCAGCTGTTGGCTCGTTGATAATTCTTTTTACGTCTAGTCCTGCGATTTGTCCTGCGTTTTTTGTTGCTTGGCGTTGTGCGTCGTTAAAATATGCTGGCACAGTAATCACGGCTTCAGTGATTTTTTCACCAAGCTTTGCTTCTACGTCTGACTTTATTTTTTGCAAAATCATAGCAGAAACTTCTTCTGCGCGATATTGTTTGTCACCTAGTTTTACTTCTGCTCCACCATTTGCACCTTTCTCAATTTTGAAAGGAACTTTGCCTAAGTCATTTTGTACTTCTTTATCTGCAAAAGAATGTCCCATGTAGCGTTTTACGCCGTAGATAGTGTTTTGTGGGTTTGTTACAGATTGACGTTTTGCCAATTGTCCAACTAGACGGTCACCATTTTTAGAAATAGCAACCACAGATGGAGTTGTTCTGTTTCCTTCAATGTTTTCAACTATTTTAGGAGCTCCGGCTTCGATTATTGCAACAGCTGAGTTTGTTGTTCCAAGGTCAATTCCAATTATTTTTGCCATATTTTTTTGTTTAGAAATTTATTATTTTTTTGTAATTTTTAAGCAGCTTCTTTACTCCTTTCTTCCTCAACTAATAATTCCTTACTTTCGCCATACATTTCTTTGTATGTATCTGGAAAATTATGTTTTAACCATTCTGGAAATTGAGATGCTCCAATTTCTTCTCTAACATCCCCAAATCTAGAATCATTTGGTCCAGGAAGTACTGTAGGTATTCTTGTCATATTTTCAAATATTTTTTAAATTAATAATAATTTTTGTACGCTAATGTCTATAAACTATTTTTAATTTCTTGTCAAGTATTTACTTTTCTTCTTCTTCAGTTTTTCGTTCTTCTCTTCGTGCTTCAAGTTCTACGACTCTTTGCTGAAATTGGTCAGGTGAATGGAATTTTTGTTCTTGTTCTCTTTTTTCTACACCAGGTTCTAAATAATTATGTTTCCTATTCTCAGCTGTATTTTCAATAGTTACGTCTTTGTCTGGTTCTTCTATAGAAATTTGTTGCTCTTTTTGAAGTGCTTTAAGGTGTTTGGTTATTTCATTTCCACCACCAGAAGAACCTGACAAAAAATGAACTCCTGCCTCGCGTAATTCTTTTGTTCTTGGATGTCGGTCTTCTTTAGACTGATCACAAAAAACTACTTCTCTAAATTCTTTTAACGGATCATCCATATAAATTTTAATTATTTTTTAATATAAATCTTAACTTTCGCTTCTCTTAATAATTTTCCGTTCAACTCATAACCAGTTTGAATAAGCTCAGAAACTTTGTGATCCATTTTTTCATCATCAATAGAAACTTCCTCTATTGCATGCATTCTAGTTACATCAAAAGCTTCACCTTGTTTGGGTTCAATTTTTTTAAGTCCAGAATTTTCTGTAACACTCAAAAGCTGTTGAAAAATATATTCAATACCAATTCGCCAATTCGTCTCAACTTTTTCCCAGGCTTCTTTGTTTTTTCTAGCCATTTCATAACTATCTAGAACAGGAATGAGTTCTTCTAAAATATTTGCCGAAGCTTGTTTATAAATTTCTAATTTTTCTGTTTGAAGTTGTTTTTCTTTATTTACTAACTCTGCACGAGATCGTTGCCAGCCATCCAAGTTTGCACGTGCCTCTTCTGTTTTTTCTTTCAACTTTTCTTGTAAAGTTTTTAACTTATTTTTCAAAGTCTGTTCATCGCCAGTTTCAGCCAAATCCTCAAACGAAAAATCTTCTGCGTTTTCTAATTCCTCATTATTATTTAAATCATTTTTTACCATACAGCTTCGATTATATTTTTTTTCAGGACTTTGTCAAATTTGTTAAAAAATCGACTTTTTCCCCTTGTCAAAAAAATTTTTAAATTTATACTTATAAGAAATGAATACTAAAAATATTTTAATAACTTTGGTTGCTTTTGTTTGTTTAATAATTATACTTTTTGCTATGTATAGAAAGTCTTCTATACAAACTATTGCCTATTCTGGGCTTGGTGAAAGTGAAAACTCTCGAGTAGTAGAAGTTAAAAAAGATATTTTAATTACCGATAATGATATTTTGAATTCTGACAAAATTCAATTTGTGCAAAGAAAAATAATGGGTGGAGGTTCAAATCCTGGCTGGGTAATTTCACTTTTAGAAACACAGCCAAATATTTTTACCGGTCGTGTGATTGTTGATGACGGAATTTATCAGCATCCAGTGACACTTAAAGAAGACGTTACAAATGTTTTTGTTGGAGAAATGAAAGGTGTAAATGGTGGTAAGGAGGTTTTTTCAATGAAAAAGCAAGATAAAAATTGCATAGATGAAGAAGGAAATATTTTTGAATATACCCTTTCTGGTGCCTATGGTGCAACTCAATTCTCTGGTTGTGGTGGCGATGTTGTAAAAGTATCTGAGTAAATTACATGTTATCTCAAGAAAGTATACATAATAGAAATGGAAAATTTGAAATACCAGGCACACAAGCAAGTGTCGAATTTTCAAAAGGTAAATTTATTTTGGACATAAAAAATGCAGGTTCAAAAGAGCTTCCTGTAAATCTAGCTAGACATATAGTTGCTTTTGGAAAGACAAAACTTGCATATTTTAATTTCATGAACAGGCATGGGATTAACTCTAAAAATATATTAGTTAGAAATTTCCCTTGGTATAGGAGAACTACGGCAGAGAAAAGATTTTTGATTTTAGATTGTCATTTCTTTGTTGCACGGGCACTTGGTTTTCCGATACCACTTAAATATAGACAAAATCTGAGTTATACAGCCAACCATACATTTTTCCCAAAAGAGTCATTTAGTAAAATTAAGGATCCAAATATTCTCAAACAACAATTATTAAATTCAAATGATGATATAAATGTTGGTCAGATTTTGAAGGGTAGAATCTTAACACATTCTTTTTTTTCTATTAGAATTGAAGGACAGATTTACATCATAGATTCTCCTGGTTCTGGAGATATTAGAGTATCACCTATAGAAGAAAGATTTCAAGAATGGAATGAAAATAGTCTTAATGATGATAATTATGGATTTAACTTTTGCTTCTCTTCTTATGAAGAAACTTCAAAAAGGTAAGATTTGATAGAAGAATATAAAAAAGATCGCTGGACTGACTAATTTCTATAAAATTTATTACAAAATTCTTTCTTGAAATTATAAAAATTATCTTCTAAAATAGATTGTCTGATTTTCTCAACCAGATTAATCAAAAAATACAAGTTGTGTTGTGAAGCTAAGATTGCTCCTAACATTTCATCTGATCTAAAAAGATGTGCTAAATATGCGTAAGTGTATAGGAAAAGTGGGGACTTCTCGTCAGTAGTAATTTTTTCAAAATTATTTTTATATTCACTTTTTGTTAGACTTATTTTTCCGTTTTCAGTAAAAATTGTTCCGTGTCGTGCAAGGCGAGTTGGGATAACACAGTCAAAAGTATCACAACCATATTCTACTCCTGTAAAAAAATCTATTGGTTCACCTATTCCTAGTAAATGTCTAGGTTTATTTTCTGGCAAAATACTAGTTACACTCCTAACTGTTTTATCCATGTCCTCTTTTGTAAAAGACCCACCAATACCAAAGCCATCAAAGTCCATTTGTGACAATATTTTTGCAGACTCTTTGCGTAAATCTTCATGCCCTCCACCTTGTACTACTGCAAATAGTGCTTGTTGTTTTCCTGTGGCACCACTAAAACCAAGTTTTTTATGTTCAACGATACATCTTTCTGCCCATCTGTGCGTTCTGTCGTTTGCAGATTTTTGATATTCATAGATTGCAAGTGGAGAGGTACATTCGTCAAAGGCAAAAAAAATATCTGCACCAAGTTTGTGTTGTATTTGCATTGAAATTTCCGGAGTGAATCTGTGAGTTGAGCCATCTATAAAACTTTTAAAAGTCACACCTTCTTCATCTACTTTGGCCATTTGTTCTTTTGAAGATTTTATTTTTATTTCTTCTTTTCCACTTTCTTTTTTTATTAAAATCTCTTTTTGCTTTTCTTCCGCAATTTTTTTATTTGTAGCTATTTTTGTAACTCCACTATTAAAAGCTGCACCAAGAGAAAGCACTTGGAAACCACCAGAGTCTGTCCAAGTTGGTCCTTCATAATTCATAAATTTCGCAAATCCGCCTGCTTTTTCTACTGTATCGGCGCCTGGTTGAAGATAGAGATGGTAAGTATTTGCGAGTACTGTTTGCGCACCAAGACTTTTCAAATCTTTTACTTGCACTCCTTTTACGGTTGCTTTCGTACCAACTGGAACAAAAGCGGGAGTTAATATTTCCCCGTGTGGTGTAGAAATTTTCCCTGTTCTTGCAAGTTGTGCTTCTGTACTTTTCTTTTCTACTTCAAATCCAAAAAAATTTTGACCATTTGACATTTATGTACTATTGTACCACAAATTTACTTAAAATACTTTTCAAATTTCTGACGATGTGTATGATATATTTTCCAGATCTTACCCTCTTTATCCATCTTAGACTCTATCCAATTTGCTAATTGTGGAAACTCAAAGGAAAAGATTATAAACCCTACTATAAAGAAAATAGTTTGCGGTACAACAGGTAAAGCCAATCCAATAAAACCTAAGACGATAAATATTACAGCTAATATAAGGTTAAAACCACTGCGGATTTTTTTACGCATAATCATTTATAATTCAGGACTACTTTAGCAACAAGTTTGTGAACCTTTTTGTCCAATGTATTTGGTAGAATTTTTTCTGTATTTGGTTTTACTAATTTTGCAATAGCTTCCGCACATTTGATGTATAATTTTTTTTCTTCCACAAGGCTTAACAACTTTTTATTTTTATTTTGTCTGTCTAACATACCTCTCCAATATCCTGGGAAAAAGAGTGAGTTATTTATTTGATTTGGAAAATCACTTCGCCCAGTTCCTACGACTTTTGCACCACCTTTTTTTGCTTCGTCTGGCATAATTTCTGGTGTTGGGTTTGCGAGTGCAAAAATTATTGCGTCTTTTTTCATTTTACTAACATCTTCGCTAGTTAATAAATTTGGTTTTGACAAACCAATAAATACGTCAAAGTTAGCAATATTTTCTTTTAAATCACTTTTTATATTGAAGGTATTTAGTTTTATGATTTCCTGTTTTTGCTTGTTTAAATCTGTTCTTTCAGAATGTATTGCCCCTTTTGTGTCAAAAACTGTTAGGTTTTTAATACCAAGTACTTCTAAAAGTTTTGCTGTAGCTATACCTGCTGCTCCTGCTCCGACTAAACACACAGAAATATCTTTACTTTTTTTGTTCACAACTTTCAAAGCGTTTATTAAACCTGCTATTGTTACAGTTGCTGCGCCCCATTGGTCATCGTGCATAACTGGAATATTTAGTTCCTTTTTTAATCTTTCTTCTATTTCAAAACAATTTGGTGCAGAAATATCTTCCAAATTTATTCCCCCAAAAACTGGAGAAATGTTTTTAACTGTTTTAATTATTTCTTCAATATCTGTTGAGTCAACACAAATAGGAAAAGCGTCTACATCAGCGAAATGTTTTAATAGAATTGACTTCCCTTCCATAACTGGAGTTGCAGCAGTTGCACCAATGTTTCCTAAACCTAAAACAGCTGTACCATTGGTAAGTATGACAACAGTATTTTTCTTTAAAGTATATTTTTTTGCTAATTCTTTATTTTTTGAAATTTCAGTACACACTGTTGCAACTCCTGGTGTGTAAGCGATAGATAAATCATCTTTGTCTTTTAATTTAAATTTTGAAGTTAAAGCAAGTTTACCTCCATATTTTGCATGTTCTTTCAAAGACAAAAGCCCGTAATTTTTACTCTTTATTTTTTTCATAGTAGGTTGAAGTATACACTAAAAATTGTTGTAGCCAAATTCATCTTTTTTGAAAAATCTTGAAGTAAAGAAGAAGTAAAGAAGAAAAATAATAAATGGATAAAAAGTTATTACATAATTTGCAATAAATTTAAGAAGTAAAACAATATAGGCAAAAATATTTAAAAATAAACTAACAACACCTTTGCTTGAAGAAGTTTTTGAAGTCAATTGATTTCCAGAACTGTTTAAAAAATTGTATGTACCTATTCTTGTGTCCTCAACGACATCTATAAATGAGCTTGGGGCAGAATCAGAAACTTGACTTCCTTCCTCAACAACAATGTCAAAAAGTGATAGTAAACTTTTTCTAAGCTGTTTTTCAATGGATGTATCAGTTGCTAACAAAAAAATGGTAAGTAATGCAAAAATGAATGTAAGTCTTTTGTAATTGAACATTTGAGGCAAAGTCTAGCACATTTTTAGCTATAAAAAGCTTAATTTTGTGTAAAAATGTGGATATTTACAAAGGTTTAAAATTATGCTATAATTTTTAGAAATGTCAAGTAAATTGAGTAAAATATTGAGTTATGTTGGAGTTTCAAAAAACAACGATAAAGAAGTTGCTTTTCTTTTGATTTTAGTTTTGTTTTCTTTGTTTATCAGAGTTATTCCCTTTAGCCTTATAACAATATTATTTCTAGTTTTATTTTTAGGGTTTCTTTCAATGCATTTCTATTATTATGTAAATAAATCTGCTGAAGAAGAACATAAAAATAACAAAGTAACCGAGTTTTCTTGGGGATTTGTTAAAGAAAATAGAAAACTTATGGATATGTTTTCTTTTTGGAATTATATTTACAGTAAAGATGTAAATTTTTTAAAAAAATATATTTATTCAAATATTGATAAAGTTGTTTTTCTTGTTTTTATTTCTGCGGACATAATAGTTGCTTTTAAAAACCTTGATACAGAAAATGCTGGTATATATATTGCTATGTCTATTTTTACAAAATTTGTATTCGCAGCGTATTTATACATGAGGCAAGTTTATGGAAAAAGTCTTTCTAAAACTGGTGAAAACAATGCTGAAGATGAAGTTTTAAATATTTTTTATACACAAATTAATGTGATTATTTCTTTGTTTATAACTTTGTTTATATTTTTCTTTATTCTTTCAAAATACATTGTAGATATATTCTTTGGTGCAGGTTATGCTCCTTACCAATCTTCGCTTCCTTTTGTTTTACTTGCCAATATTTCCCTTGCGCTTGCTAGTTGTATTTACTATGGAGCAATGAAACTTGATAAAAAAGCTACGCAAAAAATTAGTAAAATTTTCTTTACTTTAGTTTTCGTTTTGTTTATTTTTATGTCGGTAAATTATATTGATACTGTTACTTATTTTATAATTGGTACTTCTTCTCTACTTTCAATTTTCTTATATAATTTTATTATTAAGAAACCTGAATACATAAAGCGCACTTACAATCTCCTTTTTTAATATACATATTTAAATATTCTTCGCCATAATTAAAAGTTATTTCTTCCCCTGTTTTAATATTTTTTTTCGCAGCTATAAAAATTCTGTCGTCACCTTCCATTATGGATTCTGCATTTGGTTTACAACTATGATTAAAGTATCTGGCTGTGTTCCAAAGCGGTGAACCATCCAAAGACCACTCTTCGTCAATCTCGAAAATGTATCTATTTGGCTTTGCGTCGGCTTCTTTTGTGGTAATTTTCTTACCTATATATTGCATTATTTTTGTTCCCTTTTTTATATCCTCTAAAGCAAAAATCCCTTTACCGGCGAAACCTTTTTTAATAATAGTTTTTGGATAACTTATAATTTGTTCTTGGCTATCTTTTTTCATAGATTTGTGTTATTATATCACACAAGCGTATATATTTGAGTGCTCAAGTGCCCAGTGTGACGCGGAAAATAAAACATGAAAACAAATAAGGTATTCGTTGCAGGAATTGCATACCGCGACTTAGACGGTAACCCATTAACAGGACGCCATGGTGACCAAAAATTAGCTGATCTTTTTTCAAAAGCAGGTAAAATTGCCATGAAAAAACTTACTCGCCGTGATGGTACAGAAGTTGAAGTGGTTGCAGCAAACATTGCTGTTGATCGCGACACAAAACTTTCTCGTGGTTTCGGTTTCGTAGAATTCGAAACAGTTGAAGCTGCTGAAAAAGCTATCGAAATGTTTAATGGTTATGATTTCGAAGGACGCCAAATTACTGTTCGTTTCTCAGAGCCTCGTAACGACGCTCCAAGAGACAGAAGAAACTAATTTTCCCAAAAAGTCTTAAAATAAAAAACACTTTTCAAAAAAGTGTTTTTTATTTTTTAATATTCCTATTTTCCTTTTAATCTTTTTAAGAACAATCTTCTTTCTATTGCAGATTCTTCTTGTGCAAAGTCTATATCTTCTTGTTTTAGGTTCATGGCAGTCTTCGCTCTCTCTATTTCTTCGTCCAAGTCTTCTAGTTTTTCTGGGTCTATAGCTTGGTCAGCAAGAACAACCACTTCAAACTCAGGCAAAACACTTTTTACATCAATTACCCCACCTTGTACCAAAAACTTTTCTTCCCCATTTTTAACTTTAACTTTTATCTCACCAATAGAGATGAGGGTTATTAGTGGCGCATGGTCTTTTAAGACTGTGATTTCACCTGTTTGGGTTGGTACAGTAAAAGATAAAACTTCTCCTTCGAAAAGTTTTTTATCTGGTGTTAAGATTTTTAATTTAAATGTGTGCATATTTTATTGTATTTTTGAATAATCTAGTACACACGCCAATTCGTTTTTATATTTTTGTTCATGAGGTAACTTAAAATAGCTTTCTGATTCGCCACCCATCAAAAGAGTGCAATTAATATATCTTAAGCAAATATAAGTTAAAATCAAAATTGTTAAAATTAATATAATTATTACCTTTTTAAACATAAATTATTTTGTTTCCTCAACGAGAACTTCTTCGATTGAACCAACCATGTAGAATTTTTGTTCGGGAACATGGTCATATTTACCTTCCAAAATTTCTTTAAAAGAACGAACTGTGTCCTCACGTTTTACATATTTACCAGGTCGTCCTGTAAATTGTTCTGCTACGAAGAATGGCTGAGATAGGAATCTTTGGATTTTACGTGCACGAGCTACCAACAATTTATCCTCATCTGACAACTCATCCATACCAAGGATGGCGATTATATCTTGCAAATCTTTGTAACGTTGCAAAACTTTTTGCACATCGCGGGCAACGTTATAGTGCTCCTCTCCAACTACATCTTTTGAAAGAATTGTTGATGACGAGTCTAGTGGATCTACAGCTGGGTAAATACCAAGCTCTGACAAAGGACGAGATAAAACAACAGTAGAATCCAGGTGGGCAAAAGTAGTGGCAGGAGCTGGATCTGTAAGGTCGTCAGCTGGCACATAAACTGCTTGTACGGAAGTAATTGAGCCACGTTTTGTAGAAGTGATTCTTTCTTGTAGACGTCCCATTTCTGAAGCTAGAGTTGGTTGATAGCCCACAGCACTCGGCATACGACCCAACAGTGAAGATAGTTCACTTCCTGCCTGAGTAAATCTAAAAATATTGTCAATGAAAAGAAGCAGGTCTTTACCTTCTTCGTCACGGAAATATTCTGCTGTTGAAAGTGCAGAAAGAGCAACACGTGCACGTGCTCCTGGCGGCTCGTTCATTTGTCCGAAATATAGAACTGTTTTATCAAGAACTCCAGAATCTTTCATTTCTCCGTACAAGTCATTTCCCTCACGAGAACGTTCACCTACACCGGCGAAAATAGAATAACCTCCGTGTTCACTTGCAATGTTACGGATAAGTTCTTGAATCACAACTGTTTTACCTACACCAGCTCCACCGAAAAGGCCAATCTTTCCACCTTTAAGGAATGGACAAATAAGGTCAATAACTTTTATACCAGTTTCTAAAACTTCTGCTTTTGTAGATTGTTCATCAAATGTTGGTGCTGGACGGTGAATCGGGTAATATTTTTCTGATTTTACTTTTCCTAAACCATCTATTTCTTGCCCTGTAACATCCATCATTCTGCCTAGTGTTCCTTTTCCAACTGGTACAGAGATAGGTGCTCCTGTATCGACAACTTCTTGGTCACGGTAAAGTCCGTCTGTTGAGGACATAGCAAAAGTACGAACCTCATTTAGTCCAAGATGTGCGGCAACTTCTAAGAAAAGTTTTTCAACTTTACCTTCACTGTTTTTAACATCTACTGTAAGAGCGTTGTATACAGATGGTATCTTTTCTTCAAAGTATACGTCCACCACTGGCCCCATGACTTGTAATATTTTTCCTGTTTTCATAAATTTGTTTGTTATTATATCATTTTTGTTATTAAATTTCGACTTTATTGCGCATTTGCACCGGCGGAGATTTCGGCGATTTCCTGGGTAATTCCATCCTGACGAATTTTGTTGTAAGTAATTTTTAATGTTCCCAGCATTTCCCCTGCGCTTTCATTTGCTCTTTTCATTGCCATACTTCGTGCTGAGTTTTCCGAAGCTCTCGACTCGAGGACAAATGAGAAGAGAATCATTTTAATTATTTTAGGAATTGTTTTTTCGATTAGAGTTAAAATACTTGGTTCAAAAGTATAAAGTTGTTTTGCGGCAGAGTTTTTTATTTCATGGACATTTTCTATTTTATGCATATTTACATCTTTTTCTTGTCCAAGATTTTTTGTATAAGAATTTAAATTTTTATTTACCGGGTAAAGTGTAACTGCTTGAGGTTCATAAATTCCCATTTTCACAAAATTCGTATAAACTGCCCAAACTTTTTTTATTTCCCCAAACTCATACATTTTACGAGCAAAATTTTCAACTTTAAAAGTCTGAGTTGGATGAATTATTTTTTCAATTTCTATTATGGAAAGTTTAATTTCCAAATTTAATTTTCTTGCAACTTTTTCGGCAAACTTTCCAAAACAAACAGCTTGTTTTATATTTGGATTTTCTTCCACAAGCTTTTTAGTTTTTTTGTATATGTTTGAGTTGAAAGAACCACAAAGACCTTTGTTCGAAGCAAAAATAATGACAAGCTCGTTTTCATTTTTTGTTTTTGCATTGTTGAAAAAGATTGACTCTTCTAAAGATTCTGATTTGATTTTGTTTATTACAGATTTTATTTCAGAAATATATTCTGAGAGATTTGTAACATCTATAACACTTTTTTTCATCTTCGAAACCGCCACCATTTCCATGGTTTTGGTAATCTTCTTGATAGAAGTGATCGCTTTTATTTTATTTTTAATTATTTTTGTATTTGCCATAAAAGTACAAACAAAAACTAGAAATTTATACCATTCAGCTCAGTGAAAGATTTTAGAACTTCTTTCATTTTTGCAATTATCTCATCATTCCATTTTCCATTATTCAACTCATTTGCCAACTCTTTATAATTCGCATCGAAATATTTATGCAACTTTTCTTCTGTAACTTTTACATTTTTAACTTCTACATTTTTAAACAAACCTTCATTCAAAGAAAAGAAAGAAATTACCTGCAAAGCAACTGACAACGGTTCACCATTTCCTTGTTTCAAGAGTTCAATAGAACGCTTGCCATGTTCCAAAGTTTTCTTTGTTTCTGGATCAAGGTCAGAGTCAAATTGAGAAAAAGATTCTAGTTCGCGGTATTGTGCAAGAGAAAGTTTGATACGACCAGCATTTTTCTTCATTGGTGAAAGTTGTGCATCTCCACCTACACGTGATACAGAGTAACCAACATCTATAGCGGGACGAATACCTTTATAGAAAAGGTTGGCGTCCAAGAAAATTTGTCCGTCAGTGATAGAAATCACGTTTGTTGGAATATATGCAGAAATATCCCCGGCTTGTGTTTCAATAATCGGCAAAGCTGTTATTGATCCGCCACCGGACTCTTTGTTACGGCGACATGCACGTTCCAAAAGTCTTGAGTGAATATAGAAAACGTCACCTGGATAAGCTTCACGACCTGGTGGACGTTTCAAGAGAAGAGAAAGCTCACGATAAGCAACGGCATGTTTAGAAAGATCGTCGTAAACAACTAACACGTCTTTTCCTTGGTCCATAAAATATTCTCCAATTGCTACACCAGAATATGGTGCAAGATATGAAAATGCCGGACCTTGAGAAATACCAGCTAAAACAATTGTTGTATAAGAAAGTGCGTCAGCTTCTTTTAGCTTTTCTACAACTTGAGCAGTTTTAGATTCTTTTTGTCCAACGGCAACATAAATACAAATACAATCTTTCCCTTTTTGGTTGATTATAGTATCGATTGCAATTGTAGTTTTACCAGTCTGACGGTCACCAATAATAAGCTCACGTTGTCCACGTCCAACAGGGATCATACCGTCAATAGCTTTTACACCAGTTTGAAGTGGTTGGTTTACACGCTCACGCTTCATAACACCTGGGGCAATTTTTTCTACCAAATAATTTTTGTCAGTTTTAATAGATCCTTTCCCGTCTATGGCTTCACCAAGTGGGTTTACTACACGACCAAGTATGTCTTTTCCAACAGGAACAGAAAGAAGTTCTTTTGTACGAACAACTTCGTCACCTTCTGCAATTTCTTTGAAAGTATCAAATACAACAACACCAGCAAAATCTTCTTCTAAGTTTAGAACTAGACCTTTGACTTTATTTTTTCCAATCAAAACTAATTCAGAACTCATAACACCTTTTAATCCAGAAACTTTCAAAGTTCCATCTTGAACAGATTCTACAACTCCAACTTCTGAAACAACAGGAGTGAGTTCTATATTTCCAATTTTTTCTTCAATATTATTTATAATTCTTTGAATTGACATACTTTTTATATTATTTTTTCTATCTCTTTTTCCAACATGATTTCCAAGGTTGCGTCGATGACTTTTCCGTTAGATTTGATTTTTATACCAGCACTTAAATTTTTATCAATAATTATTTGCGAATTTGCTGTGTCCACTTTTAAGATTTTTTGTAATTTCTCTAAAATATTTTTATTTAAACTTGTTTTAGAATAAATTTTTGTTTGTTCGAAATCTTCTTTCTTTCTAGCTTTTCTTTTTAAAGTTTTTAAAATATTTGGCAAAAGTCCTTTGATTTCTTTTGCTTTTAAAATATCCATAGCCAAATCAAATTTACCTAGTTTTAATAAACTTTCTATTTGAATTGCAAGATTTTTAGAAGTGAAATTTTTTGTATTTGCCATATATTTTGTTATATTTTAAAAACTTTTGATACAAAGTCACTGTTTATGTCAGCAGAAATTTTTTCTGAAAAAGCATTTGCAGAAATTTTAGAAAGAATTTTAGAAAGATCTTTTGTTATAAGACTTTCTGCTTCTTTCAAACCTTTTTCTTTTGCGTTTTGCTTTTCTTTTTCAGCGACTTGGATAATTTCTGAAGCTTTAGAATTTGCAGTTAAAACAATTTCTTTTGCAGAACTTTCCGCTTTAGAATAAATTTCTTCTGCTTTTTGATTTGCTTTTTTGGCAGTTTCCAAGCTATTTTGGTTTGCTTCTTCCAAAATTTTATCTGCTTGTTCACGCATTTTTAAACCTTCTTGAATTTTCTTTGTTCTTTCTTCAACAACTTTTTTAATTGAAGGCAAGGCGAATTTTGCCAACAAGAAAAAGATAATCAAAAGGTTGATCAAATGTGTAAGCGCCAAGCGCCAATCAAAACCTATTTTATGTCCAACTTCTTGTAATACTTCCATAAAGGACTTTTTTACATAATAAAGTAACCAACGAATGCTAAGATGGCGATTGATTCGATAAGTGCTGCACCGATAAGCATTCTAGTGAAAAGTTCACCTGAAGTTTCTGGGTTGCGCGCCATACCTTCCAAAGCTTTTGACATCATCATACCTTGTCCGATTGCTACTCCTAAAAGTGGTAATAATGCGATTCCTTTTGCTAACATTTTTGCTGCTTCTACTTCCATATTTTTTTATTTATATTTTAAATTTTAGTTTTGATAAAGAATAATTATTGATGCATTTTCTGCACCCAAATATTTTTTATTTTATAAAACTCATTTGGATGAAGAAAATATTGGCAAAAAAGTTAATGCCCTTTTTGACCTTCTTCTTTCACAACTAAAATATAATAAACCGCTGTCAAACATCCTATAACTATTGTTTGTATAATTGCAACCAAAAAGTCAAAACCAAGCCAAACGGCGGGAAGTCCGATTGCAAATATTCCTGTTAAAATAGCTAACAGTATTTCTCCTGCAAACATATTTCCAAAAAGACGGAGTGAGAGTGAAATAACTTTTACTATTTCAGAAACGAATTCTAATAG
>WBZS01000598.1_pt1 | contig 41475 bp, 36 predicted proteins | sample 5204201 | NCBI WGS metagenome assembly WBZS01 (sample SAMN12344357, study PRJNA552823) | activated sludge metagenome | biome: Activated sludge suspended growth; feature: Nitrification reactor; material: Wastewater; isolation source: activated sludge from nitrification reactor of wastewater...
GCTACCCGACATCCGAGCAGGCATCCGGATCAACAACAACAAGACAGCCAACTGACCCTACTTTGGCGGGCACTTCTATCTGATGCACGGGCGACCTTTCGCGGGCATCTTGACTTGATGCACTACGCCCAGGCTCCATGACACATTCAACGTTTCAGTTGCGGCGCCCGCGGTCGGTCGCCGCGGCCCACAACTCGGACTCCTGGAGCCTTCGTTCTTCACGCCTCCTCAAGCACCAGACCAGCGCTGCCGCACCGATGATTCCGACGACCAGCGACCTGACCATCTCGTTCCTCCTCGTCACATCGTGAGTACCCGTCCGAGCTTCCTACGCTATCCGTGCTTCACTCAGTGGCATGGGGGCAGACGACGACCTGACGATCTTCGGCGACCGTGAGCAGAGTCTCGACCACGATTCCGCTGACTCGGTCGACGGCGATGAAACGTCGTCGACGGCCTCGCCGGCTGACGGCCAACCTCGGCGCGCGATCGCCGCTGCCAAGCCGAAGCGACGCCGCCGGGCCATCTTGTTCGGCTTCTTGGCGCTCGTTCTCGTCGGCGGCCTCGGCATCGTCGGTTTCGTCAGTGCGCAAGTGCAAGGGTCACTGAACCGCATGCAGCGAGATCCCGGCGCCATGCCGACCGCGGACCGTCCCGCCGAGGCGACTCCGGGACCGACCGCGCCACCCTTGAACATCGTGCTCGTCGGCACCGACTCTCGCGGGCCCGGCGATCGCGGACGATCCGATTCCCTCATGGTGGTGCACATCCCCGGCGACCGGAAGGCCGTCTATTTCATCTCCTTCCCCCGCGACAGCTGGGTCGACATTCCCGGCAAGGGTCGGGCCAAGATCAACGCGGCGTATTCCTGGGGCGGCACCGCGCTCAGCGTCCAGACGCTCGAATCGATCCTGCAGACGCGTATGGACCACGTCGCCATGACGAACTTCGACAACTTCATCGGGCTGGTCGACGTGGTCGGAGGTGTGACGGTCTTCAACCCGGCTCAGTCTCAGATCGACAACATCACGTTCGCGCAGGGCGACATCACCCTCGACGGCAAACGAGCGCTCATCTACTGCCGGGAAAGGTACGACCTGGCCAACGGTGATCTCGATCGGGCTCGGCGTCAGCGCGACGTGCTGAAGTCGATCGTGCAGAAGGCTGCTTCCCCTGAAGTGCTGGCGAATCCGGCCAAAGTCTCCGAGCTGATCGCGGCGTTCGGCAAGTACGTCACGGTTGACTCGGACTTCACCACTGCGAAGACGATGGAACTAGCCCTGTCGATGCGGCTCGACGGCGGATCCAGCATTCGTGCTCTTCAGGCACCCCTGCTGGGGTTCTCGACCTCAACCGACGGTCAAGCTATCGACGTGATCGACTACCCGGGCTGGCAGGCCCTCGGTGAGGCGATGCGCAACGATCAGGTGGCGGCCTATTTTTCCTTGCACCAATACGATCATGCCAAGCCGATGGGGAGCGTCCCCTCCCCCAAGTAGGGGCTTCAGACCCCATCCAAGACGGTCGAAGAACTCATAGCTTCGCGGGTTAACATGAGAATCCGTTCTCAGATTTCATCAGGATTGAACGATCTGATGCACACTGGCGCGGAACGTCCGACGTCCTTTGGGGGATTCAGGTATGGCCCAGCTCCGCGATCAGCGTAGCGCCGTGGTGGGCGCTCAGCCGGTTGGCGGGTCTGCGCGGCGTGTCCTGACGAGCCTCGTGCCCATCCTGGCCGACACGCTCGTGATCGCCTTGGCTACGCTCCTGGCCCTCGTCGGTCGCAATTCCATCCCGTGGTTCAACAACGCCGCTTCCGACCTCTCGGGCTTCGTCTCCGTGGCCGTCGGCTGGATCGTCGCCGGTTGGGTCCTTGCTTTGTACTCGGTCGGCTCGTACAGCCCCAGCCTGCAGTTGGTCGGCACCGACGAGTATCGCCGGGTCGTCAACGCCTCCGTGATCACTGCTGCTGCGGTGGGCATCGCGTGCTTCCTGCTGAGCTTCCCCCTGTCACGAGGCTTCTTCTTCCTCCTGTTCGTCATCGGCACGCCGCTCCTGCTCGCGCGTCGGCTCCTCGCCCGCCGGTGGCTCCATCGGCAGCATCGCCACGGTCGGGTGCACCGACGCGTCGTGCTCGCTGGCGTCCCCTCCCGAATCGCCGACGTGCTCAAGGTCCTGCGGCGCGAGCGTTGGCTGGGGTACGACGTGGTCGGGCTCCTGACACCGCTGGGCTACGAGAACGACGTGCCAGGGGGCTCCCCGTGCTCGGTACCCCGAACGAAGCCGCGTGCCTCAACGGGGACATCTGCGACGCCGTCTTGTTCACAGAAGGTGCGTTCGACGCCTCGGGCGACTTCAGGCAGATGGCGTGGGACCTCGAGCAATCCGGCATCGAGATGATCGTCGCCCCAGGTCTGACCGACGTCTCCACCGAACGCCTCGCGATGCGGCCCGTGGCCGGCCTCCCACTCGTGCATGTCGAGCCACCCCGCTCCCAGGCTGCCCTGCGCTTTGCGAAACGCGCATTCGACATCGCGGGTGCGGGGACTCTGCTGCTTCTGGCCGGCCCCCTGATCGTCATGTCCGCCCTCGTCGTCAGGCTGTACGACGGCGGTCCGGCCTTCTTCTCTCAGATGCGGGTTGGCCTCGACGGACGTCCGTTCCGTTGCTGGAAGATCCGCAGCATGGTGACCGACGCCGAAGAGCGTCTCAAGCAGTTGCAGCAGCAGAACGAAGGCGCCGGCGTGCTGTTCAAGATGCAGCACGACCCCCGGATCACGCCGTTCGGACGATTCATCCGCCGTACCTCGATCGACGAACTCCCCCAGCTGTGGAACGCCCTCAAGGGCGACATGAGCCTCGTCGGTCCCCGGCCGGCTTTGCCCCACGAGGTCGCCCGGTACGAGCCACACGAGCGTCGCCGCCTCCACGTCCGTCCTGGTCTGACCGGCCTATGGCAGGTCTCCGGGCGGTCCAGCCTCGATTGGGAAGACACCGTCCGTCTCGACTTGTACTACGTCGACAACTGGTCCATGTCTCAGGATCTGTTGATCCTCGGCCGCACCGCCCGCGCCGTCTTGCGGGCCGAAGGTGCCTACTGAGGTTCACCCACGTCGGTGACCGTCCGACCTCCTGCCCGCGTCAACGCGAGCCGGCCCGTACGTCCGACCACCGAGATCGAAACCGGGTCCCGCGTCGCCTTCACCCACGGGCTCGCGTCGTACCGGTGGTAGCGAGAAGGCAGCACAACCCCGTCTCGGCTCAGTCCCTGCGCGGTCAAGCGGTACGTCCCTCGCGGCGTCGACGCAGTCAGAGCTCGGCCCTCCACCTTCACTCGGTACGGCTTCCAGACCTCGGCGAACGCGGCCAGTGAGCCGTACTCGGACAACTCACCCCCGACCACCAACCAGCCCGTGACCAACCCGTCGACCCTGACTTCGTCGCCATCCCGGCGCAGATTGCCCGAGCCGATCAGCCCGGCCAGCGCCGAACCCTTCCCGAGGAACAAGGCTCGCCCGTCCAGCGAGACGTCGTCGAGGGAGTCGAACGGCACCCGGACGTGGCTGTACCGCCTCCGCTTGGACTCGCCGTACCCCCGCCTCGGCGTCGTGTCGTACAAGGCCATCAGCAGCCCGCCGTCCTGCCCGACCGACGGGTTGACCCCGTTCCCGACCCACTCCGAGGGGGTCTTCTGACGGGTGGCGTTGTCGACCAGCGGACCCCCCGGGTGCGTGCCGAACACCGACACCCCGCCGGGCAGAGCCAGCTGCCACAGGTGCTGCTGGTCGCCGAAGGCGCGCGGACGGTAGAGCTGCGCGCTGGACAGGAGGAACGAATCCGACCGGTACGTCTGCACATCGGCTCTCTCGAGTGCAGTTCCTTGGTGCACGGGGTTCAGAAGCCTCACCACGTACAGCAGGACCCACCCCGGAACTCTTTCCAGGGCACGAAGATCGCTGAGGAACGGGTTGTCTCGCACCTGCCAGTTGTCGAACGCCCTCATGGTGGTTTCGACCGCCTCCGGATTCACGAACGCCTCCATGGCCCACAGCAACGCGCCGGTCGTCTCTGGATCGCGGGGGTTGGGGAACGTGGTCAAGGCTTCGGTCAGGTCGAGACCGTGCGAGGTACGGACGAGGCGTCGGCCCGGTTCGTGGGCGATCTCGGTCAGCACGCGGGGGACGACGTACGACGTCCTCAGCACGAACACCATCCCGAGTTGGTCCCAATCCGCGCTCAGAGGACGGTCGGTGAAGGCTGCCTCGAGGATCAACTGCATCTGAGCCCCAGCGGGATCGAGTTTCTGTTCCACGTAGAGCCGCCCGGCCGAGGCGACGAACTGCCCCTCGAACCGATGCAGGGCGCAGTCGAGCAACAGCAGATCGAGGACGCCGCTGGCTCGCTCGGCGATCGTCGGGTCGTCGACATGGTCGATCAGCACCGACAACGCTGCCGCGTCTTCCTCGTAGTAGACGCTCGACAGCCATTCGGAGAACCCGAATCGAAAGCGCAGTTCGAGCCAGCGAAGCAGGCGTTCTCGCGCATCGTCTCGATGGGCGCGGCCGCTTCGACGGTCGTTGGTGAAGACATCGTCGGGGTAGTAGCTGCCGGCCAGGTATTCGCAGACGGCGAAGAGAATCTGGTGATTCTCCGACCAGTGACACATGGCGTCGGTGCCGGGCTCGGTCATCCAGTAACGAAAACCTGTGACCGTACGGCGGACGGCCTCGCGCTCGGCTGCCCCGACGCGTTCGCCGTACAGCAACTTCAGGACGACGAGGAGGCGGAAATCGGAGCAGTCACGCCGAGAATCGACGAACGAGAGCAGCGATCCCAGGTGTCGGGGGTCTACGTCGCCGCCGCCGAGCAGGCAAGCCAGCGCCGCGTACGTACCGGTCGCTGCACCTTCGGCTGACACCCGTGCGGGATCGATCAACGTCACGCCCGATATCGTCGCACCTCGCTGGTACGGCCGAGCCTGCCCCTTGTCACGCCGCAACTAGGCTGTGCAGCGATGGACCTGATCAGCCACCTGCGTGTCCCCGGCGCCACACCTGACGATCGCGTCGCCGACGCGACGTTCGCCGGTCTCTGTATCGCGCTGGGGCTCGTGCCGTACCTGGCTTTGGCCTGGGTCTTCGACGGCCGACAGACGCCGACCACCTTGCTCTGGACTGCCGTGACGAGCCTCGGCGCCTTTCTCTCCGTACGGTTCCGGCGGACTCATCCGCTCGTCTTCATGGCCGTGACGACCGTGTGCCTGTTCGTTCAGGTCCTGGCCGTTCCCACGCCGACGGTCGCGATCGTGGTCGTGCCGTACGTCGCCTACACCGTGGCCCGATGGGTGGAGGGACTGCGGGCTCGATCGGTCATCCTGATCGGTGCCGTCGGCTCGATCCTGGCGCCGTGGCGTTGGATCATCCAGCCATTCCAGCCCGAGCCGATCGTGGTCGCGGCCGCGTTCCTTGCGTCGGCTGTCTGCTTCGGGCTCGTCATCACTCCGTACGCCATTGGTCGCCGCACGCGCGAGGTCGACGAGGCCAGGCAGGCGATGCGGCATGCCGAACAGATCCGCTACGAGATCTTGCTGTCCGAGCGGGAGCACGAGACGCGCGCGATCGAGGCGAAGACCCGCAACCAGATCGCACGCGAACTCCACGACGTCGTCGCTCACTCGTTGTCCGTGATCGTCGTGCAGGCCGAAGGCGCGCGCGCCCTGGCCACCAAGCGGCCGGAAGCGGCCTCCGAAGCCCTCGGGACGATCGCCGGCACGGGGCGCGAAGCGCTGACCGAGATGCGACGGATCGTCGCGGTGCTGCGCGACGAGGACTCCGAGGCGGCGTCGTACGCCCCTCTGCCTGGCCTGGCCGACCTGCCGGACCTGGTCGCTCGCACCGGAGCACACCTCGACGTCACGGGCGACGTGCCCGACGCCAGCGCGACGCTCGGTCTGGCCGCGTATCGCATCGTTCAGGAAGCGCTCACCAACGTGCTCAAGCACGCCGGGGACGAGGCGGACCCGCAGGTCACGATCCGCTACGAACCGACCGGGATCAGCGTCGACGTCGTCGACTCCGGAATCGGGCAGGCAGCCGTCGACGACGGCAGGGGCCACGGCCTGCGGGGGATGGCCGAACGTGTGGCCTCCCAGGGTGGTCGCCTCCACACGGTCGCTCGGCCGGAGGGCGGATACCGTGTGAGCGCGTGGCTGCCGGTGGGTGGGAAGGAGAAAGCACGCTCATGATTCGGGTGATGCTCGTCGACGACCAGTCGTTGGTTCGCAGTGGATTCAGGATGTTGATCGAATCCAGCGACGACCTGTCCGTGGTCTGCGAAGCCAGCGACGGTGCGGAGGCGCTGCGGGTGCTGACCACGGTCGAATGCGACGTCGTGCTGATGGACATCCGCATGCCGGTCATGGACGGCGTCGAGGCCACTCGCCGAATCGTCGCGTCGGGTTCGAAGGTCAAGGTGCTCGTGCTGACGACGTTCGATATCGACGAGTACGTCTATGCCGCGCTTCGGGCGGGTGCGAACGGTTTCCTGTTGAAGGATGCGCGGCCGGCGGAGTTGTTGAACGCCATCAGGAGCGTCGCGGCCGGTGACGCGGTGGTGGCCCCCAGCGCGACCCGGCGGCTGCTCGATCACGTGGTCCCGATCCTGCCTCGCGAGCGCCATGAGGCTGATACTCGGTTGTCGGTGCTGACCGACCGGGAACGTGAGGTGCTTGTCGAGATCGCCAGGGGCGCGACCAATTCCGAAATCGCTCGAAACCTGTTCATGGCCGAGGGCACCGTGAAGACTCACATCGGGCGTCTGTTGGCCAAGCTCCACGCGCGCGACCGCGTGCAGTTGGTGCTCATCGCCTACGAAACCGGTCTGGGGAAACGCTGATCAATCATCTCCCGGCTGCGGCGCACCGGATCGGGCGATCCGCTTCCCACACATCTCTACCCGGAGTGACCCGTTGAACCGGCGGCCGGGCGTCACACCGACCGGCCTCGCGGGAAACGCTTCCCCCGCCCGAGGGCTCAGGCGAAGTTGAGCGGGAACGGCTGGGCGTCACGCGGGCGGGCAGCCGACGGCAACAGCACCTGCCGCGGCACGCGTGCCTTGGACCCGTCCAACTCGGCCATCAACTGGTTGACCAGCGCCGCGGCGACTTCCTCGATGGGCTGGGCGACGCTGGACAGCCCGAGTGCCGCCGCAACCGGACTGTCGTCGAACCCGAATACGGCTCCGTTCGGGTCGAACCCGTCCGGCGGAGTGCCCCTGAGGCGGCTAGTCGCGCCGATCGCGAGGGAGTCCGAGGCACAGACGGCGGCCGTCGCTCCACTCTCGATCAGTTCTCCCATCGCCTGGCTACCTTCTCGAATGCCGTCGGGCACGGCCACCGCGAGTCGGCGCACGTCGACGTCCGCGCCCTGCATGCCTCGGACCCACCCCGCCTTGCGTTCCTGCCCGACGTTGGACTGTTCGCCCCACCCGATGAAGCCGATCTTCGTGTGACCGCGGCTTCGCAAGATCGTGGTGGCCTCTTCGACACCCATCGCATTGTCGACGTCGACCCAGGCATGTTTGGCTTTCGGCTGCAACCACGGGCGGCCGAACGCGACGAACGGCACCCCGAGCCGCTGCAACTGGTCGGGCCGGGTATCGCCGGCGTCGACGTACGCCAAAATCGCACCGTCGATCATGCTCGACTCGAACAGCGAACTCAGGGCAGCCATCTCGTCGTGCTCGCCAGCGGCCGGGAACAGCAGGATGTGGTACTGCCGTTCCATCAGCGTCTCGCACAGCGCATGGACGAAACGATCCATGATCGCCCCGTTGATCCCGTCGGTCACCGGAGCGAAGCGCATCCCGACGACATGGGAGCGACTCGTCCGCAGGGTCCGGGCAGCGGCTGACGGCCGGTACCCCGACTCGTGGATGTGCTTCTGGACCCGCTCCCGCGTCTCCTTCTTCACCAGGTGCGGTGCGTTGATCACGTTCGACACTGTCTGCCGAGAGACGCCCAGCTCCCGAGCCAGGGTCATCAGGGTTGGTCTAGCCATCGCACTTCCTCGTGTCAGGTCGGAAGCTGAACGATCAAATTCCGTGCGGCGAATCTACTGCCCAGTGTGGCTTCCGATTGCACGAGGCCGTCCGTTGTCATGGCAGGCCAAGGCACGCGGGTTTGCGGCTGGGACCCAAGACCATCGTGAGCCGAGATGCTCGTGAGTACTAGGGGCTCACGACGAGGCGGCGATGGTTCGGGGTGAATCCGTTCTTCACACCCCAGAGCACTGCCTGACTGCGTCGGGTCACACCCATCTTGCGATAGGCCGACCGGATGTAGGACTTGACGGAGTTGATACTCAGATGTCCCTGCGCCGCGATCTCGTTGTTCGACAGGCCTTGGGTGATCAGGGCAATCACCTCCGACTCGCGCGGAGTGAGGTTGTGCGACCGGCCCGGCCAGTCGCCGACCCGGACCGTGTAATCGTGCGGGGCTGCTTCGTCGTGACTCGCCAACTTCGACATGACCTTGTCGCCGCGCTGGATGCGAACCAGCGCGTCGATCAGCTCCGGCGCCGTCATGGACTTTGCCAAGTAGCCGTGCGCCCCGGCTCGTGCGGCAGACGAGGCGAGGCCGCGCGAGAGGTTCCACGTGTAGACGGCCACGTGGCCGATTCCGGGGTTGCGGACGAGTTCTGCCACCTGATCCGACGGCTCTCCGCTCTCGGTCTGAGCCGCGAAACTGTCGAACAGTGCAATGTCCACCTGACGACGGGGCTCGGTGTTGGAATCGAGTTCTACGATCTCAACCCAATCTGGAAACTCGTTCAACATGCTGGCGAGACCCCGCAGCACGATCTCGTAGTCGTTGACCAACGCCACGCGAATGGGTCGGGCGGGGCGTGATCCAGTCATGGCCACAATCTACCGCTGAGCACCATTTCCGGTAGTCGCAGAGAGATTGGCTCGTTCCCACTTCTGCCCCCGGCCGTACGGGTGGAGAAATCACCACCCGGTTGCGTCAGCCGGTCACGCTTCTCGCGGTTCGTGGGACTCACCACCCTCAGGCTTCCGGACCGCCTCGTCGGGCTCCATCATGAATTCCCACGTCAGCCCGTGCGCGAGCACGATCAACAGCACCAATCCGATGGCCGCGACCTGGATCGGTGGCATCCCGAGCGGTCGAGCAACTTCGGGCACGACACCCAGAACGGCGACCGAGCCGTACAGCACGACCACTACCCACCTGAACCGGCGGAACGGCCCTTTGACAGCGGTGGTATCCAGCCGTACCAACCCCACTGCCGAAATCACTCCGACGCTTAGTCGTCCCTCGGACCTCAGATCGGGGCGGCCGCGCCCACCGAGGCGGCGAAGCCCTCCCACTCGGGGTTCGTCTGAGCACTCAGAGCGACCGCACGCATCGTGGCGCGAACACCGGGGAACAGGAGCCGGCTGGCGTTGAGGCTCCAGACGGCGAACCCGGACTTCGACTCGGTCACGAGTCCACCGCCAGCGGGTACCTGGTAGCGCACCACGATCAGTTCGTCGGCCCACGCGGTGCCAGCTTTGTCGTACTCCAGATTGACCAGATAGCCCTGGTAGCTGATCGCCGGGTCGAGCGGCTGCTGTGTGTACAGGCGGGGATCGACGGGCTTGACGGCGAGCACGAGCGCTCCGGGCCGCAGCCGGGGTACGACGTACGTCGCGATCGTCTCTTCCGGGGTCGACGCCGGAATCGACTCGCGCCACGGCGTCGAGGTCGCGAAGGTTCCGCTGACGACGTCGATCCGACCGAACCGCTCCACGACGCAGGAGCGGTCGGTTGGAGACGCGCCGATCGCATAGCGGACCGAATCGGCCGGGGCAGCCGGCCAGGTGACCGTGCCACCCGCCAGCCACTCGACCGGATGCCGGAGGGACACGGCGCTCATCCGCGATCGGGGGTCGGTGAGGTCGTACCTGATCCATTCGGTCGTGTCTGCGGCCTCGGTCGGCTCCGCCCACGTCGCCGAGGCTGCGCGCTCCCAGCGGTACTGGTTGGCGGCCTGTCGCTGGGCCTCCGTCTGTGGCGGTTGGGCCTGCCTCGTCATCGCCGAATCCGCCTGATGAGATACGTCCTTCGCCATGTCGGTCACCCGCTGGGCAACCTTGTCGCCGAATTTCTCGAATCGGTCCAGCCACGATCCGCCCTGTGTCATGCGCGCACCCTACCCACCTGAACGAAGGCCGGACAGGATCCGGTCGGGAGGCCGACGACCGAACTGGGTGCTTCAGTGAGCACCGACCGCCAGGGCTGGCAGTCCTACAGTCCGCGGCGGGTGCCGATCGTCATGGCGATCGGCTTCGACACAGCGGCGAAGAAGTCCTCACCCTTGTCGTCGACGACGATGAACGCCGGGAAGTCGACGACGTCGATCTTCCAGATGGCTTCCATGCCGAGTTCGGGGTACTCGAGCACTTCGACCGCCTTGATGCAGTCCTGGGCCAGCCGGGCGGCGGGTCCGCCGATCGAACCGAGGTAGAAGCCGCCGTGCCGTTCGCAGGCGTCGGTGACCTGCTGGCTGCGATTGCCCTTCGCCAGCATGACCATCGAGCCGCCGGCCGCCTGGAACTGGTCGACGTAGGAGTCCATGCGCCCGGCAGTCGTCGGCCCGAACGACCCCGACGCCATGCCCTGAGGGGTCTTGGCCGGGCCGGCGTAGTAGACCGGATGGTCCTTCAGGTACTGGGGCATCTCCTCGCCCCGGTCGAGGCGTTCCTTGATCTTCGCGTGGGCGATGTCACGCGCGACCACGAGCGGGCCGGACAGCGACAACCGGGTCTTGACCGGATGCTTGCTGAGTTCGGCGAGAACGTCGGCCATCGGCTGGTTGAGGTCGATCTCCACGACGTCGCCGCCGAGGTGCTCGTCGGTGGTGTCGGGCAGGTAGTGGCCCGGATCGCGCTCCAACTGCTCGATGAAGACGCCGTCAGCGGTGATCTTGCCCAGGCACTGACGGTCGGCCGAACACGACACGGCGATCGCGACCGGCAGCGAGGCGCCGTGGCGGGGAAGCCGTACCACCCGAACGTCGTGACAGAAGTACTTGCCGCCGAACTGCGCACCGATCCCGAACTGACGCGTCAGTTCCAACACCTTCTCCTCCAACTCCAGGTCACGGAACCCGTGCGCCGTGATGTCGCCGGTCGTCGGGAGAGTGTCGAGGTACTTCGCGGAGGCGTACTTGGCGGTCTTCATGCAAAACTCCGCCGACGTTCCGCCGACCACGATCGCCAGGTGGTACGGCGGACAGGCTGCGGTGCCCAGCGAGCGGAGTTTGGCGTCGAGGAACTTCATCATCGCGTCGGGATTCAGGATGGCCTTGGTCTCCTGGTAGAGGTAGCTCTTGTTGGCCGAACCGCCACCCTTGGCCATGAACAAGAACTTGTACGTCGTCTCGTGCCCAGGCGCGGTATCGGCGTACAACTCGATCTGCGCCGGCAGGTTCGAGCCGGTGTTCTTCTCCTCCCACATGGTGATCGGCGCGTTCTGCGAGTAGCGCAGGTTGAGCTTGGTGTAGGCGTCGTATACCCCGTGCGACAAGGCCTCTTCGTCGGAACCGGGCGAGAGGACCTGCTGGCCGCGCTTGCCCATGATGATCGCCGTACCCGTGTCCTGGCACATCGGCAGCACTCCGCCAGCGGCGATGTTGGCGTTCTTGAGCAGATCCAGGGCGACGAACTTGTCGTTGTTCGAGGCCTCCGGGTCGTCCATGATCCGGCGCAGCTGCGCGAGATGGGCGGGCCGCAAGTAGTGCGAGATGTCGTGGAAGGCAGTCTCGGCAAGGAGGGCGAGGGCTTCGGGGGCGACTTCCAGGAAGGTGCGCCCGTCGGGACCTTCGACCGTACGGACACCTTCGGTGGTGAGCAGTCGGTACGGCGTCTCGTCGGCACCGATCGGGAGCAGGTCGGAGTAGGCGAACTCGGGCATGTGGGGCTCCTTCGCTGGGTCAGTTCCCATCCTGGCATCGTCGGGCATCGTGCCGACGGGCGGGGGCGACATCCCCGAGCCTGGCCCGACCAGCACGGCCGCGAAGGCGGTCACGGGGGCGGGCACCCTCGCGAGGGTGGCGTCGCGATGCGGCACGATATGCGCCATGACGTCGACCGCCGCACGAGCTGACCAGTCCAGGGCATTGAAACTCATCGTCGGTGCAGGAGCACTGATCGTCGTCATGCTCGGGATGGCTCAGATCTCCGACATCGTCGGCCCCGTCTTCATGGCGTTGAACCTGATGATCGTCGTCTGGCCGATCCAGCGCTGGCTGTCGGCGCACGTGCCGAAGATCGTGGCTTCGATCATCTCCGGGATCGTGGCCGTGTCGATCCTGGGTCTGTTCATGTGGTCGATCGGCTGGGCGATCTCGATCTTCGTGGCCGAGATGCCCCACTACAAGGGACAGTTCCTCTCGCTCTACGACACGGTCCTCAATCTCCTGGCCCAGTTCGGGTTCACGAGCTCGCAGATCCTCGACCAGTTGAAGTCGATCGACCCGTCGAGCATCGTCAGCGTCGCGTCGTCGGTCATCTCGAATGTCTCCGGTGCCCTGTCGCTGCTCGTCATCGTGGTGTCGGTGATGTTGTTCATGATCATCGACTCGGCCGACTTCGACGAACGCCTGATCAGGCTGGGCGAGCGTCACAATCCGGTGCTCGTGTTGGCCCTGCAGTCGTTCGCTCAGGGGGTACGGCGCTACTGGGTGACCTCGACGGTGTTCGGACTGATCGTGTCCGTGTTGACCTGGTTCGGTCTCCTCGCCATCGGGGTTCCTCTCGCGCTCGTCTGGGCCGTGCTGTCGTTCGTCACCAACTACATCCCCAACGTCGGATTCATCATCGGGCTGATCCCTGCTGCCGTGATGGGATTCCTGGCCAAGGGTCTATGGGGGGCGGTGGCCGTCATCGCGCTCTACTCGGTCCTGAACTTCGTCATCCAATCGGTGATCCAACCCAAGATGACGGGCGACGCGGTCGGAGTGACCTCCACGGTGTCGTTCCTGTCCCTGCTCGTGTGGGCCGTCATCCTGGGTCCGCTGGGCGCACTGCTGGCCCTCCCGGCGACCCTGCTCGTCAAGGCGTTGCTGATCGACGCCGACCCGCGGATGCGGTGGATGAACGCGCTCGTCGCGTCGAACCCCAAGACGAGCGCCGAGGAGCCAGTCTTCCAGACCGAACAGGTGACCCCGGTGGACCCGCTGGTCGACCAGGCCATTCCGGCTCCGGACGCGACCCTCGACCCCGAGCCGGAGGATGGCGACTCTCCCGACCGGGCGGCCGATCGCCAGCCGAGCGCCACGCCGTACTGGTAAGTCGACGAACGCGGCACTGAGTGTCGGCGCACGGAGTCAGGACAGGAAGACCGGGCTCGCCCAGACGCGACCGTCTGCCGTACCCGCCAACACGTCGATCTCGAACGACTTCTGGACGTGTTCGAGCGTGCCGATGCCGCCGGCCAGAATCGCGGTGGCCAGCACGTCGGCCGTGATGATGTCGGCCGCCGCCACGGTCACCTGCACGAAGGTGTCGTCAGCCGCCATCCGCCACACGTGTTCGCCACGCTCCTGGATGCCCGAAGTGGCCACGGCTCGGCGCTCCGGAGTGGTGGTGTACGACGTCCACAACGCAGTCCGGTCGTCGGGATCGACGACACCGACGACCCACGGCGTTCCCGCGCTGGTGCCGGAGACGAGCACGTCGCCTCCGGCGTTGAGACACCAGTCGCGATAGCCAGCGGCGCTGAGGACTTCGCCGGCTCTTTGGATCCCGAGCGCCTTCACCACACCCGACAGGTCCACCTTGCCGTCGGGACGGTGCGGCGTGAATGCCCCCTCCGTCGCGTCCCGCCAAGCGATGGCCAGGTCGTACGTTTCCCGAAAACTCGACGACGCCGTCTTGAGTTTGGTCAGATCACGGGCCACGGCCGATCCCTCCGAATCCGACCGGTACAGGGAGAATTGCGCGTCCAGTTCTGCGAACTTGGTGCGTACGGCTTCCCCCGTCACCGGGTCGATCTCGGTCGGGCTCGTCACCGAGACGACGGTTCCCATGGTCTCGAAGACCAGGGTTCTCGATGGGGCGGTCGCCCGTGAAGGGTCACTCATGTCGTGTTCTTCCGGCGCGGTGTATCAGGCGCTCGATCCAGAACTCCCATGCCCAGGACAAGGGGGAAACCGAAGCCGCCGGCACCCGTGTGGGGCGGGTGCCGACGGCGGCTCTGGTCATCCGGTGAAACCGGCTTTGCTCAACGCAGATTGTAGCGACGTCAGGTACGCATCGGTCGTATACGTGGCCCCACTCACCGTGTTGACGTTCGCGGAATTGGCGGCGAGCACGCGGGCCTTGATCGTGGGTACGGCGGAACTGTTGATCGCCTTCGACTTGGACTGACCATCGTCGACGACAGTGGCCGTGACGTTGGTGATCTTGCCGTTGCTCAGCGTCACGGTGACGGTTACCGAACCGTACCTGTGCTGCGCCGTCGAACCCGTATAGGTGCCCGTGATCCCCGCCGCAGCCGTCGTCGCGCTCTTGGACGGGGTCGCCGACTTCGTGCTCGAGGAGGTGCTCGGGGTGGCGCTGGGCGTGGCCGAGCTCGCGCTCGGCGTGGCCGAGGTCACGCTGGGCGTGGCAGAACTCGCGCTCGGTGTGGCCGACGAGGCCTGCGAACTCGACGTGTCGGAGTTGGTCGCTGCGGGTACGGCGACCGTCGCACCATTCGCCGTACCCGCAGCCCACCCAGCCGCCAGGATGCCGGCCGAGGCCAGAACTGCTGCTGCTGTCGATCGCGCGCTCACCAGGAGAACCTCTCGTTGTGAATGGCGCGAGGGGGGGTACCGACCTCGAGCGCCTCGGCGATGACCGAGTCGGAGGCATCCTGGGGGCCGCAGACGAACACGTCACTCGTTGCGATGCCGGGGACGATCTCGGCAATGGTCAGGCCCTGGTGAGACGCCGGCACCCACCGGGCTTCACCGAGCCGATTCCGACCCCGGCGACCGACCAGTGTGACCAGCTTGGCGCCCCGCTGCCGGCATAGATCGGCGATCTCGCCGGCCAGGTAGAGCTGTCCGGCGTTGTGAGCACGCAGGACAACGGTCGCGTGACCGGGCTCGAAGTCGGTGGCCTCCAGCACGGCCCGAATCGGAGCGATCCCGATGCCGATGCCGACCAGCGTGACGGCGTCGGTGGTGCGGGCCTTGTCGGAGAAGATGCCGTACGGCCCCTCGATCATGACCCGGGTGCCCGGCTTGACCTTCATGAGCTTCGCCGTGCCCTTCCCCAACGAACGGACCGTGATCCGCAAGGAGTCGCGCGTTGGTGCCGCCGACACCGAGAAGGGATGCTGGTGCCACCAGAGTTTCCGGCCGAGGAATCGCCAGTGGAAGAACTGTCCCGCCTCGACGTCGAGGGCCGGCAGGTTGCGGCCGCGCATCGTGATCGTGACCACGTCGTCGGCTTCGCGTACGACGTCGCTCACCACGAGTCGGTGTTCGATCGAGTTGAACAGCGGAAGCAGAATGCGGAAGGCCAGGAGCGCAAAGGCGGTCGCGCCGTACAGCCCGATCCAGTACCACCGCTGCCAGTTCCCTTCGGCGAACAACCCGCTCTGCGAGAACTGGTGGGGAATCGACGCGGCCACGGCGGCGTACGTGATGAGGTGGATCACGTGCCAGACCTCGTAGGACATGCGTCGCTTGACGGCGACGATCGACGAGATCGCGACGACGGCTAGCGCCCCCAGGCCGACGACGGCGAGTACGTAGTCACCGATCGACCACATCGACAGCCACTCGGCGATGATCGTGATGCCTTCGGAGGCGGCGTACCCACAAATCAGGAACCAGGCATGGAGCAGGAGCCCGCACAGGACCCACTTGCCCAATCGGGAATGGACCGCGACGGCGTGGTCGTGTCCGAACGCTCGGTCGACGAAGGGAATCCGCGCTGCCAGCAGCAGCATGAGGCACATGAGGTCGGTGGCCACGAGGCCGCTGACGATGCCGAGCGAGGTCAGGGAGCTGGCGAGGGAGGTGAAGGTGGCCAGCCCACCGAACGCGAGGAACAGGGCGACTGAGGCGGCGACGCTGCTCCAGGCGATGACGTGCAGGAGATCCGCCTTGAGGGCACGCGCCCAATATTGACGCCGGTAGCGGCGGCGGATGGCCGACCGGCTGATCGAAGCGGCGCGGCGGGCGATCGGCGCGACGGCGCGAACCGGTGCGCTGATGGCCTCTCGGGCCGAAATCGTGCTCGTGGACATACCTGGACTATCGGGTCCGTTCCTTGGGTAACGCTGTGAGGACTCTCAGGATAGAGTACGAACTCTCAGAATCCGGCTGCAGATGAGATGCGAGCAGTCCACTCAGGATTCGCGGCGACTCTCCGGCCGTCGATGGCGACCACCGGGCAGACGCCCCGGACTGAAGATGCCAGCCATATTCCTTCTGTCATTGGTAATTCGGAGGCTTGGATGAGCGCATGCTCGAAACCGACACCCTGTGAGCCGGCCCAGGATTCGATGAGAGTCACGGTCACGGATTCCAAGATTCCCGTGGCTCCAGTTTGAGAAGTTCTCAGGATTCCGTCCTGGAGCCAGATGACCGCGGCCGTCGGGGCCTCTAGGACGTACCCGTCACTGCTGACGAAGATCGCATCGTCGGCGCCTCGCCGGGCGGCCTCGCGCTTGGCGGAGGTGTTCACGCCGTACGACAAGAGCTTGGCCCCGCCGAGCAACCAGGGGGCTGCGGCGAAGGCGTGGGAGGAGTACCCGCGGTCGAGCAGGACGACTTTCAGGGGCCGCCGATTCCCTGGCTCGGTCGACGTGATGGTGAGCAGAGCGGACGGTGCAGAAGGTGTCGAAGGTTGGTGTTCGGGGCCGCGGGTCAACATCATCTTGAGCGCGGCCTCGCCCGGGTGGTGCCAGGCGGCCAGGGCCTCGGCGATGAGCGCCTTCCAGGCCCGTGGGTCCGGCTCGGGGAGGTCGACGATGCGGGCCGACCTCGCGAATCGCGCGAGATGAAGGTCGACATGCTCGGCCGTCGCGTGACCCTCGTCGTCGGTCATGACTCGGGTGGCGTCGAAGACACCATCGCCCCTGGTCAGACCGAGATCGTCGGCCGTCAGAACCGCGGAAGTGGTGGGTACGACTCCCTGCCCGAGGACTGCGACGAGTTGTGCCGTACCCGTCACAACGCGGCCACTGCGGCGTCGTAGTCCGGCTCGTGGCTGGTGTCGGAGACCTGCTCGGTGTGGATGACCGTGCCGTCGGTGTCGACCACGACGACGGCACGGGAGAGTAGTCCGCGCATCCTCCCGTCGGCGAACGTGACACCCATGACGTCACCGAAGTCGGAGCGGAATCCCGACAGCGTCGCCACGTTGGCGATCCCTTCGGCCCCGCAGAAGCGCCCCAGGGCAAACGGCAGGTCGTTCGACACACAAATCACAGTCGTGTTGTCGAGGCCGGCGGCGATGTCGTTGAACCTGCGGACACTCGTGGAGCAGACTCCGGTGTCGATGCTCGGGAAGATGTTGAGAACCAGTCGACGCCCGGCGTAGCGGTCGAGCGTCACGTCGCTGAGATCCACAGCGGTCAACGGTGCGGTCTCGGGCAGCCGCGACCCGACCTCGGGAAGGTCTCCGACGGTCGTCGCGGGCGTGCCCCTCATGGTGATCTGAGCCATGTCAGCATCTTAGGGAAGCGCTGATCAATGCCGTTCCGAGCGAGGACGGGCCGGGCGAGATGAGCCGGCACCACCCGAGACACCCCGTCCAACAGCCGAACCCCCGACCCAGGCGGAGGGTTGGCCAAGAACCTCAACGAACTCCACCTGGCCCCGCGCCGAATCTGCCTTCAATTTCGCCTTTGATCGTTCAAAATCGGATCCGGCTCCGAATGAGAGGCAGTTTCGGTACGGGCGCGCGGCGAGCCCGGGCGACCGGTGAGTTCGGTACGGGCGCGCGGCGAGCCCGGGCGACCGGTGAGTTCGGTACGGGCGCGCGGCGAGCCCGGGCGACCGGTGAGGTCGGCGCTCCACACCATGAGGCCGGATCGGCCGGGTGGAGTCGGCAATGTCCGCCTCGGAGCGTCGCGGGGTTCAGGACCAGGTCGTGAGGGCGGCGCGGTCGTACTCACCCTCGGGCCATACGACGCGCTCGATCCCCGCCGCAGCGAGAGCCTTGCGGCAACCGGGGCAGGGTGGGTCGGTGATGTAAGCGGTGGCGCCCTTGGTGTCTCGGGTTGCGAAGAGCAGGGCGTTGACCTCGGCGTGGATGGCGATGCAGAAACCCGGGGTTCCGGGTCGGTCGTAGTCGCCGAGCGGCGGAACGGTGGCGTGGTCGAGCAGTCCGCGCGGGCAGGCGCCGTCGAGACAATCGCGTTCTCCGGGGGCAGCACCGTTGTAGCCCGTCGCGATGATGCGCCTCTCGACGACCAGCACCGCCCCGACCTTCCGCCTGCGGCACTTCGCTCTCGCCGACACGGCCTCGGCGATGCCGAGGAAGTAGTCGTCCCAGCCGGGCACCTCGTGAAAGCCGGGCAACGTCGTCATGGCGGCATCGTGTCAAAGTCGCGCCGGGTTCGTATCTCAACCTGTGATCGAGATTGGATGACTGTTTGCTCATCGCGGTGTGCAGTCCACGAAATCCCTCACTACGTTGAGATGTAGGAGGGATCGGGCCATGTGTTGTCGATCCCTTCGAGGACGGGTCGGCCGCCGACGATGCGGCCTGGGAGAGGTTGGACAGATGAGCACCCCGATAGGAACCAGGGCGCTGCGCGTTCTCCTCGCCGTGGCGTTGACGTGTGTGGGGGCTGTTGCCCTCGCCGTACCCGCCCGAGCCACGAACTCGTACACACAGCCGGGGAACCGCACTCAGGCGTGCGCCGTCGACTGGTACGCCAAGACAGATCTGTCGAGCTCGTACACCAAGGACTACGACGGCAACGGGACGATCGACGTGGGTGAGGTGTATTCGAACCAGGGCTACCTGTACGCGGTGTCGTCGACCAACACGTACCCGACTGTGCACGGACCCGGCGCGTTCGACATCCAGCACTTCTTCGTCGGAACGTCGATGGGATTCCGCATTCCGATTGCCACGGACTACACGATGTACGGCGTCAAGGTCGTCGTGAACATGGCCTCGGATTCACCCCAGACGTTCCAGATCAACGACACCTCGTTCAGCACGATGGGGCTGGCGGCCTATCAGAGGTTTGACGGCGACCCGAAGTACACGGTCGAGGCGCCGACGCCCAAGGTGACGATTTCGGGTACGGAGATCACGCTCGAATGGGCTGTCCTGCCGGCTGGCAGCGCCAACATCTACGGCTTCTCCGCCACCGCGACCAGCTTCGCCGACCCCACCACCAGGGCTGACGACCCGGCCAACCACTACATCATCCAGGCCGAGTTGACCGGCCGGTACGCCGAGGGCGCCGGTTGCGAGCCGACCGTACCTCCGCTGCCGACCCCGCCGACAGAGCAACGCTGCCAGCAGGTCCTGGCCGGACGGTCGCTCTTCCCGGTGCCGGCTGGCGACCTGACGGCACGGGACAAGTACGGCGACGGCGGCGAAACCAACGCCGACGGCTGGGTGACATCGACGACGACTCGGGGAATCCGGCTGTACGGCGCGACCGACAACGACTTGACCAACGTCACGTTCACAGCCGTGGCGGCCCAGGGGTTCACCTTCGTCGCCCCGGTGGCACCGGCCACGATCACCGTGGTGACCGGTAGCCCGTCGGGCATGGGGCAGCTGTACTCCAACGGGTACACCGCGACTGCGACCGGCATCGGAGACGTCGTGGTCAGCCCTGACGGCAAGACCGTCACGCTGACGATCGCGAACATGCCCGCCAAGTCGGCGTTCGCGTTCGGGATCACGGCTCAACTCGACGGCTCGCTCAAGCAGTTGGTCATCGACGAGACGATGGTCGGCACCCTGACGAATTGCTCGATTCCGACCAAGTCCGCGACGCCGACGAAGACTCGCACGACGGTGAAGCCGACAGAACACGAGACTCGGCCGGAAGAGACCCGCCACGACGAGCCGGGTCCGGGCGAGACCACCACCACCGCGCCTGCAGCTCCTGCCCGGGGCACCTTGGCTGCTACCGGCTCTGACGTGTCACTCGTCGGAGTCGGGATCGCCGGTGTTGTCTTGGCCAGTGGCGTCGGTCTGATTCTCGTCACGCAAAAGCGCCGCCGGACCAGGGGGTAGTCCAGACACGGGGTGTCGCCAGCCCGTGGGCTGGCGACGCTCCTCCCAGTGGCATGTTCCCCCGGGTGTGGCACGAACGACGGCAGAAGCGGCCTTCACTGCGATTATTCGCAGTGAAGGCCGCTTCTGCCGTCGTTCGGTACGGGGGAGCTAGTCCTCCCGCCAGAGCGGACGTGTGATGCAGGTAGGTCCTCCGTCTCCGAGGGTGATGTTCGGAGCGTGAACCTCGTGGACCTCCACGTCAGCTTTCCGCAGCCTGCTCGCGACCTTCGGAGCGCTGTCGAACATCACGACGACGTCGGGGGCGGTGGCCAGAATGTTGCAGCCCTGGGTGTGGTATTCGTCGTCGTCGCACGGGATCAGGGTCCAATCGCGTTCCTCGAGAAGCTCCAACAGCGCGACCGGCATCGAGGGGAAGTGGACGACCGCCTTGCTCGCCGCCACCGGGGAGATGAAGCTCATCAGGTGGGTGACGTAGTCGCGGCCGGGGCCGGCGGCCATGTCGTACGACACCACCGCGATGCCCTGATCCGCCAGCAGCCCGGTCATCTCGTCGATCGCCCGCCGATTGGTGCGGAAACCACGCCCGATCGCCAGCGTCTCGTCGTCGAGCCACGCCATGTCTCCCCCGTCTGCGTAGGCATCGGCGCTCAGGCGGCCGAGAATCGGCACGCCGATCCGTCGTAGATCCTGTTCCATGACCGCCGACTCCGGCACCCGGGCGGGCTTGATCTGGTTCAGGATGACAGCCCCGGCCGGCGTCACGTAGGTCGAGTCGTACGCGTAAACCCCGTCCACCTGACCGTCGACGGCGTCGAACACGTCGACGCGGCATCCCAACTGCTCGAGCAGCTCGACGAACGCGGCGTGCTCGTCGAAGATTCCCTCGTCCGGTGTGGCCTGCCACCCCGCCGCGGCAAAGTTCCCGACGAGGGTCGGCGTCCGTACGGCCACCCTCCGCAGCCGAGCCGACATCGACGAGACCGAGAATGTGTCACTCATGCGCTGGATATTAGGGGACTGCGACGGCGCCTCGACGTTCGGGCGGAACGTGGCGAGAAGCATGGCGCAGCAACATCCGATCCCGCCGGGACTTGGGTCGATGCCGATGCGTATTGTGCCCTGCGTCGATGGGAGAAGACATGAGCGCTAACGGCAACCCCGACGCCGGTGACAACGGTCTCCACCGGAACCTGCACCCCCGACACATCAACCTGATCGCGATCGGCGGCGCCATCGGCACCGGTTTGTTCGTGGCCACAGGCGCGTCCGTCAGTTCGGCCGGGCCCGGAGGGGCGGTGGTGTCGTACGCCGTCATCGGCATGGCGGTCTACTTCGTGATGATGGCCCTCGGTGAGATGACCACACACAACCCGGTAGCCGGCGCATTCGAGACCTACTCGAAGAAGTACGTCGACCCCGCCTTCGGGTTCATGATGGGTTGGAACTATTGGTACGCCAGCGCCATGACCATCGCGGTCGAACTAGTCGCGGCCTCCATCGTCATGAAGTACTGGTTCCCCGACAGCCATTCGGTCCTGTGGAGCGGGCTGTTCCTCGCCATCCTGCTGGGGCTGAACCTGTTCTCCGCCCGGGTGTTCGGCGAGGGTGAGTTCTGGTTCGCCGGGATCAAGGTGGTCACCATCGTGATCTTCATCATCATCGGCATCGCCATGATCGCCGGCATCATGGGCGGTCAGGCGGTGGGCTTCAAGAACTGGACGATCGGAGAGGCTCCGTTCGTCGGAGGCTTCATGGGTACGTTCGGGATCCTCATGGTGGCAGGGTTCTCCTTCGTCGGCGTGGAGGCGACCGCCATCGCGGCCGGCGAGGCCGACAATCCGACCAAGACGATGCCCAGGGCGATCAACTCGGTGTTCTGGCGAATCCTCGTCTTCTACATCGGCGCCATCGTGGTGATGGCCTCGCTGATCCCCTACACCGACCCCAACCTGCTCGAAGCCTCGGCTGAGAACGTCGCCGCCAGCCCCTTCACTCTGATCTTCGAGCGTGCGGGGCTGGCCGCCGCCGCCTCCGTGATCAACGCCGTCATCCTCACGTCGGTCCTCTCGGCCGGCAATTCGACGCTCTACTCCGGCTCTCGGCTCGTGTACTCGATGGCTCAAGGTGACGCAGCCCCGAAGATGTTCGGCAAGGTGACCCGGTTCGGCGTGCCGATCTACGCGATCCTCTTCACGGCGGTGGTATCGAGCGTCGCGTTCCTCACCAGCCAAGTCGGCGATTCGGTCGTCTACACCTGGCTCTACAACGCGACCGGGCTCGCCGGATTCATTGCCTGGCTGGGAATTTGCGTCGCGCATCTGCGGTTCCGGGCAGGCTATCGAGCCCAGGGAAGGCCGCTGAGCGAGCTGACCTTCAAGGCGAAGCTCTACCCCTTCGGCACGTGGTACGCCCTCTTGGTGTGCGTCGCGGTCATCATCGGGCAGGGCTACTACGCCATCTCAGACGGTCAGATCGACTGGCTCGGGATGCTGGTGGCCTACATCGGTCTGCCTCTGGCGGTCGCCCTGTACGTCGGCTTCAAGCTGGTGCGCCGCACCAAGGTCGTACCCCTGGAGTCCATGGACCTCGAGCCGCACGAGGACCACCGGCGCGAGGATCCGGCAGACATCCTCCGGAGTGCGCCGTGAACTCCGAGCTGACCGAGGCCCACCGTCGGGTCCTCGACGCGCTCGAACCGGCTGCGATCGTCGACCACGTGGTACGGCTCGTGCGCGTGCCGAGCGTGACCGGCACCGACGCCGAGTCGGAGTTGCAGGCCGAGATGGCCGGTCGGCTGCGAGAGCTCGGCATGGCCGTCGACGCCTGGAAGCTCGACCTGGATGCTCTCAGGGCAGACCCCGACTATCCCGGCGTCGAGGCCGAGAGGGCCGAGGGGTACGGCGTCGTCGGAGTCTCGCCCGGCGAAGGCGATCCTGCGTTGATCCTCCAGGGCCACATCGACGTCGTACCCACGGGCGACCTGGCGAAGTGGGGCGGGGCAGGCCCGTTCAGCGGCGAGGTGTCCGGCGACACGATCTTCGGGCGCGGCACGGTCGACATGAAGGCCGGGGTGGCCGCGAACTTCGCTGTCGCGCACGCCCTGCTCACCTCGGGAATCACGCTGGAGCGGCCGTTTGCCGTACACCAAGTCGTCAGCGAGGAGGACGGAGGTCTCGGAGCTTTCGCGACCATGCGCCGCGGACACGGGGGCGACGTCGCCGTCATCACCGAGCCGACCAGCGGGCGCCTGCTCATCGCCAACGCCGGCGCGCTGACGTTCACGATCCGAGTGCCGGGACGGGCCGCCCACGGCAGCACCCGGTTGTCGGGCGTGTCCGCCTTCGAGGCGTTCTGGCCGATCTTCAGAGCCATCCAACGGTTGGAGGCGGAACGGAACGCCGCCATCGACCCGCTGTTCGCGGAATACGAGATGCCGTACGGCATTTCCGTCGGCAAGGTCAACGCCGGGGACTGGGCCAGCTCGGTGCCCGACCTACTCGTCGCCGAAGGGCGGATGGGCGTCATCCTCGGCGAAGACGTCGCCGATGCACGGGAGGCGTTCGAGCGGGCGGTCGCCGACGCCGCCGCCCGAGATCCTTGGCTGCGCGACCATCCACCGACCGTGGACTGGACCGGCGGCCAGTTCGCCTCCGGCATGCTCGACGAGTCCCACCCGCTGATCGACGAGGTAGCTTCGGCGGTCGAGACGATCACCGGCCGACACCCGCTGACGGGGGCAGCGCCGTACGGCTCGGATCTCCGCCTCTACCGGGGGATCGGTGGCATCCCGACGTTGCAGTACGGCCCCGGTGACGTCAGGTACGCCCACGCCCCCCGCGAGCAGGTCAGCATCGCCGAGATCCTCGACGTCACCCGGTCTCTCGCGGTCATGGCCGTCACCCGTCTGGGCGGGCACGTGTAGGGAATGGGTACGGCGGTACCCGGGAGGGTCGACCGGCGAGGGCTCCCACCGCTGCCGTTCAGAGTGGCTGCGCTGCGTAGGCGGCCTGGGCCGAGGCCCACGCTCCGACGTCGCTGCGGCTGATCGCCGTGGCCATCAGGTCGGGGAAGGCGTCGGGAGTGCAGGCGAAGCACGGGATCCCCATCGAGGCGAGTTGGGCCGCGTTGCGGTGGTCGTAACTCGGCAGACCTTGGTCGTCGAGGGCGAGGAGTACGACGACCGTGGCACCGGACTGCTTCAAGGCGCCGAGCCGGCGGATCATTCTCGGGGAACCGTCGCCTTCGTACAGGTCACTGATCAGCACGAGCACCGTGTCGTTCGGCCTGGTCAGGAGCTGTTCGCAGTAGGCGAGAGCCCGCGGCGTGTCGTTGCCACCGCCCAGTTGAGTGCCGAAGATCACCTCCACCGGGTCCTGCAACTCGGGTGTGAGATCGACGACGGCAGTGTCGTACACCACCAAGGACGTCTTCAGGGAACGGATCGAAGCCAGCACGCAGGCGAAGATCGACGCGTACACGACCGACGCCGCCATCGACCCGGACTGGTCGACGCAGAGCAGGATCTCGCGTTGGAAACCTGATTGTTTGCGGCCGAAGCCGACCAAGCGTTCGGGCACGATCGTCTTCTGCTCGGGCTGGTAGTGGCGCAGGTTGGCACGGATCGTGCGGGCCCAGTCGATATCGTTAAAACTCGGTCGGCGGGTCCGTTGGGCTCGGTTGAGGGCACCTCGTACGGCCGAGCGCAAGCGATCCGAAATCCGTTTCTCGACCTGCTCCACGACAGCCGCGACCACCTCCCGGGCGGTCGCCTTCGCGCGCGCAGGCATGATCGACTGCAGGCTGACGAGGGTCGATACGAGATGCACGTCGGGCTGGACGGTCTGCAGGAGTTCCGGCTCGAGCAGGAGTCTGGTCAGCCCCAAGCGGTCGATCGCATCGGTCTGCATCACCTGCACCACCGACGTGGGGAAGTAGCGTCGGATGTCGCCGAGCCACCGCGCGACGCGAGGTGCGGACGTACCCATGCCGACCACCATGTTCTCGCGGTCCACCTCGCCGTCGGCGACGTTGTCGTAGAGGGCGGCCAGAGCCGCGTCCATCCCCGCCTCGTCGGGGGACAGTTCGCTCGTGCCGTCGTCGGGGTCGGTGCCCAGCAGCAGGCGCCACCGTCGGCTGCCGTCGAGATCAGGCTGCGTCATCGCGGCCTCGCAGGAGAAGTCGTACGGTCGCCATTGCTTCGGCCATGTCGAGGTACGGCAGATCCTCGGTCGGCGGTTGGTCTGCCATAGCTCTACCGAGCCGCGCTGCGGCGTCGGCGATCGCTCTGCGTTCGGGCTGGTTGAACGAACCGAACGCGCGTCGCAGAACCGGCAGGACTTCGACGAAGTCGTCTGCCGACAGGCCCGAAACCCATGCGTCGACCACCCCCAGGATCGTCGGGTCGTGGATCAACAGCAGGGCCGAGGCCGACAGGAATCCTTCGGCGAACGCGGCCCGGTCGGCCACGGTCGGCCGATGTGACAAGGCCCGACCGACCGAGGCCCGGGCTTCGTCGGCGGCCAGTTCACCGGCGTCGAGCAGCGTGCGCGTCAACCGGCCGGCGAGCAAGCCCGGAACCTCCGACCGGGTCAGGACCCGTCGAAGCGCCGCATGCCAGGCTGCTCGGTCCACGTCGCCGAGCAGCCCGACGGCCGCGGTCACGGCATCGACGTGCCCCCGCACGCCGACCGCGGCCTCCGGCGACAACCCACCCAGGGCAGCAGGCAGCGCCGCCGTGATTCGGGCCAGGAGGGCGTCGGTCACGGAGACCAGCAGGGAGGTGTCGGTTCCACGGACGGTGCCGTATCGCTGGGCACGCACCAGTGCTGGCAGCGCTTCCATCAAGACGGCAACGTCACTCTCGTGAGCGGCCCGGTCGTCGAGTGCGGCGAGCAGGGGCGGCAGGGTGTGCGGAAGGTCGGCGACGAGCGCCCGCTCCACGCGGCCGGTCACGTCGGGCAGACCACCGGGTGAGTCGACCAACCGCGCCGCCGCAGCGGACGCGACGGTGGTGCCCCACGCCGATGCCACCACGATCGCGACCGCGAAGTCGGGTCGCCAACGAATCTGCCACCCCTCCTTGAACGTGCCCAGGCCACCGATCTGCTGCGTCACCCCCCAGTTGATCCCGAGAATCCGCGCCCTGTTCAGCAGCCGCGACTTGCGACGGTCGATGTCCTTGCGCAGGTCGAGCACGACGTCCTTCGACTGGGGCGCGAGGGGCAACCTGGCCGAGCGTGCTTCAGCCCTGAGGTCGGCGTCCAACGGCACGGTCGGGGCACCGTCGGGAACGGCCCCCAATTCCTCTCCGACCACCACATCTTTCGTCACCAGACGCAACGTCGTGGCGTTGCCGTCGCACATCACGGCCAGGGCAGCTTCCTGCACTTCCTCCAGACCCGGCATCGGGCGGCCTCGGAGTACGGCCAAACCGTCGGCCAAGCGGGTCGCTTCGATCGCGTGGGCCGACGACACCGGCAGGTCGTGACGCCGCAGCACCCGGGCGACCTCGGTGAACCATCGTTCGATCACGGAATCCGTTGCGGTGAAGAGGTGCTGGTACCACCCGGGCGAGTGGACTCCTGCGCCGTACCCCGACGAGAAGGCCAGCCGTGAGTGGGTCCACGGCACCCACGTGGTCGCCACCTTCACCCTGGGCATCCGGCGGAGCAGGGCCTGGTCGGTTGACGCCGGGCCGAGCCGGCCGGCCAGGACCGGCGCATGCCAGGCACCGCAGACGACCGCGACCCGCTCGTGGTCACGCAGAGCGGCTCGCAGCTTCTGCCGCATGTGTGCCTCGCGGCGGGTCTCCTCGGCTTGCTCCGACACGGAGACAGGAGGCGGTGCGTGGGCCCGCAACTCCGCCATGGCTTCGGTGATCGCGTCGAACGGATCGATACCTCGCCGGGATTCGACGACGTCGTCCCACCAGCGCTCTGGATCGTCGTACCCGGCCGTCCTCGCCAGCACGGCGATCGGATCGCCTCGGATCGGATCGGGCTCCGACGACGAGCCCAAGGCCTCGCCCAACAGTTCCGCCGCTCCCGGCTGGTCGCGCTCGGGATCGCCTTCGGCCGCACCGCTCGGGTTCGCCCGGCCTGCCTCGAGCCCGGGCGGCTGGACCGGCCCCGGCGTCTCGTCGGGTTCCGCCGTCTCGTCCGGCCCCGGCGCCGCGAATAAGTCAGGTGCTACGGGCCCGGTGTCGCCGCGACCGACGGCCGGGGCCGCGAGGACGTTCGCCGCCGGCAGATCGACGAACCTCACCTCGCGGTGATGCTCGACCGCCCACGAAAGTGCCTGCCACTCCGGAGAGAACACGGCAAAGGGCCAGAAGGCAGCGTGGGATGGGCGGGCCACGTCGTACGACAACACAGCTACCGGCGGCACGAGGCCCGGCCCGACCCACTGGACCAGACCATCGGCCTCCGGCGGGCCCTCGATCAGCACCACATCGGGTCTATGCCGGTCGATCGCCTCCCGGACGGCACGGGCCGACCCGGGGCCGTGGTGACGGATGCCGTACACGGCCAAGCGTTCGTTCGACGGCATCGGGCTCAGCCCCCCGCGTCGCGGGCAGCCCGATAGAAATCGCGCCAATCGGCTCGCTCCCTGACGACGGTTTCGAGGTACTCCGCCCAAGTCGTGGCGTCGGCCACCGGGTCTTTGACGACGGCTCCGCGAATCCCGGCGGCAACGTCAGAGGCCCGCAACACCCCGTCGCCGAAGTGGGTCGCCAACGCCAGTCCGCTCGTCACGACCGAAATGGCTTCCGCGGTCGACAGCGTTCCGGTGGGCACCTTGAGGGAGGTCTTCCCGTCTTCGGTGACGCCTCGACGCAGTTCCCGGAAGATCGTGACCACGCGCCGGATCTCGTGTTCGGCGTTGTCAGCGGGCGGGAGGTGCAACGCGCGGCCCAACTCCGCGACCCGCTTGGTGACGATCTGGACTTCTTCGGCGGCCGTGCTGGGCACGGGCAGCACGACCGTGTTGAAGCGCCGACGCAACGCGCTGGACAGCTCGTTGACCCCTCGGTCGCGGTCGTTGGCCGTCGCGATCACGTTGAAGCCATGTCGCGCCTGGACCTGCGAGTTCAGCTCGGGGATCGGCAGCGCCTTCTCGCTGAGCACGGTGATCAACGCATCCTGGACATCGGACGGCATGCGGGTCAGCTCCTCGATGCGGGCGACGGCGCCGGTCTCCATCCCGACCATCACCGGCGACGGCACGAGGGCGTCGGCCGACGGCCCGTCGGCGATGAGGCGGGCGTAGTTCCAGCCGTACGTGACCGCCTCTTCCGCGGTCCCTGCCGTGCCCTGCACCAGGAGCGTCGAATCGCCCGACACGGCTGCCGCGAGGTGTTCGGAGACCCACGACTTCGCCGTACCCGGCACTCCGAGCAGCAAGAGCGCCCTGTCGGTGGTGAGCGTCGCCACCGCAGTCTCGATCAGCCGACGGCTGCCGACGTACTTGGGCGTCACCACGGTGCCGTCGGAGAGTGTGCCGCCGAGCAGGTATGTCACCACCGCCCACGGGGACAGGCGCCAGTTGGCGGGTCGAGGGCGGTCGTCGGTGCGTGCCAGTGCGGCGAGTTCGTAGGCGAACTCGTGCTCGGCGTGGGGGCGAAGCACCGATGGATCGATCGTCATGACGCTCCTGTCACAGGTGGAATCGCACGAAGGTAGTCCCACAGCGCGGCCCGCAGGTACAACACGCTCGATGCTTCGCTCGCAGCGCGGATGCCGGCATGGCGACCGCCTGCGTCAGCGTAGGACCTGGCCCGCTGCGCCCAGCCGCGGGCGGTCGTCAACGCTGAGTAACGCGAAAGCATGGCCCATCCCCGGGCCAGGAACGCGGCCTCGGCCGGCGTCGGGGATGGGTGATGCAGTAACAACCCTCCGACCGACCTGGTCAGTGGCTCGGACCACGGCCCGCCGCGCCCCAAGACAGCCAGCTGGTCGGATGCAAACGCCCCGATCCCCACGTGCGCAACGAGGCTGGCGACCAGCTCGGGATCGACGAGCGGGATCAGTCCGGCGTCGAGTACCCCTCGGGCCACCAGAGCAGCGGCGAGATCCCTGTCACTCCAGCGAACCGCGCTCACGACCATCGCCGAGGTCAGGGACGGGATAGGCACCTGCTGCGGTAGGTCCAGGAGCTGGGCGGCCGACCTCCCCAGCAGGGAGGGCCAGTCGCCGGGCGGGATGGCCGCGACGACGGTCCCGACCCGTTCGTCGGTCGACGTGGTGGACAGCAGGCCGTCACGCGGATCGGAATCGGGCACCTCGACGCGCAGCAGCGGTCCGCCCTCAGGGCCGGACGCGATCCGCAGGCAGGTTCGCGCACGGTCGCGCATACGGTCCACGTACGCACTGGCGGGAAGCCGTACCAAACCTGCCTGGGCCGCAGTGTGGACCGAACTCGCCCGGTCGCGCAGACAGTTCTCCAGGAAGGGTTCGTCGGATGAGGTCGCGGTCGAGGCGATCACGTGGGCGAACGCGGCTCTCGCCTCCACTGAGGTATCTCGCCACACGAGTTCGACGGTCTCGCGGGCTTCGTCTGGGTCTCGCGACCGGAGCGCGGCGAGGTACGACACGCGCTGGTCGGTCGTGCCGAATTCCCACGCGCGCTCGTCGATGATGCTGCTCGGCGGCCTACCCCACGGAGCGCCCGGCAGACGTGCCAGCCAGCGCCCTCGCTCGCCGACGACCTCCAAGACTGCGGCGAAGACCTCGGACTGGGTGACCGAAAGGGCTGGCACGAGCAGGCGGTACGGCAGACGCAGTCCCCGCTCAGCCATGAGCCGGAACACCTCGACCAGCACCGTATTGCGGTCGGCCTGAGTGCGCAGCGGGCCGCCTTCTCCGAGCAGCAGGCGAACCGCTGCCACGACTCGCTCGGGGGCCTCGAACTGCGTCTCGGTTGGAGCGACAGGCGCATCGGCGACGCCGTGAACCTCGGCCGTACTCGCTCGCGTAGGGCGCCTTGAACCCGCTCTGGTCGCCTCGGAACCTCGCATCTGCTCCGGGTGTTCGTCCCTCCGACCGACGTCGATGCCCGGGTTTCCGCGTCGGAGCAGGGTCACCGCCGCCGCCCGATCGAGCAGCGCGTGGGCTGGCGTTTCGGGGTCAGGTGGCATCAGGTCGGCCATCTGGGCCGAGACAGGAGGCAGAGTCGCCCGTTGGCCGGTGCCGACGGCTGCGATCGCTGCCAGGAGCGCGAACGTGGTCATAGCGGGGTCACCACCGAGTCGAGCACGACCGACGTGGGCCGTAGACCCCGACTCGTCATCTCGCCGAATACCGTCGTGGGCTCCCCTCCCGTCAGGGCAAGAAGGGTCCAGACATCGTGGCCGAGCAAGGGTACGGCGACGCCGTCAGGATCGGCGAACGCGCCCCACGGTTCGACCTTGGGCTGCCCACCTGCGGCCACAGGCCACTCGGTCAGCCATGGGTCGGCAGCTAACGCTGCTTGCCACGACGTGATGGCCTGCTTGACGGGTGGGCCCGGCGCATGCCAGAGAGCTTCGGAGAACTCGCGCCGCCGTGCCCCCACGAGCGCCCTGAGTCCTGGTCGGCCGGGGTAGAAGTGCAGGTCGGCGTCGACGGCCGTGCCGGGCACCAGCGAACTGTCGACGGCGCTGCCGTACGGAGTGAAGAAGAGGACGAGCGCGGGGAGGTGGGTTGTCATGCCGTACAGCCAAACGCGCCGGACTGACACTAATTCCTCGTCGGAATCACGCATGCCGACCACCGCCCATGTGTCACTGGTCGGTGGTATGGCAAGAACGCTCTCGCGTGAGGTCGTGAACCCGAGGCGGGTACGGATCGTGTGCCGCAACTCGTCCGGTAGGTCGTCGCGGGTGGCGGCGACGCAGAGAAGGTGAAGCAGGGCGTACTCCTCGAGCATCGATTCCAGCCACGACGCACTGCCCCGCGGGAGCCGCGCGAGGTCACGAAGCCGACCCGCCGGGCCAGGCGCTTGGGCATCGATCAGGCGAGCGGCCATCGCCTCCAGCTGGTCGGCCCGGGTGTGCGCCAGGCCGAGCGTGACCTGGTCGGTGAGCCAGCGGTCGAGTTCCCTCAAACCGGTGAGCACCCGTTCGTCGCGCATGGCCGCCCTTGCGGCCGAAGCGGCCAGCTGCGCCTCGGACTTCTCCGCCGGTTCGGAGCGCTGGTCGACGTCATCCCTGGTCGAGGTGCGTTTCGCTGCCCACTCCGCTGCCTGCGGAGACAAGGTGCCGCCCTCGTCGATCTGCCCCTCGGCCCAGAGGTACAGCAACCCGAGCACGTGCTTGCAGGGGAACTTGCGGGAGGGGCAGGTGCATCGGTACGTGGGTACAGCGGTGTCGACGGCCACGGCGTAGGGAGTCTTGCCCGATCCTTGGCACGATCCCCAGATCAGGGGATCTGTCCAGCCGACGTCTGACCACGGCCCGGGTCTGGCGAGTCGCCGGCCCGCCACTGCCGAGGCGGAGTCGGGGGCGAGGGCTGCGACCCGCTCCGTGCGCCACCTCTGCCCCATCCGCGAAGCGTATCCGTGGCGCCACCGCGCCGACCTCTGCCTTCGTGGCCCGCCGCCCCGCCCCCGGTCTTGGTGGCCCGCCGCACCGGCTCCGGTCTTGGTGGTGGCTTGAACGAGACGCGCACTGCGCCCCGAACGGCGCGCAGGCACACCTCGGCCGTACGTACCGAATCTGCCCGCACATCGGGTTTTGTTACGTTCAAATCGGATCCGCGTCCCGTACAGAGGCAGATTGCGTACTTAGAGGGAAGCGCTGATCAATCATGTCCCGGCTGCGGCGCACCGGCTCGGGCGATCCGCTCCCCCCACATCTCTACCCGTACGCCCGGTACGACCACGAGATGCGGTGGTACCGGCTCATCCCGCCCGGCACGTCCTCGCCCGGAACAGCATTGATCAGCGCTTCCTTAGGTGGTCTCGTAGAATCGACCGGCCGACGACCGTCGGGTCCTGACGCCGAGCGCCTGAGCGCCCCTGCTGGCCCGACCCCGGAGGGCACACACGAACCGTCAGTCGCCAGTTTTCCGAGGGAGGGCAGTGATGTCGTTGACGTTGACGTCGCCGTCGCGCACCCGGACCATCACCACCACCGTTCCTGTCGTCCTGGCGCCGATGGCCGGGATCACCAATCCTGCCTACCGGGCGCTATGCCGCGAGCAGGCCGAACTCGGGGCACCGCACGCGCGTCCCGCCGGCCTCTTCGTCTGCGAGATGATCACGAGCCGGGGGATCGTCGAACGGATCGGAAAAACGTTCGACATGCTGAGATTCGATCCCGCCGATCCGGTGAAGTCGGTCCAGCTGTACGGCGTCGACCCCAGGGTGATCGCGGGCGCGATCACCATTCTCTGCGACGAGTTGGGCGTCGACCACGTCGACCTGAACTTCGGCTGCCCCGTGCCGAAGGTGACCCGCCGCGGCGGTGGCGGGGTGCTTCCGTGGAAGCGTGATCGCCTCGAGGCCATCCTGCGAGCCGCCGTGGCTGCAGCCGACCCGTACGGCGTACCCGTCACCATCAAGACCCGCCTCGGCATCGACGACGACCACCTCACGTACCTCGATGCCGGACGGATCGCCGAACAGGCCGGCTGCGCCGCCATCGCCTTGCACGGGCGCACGGTGGCGCAGGCGTACGGCGGCACCGCCGACTGGGACGCGATCGCCACCCTGGTTCAGGCCGTGTCGATTCCCGTACTCGGCAACGGCGACGTGTGGGAGTCCGCGGACGCGATCGAGATGATGCGGGTCACCGGCTGCGCGGGGGTGGTGGTCGGCCGAGGCTGCCTGGGCCGGCCCTGGTTGTTCCGAGACCTGGCTGCGGCGCTCTCCCCGGGTGGTCACCAGGGCCGACCGGCGCTGCCGACCTTGGGCGAGGTGTGCGAGATGGTACGGCGCCATGGCCGACTGCTCGCTGACGCACACGGTGAGAGGTACGGCCTGACCGACCTGCGCAAACACATGGCCTGGTACTTCAAGGGTTTCGGAGTCGGCGGCGAAACCCGGCGTGCGCTGGGGATGGTGTCGTCGTTTGCCGAACTCGACGACCTCTTCGCCACCCTCGACGTATCCGAACCCTTCCCCGGACACGAAATCGGTACCCCCCGCGGTCGCCAGGGCACACCCCGAGAACGAGTGACCGTGCCGTACGGCTGGCTCGACTCTCGCTGCCTCGACGCCGACACCGATCTCAGCGACGCGGAGTCCGACGTCTCCGGCGGGTAGGCGCTGACGCCCTGCACAGGCCCTCGGCAACCTCGATAGGCTCCTGCGGTGACCGGTTTCGGACGCCCTCAGTACGCACAGATCAACCACCGGCTGAATGCCCGGTTCGCGGATCTGGGCACCCTGGTCATGGCTCACCGGGGCACGCCTGTGGGCAGCATTCCGCGCAACTCGACCGGCGCCGTCCTGGGGGCGGTCAGATCGGGTGCGGACATCGTCGAACTCGACGTGACCGGATCGACCGACGGGGTCTTCTTCGCCCATCACGACGGGCTGGAGCCGGAGCACCTCACGCTCGAAGTGAACTTGAGGACCTTGCCGGCCGCGGCGATCGAGATGGCGGGACACCGCTGGCTCGGGCACCCGCTCGGCTCGATCGGGCTGGAACGGATCGAGTCGTTGCTCGTACGGTTCAAGTCGGCGGCCGACGATGCCGTCATCTTCAACATCGACCGGTCCTGGCCGTGGTGGCCGTCGGCGTTGGGCGTGCTCGAGGACCTCCAGATGCCGGAGCAGTTGATCCTCAAGTGCCCGGCCGGAATGACCGAGGCGGTCGACCACCTGGCTGCCGCTCGCACGAAATTCCCGTACGTCCCGATCTGTCACACCCAGGCCGGCGCCCTTCGGTACCTCGACCGCGACGACCTCAACCTCGTCGGCGTGGAGTTGATCTGGGCTGACGACTCGAGTGAGCTGGCCGATCCCGGGTTCATCGAGCGCCTTCACGAGGCAGGCCTCTTCGTCGTGGTGAATGCCCTGGTGCTGCCGGCGTCGCCGACGTTGTCGGCCGGCTGGGACGACGAACTGGCGATCCACCAGGGATCCGCTGCGGGATGGGGTCCGTTGTTCGATCGCCACGTCGACGTCATCCAGACCGATTGGCCCTGGCTCCTCGCGGACTATCGCGACGTGAGGGCAGCGGGCAAGATCGGGTCGTGAGAATTCCACCTCCGATGCTCGCCGGACTCGTCGCCGTGGGGCAACGGGCCGTAACCCGGGCGATGGGCGGGCCGAAGCCGTACCCGGGCCGTCGTCTGCTGACCGCCACCCTCGCCACCGCGTCAGCCGTCCTCTTCGCCGGGCCCGCGCTGACGTTCCTGCGCGCGGGCACGAGCATCGACCCGATCCACCCTCACAGGGCCTCGACGTTGCTCACGACCGGCTTCTACCAGCACAGCCGCAATCCGATCTACGTCGCCGACGTGCTGGCCGTGGCCGCCCATGCGGCGTGGCTGGGCCGGCCGATCGGCTGGCTCGGCGTACCCGCCCTGGTCGCCGCCCTGAGCCCCCAGATCCGCGCGGAGGAAGCCGTACTGAGGCAGAAGTTCGGGCAGGCGTACGACGACTACCTCGCGAGGGTACGGCGCTGGCTCTGACTGCTCTCCCCTACGCTGCCACCATGACTTCTCCTCGCTGGCCCGTCGTGCTGTTCGACCTCGACGGCACGCTCGTCGACACCATCAACCTGATCGTGACGAGCTACCAGCACGCGTTCCGTACGGTCATCGGTCGCGAATGGGACGAGGCCGAGATCAAGTCGTGGATCGGGACGTCGCTGATCGGCGCGATGCACCGCGCGGTCGGCCCGGAACTGGGAGACGAACTGTTCCGTGTGTACACGGAATTCAACGAGGCGAATACCGAGAAGCTGATCAAGGGGTACGACGGGGTGCCGGCTCTGGTCGCGGATCTGAAAGCCGCGGGGGTACGGATGGGGATCGCGACGTCGAAGCGCCGTGAGCCCGCCGAATGGGCGTTGCGGCTGTGCGGTTTGGACGTACCGGTTCTCGTCGCCCACGAGGACGTCGCCGAACACAAACCGAACCCGGCTGCTTTGGGAGCCGCGTTGGTCGTCCTGGACGCGACCGTCGACGACGCGGTCTACGTCGGGGACGCGGCTGTCGACATCCAGGCCTCCCGCAACGCCGGTTGGCCGGTCATCGCAGTGACCTGGGGTGCGGGGGTACGGCAGGAGCTCGAGTCTGCGAAACCCGACTACCTGTGTGATTCTGTCGACGACCTGCGCGGAGTGCTTTTCGTCTGAGTCGGGTGAGCGGCTTTCGGCGGCCTCCGCTCCGATCCGGTCAGGCGGGCCGTGATTGAACTTCCGCGTGGACCCTCTCCGCGCGGTCGACCAGGGCGGGAAGGGTGCCGTCTTCGCGGATCGGAACACGGTACTTGTCCGGCATCTTCTTGATCTTGTCGACCTCCTTCATCAGCTTCGAGTAGACCTCTTCGCGCTCGGCCGGGCCGGCTTCGAAGTCGTCCTGGAGGTACGACTTGGCATACATCGCGGCGTTGGCCGACAGGGTCCTGATCCGTTCCGACGGGCTGAGCAACGACGCGACGACGGTCACCGCGAGCACGCCGATGATGACCGTCAACGAGAAGCCGGTGGTCACCTCGATGACGTGAACGGGCTCGCCGTCGTTGATGAACCACAGGGTGTTCTCGTGCAGGGCGTGGAGGGTCAGCTTCACGCCGATGAACGCCAGGATGGCGGCGAGGCCGTACGACAGGTAGATCAGGCGGTCGAGCAGACCGTCGATGAGGAAGTAGAGCTGCCGCAAGCCGAGCAGTGAGAATGCCGTCGCGGTGAAGACGATGTACGGGCTCGTCGTCAGGCCGTAGATCGCGGGAATCGAGTCGAGCGCGAAGAGGATGTCCGTGCCCCCGATGGCCACCATCACGAGCAGCATCGGCGTCAGAACGCGCTGGCCGTTTTCGGTGATGTAGAACTTGTCGTCGTTGTAGTTCTTCGAGGTCTTGAGGAACTTCCTGGCGAGTTTGATCGCGATGTTGTCGGCTTCGTCCTCCTGCTTCTCGTCCTCGGGGACGAGCATCTTCCCGCCTGTGACCAGGAGAATCAGTCCGAAGATGTAGAACACCCAGCTGAACCGGTCGATCAGTGCGGCGCCCGCGAAAATGAAGGCCGACCGGGCGATCAGCGCGAACACGATGCCGAACAACAGCACCTTCTGTTGGGCGACGCGAGGTACGGAGAAGCTCGACATGATCACGAGGAACACGAACAGGTTGTCGACGCTGAGCGCCTTCTCGGTGACGTAGCCGGCGAAATACTCTGCACCTGCCGCGGCTCCGCCGTACCACCACAGGAAGACCCCGAACAGCAGGGCGATGCCGACGTACACGGCTGACCAGCGCGCCGCCTCGCCCAGCGTGGGTTCGTGCGCTTTGCGCACGTGGAAGATGAGGTCGTAGGCGAGCAGGGCCACGATGAAGACGATCGTGACGGCCCAGACGTAGCCGGTGACGAGCATGTACGGGGTCCAATCCAAGCGGTGTGGTCGAAGAAAACGATGCCATCCGCCATCAGGAACCGGAGTCGATTCTCTCCTGCCTGGCCCGGATGGTGCAAACCCGTCGTTCCGAGCGTTCGCTTCGGCTCGTCGTTGGCGGTTCTGTCAGTGGCCCCGGTTAGCCTGGTGGTCGAAAGGTGGGTTCATGACTCGTCGGGTGCTGTTTGTCGTGTGTGCGCTGGTGTTTTCGCTGCTCGCCGCGTGCAGCAAGGCTCCTGCGCCCAACAAGCCTGCCCTCAACTTGCCGGTGGCCGACGACACCGTCGCGGCCTTGGCGACGTCGTTGACGGGTCTCGACGTGACGAACGCTCCGCTGGCGTCCTCTTCCACGAGCGCGCAGGCCGAGGTCGCCCAGATCATCTCCGGCATGGACGGCATCAAGCCATCGGTGTCGCCAGGCTCGATCACGTACGACTCTGCCGAGCCGAAAGCGACGGCCACGCTGTCGTACTCCTGGCCGATGCCCAGCGGGCCGTGGGCGTACGAGGTGACCGTCCCGCTGGTCAACAACGGCCAAGGCTGGAAGGTGACCTGGTCACCGTCGGTCATCCACCCCAAGCTCGACCAGACCAACCGACTCGTGCACACCCACACGCAGGCCAAGCGGGCGCCGATCACGGGCAACAACGGCGTTGCCCTGGTCGAGGAGCAGAAGGTCGTCAAGGTCGGTATCGACAAGACGTTGATCAAGGCCGAGCAGTACGACTCCAGCGCCCGATCGCTCGCCGCCCTGCTCGGGATCGACCAGAACGCGTTCGCCCAACGGGTGGCGTCGGGCGGACCCGCCGCCTTCGTCATCGCGGCGACCCTGCGACAGGCCGACGTACCGGCCCAGATGACCACCATTCCGGGGGCCATCGGGGTGGCGGGCACGGCAATGCTCCCGTTCACCAAGGACTTCGCCGACGAGCTGCTCGGCACCGTCGGTGAGGCGACCTCCGAGACCGTCAGCGGGTCGAACGGATTCGTCATGCCCGGCGACATCGTGGGGTTGAGCGGGCTGCAACGCAGGTACGACGAACAGTTGCGCGGCGTCCCCGGAGACAAGGTGACGATCGTCGCTCGTCGGGCGCCGAGCCAGACTCCAGCTCCCAGCGGGTCGGCCAGTGGGTCGACATCGGCCTCGGCATCGCGTGCGACGTCGGGGGCGACAACGCCGGGCGCGTCGTCGGCCAACCCGACGGCGTCGGTCGCGCCACAGGTGGTGCATTCGGTCGACCCGGTCGCCGGCAAACCGCTGTCGCTGTCGATGGACCTCGACCTGCAACGCAAGTTCGAGGGGGTCATGGCCGGCGTCCCGGGTGCGGCTGCGGCGGCTCTGGTCCGTCCCTCCGACGGGGCGATCCTGGCGATCGCCAATTCCCCCGGCACCGCGGGCCAGGCCGACGCGAGCTTCGGGCAATGGGCACCAGGGTCGACGTTCAAGATCGCGACCGCGCTCGCCCTGCTGCGCAAGGGCTACACGCCCGAGACCATCCTCAACTGCACCGCCACGACGACCGTCGACGGTTGGCCGTTCAAGAACTACGGCGACTTCCCCTCGTCGATGGTCGGCAAGATCCCGCTCAAGGACGCGATCGCCCAGTCGTGCAACACGGCGTTCATCAACGAGTACGGCACGATCACCGGTGACAACCTGCGCGACGCCGCAGCCTCACTGGGAGTCGGGGTCGACTACGACGCAGGTTTCCCTGTCTTCTACGGCACGGTTCCCGCGCCGGACTCGAACGTCAAGAAGGCCCAAGAGTTCATCGGACAGGGTGGAGTGCTGGCCTCGCCGGTCGCGATGGCTGGTCTGGCCGCATCGGTCAAGAACGGCGGCACCGTGATCCCGTGGCTGGTGACCGACAAGAAGCCGGTGTCTCGGGTGGCGGCGCTCCAGCCGCAGGAGGCCGAAGCCTTGCGGCAGATCATGGCGTACACCGTGCAGACAGGATCTGGGCGAGTACTGCAGGGGTACGCCGAGGGCGCGAAGACCGGCACCGCCGAGTACGGCACGGCTGCCCCGCTGCCCACCCACGCCTGGATGATCTGTTACACCTCCGGCGACCTGGCGATCGCCGTCTGGGTCAAGGACGGTCAGTCAGGGTCGGGTACCGCAGGGCCAATCATCAAACAGCTGTTGGCGTCCTGAGCGGGTCTGCCGTACCCGCACACTGTTTCGAGTCTCAGGCGACCGGCGAATCCCCGGAGTGGGTGACGGCCGGATCGGCGGCGTCCTCGTCTTCGGCCGGCGGGGTCAGCGTCTCGACCAAGGCCTCGTCGAAGGCGAGCGTGCCAAGGTCGGCGTAGCCGATCCGTTCGAGGTAGGCCATGGAGCGAGCGAGACAGTCGTACGGGTCCTCGCCGTAAAGCTCGTCCTGCTCGACGAACAGGTACGACGTCCCCGATTCCAGAGTCTGGCCGATGATCGCCGGCCAGTCGAGGTTGCCGTCGCCGACCGGCGCGAAGCGAATCAGATCGGTCCAGTAGGCACGGAATCCGTCCCGGTCGCCAGCCGCATGGGCATCGACGCCGGCTTGCGGCAGCGGGGTGACCAGATAGTCCTTGAGGTGGACCAGGTCCACCACACCGGTGTAGTCACGCAAGACCTGGACCGGGTTCGCACCACCGCGCTGCACCCAGTGCAGGTCGATCTCGAAGTGAACCGTGGGCGCCAGGCGACGCACGATGTCGAAGATCCGCTCGCCGTCGAACTTCGCCAGGTCGACGTGATGGTTGTGGTAACACAGCGTGATCCCGTCAGCGGCCAGCCGCTGGCCCGCGGCTTCGAGCTCCGCGCAGTACGCCTCGACCGCAGGCAGGGACGCCATCGCCTGGAACGGCATCATGCCGACCCGCGCGTACCGGCAGTCCAGCCGCCGTGCGTCGGTGATGATCTTGTCGTAGTCGGCGTCCATCGCATCACCCGTAGCCACTGGCGTTTTGGTGAGCGCGACCGAGATCGCTCCGGTGTCGAGGTTGAGCTGTTCCCTCGCGTGTTCGAGCAACGTCACGTTGTCGTCAGTCATCGGGATCTGCGACATTTCGATCGCTCGATAACCGAGTCCTGCGATTCGTTCGAGCACCGCCGCCAGCCCGTCGGCGGCGACCTTCTCCTTGACCGTCATCATCTGAACGCCGATTCTCGGCATGCCTGGCTCCTCCGCTTCGAGCGCCCGGGGTCGGCGCCACGAATGCGAGTCTAGGGAACCGCTGATCCCTCTGGTCTCGCTGTGCAACCTCCGACAGGCCTCGGCGGCGCCCTTGGCGCGTCGATCACCCGGTGTCTGGGGAGGCGAACGACGCGCGAAGAGCAGACTCTGATCTCGCGATGGTGCCGCTGAGCTGGAAGGGCGTTCTGCCGTACTAGAAAAGACCCATGACCGTGCTCATCGTGTGGGACTGGCCGGAAACGCCCATCCTGATCGGCGTCGTGCTCGTGGTCGCGTTGGTGCTGCACGCGGTCCTGGTGTGGGCGATCCGGCGTACGACCAACCTGGCCCTCAGGCGCAATGAGGATCACAACGAAGCCAGCCGGGCCGGCCGGGCGCTCGACCGGCTGTCCGGGCTGGCCAGTGCCCGAGCCGTCCAACGCACCAAGACCCTCGGTTCCCTCCTGCGGTCGATCGCCTTCGTGGTCATCACCGTGATCACCGTGTTGACGGTGTTGTCGATCGTCGGGGTACCGCTGGCGCCCCTGCTGGCATCCGCCGGGGTCGGTGGGGTGGCCCTAGCGTTCGGCGCCCAGTCCTTGGTGAAGGACTTCCTGTCGGGAATCTTCATGATGATCGAGGACCAGTACGGCGTCGGCGACTGGCTGACCGTCGGCGACATTTCCGGGACGGTCGAGGAAGTCACGTTGCGGATCACCCGGATCCGCGACGGCAACGGCACCATCTGGTACGTCCGCAACGGCGAGATCAACCAAGTCGGCAATCTGTCGCAGGGGTACTCCACTGCCTTCGTCGACATCCCCATCGCCTACGACACCGACCCGGCGACCGCGCTGGACGTGCTGCAGAAGGTCGTCGACGAGATCGCCGACAGCGACGAGTGGCAGGAATCACTTCTCGAGAAACCGAGCGTGCTCGGAGTCGACTCGATCTCCGGCGGCACCATGAACCTCCGCATCCTGGTGAAGTCCCCACCCAATCAGCAGTACGGCGTTAGCCGGGAGATCCGCGAACGCGCCCAGATCGCCCTCGCTGCTGCCGGGGTCAAGGGTCCGGCCCTCACCATTCCGACGAAGGGTTGAACCTGAACCGACGGCCGTCAGGAGCCACCGTCCCTGCGGCTCCGCAGTTCGGCTCGTCGCACCTCGACGTCGAGCTCGACCCGTTGCAGAACCCCGATACGCCGACTCAGGTCCTCGGGTGCGATGACGGCGTGCGGTAGCGCCGCGAACCGGGCGAAACCTCCCCCTCCAGTGCCGTCGACCAGCAGCAACCTCAGCGCGTCAGGGTGATAGGGGATCGCGAGCCCCAAGGGAACCGCTGATCAATCATGTCCCGGCTGTGGCGCACCGGATCGGGCGATCCCTTCCCCCACATCTGTGATCCATACGCCCGGTACGACCACGAGATGTGGTGGCACCGGCTCATCGGAGCCCGGCCCGTCCTCGCTCGGAACAGCATTGATCAGCGCTTCCCTAAAC
>WBZS01000600.1_pt1 | contig 41425 bp, 38 predicted proteins | sample 5204201 | NCBI WGS metagenome assembly WBZS01 (sample SAMN12344357, study PRJNA552823) | activated sludge metagenome | biome: Activated sludge suspended growth; feature: Nitrification reactor; material: Wastewater; isolation source: activated sludge from nitrification reactor of wastewater...
GGAGGAGACGGCATACCAACGAGAGCGCGACTTCATCGTGGACGCGAGCGAGACGGAGGCAGCCTTCGGGCTCACCGCGACCCCATGGGAGGACGCCCTCGCCGCGACGTTGTCCTCGATGGGCGTCGAGCGAGCGGCGGCAACGACGAGGCGATAGGCGGACGAGGCGATAGGCGGGCGCGGCGATAGGCGGGCGAGGCGGGCGCACGGCGTGGGTGGTGAGCGGGCGGCATACTGGGCGGTCGTGAAGCCCCTCATCCTTGACGTCGACACCGGGCTGGACGACGCCTGCGCGATCCTCTTCGCGGCGCAGCATCCGGGGCTGGATCTGCGCGCGGTCACCTGCGTGGGCGGCAACGCTCCCGTGGACGACGTCGTGCGTAACACGCTCATCGTGCTGCGGGCAGCGGGCCGCGACGATGTGCTCGTGGCGCGCGGTGCCGATCGGCCGCTGCTCGAGCCGGCCATGAACGCTCGGCACGTCCACGGCGACGACGGGATGGGTGACCTGGCCTGGCCCGCCCCCGACCGCGCCGCCGACCCGCGCCACGCCGTCGAACTGCTGCGCGACCTGCTCGTCAGCGCAGTGGACGACCCGATCACCCTGGTCACCCTGGCCCCGATGACCAACATTGCGCTGCTGCTGCGGACCCACCCGGAGGTCGCGGCGGGTCTGCGCGAGATCGTCTTCATGGGCGGCTCGGTGGCCGTGGGCAACGCGACGGCGTCGGCGGAGTTCAACGTCTACCACGATCCGGAGGCCGCGGCGATCGTCCTGGACGCCGCGGCGCACCTGGGCATCCCGGTGACGATGTATGGCCTGGACGTCTTCTACGAGCCGGTCGTCTCACGCGCCGAAGCTGCGGAACTCGTTGCGGTGGGCGGCTATTCGTCGGCCGAGCTGGCGGGTAGGCTCATCGCCTACCAATGCGACCGGTTCGTCTCGGAGACGGCGACGATCGGTGACGCCGGGGCCGTGTGTGCGGTGGCCGATCCCGAGGGCCTGCAGTGCCAGGCGCTGCCGATCCGCGTCGAGCTCGCCGGATCGTGGTCGCGGGGGCGGACCATTGTCGACCGTCGCGACTGGTCGGGGGACATCGACCATGACCCGCACGGGGTGGCGCCGCTCACCGTCACAGTCGGCCTGCAGGTCGACGGGCCTCGGTATGCCGCCCTCTGGCGCCGGATCGTCGCAGGTGATCGCTGATGGGCCGGGTCCTGGTCCTCGGGTCGCTCAACGTCGACCTCGTCGCCCGGGTGGAGCGGTTGCCCGGACCCGGCGAGACGGTGTCTGCCATCGCCCCGATCCAGCGCCTGGCCGGGGGCAAGGGCGGCAACCAGGCGCTGGCGGCGGCCTCCGCTGGTGCCCGGGTCGTCATGATCGGTGCGGTCGGTGACGACGAGCCGGGGCGTGCCTACACGGTCCGGCTCTCCGGCCGTGGGGTCTTCCCCCGCCTGGCCATCGCCTTCGGGGTGCCGACGGGCACGGCATACGTGTGGGTCGACGAGACCGGCGAGAACTCCATCGTCGTGGCCCCCGGGGCCAACGCGCACGCCCGCGCCGAGGTCGCCGACCTCACTCCCGAGGACGTCCTGCTGTGCCAGCTTGAGGTGCCGGTTGACGTCGTCGCGCAGGCCGTGCGGACCGCCGCCCGCCTGGGTGCGCGGGTGGTCCTCAACGCTGCCCCGTATGCCGCCCTCCCGGACGATGTCTTGGCGATCGCTGATCCGCTGGTCGTCAACGAGCACGAGGCCGGGTTGCTGGCCGATTCGGGGGCGGTGCCGCGGTCGTTGCTCGTGACCTTCGGTGCCGCTGGGGCGAGCTGGGACGGGGAGCGGGTGGACGGCATACCGGTGCCTGCTGACGAGGTGCGCGACAGCACTGGCGCGGGAGACGCGTTCTGCGGGACGTTGGCCGCACGGTTGGCCGCGGGCGACGACAGGCGGGCCGCGTTGGCGTGGGCGGTCCGGGCGGGCGCCGACGCGGTCCGACGCGAGGGTGCCCAGGTCGACCCGGCGCTCTAGCCGACGATCTCGCCGACGAGGACCGGGGCATCGGGCCTAGCGGGTGGCCGCGAGGATCCGCTGGGCAGCTCCGACGGGGTCGTCGGGCAGGTAGGTGGCGCCGACACGGTCAGCGAACCGTGCGGAGGCGCCGACGCCGGCCAGCGAGATCGGGACAACGCCGGACATCTCGCGCAAGTCATCGGCCACTGCCTCCAGTCGGTGCCGGTTGGTGGCGGCGATGACGACCAGTTGAGGCGTCGGGGTGAGGGCCGGCACGATCTGCCCGACCGGTGTGTCGGCCCCGAGGAAGACCACTCGCCACCCGCCGCCTCGCAGGACGATGCCAAAGACCATCAATGCCAGGTCATGCAGTTCGCCGGGCGGGCAGGCGAGGACCGCGCGAGGGCCAGCGCCGCTCGCCCAACCCCTGGCCAGGCCGGCCAGTCGGCCGCGGATGACGTTGCTGGCGAAGTGCTCCTGGATGAGGGAGATGTCGCCGTTCTGCCAGCGCTCACCCTGGGTGTGCAAGAAGGGGACAACCACCTCGCGCAGCACTGCCTCGACGGAGAACTGCGCGAGCATCTCGTCGAAGACTCCGTGGGCGCCCGCGTCGTTGAACCGGTCCAAGGCCCTGGTCAGCGAGTCTCGAGCTGCGTGGAAGGGTGACCTAGCGGCGGCGTCACCGCCAAGGAGACCGCCTTGCGGGCCGCCGTGCGGGCCGCCGTGCGGACCGGCTTGGGCAGCCTGGGCGGAGGCGAGAGTCGTGGTGTTCTCGGGGGGTGGTGGCAGGTTCTCGGGGGGTGGCGGCAGCCGCAGCAGGACGGTGTCCTCGTCGCGCTCACCCAGGACGACCCGTGCGGCCTCGGCCGGGGACAGCCCCCGGCCGAGCAAGTGGCTCATTCGGCGGACCCGCCGCTCGTCGTCCGCCGAGTAGAGGCGGAAGCCGCCACTGGACCGATGCGGTCGCAGCAGGCCGTAGCGGGTCTCCCAGGCGCGCAGCGTGTGGTCGCTGATACCGACCCGGCGGCTCAGCTCCCCGATGCGGACCAACCCGGGCTCACCCACGGTCACGTCATTCGAGCCGTCGCCGATGTCGCTTCGCCCGGAGGTGTCCTCGCTCATGGGGGGAGCCTACCGCGACTGTTTCGACAGAGCCTAGACGGACTTCAGCAAGACTTTAGATTTGATCTAGACGAAGACTTGACAGACTCTGGAAGGTGTGTCTAAAGTATGTCTAGAAGCACAGCAGGACAGTAGAAGCACAGCAGGACAGCAGTACTCACCGCATCCCGAGTGCTCGCCACATCACGCGTCATCCCACTTCAAGGAGAATCAGATGCTCACCTTCATCATCACCCTGATCGTCGTTGGCGCCATCGCCGGTTTCCTGGCCCGCCTCATCGTGCCGAACGACGGCGTCTCTGGCGTCCTCCCCACGATCGTCTTGGGGATCATCGGCTCCTTCGTCGGTGGCTTCTTGGGCTTCCTGCTCTTCGGGCGCGACGCCGCCGAAGGCGCGCTGCAGACCTCGGGAATCCTGGGCTCGATCATCGGTTCGGTCATCGCCCTGCTGGTCTACAAGGCCACCCGCCGCAGCAGCGTCCGCGCCTGACCGTGCGCCACGGCTGACATCAGCCGCACCTGATCGCTGCACGCATGCTGAGGCGGCCCCATCCCGGGGCCGCCTCAGTCGTTGGTGAGCGCTCCTGAGGCCCAGGGCCGCGGTGGCTCGACGACCAGCACGACGGTCGTGGCTGCCACCGTCGTGACGACCAGGGTTGCGTGGCCGTCCGCCCGAGAGGCGAGGTCGCGACGTAGGGCCTGCGGGTCGACGGACGCGCCGCGCTTCTTGACCGTCACCTGGCCGATGCCGCGCTCGCGCAGCCAAGCCCGAACTGCCTTGACCCGCAACGGCATTGCCTCGACGACGGCATACCGGCGGACCCAGGGGAGGTCCACGGGCTCGGCGCCGGTGGCATAGCCGGTGCCGAACGACAGCGGCCGCCCGGGCAGGGCTCCCGACAATCCGGCTCGCACTACCGCCCGGTCCGCCTCGTAGAACCACGGCTCCACGTCACCCAACCCGCCCAGCGGCGCCTCCGCCCGGACGTCCGCTTCGGTGACGATCGCGGGGGAGGCGCCGGGACGGCATACCGCCGCCGTGCGACCAGGCACCTGGGCGAGCGGACCCCACCACACGGCGCACTCGAGCACTTCGCCCCGCCACGACGTCCATTGCGCCTCCGCCCCCGCGGGGATGGCCGCGTGCGGGAGGCCGGGGGACAGCTTCGCCCCCGTCGCTGGCACCTGCGCGGCCCACGCGAGCACCTGCCCCCACGACGGCGAGATCGCGTCCAAGGAGAACACCCGCCGCGCCCGCCCGGAGACGTCCCGCACGCCGGTCACCCGCCGTCCCGGGTCGACCCAGAGCCCGGTATGCCGTCCGCGCACCTCCTGCTGTGCGCTCGCCTCCTGCTGTGCGCTCGCCTCCTGCTGTGCGCTCACGGCTGCGACGTCGATCGTTTCGGCCCGAGCCTCGGTCACCCGGGCGTCCGGCCAATCGGCGAGGTTCGCCCTCGCGACAGCGGCGGTGACCGGGTCGAGCTCGATGGCCTGGACCGACAGCCCGGCGGCCGCGAAAGCCCGGGCGTCCGAACCGATCCCGCAGCCCAGGTCGACAACCTGGCGGACCCCCGCCGCCACGAAACGCTCCGCGTGCCGGTCCGCCACCTCCGGTCGGGTGGCCTGCTCCAGACCATCGGCCGTGAAGAGCATCCCGTCGGCGGCTGGCCCGAACTTGTCCCGCGCCAGGCCCCGCAACCGGGCCTGGGCCAGCGCAGCCGACACCAGCTCGGGGTCATGCCCGGCCGCCCGCAGCCGAGTCGACACCGCGAGCGCGGAGTCGGCGGCATACGGGCCGATCGACTCCAGGAGGGCGCGGCCGGGACCGTCGGCGAGGCGAGCGAGCAGCGCGGGGTCCATGCCCCCATCCTGGCGCGCCCTGCCTGACATGCCCGCATCCAAGGCTGGGCCGCATCCAAGGCTGGGCCGCATCCAACGCTGGGCCGCATCCAAGGCTGGGCGGCATCCTAGGCTGAGCGCCATGACGGCTCCCTTGGACGGCCTGCTCGTCGCCGACTTCAGCCGAGTGCTCGCGGGGCCGTTCGCGACCATGTACCTCGCCGACCTCGGTGCCACCGTCGTCAAGGTCGAGCGTCCCGGCGGCGGCGACGACACCCGCGCGTGGGGCCCGCCGTGGACCGAGCACACGAGCTCCTACTTCGAGTCGGTCAACCGGTCCAAGCTCGGCCTCACCCTCGACCTCGGCGATCCGGCCGACCTGGCCCTGGCCCGCGAGCTCGCGGCCCGCGCCGACGTCCTTGTCGAGAACTTCCGCAGCGGCACGATGCAGCGGCTCGGATTGGGCTTCGAGCAGGTCCGCGTCGGGGATGCGTCGGTCGGCCGCCCCGCCAACCCGGGCATCGTCTACGCCTCGATCACCGGCTACGGCTCCGGCGCAGGAGCGGCCTTGCCCGGCTACGACTTCGTCGTCCAGGCGGTCGGCGGCCTGATGAGCATCACCGGCGATCCCGCGGGCCCGGCCCAGAAGGTCGGCGTTGCGCTGGTCGACGTCCTCACCGGCAAGGACGCGGTCATCGGGATCCTTGCCGCGATTGCGGGCCGAGCGCGGACCGGGCAGGGCGCGCATGTCGAGGTCGACCTGCTCTCCAGCCTGCTCGGCGCCCTGGTCAACCAGGCATCGGGCTACCTGGCGACCGGCACGCCCCCACGGCGGATGGGCAACCGGCACCCTTCCATCGCCCCCTACGAGACGCTCGCCTGCGCCGACGGGGAGATCGCGGTGGCGTGCGGCAACGACGGGCAGTTCCGGCGGCTCGCGGCGGCGGTGGGCCTGCCCGCGCTTGGTGACGACCCGGCATACGCCACCAATGGCGACCGGGTCGCCCACCGGGACGCGCTCGCGGCCGCCCTGGAGGCGCGGCTGCGCGAGGCGCCGGTCGCCCACTGGGACGCTCTGTTGCGGGAGGCGGGGGTGCCCGCCGGTCCGGTGGGGGACCTCGGCAGCGCGTTCCGGCTCGCGGCGTCCCTCGGCCTGGAGCCCACGTATGCCGCCCGCCCCGGACACGTCGCTCAGGTCCGCAACCCGGTGCGCCTTTCCGGCCACGACCCCGGCCCCGGTATGCCGCCACCCCGGCTTGGTGAGCACGATGCCCTCGTGCGCGGTTGGCTGACCGGCAGTGACCGCTCGCTCGCCGGACTGGCACTCGACTTGACCGAGTGCTAACGGCATACCTAGATTTGCGTTAGCACTCTCCCCTGGAGAGTGCTGATCGCACGGCCGACGTCGACCCCCGCGACGGCGAGGTCAGCCGAGCGACCATCAGCCATGTCAAACATCGACTTCCGAAAGGACACCGACGTGTCGGTTTCCATCAAGCCGCTCGAGGACCGCATCCTGGTCAAGTCCCTCGAGGCCGAGACCACCACCGCATCCGGGCTGGTCATCCCGGACACCGCCAAGGAAAAGCCGCAGGAGGGCGAGGTCCTCGCCGTCGGCCCCGGGCGGATGACCGACAAGGGCGTTCGCGTCGCCATGGACATCAACGTCGGCGACCGGGTCATCTACAGCAAGTACGGCGGTACTGAGATCAAGCACGGCGGCCAGGAGTTCCTCCTGCTGTCGGCCCGTGACGTGCTCGCCATCGTCGGCTGAGGCGGGGACTCGTGGCCAAGACTCTGGAGTTCGACGACTCCGCCCGTAAGGCGCTGGAGCGGGGCGTGGACGCCCTCGCCAACGCCGTCAAGGTGACGCTGGGCCCGAAGGGCCGCAACGTCGTCATCGACAAGAAGTGGGGCGCCCCCACCATCACCAACGATGGGGTGACCATCGCTCGCGAGATCGAGCTCGAGGACCCTTACGAGAACCTCGGCGCCCAGCTCGCCAAAGAGGTCGCCACCAAGACCAACGACATCGCCGGTGACGGGACGACGACCGCGACGGTCCTCGCCCAGGCGATGGTCAAGGAGGGCCTGCGCAACGTCGCCGCCGGGGCAGCCCCGTCGGCGCTCAAGCGCGGCATGGACAAGGCCGTCGAGGCGCTCAACGACCGGCTGCTGGCCAACGCCCGCGAGTTGGAGGGCACCGAGGAGATCGGTCAGGTTGCCGCGTTGTCGGCGCAGGACGAGGCGATCGGCGCGACCATCGCCGAGGCATTCGACAAGGTCGGCAAGGACGGCGTCATCTCGGTCGAGGAGTCCTCGACGACGGCGACCGAGCTGGAGTTCACCGAGGGTATGCAGTTCGACAAGGGCTACATCTCGGCCTACTTCGTCACCGACGCCGAGCGGATGGAAGCCGTCCTCGAAGACGCCTACATCCTCATCAACCAGGGCAAGATCTCCTCGATCCAGGACCTGCTCCCGGTGCTCGAGAAGGTCGTCCAGACTGGCAAGCCGCTGCTCGTCGTGGCTGAGGACGTCGACGGCGAAGCGCTCTCGACGCTCGTTGTCAACAAGATCCGGGGCACCTTCACGGTCGCCGCGGTCAAGGCCCCCGGGTTCGGCGACCGCCGCAAGGCGATGCTGCAGGACCTGGCCATCCTCACCGGCGGCCAGGTTGTCGCCGAAGAGGTCGGGCTCAAGCTCGACCAGGCCGGTCTTGAGGTGCTCGGGCAGGCTCGCCGGGTCGTCATCACCAAGGACCACACGACCGTCATCGACGGCCAGGGCGCCAAGGATGACGTCGACGGTCGGGTGGCCCAGATCAAGAAGGAGATCGAGCGCACCGATTCCGACTGGGATCGCGAGAAGCTGCAGGAACGCCTGGCCAAGCTGGCCGGCGGCGTCTGCGTCATCAAGGTGGGTGCCCACACCGAGGTCGAGCTCAAGGAGAAGAAGCACCGCATCGAGGACGCCATCTCGGCGACCCGCGCGGCGATCGAGGAGGGCATCGTTGCCGGTGGTGGCACTGCACTCGTCCACGCCGCGTCGGCCATCGACGAGTTGACCCTCACCGGTGACGAGGCGACGGGCGCGGCAATCGTCCGCAAGGCCGCCGCCGAGCCGCTGCGGTGGATCGCCGAGAACGCCGGTCACCAGGGCTACGTCGTCACGACCAAGGTGGCCGAACTGCCCATCGGCCAAGGCCTCAACGCTGCGACCGGCAGTTATGAAGACCTCATCAAGGCCGGGGTCATCGACCCGGTCAAGGTGACCCGCTCGGCGCTGCGTAACGCTGCATCGATCGCTTCGATGATCCTCACGACCGACACCTTGGTCGTGGAGAAGAAGGAAGAGGAGCCCGCTCCCGCCGCTGGCGGTCACGGGCACGGGCACGGGCACTGAACCACCCGGCATACCGGCTGTCCCCAGTCCACAACGGAGCGGGCCGCAATCCCCACCAGGGATCGCGGCCCGCTCCGCCGTTGGATGAGGACGAGGACGGGTTGCTCAGGCGGGGATGGGCAGCACTCCGGCATACACGGCCGCCCGTTCCTCCTCGGTGAGCCCGCCCCAGACGCCGTAAGGCTCGCGGACGGTGAGGGCATGCTCGCGGCACTGCCGCAACACCGGGCAGACGTCGCAGACCGATTTGGCGGCACTGGCCCGATTACGCCGGGCCGGTCCACGCTCCCCCTCGGGGTGGAAGAACGACTCGGGCCCTAGGTTTCGGCAGGCGCCGGACCGTTGCCACGTCCAGGCATGCTCCACGGGCCCGGGCAAGCGCGCGATCTCCGTCACCGTTACTCCCCACTCTGTGCGACGTCAACGAACCGGGACGAATCCACCCGTCCGTCATACGGTCTTCGGAACCGTAGCCCGAAGCGCCGCTACGGTGGCCCAGCGCCGAGTCAAGGCTTGTTAAAGAATGGGTAAGCGTTGCGGAGGATTGGGACACCGAGATCAGGTGACCCGCTGATCGGAAGTCCCGTCATTCCACCCACCTCAAACCCACCAGCGGCCGCAACAATCCCGCCCGCCGTGTTCGCGGTGATCCACATCGCCCCGCCGGCGCTCGGCTGAGCCCCACTAGACTCGGACGATGACCGCCGAGTCCGACCCCGACAACGCGCCGTTCGCCCCCTTGGGGCTCACCTATGACGACGTTCTCCTGCTTCCCGGCGAGACCGACGTCATCCCCAGTGAGGTCGACACGACAACCCGGCTCACCCGGGAGATCTCGATCCGTATCCCGCTTGTCTCGGCGGCGATGGACACGGTCACCGAGTCCCGGATGGCGATCAACATGGCCCGTCAAGGTGGCATCGGGGTGCTGCATCGCAACCTGGCGATCGCCGATCAGGCCTACCAGGTCGATGTTGTCAAACGGACCCAGACCGGCATGATTAGCAACCCGATCACCATCGGGGCGGACGCCACCCTTGAGGACCTCGACGCGGTGTGCGGCCAATACCGGGTGTCCGGGCTGCCGGTCGTGGACCGGGGCAACCACCTCATCGGCATCATCACCAACCGAGACCTACGGTTTACCCCGGTCGCCGAATGGGGAACGACCCTGGTCCGCGACGTCATGACGCCGATGCCGCTCATTACTGCCCCCGAGGGGATCTCCCGAGAGGACGCCACCCTCCTGCTGCGCCAGCACAAACGGGAGCGCTTGCCACTCGTCGACGGTGAGGGACGGCTGGCTGGGCTGATCACCGTCAAGGACTTCGTCAAGTCCGAGCAATACCCACTGGCCAGCAAGGACGCCCACGGCAGGTTGCTCGTCGCGGCCGCCATTGGCTATTTCGGCGACGCCTGGGAGCGGGCCGCGACCCTCGTCGACGCCGGGGTCGACATCTTGGTCCCAGATGTCGCCAACGGCCACGCCCGGCTGATGCTCGAGATGATCGCCAAGCTCAAGTCCGATCCGGCGACCCGGCACGTCCAGGTCATCGGGGGTAACGTTGCCACCCGGGCCGGGGCCCAGGCCCTCGTCGACGCGGGCGCCGACGCCGTCAAGGTCGGGGTTGGCCCGGGCTCCATCTGCACCACCCGGGTGGTCGCGGGCGTCGGCGTCCCGCAGATCACCGCGGTGAATGAGGCCGCCAAGGCATGCATCCCGGCCGGGGTCCCGGTCATCGCCGACGGCGGCGTGCAATACTCCGGCGATCTCGCCAAGGCCCTCGTCGCAGGCGCCGACACGATCATGGTCGGCTCTCTCTTGGCCGGATGTGAGGAAAGCCCGGGCGAACTCGTCTTCGTCAACGGCAAGCAGTTCAAGACCTATCGCGGGATGGGCTCGATGGGGGCGATGGCTTCGCGCGGCAAGAAGTCTTTCTCCAAGGACCGCTATTTCCAGGCCGACGTCGACACCGACGACAAGATCGTCCCTGAGGGGATCGAGGGGCGGGTGGCCTACCGCGGCCAGCTCAAGGCGGTTATCCATCAACTCGTCGGCGGCCTGCACCAGTCGATGTTCTATGTCGGCGCCCGCACGATCCCCGAGCTCAAGGAGCGCGGCCGGTTCGTCCGGATCACCTCAGCTGGGCTCAAGGAGAGCCACCCGCACGACGTTCAGGGCATTGTCGAGGCGCCCAACTACGTCACCCGCTGATCGGCCGTCGCCGCGGACGCGCCCCGTTGGTGAGGTACGTGCGGGACCCAGCCGGACAGCATACTCCGGTGGTATGCCGTGACGCCGGTAGGTGCCGCGGCGCCCGGTAGCCTGGGTCGGTGAGCGAGATCGAGATCGGCCGCGGCAAACGCGGTCGCCGGGCCTACTCCTTCGATGAGATCGCCGTGGTGCCCTCGCGGCGCACCCGCGACCCCGAGGACGTATCGGTCTCCTGGCAGATCGACGCCTACCACTTCGACATCCCGGTCATGGGCGCTCCGATGGACTCGGTGATGTCGCCGGCCACGGCGATCGCGCTCGGGCAGCTCGGCGGGCTGCCAGTGCTTGACCTTGAGGGCTTGTGGACTCGCTACGAGGACCCGGAGCCGTTCCTCGACGAGATCGCCCAGCTCGACCCGGTCCGCGCCACGGCTCGAATGCAACAGATTTATGCGGAACCGATCCGGTCCGAGCTCATCACCGAGCGGCTGCGTGAGCTGCGCGCGGCCGGGGTTACCGTGGCGGGGGCGCTCAGCCCCAAGCACACCCAGGCTCACTGGCGCACCGTGCTCGACGCCGGCGTCGACCTGTTCGTGATCCGCGGCACCACCGTGTCGGCCGAGCACGTCGGCAGCCGGGCCGAACCGCTCAACCTCAAGCGGTTTATCTACGAGCTCGACGTGCCGGTGATCGTCGGCGGTGCCGCCACCTATACGGCGTCCTTGCACCTCATGCGGACCGGCGCTGCGGGTGTGCTCGTGGGATTCGGCGGGGGCGCAGCGCACACGACGCGGCGCACGCTGGGCATCCACGCGCCGATGGCCAGCGCCATCGCCGATGTCGCCGCGGCCCGCCGTGACTACCTCGACGAGTCCGGCGGACGATATGTCCACGTCATCGCCGACGGGGGGGTGGGCACCTCCGGTGACATCGTGCGAGCGATCGCCTGCGGGTCCGACGCGGTCATGCTCGGTGCCGCTCTCGCGCGAGCAGCCGAGGCTCCCGGCGCCGGGTTCCACTGGGGTTCCGAGGCCCACCATGCGTTCCTGCCCCGCGGCGAGCGAGTCCAGGTCGGAGTGCGGGCCAGTCTGGAGGAGATCCTCTTCGGCCCGGGCCGTAGTGCCGACGGCACGACCAACATCATCGGGGCGCTGCGGCGCGCCATGGCCACGACCGGCTATTCGGACGTCAAGGAGTTCCAGCGCGTCGAGGTCGTCGTCGCGCCCCACAGCCACGCCTAGCAAGGACCACCATGTCCGCTCTGCCCGTCGAAGCCTCCGAGTCCGCTCGTTCCGCTGCGCCCGTCGCCACTGCGGCCAGCGGCATACCCGCCCCGTATGCCGTCCCCACACCCCTGCTGGCCGTACTCACCCGACGGCTGGTGACCGGGCCGCGGCCTGACGTGCGACCCTGCATCACCCCGCTGACCGGAGCCGTCCTGCACGAGCTGGCCTTGTCGACCCGGGCCGACGTCGAGGTGGCCATCGACCACGCTCGCGGCGCCCAACGGTCCTGGGCGCGGTTGCCGATCGAGCAGCGGGCCAATATCATCCTGCGCGTCCACGACCTCGTCCTGGACCGGCAGGTCCAGCTCCTGGACCTCATGCAGGTGGAGTCGGGCAAGACCCGCCTGCAGGCCTTCGAGGAGATTGCCGACATCGCCCTCGTCGCGCGCCACTACGGTCGCGCCGGGGCCGCCTACCTGGCGACGAAACGTAGCTGGGGGGCCTATCCGATGCTCACCCAGGCCGAGACGGAGCGCCAGCCCTATGGCGTCGTCGGCATCGTCAGTCCGTGGAACTACCCGTTCACCCTGCCGATCGGCGACAGCATCCCGGCCCTGCTCGCCGGGAACGCGGTCGTCCTGCGGCCCGACCCGCAGACCACCCTGACCGCGCTGTTCGGTGCGCAGATCCTGCACGATGCCGGGGTGCCCGACGGGGTGCTGCAGGTCGTTTCGGGTGAGGGCCCCACGGTGGGCCAGGCCGTCGTCGAGCTGGCCGACTACGTCTGCTACACCGGCTCGACCGAGGTCGGCCGGGCCATCGCACAGACCGCCGCCCGTCGGCTCGTCCCTTCGTCGCTCGAGCTCGGCGGCAAGAACACGCTATACGTCCGGGCCGACGCCGACCTGAGCCGCACGGTCCCCGGCGCGATTCGCGCGTCGTTCGGCTCCGCTGGGCAACTGTGCATCCACGCCGAGCGGATCGTCCTGCATGAGTCGATCGCCGACGCCTTCCTCGCCGAGTTCATACCCGCGGTGGCGGCCATGCGGATCGGAGCGGCGCTCGAATACGGTTACGACATGGGCACCTTGGTGTCTCAGCGACAGCTGGACCGGGTCCAGGCCCACGTTGCCGACGCGGTCGCCAAGGGTGCGCAGGTGCTCGTCGGCGGACGCGCCCGGCCCGACCTCGGCCCGTTCTTCCACGAGCCCACCGTCCTCACCGGAGTCACCGCCGACATGGCCTGCCGCGACGAGGAGACCTTCGGGCCGGTCGTGTCCATCTACCGGGTGCGCTCCGACGAGGAGGCGATCGCGCTGGCCAACGACACGGCATACGGGCTCAATGCCTCGATCTGGAGTCGGGACGTGCGCGCGGCACGCGCCCTGGCCCGCCGGATCCGCACCGGGACGGTCAACATCAACGACGGGTATGCCGCGTCCTGGGGCGCGTCGGGCGCTCCCATGGGCGGAATGGGACAGTCCGGACTGGGTCGGCGTCACGGCGCCGAGGGGATCACGAAATACACCGAGAGCCAGACCATCGCAGCCCAACATCTCGTGCCGATTGCGCCGTTCGCCGGACTCGATGACCGCCGCTTCGTTGCCGCGCTCACCGGAGGGCTCAAGGTGCTCCGTCGGCTCGGCCTGCGCTGATCGGTCTCGGGTCGCCTCAGCCTGTGGCGGCCGCAGACCCGCCCGTATGCCGTTCGGCCGGCTTCTCGACGAAGCCCGGTGCCAGCCGACTCCAGGCCGATCGGATGTGGTCCTCGACTAACCGCTCGGCGCGGTCAGCGTCGCCAGCTTCGACCGCGGCATACAGAGCCGCGTGGTCGGCGCGCAGGGTGTCGACGAGGTCTTCCCAATCTGGGACATAGCGGAAGGCATCGAGCAGCGGCACTCGCATCGACTCGCGGATCGCCACGGTGAAGTCGGCGGCAAGTCGGTTGCCAGCCGCCTCGGCGATCGCGACATGCAGCGCGGTATCGGCGTCGTTGAACCGGGCCTTGTCGATGCCAGGCTCGTCCATGACGGCGATGGCTCGACGCATCTCGGCCAGATCGGAGGCCCGCGCGTTGCGACTGGCTAACCGGATGCTCAAACGTTCCAAGGCGATACGGGCTTCGATGACATCGTCGACGGCGAAGTTCGCCAGGGCGACGTGCAGTCGCAGCAACCGCATGAGCGCCCGGGCCGGCACCGCGGTGACCGTGGTGCCGCCGGCGCCGCCGGCGCCCACGGACGAACGGACCACCCCCTGGGCCTGCAACGTTCGGACGGCCTCCCGGACGGCGGCGCGGCTCACGTCGAGCAGTCGGGCGAGCTCCCGCTCGGGAGGCAGTTGGTCGCCGACGTGCAGCTCGCCGGCGAGGATCCGGCTCTCGACCCAGGCCAGGACGACCTCGAAGGCTCGCAGCGGTCCGCGCTCGCTCGAATCGGTGCCCTCGCCGAGATCGAACGCTGTGCCGTCCGGTTGTCCTGCCATGGCCAAGCCGCTGACTCCTTCCCGCAGGTGTTCGATATGCGCTTGCCGTCGACCTCCCGACCAGCGACCGCTCAGCCCGCCGAACCTACCGCTCGGCTCAGCCCCCGCTTTCCGTGCCTTCGACAGGCGAGGGGGACCCTTGACGGAGCAATGGTCAGACCTTAGCGTGAAGCCAACCCAAATTGGTCAGACCATATCTCATCGTCATCGTCGTAATGGTCAGACCACTGGGCGCCCGAACCGAAACCGTGACGGCCGCACCCAGCCAGAGGAGATGCCTCGCATGATCCCCGCCATCAGCATCACCGCAGACGCCTACAAACCCGATCTCGCGCCAGTGGGAGGTAGCCTCGTCGCCTCAGCCCTCATCGCGCTCATCCCATTGCTCACCGTGTTCGTCACTCTTGGGTGGCTGCGGTGGAAGGCGCACTGGGCCGGGCTCACCGCCGTAGCCGTCGCCATCCTCGTCGCGGTCCTGTTCTACCGGATGCCCGCCGGGCTGGCGGTCTTGTCGGCCACTGAGGGCGCCGTCTTCGGCCTGTTCCCCATCATGTGGATCGTCTTCACCGCGATCGTGCTCTACCAAATCACCGTGGTGAGCGGCCGGTTCGAGGATCTGCGCGCCACCTTCCACCTCATCTCCGACGATCCGCGGATCCAGGCGATCATCATCGCGTTCTGCTTCGGTGGACTGCTCGAAGCCCTCGCCGGCTTCGGTGCGCCTGTGGCCATCACCGGCGTCATGCTCATGGCCCTGGGTTTCAGCCCGCTGCGCGCTGCGGCTGTCGTGCTGCTCGCCAACACCGCGCCCGTCGCCTTCGGTGCGATCGGGACCCCGATCATCACCGCCGGTTCGTTGACCAAGATCCCCTACACCGAGATCGGCGCCTACGTCGGGCACCAGACCCCGTTCATCGCCGTCTTCGTGCCGCTGTTGCTCGTCTTAATGGTCGACGGCAAGCGCGGCGTGCGCCAGACCTGGCCGGTCGCGGTCGTCGTCGGTATCGCCTTCGCGATCGCTCAATGGGTGAGCGCCACCTACATCTCGGTCGAGCTCACCGACATCATCGCCTCGCTCGTCGGGCTGGCCGCTGCCGTCGCCTTCCTCAAGTTCTGGAAGCCGGTCGGCAAGGACGAGGCGCACGCTGCCCTCGCGGTCGAGCGCGAGCGCGACCTAGCCCTTGTCGGTGGCCCGGGCGCCGGGAGCGCGGGCGGGACCGCGGCACAGTATGCCGTCTCCGCCAGCGAACTTGAGACCCGCGCCCGCGGCCTCACCGCGGGCCGGATCACCATGGCCCTGTTCCCCTACCTCATCGTCATCGCCGTCTTCTCGATCGCGAAACTCGTCGCGCCGGTGAAGAACTGGTTGGCCACCACCGACGTCAAGATTCCCTGGCCCGGATTGGACGGCAACGTCCTCACTGCCGCCGGCGCCAAGAACAGCTCGACGGTCTACACGCTGCCTTGGCTCTCAGGGCCCGGCACCAGCCTGCTCATCTGCTCGCTCATCACGGCCCTGGTCTATGGCGTCTCGATCGCGGCTTGGGGCAAGGAACTCAAGGACACGGCATACAAGATGCGCTTCGCCTTCCTCACCGTGGCCTCCGTGCTCGCACTCGCTTACGTGATGAACCTGTCCGGCCAGACGATCACCGTCGGAACGTGGATCGCCGGAACCGGCGCGGCGTTCGCGTTCTTCTCGCCGATCCTCGGCTGGATTGGGACCGCGGTCACCGGCTCGGACACCAGCGCCAACGCCCTGTTCGCCACCCTCCAACAGACGGCGGCCAAGGGCGCTGGGCTCGACCCCACCCTGCTCGTCGCCGCCAACACCTCCGGTGGTGTGGTCGGCAAGATGATCAGCCCGCAGAACCTCACTATCGCCGCAACTGCGGTCGGTCTGGTGGGACGCGAGTCCGACATCTTCCGCAAGGTCATCCTGTGGAGCGTTGGGCTCATCATCGCCATGTGCCTCCTCGTCGGTCTCCAGTCGACGGTCCTGGCCTGGATCCTCCCCACCTTCGGCAAATGAGCCCGGCACCCACGGCGCAAGCCGTCGCCGCGGCCAAGGGCCTCAAAGTCGCCCTCTTCGCCGCGTGCTACAACGACACGATGTGGCCCGGCACCCCGATCGCCACGGTGAAGATCCTCGAGCGCCTGGGTTGCCGGGTGGAGTTCCCGCGCAAGCAGACCTGTTGCGGCCAGATCTTCACCAACACCGGGTATGCCGCCGAGGCCCTTCCGCTCGTGCGCGGCTTCGTCGACACGTTCGCGGCCTACGACGCGGTTGTGGCCCCGACCGGATCGTGTGTCGGTGCGATCCGTCACCAGCACCACGACCTGGCCGCCGGGGCGGGTGACGCTGCCCTTACTCGGGCAGTCGACGCCTTGACCCCTAAGGTCTATGACCTGTCCGAGTTTCTCGTCGACGTCCTCGGGGTCACCGATGTCGGGGCCTACTTCCCGCATCGGGTGACCTTCCACCCCACCTGCCACTCGGTCCGAGTGGCCGGGGTCGGGGATCGACCGCAGCGGCTGCTCAAGGCGGTGCGCGGGTTGACCTTCATCGACCTGCCGCACCAAGAGGAGTGCTGCGGCTTCGGGGGGACGTTCTCGGTGAAAAACCCCGACGTCTCCATCGCCATGGCCAGCGACAAGGTTCGCCACATCCGGGAGACCGGCGCTGAGGTCCTCGTCGCCGGCGACAACATGTGCCTGATGAACATGGGCAGTGTGCTGGCCCGCCAGCGCGCCGGCGTGCGGGTCATGCACCTGGCCGAAGTGCTTGCATCGACGGAGGAGGACCCGGCATGACGACCACCCTTCCCGGTGTGCCCACCACCCCCGGCCCGCTTCAGGAGACGACACCGACGTTCGTCGGGATGCCGAAGTTCCCCAAGGCGGCCAAGGCAGCGTTGGCCAACACCCAGCAGCGGCGCAACCTCGCCCATGCGACCGGAGTCATCCGGGCCAAACGAGCCCGAGTCGTCGCCGAACTGCCGCACTGGGAGGATCTGCGCCTGGCCGGCTCCGACGCCAAGGACGAGATGATGACCCATCTCGCGGCATACCTGGAGCAATTAGAGACCAACTTGGTCCGCAATGGGGCCCAGGTGCACTGGGCGCGCGACGCCGCGGAGGCCTGCCAGATCGTCGTCGACATCGCCAAGGCCAAGGGGACCGACGAGGTCGTCAAGGTCAAGTCGATGGCGACCCAGGAGATCGAGCTCAACGAGGCCCTGGAGGCCGCGGGGATCCGCGCGTGGGAGACCGACCTGGCCGAGCTGATCGTCCAGCTCGGTCACGACCGGCCCTCGCACATCCTCGTCCCCGCGATCCACCGCAACCGCTCGGAGATCCGGGAGATCTTCCGCCGCGAGATGCACCTCGTCGGACGACCGGCGCCCGACGACCTCACCGACGAACCCCGCCGCCTTGCCGAGGCCGCCCGGCTGCACCTGCGGGAGAAGTTCCTGCGGGCCAAGGTCGCCGTGTCGGGGGCCAACTTCGCCATCGCCGACACGGGGACGCTTGTCGTCGTCGAGTCCGAAGGCAACGGCCGGATGTGCCTCACCCTCCCTGAGACGCTTATCTCGGTGGTCGGGATCGAGAAGGTGTTGCCGAGCTGGCAGGACCTCGGGACGTTCATGCAGTTGCTGCCACGGTCCTCGACCGGGGAGCGGATGAACCCCTACACCTCGATGTGGACCGGGGTGCATCCCGGCGACGGACCGCAGGAGGTCCATGTCGTGCTCATCGACAACGGGCGTTCGCATGTCCTGGCCGACCCGTTGGGGCGGCAGGCGCTGCGGTGCATCCGGTGCTCGGCGTGCCTCAACGTCTGCCCGGTTTACGAGCGGGCGGGTGGCCACGCCTACGGGTCGGTCTATCCGGGGCCGATCGGTGCCGTCCTCAACCCGCAGTTGCGCGGCACGGCCAGCGCGGTCGACAAGTCGCTGCCGTATGCCTCGTCGTTGTGTGGTGCGTGCTTCGAGGCCTGCCCGATGCGGATCGACATTCCTTCGCTGCTGGTCCACCTGCGGGCCCGGGTCGTCGACGACTCCGGCCGCAAGTCGGCCGAGGCCAAGGCCATGAAGGGGATGGCCTGGATGTTCGGGGACTACCGCAGGCTCGAAAAGGCTCAGAAGGCGGCCAAACTCGGTGGCCGACTGCTGGGCGGCCGGACGATCCATACGATGCCAGGCCCATTCGGGCCGTGGACCAGCGCCCGCGATGTGCCGGACCTGCCCACCCAGTCGTTCCGCGACTGGTGGGACGCGAGAGGTGGCGCGCGCCCGACCAGCCCCGCCGACTCGATGACGGAGGAGCAACGATGACGACGACCAGCCTCCCGACCGCCGGGCCAACTGGCGCGGGCCGCTCGCCCGAGGAGGTCCGCAACGCCGCGGCCCGGGCCGCGATCATGAGCCGGGTCAAGGCCGCCGTCACCGACGTGTCGGCTCCCCTTGGCGCTCGCGGTGACGCGCCTCGCGTCGAGCTGCTCTCGGCAAGCCGGGCCGAGACCGTCGAGTTGTTCGTCGAGAACGTCATCGACTACAAGGCGACCGTCGTTCGGGTCAAGCCGGGGGAGGAGGGGACGGCTATCGCCGAGGCGCTGCGGAGGGTCACGTCGGTGGTCGTCCCGTCCGGCCTGGATCCGGCGTGGACCGCGGACCTGCCGGGCGGCATACGGGTCGTCTCGGACGACCACCTCAGCAACGCGACGCTCGACGGGGTTGCCTCCGTGGTGACGGCGGCCGCGGCCGGCGTGGCGAGCACGGGCACCATTGTCCTGGACCACGGCCCCGACCAAGGCCGCCGGGCGCTCTCGCTCGTCCCGGACCTGCACGTGTGCGTTGTGCGCGCATCGCAGGTCGTCCACGACGTCCCCGAGGCGGTCGCGCGGCTGCGGTCCGCCGTCGAGCCGGATGCATCGGCCGGTATGCCGCGTCCGCTCACCTGGATCTCCGGGCCGAGTGCGACCAGCGACATCGAGCTGGACCGGGTCGAAGGGGTCCACGGTCCGCGCACCCTGCACGTCATCCTCATCGAGGACTGAGCGGGTCGCTCACCGGGGAGGGCTGAGCGCGTCGCTCACCGGTCAGCGGAAGGCGGCCTGGCCGGTGAGCGCCTGGCCAATGACCAACTGATGCACCTCCGACGTGCCTTCATAAGTGAGCACCGACTCGAGGTTGTTGGCGTGTCGCAGCACCGGGTAGTCCAAGGTGATCCCGTTAGCGCCCAAGAGGGTTCGGCACTCGCGGGCAATGGCAATCGCCTCCCGCACGTTGTTGAGCTTGCCCAGGCTCACCTGCTCGGGTCGCAGGGTGCCGGCGTCTTTGAGCCGACCGAGGTGCAGGGCCAGCAGCATCCCCTTGCCGAGCTCCAGCGTCATGTCGGCGAGCTTGGTCTGGGTGATCTGATAGCTGGCCAGGGGCTTGTCGAAGATGTCCCGCGTTGCCACGTAGTCCAGCGTCGCCTCCAGGCAGTCCCGGGCCGCCCCGAGCGCCCCGAAGACGATGCCGAAGCGCGCTTCGTTGAGGCACGACAACGGCCCGCCCAGACCCGTGGCCAGCGGCAGCATCGCCGACGCGGGCAGGCGCACCTGGTCGAGCACGAGCTCGGACGTTACCGACGCGCGCAGCGAGAGCTTGCCCTTGATCGCCGGCGCCGAGAACCCGGGCGCCCCCGTCGGGACAACGAAGCCCCGGATACCCTCGTCCGTCTGGGCCCAGACCACGGCCACGTCGGCGACTGACCCGTTGGTGATCCACATCTTCGTGCCGGTGAGCACCCAGTCCGCGTCGTCGCCGGCACCGGAGCGGGCGGCATACGTGCGCATTCCCGCCGGGTTGGAGCCGAAGTCCGGCTCGGTGAGCCCGAAACACCCGATCGCTTCGCCGGTGGCCATCCGCGGAAGCCACTCCTGCTTCTGCTCCTCGCTGCCGAACCGGTGGATCGCATACATCGCGAGAGACCCTTGCACGGACACCAGGGACCGCACGCCGGAGTCCACCGCCTCCAGCTCGAGGCAGGCGAGCCCGTATGCCGTCGCGCTGGTTCCCGCACACCCGTATCCCTCCAGGTGCATGCCCAACAGGCCGAGCGCCCCGAGCTCGCGGGCCAGCTCGCGGGCCGGGATGCTGCCCGACTCGAACCATTCGGCGATATGCGGGCGGACCTTCGCGGTCAGCACGGCTCGGACGGTGTCACGGATCGTCCGGTCCTCGGTGTCGATGAGGGCGTCGGTCCCGAAGAGTCCGAGGGGGGTCTGCGGTGTTCGGTCGGCCATGATGGGTCTTCCTGTCAGCGGTCTGGTGGTCCAGTGATGCGATCGTTCGGCGTACAGTCGGTCGGTCGGTGGGTCAGTCGGGTCGGCGTCAGAGGAAGGCGCTCACTCTGGTCTCTGCCCTTCCGATGAGCAGCTTCTGGATCTGTGAGGTCCCTTCGTACAGCGTCATGACCGGGGCGTCGCGCAGGCACTTCCGCGCCGGGTAGTCATCGATACCACCGTAGTCCGCGGCCTCCTTGCGGCGTGGCCCTGGGCATGCGTCGGTCCGCCACCTTTTCAGTTCATCGTCAGGCCGCCGCTGACGCTGAGGGTCTGGCCGGTGATGAACGAGGCCTCGTCGGAGGCAAAGAAGGCCACGGCATACGCGATGTCCTCGGGAGCGGCCAAGCGGCGCAACGGGATTGCCCGGGTGAGGCCCTCGCGCAGCTTGGGGTTGTCGCCGCCCATCGACGCGAACAGGGCCGTGTCGGTGGGTCCCGGGCAGACGACGTTGACCGTCACCTGGTGGCGGGCCATCTCGCGGGCGATGGTCTTGGAGAAGGCGATGATCGCGCCCTTGGCGCCGGAGTAGACCGCCTCGCCGGAGGAGCCGACCCGACCGGCGTCGGAGCCGAGGTTGACGACCCTTCCGGAGCCCTGTGTGGCCATGACCGGCAGGACCGCCCGGCAGGTGTTGAGCACCCCGACGTAGTTGATGTCGATGACCTTCTCCCACAGGTCGGGCTCGCTCTCGACGAACGGCACGGCCCTGTCCCAGCCGGCGTTGTTGACGAGCACGTCGATCCGGCCGTGCTGTGCGGTCACCGCGGCGACCATGGCGGCGACGCAGTCGCGGTCGGTGACGTCCACGGCATACGAGCTGGCTGGCCCGCCGAGCTCGGTGGCGACGGCCGCGGCAGCCTCCCCGTTGACATCGGTGACAACGACGATCGCGCCCTGGGCGGCGGCGACGGTGGCGATGGCGCGGCCGATGCCGGCCGCAGCTCCGGTGACGATGGTGACCTTGTCCTGCAGGCGCATGGGGATGTCCTTTCGAGGTGAAAAGCCAAGCTCAGGGCGCGAACTCGCGGCCGAGCAGGTGACGGGAGATGACGAGCTTGGAGACCTGGGCGGTGCCGTCACCGATCTCCAGGCCGATGACGTCACGCAACCGCTGGCCGATGGGTGCTTCGGAGGAGTAGGCGACGTGGCCGATGGTGAGCAGGCATTGGTGGATGACCTCGGTGGCGAGTTTGGGGGCCCAGAACTTCGCCATCGCCGCCTCGGAACTGTGCTCGAGGCCGTTGTCCTTGCGCCACAACGCTTCCAGACAGATATGTCGGGCGCCCTTGAGGTACGTCGCGCACTCGGCGAGCGGGAAAGCGATGCCCTGGAAAGTGCCGATCGGCTTCCCGAACGCCATCCGGTCCCTCGACCACTGAAGCGCCTCATCGAGAGATGCCTCGGCGGCGCCGATGCAGCCCAGGCCGATGATCGCTCGGGAGTAGTCGAACCCCTGCATGACCGAGACGAAGCCGCCGCCCTCTGCGCCGATGAGGTCGCCGTCATCGACGGGCGTGCCGTCGAAGTGCAACGAGGCCCGCCCGATGGCCCGGCTGCCCAGGTCATCGAAGGCCGACCGGGCAACCGTTGGATGGTGCAGGTCGACCCAGAAGGCGCTCACCCCACGGGCTCCCGGGCCGCCGGTGCGGGCCAGGACGACCGCCCGGTCGGAGGCCATTCCGAGGGTGATCGAGGTCTTCTCACCGTGCAGCGTCCAGCCGGCGTCAGAGCGAATCGCCTTGAGCTTCAGGCTCGCTGCGTCGGTGCCGTGGCCGGGTTCGGTGATGCAGAGGCACGGGACGGTCTCGCCCGAGGCGATGCCGGGCAGCCAGGCGGCCTGCTGCTGCGGGGTCGCGTTGCGGACGAGGATGTCGCTAATGAGGGCCGTGTTGATGATGAGGTAGGTGGCGTTGAAGTCCGCCCGCCCGACTTCTTCGGTGGCGATGCCGGCGATGACTGCGGACGCCTCCTGCCCGCCGTATTCACTCGGGATCCGCAGCCCGGTGAGGCCCATGGCGGCCAGGTCCGCGGCCTGCTGGCGACGAAAGGTCGCCGTCTTGTCGTCGCTCTGATAGTGCGGCGCGAGCACCGTGGTGGCGAACCGGCGGACCGCCTGGCGGTAGGCCTCCTGGTCTTCGTCGAACCCGTAGTCCATGCCGGCGCCTCAGTGCCAGGTGACGTACTGGTTGAAGTCGGGGGTGCGCTTCTCGGCGAAGGCCGCAGCGCCCTCCAAACCCTCGGGAGAAGCGGTGAACAGGTCGAGCGCCGACATGGCCAGGTTGGACAGCCCCGCCTGGTGGTCGGTGTCGGCGTTGAACGACTGTTTGAGGAACCGGATTGCCGTTGGGCTCTTCGTGGCGACCTCGGCGGCCCACGCCCTCGCCTCGGTCATCAGGTCGGCGGCGGGGACAACCTTGTTGACCAGGTTCATCGCGAGAGCCTCGTGCGCGGAGTACATCCGGCACCAGAACCAGATCTCCCTGGCCTTCTTCTCACCGACCACCCGGGCTAGGTATGCCGTGCCGAACCCCGCGTCGAAGGACCCCACCTTGGGCCCGGCCTGGCCGAACCGCGCCGTCTCGCTGGCGATCGACACGTCGCACAGGACGTGCAGGACGTGCCCACCACCGACCGCTACCCCGTTGACGGCTGCGATGACCGGCTTGGGGATGTCGCGAATCACCTTGTGCAGGGCGCCGATCTCGAACATGCCCGACTCGCTGGGCCCGTAGTCGCCGGTTTCGGCCCGCTGCTTGACGTCGCCTCCCGTGCAGAACGCCTTCTCGCCAGCGCCGGTGAGGATGACCGACTGGACCTGGCGGTCGGCCCAGGCCAAGCGGAACGCCTTGATGAGTTCCTCGACGGTCCGGGCCCGGAAGGCGTTGTAGCGCTCGGGGCGGTTGATCGTCACGATTGCCGCCGACTCCTCCACGACGTAGGTGATGTCTTCGAACTGGGTCATCGTCGGTCCTTCTGGTCTGCCGGGCTGCGGGCACAGGCGAATTGAATGCCTATTCATTGAATAGTGGTTCAATCGTCGGTATGCTGTCAAGGGTGAGCTCACCGGCTGGATCACGGGAGGCACGGGCCGAGGCTCGGGTCGAGATTCGCCGACGCCAGATCCTCGACTCGGCGACCCGGATCATGATCCGGACGGGATACCACGAGATGTCGATGCAGGCTGTCGCCGAAGACGCCGGCATGAGCGTCGGGCTCATCTACCAGTACTTCGGCGGCAAGCAGGAGGTCTTGCGCGCGGTCATCGTCGACATCCTCGACGCCTTCCGGGCCGAGGTCCCGGCGGCCATGGCGAAAGCAGGTGATGACCCCCAAGCTCAGCTCGCTGCTGGGTTTGCCGCCTTCTGTGCGGTCATCGACAACAAGCGGGCCGGCGCGCTGCTGGCCTACCGCGAGAGCCAGACGCTCGACCCGGCCGGACAGGCCGAGATCATCCGGCTGGAGCAGGAGACCATCGACCCGTTCCGGGTGGCCGTCGAAGCCGGGATTGCATCAGGGGTGTTCCGGCCGGTCCCTGCCGATCTCGTGGCGCACAACCTCAAGCTCGCCGCTCACGGCTGGGCGCTCAAGCACTGGGACGTTGGGGCGCGACTGGACCTCGCAGCATACGTCCGGGCCGAACTCGACCTGCATTTGGCCGCCATCCGCGCCTAGTTCAACGCCTATTCGTCGCGCCAGGAACGCCAGAGTGCGGCATACGCTCCCCGCGCGGCGATGAGCTCGTCGTGCGAGCCGATCTCGGTCACCTGGCCACCGTCTACGACGGCGACCCGGTCGGCGTCGTGCGCGGTGTGCAGCCGGTGGGCGATGGCGACAACGGTACGTCCCGTGACGACCGCAGCCAGCGATCGCTCCAGGTGACGAGCTGCCCGAGGGTCAAGCAGAGAGGTCGCCTCGTCGAGCACGAGCGTGTGCGGGTCGGCCAACACGAGCCGGGCCAGCGCCAGCTGTTGCGACTGGGCAGTCGTCAGCACGTGGCCGCCCGAGCCGACCTTGGTGTCCAGCCCATCCGGCAGTCCCAGCGCCCAATCGCGAGCATCGACGGCAGCCAAGGCGTCGACCAGGTCCCCGCGCGCGGCCCCGGGCCGGGCCAACAGGAGGTTATCCGCGAGGGTCCCGACAAAGACGTGGTGTTCCTGGGTGACCAGCGCGACCTCGCCACGCAACTGGTCCAGGTCGAGATCGACCAACCGCACCCCACCCACGTCGATCCGCCCGGACCGCGGTCCGTCGATCCCCGCCATGAGCCGCCCGAGCGTCGACTTGCCCGCGCCGGAAGGCCCGACGATGGCCAACCGCTCGCCCGGCGCCAGGTCCAGCGACACCCCATGCAACACGTCGCGGCCGGCGCGATAGGCATAGGACACGTCCTCGACGACCAGGTGTGCATCGGCAGGCGTCTCTCCGGTCGCCTCCCGATCGGGTGGCACGTCGGCGATCCCGATGACCCGGGCTAGAGAGGTCGCTCCCACCTGGATCTCGTCGAGCCACATGAGCAACTCGTCGAGCGGGTTGGCCAGTTGGTGGACATAGAGCGCCACCGTCGTCACCACACCAACGCTCGCGTGCCCGTTCGCCACGAGCCAGCCACCCCACACGAGGGTCGCGGCAACCGGCAACAGGTAGGCGAACTCGACCTGCGGGAACCAGATGAGCCGCAACCTCAAGGTGTACATCTCCGCGTCGAACGAAGCCCGGATCGCTTCATCCATCCGGCGCCGCCGCCGTGCCGCCAGGCCCAGCGCGTCGACCGTCCGGGCCCCGTCGACCGTCTCGGTGACGACTCCGTTCATCACGGCATACGTCGCCCGCTCCCGCAGGTAGCCGTCCGGTGCGAAGCGCAGGTAGCGCCGCGTCGACAACCACATGATCGGCACGCCGATGATCACCGGCAGTGCCACGACCCACCCGGTCGCCACCGCGGCCGCGACGGTGATCCCCAGAGTGACGACCGCGACGAACATCGACGGGATCCCGAACCGCACGACGTGGCTGAGCGCCTCGACATCGTTGGTGGTCCGTGACACGAGGTCGCCGGTCCCGGCCCGCTCGACCGTCGACAGCGGCAGCGCCATCACGCGCGTCATGAACTGCTCGCGCAACTGGGCGAACACCCGCTCACCGAGCCGGAACGACGCGCGCCCGGCCGCCCAACCGAGCACCGTCTGGCCGAGGATCGCTGCCGCCAGCCACAGCGCGAGCCGGTCGACCGTCGCGTATGCCGTGCCACCGGTCACCTCGTCGACGAGCCGTCCGACGACGTAGGGCGCAGCCAACCCAGCGACCGCCGCCAGGGCATGCAGCCCGACCACGGTCAGCAGGGCTCGCCGGTGCTCGCGCAGCAGCGCCGCGGTCTGGGCGCGCACCGACGCCAGCGTCGCCACTGGCAAGGTGCGGCGGGTGGAGGGGACGCCGGCAGAAACTGACATCAGCCCCTCGCCTCCTCGTCCTCGCCGCGGACGACGACCGCGCGGTATGCCGCGCTGGCCGCATCCCCTCGATGCAGGAGGTCGTGGTGGGTCCCCTCAGCGACGACCCGACCCTCGTCAAGGAGCACGACCCGGTCGGCCTGATCGAGGACGAGCGGGCTGGCCGACATGACGACCGTGGTGTGACCGGCGCGGAACTCGGCCAGCCGAGCGGCGATTCGGGTCTCGGTGTGGGCATCCACGGCGCTAGTTGGTTCGACGAGAACGAGAATGGCTGCGTCGGCTAGCAGCGCCCGGGTCAGCGCCAAGCGCTGACGTTGACCACCCGAGAACGACCTGCCCCGCTCCTCGACGTCGCTGTCCAGCCCGTCCGACAATGCCTCCAACACGTCCTCGCCGCTCGCCACGGTGAGCGCGGCGAGGATCTCGGAGTCGGTGTGGTTGCCCCAGGGATCGAGCTCGTCGCGCAGCGTCCCGGTGAACAGGCGTGGATCGGTCTCGCTCACCAGGATCCGCTGGCGCAACTCTGCGACCGCCAGGTCGGTGAGCGGTATGCCGCCCAGCGTCACCCCCACGACGTCGGTCCCGAACCGGCCGAGCCGGTCGGCGAGGGCGGCCGACTCATCGGGCCGACCAGACACCACGGCGAGGAACTGGCCGGGCTGGACCACGAGCCCCGATCGCTCGTCGACCAAGAGCGCGCTGAGCGGCGGCATACTCGCCGTCTCGGTGTCGGGGGAGTCGGCGTGGTCGGCCTGGACACGAAGCACGGCGATGATCTTCCGGGCGCCGATGAAGGCCCGCGTCGCTCGGTCGACGAACTCGGTCGCGGTGCGCAGCGGCATGACGAGGAACGCGGAATACCCGTAGAACGCGACTAACTGTCCGGGGGTGATCCGACCGTCGATGGCGAACCGGGCCCCCAACCACGTGACGAGGACGACGAACACCCCGGGCAAGAGGACCTGCGCCGAGTCGAGGGCCGCCTGCATCCCGGCCACCCGGAAACCTACCGCGCGCACCTGCTGGCTCTGGGCGGCATACCGGTCCAAGAAGGTGGCTTCGCCCCCGATCCCGCGCAGGACCCGCAACCCGGCCACGGTGTCTGCGCCCAGGCCGATGAGGCGACCGGACTCTTCCCGTTGTTGGGCCTGCCGGCGTTGCAACGGACGGACGATGAAGGAGAGCAGGCCGACGAGCACGGGCACGCCGATGAGGACGAGCAGCCCGAGGGGCTGGGAAGCCCGCAGCAGAATGATGGCCACGACGACGTAGGAGACGATGGCGCCGGCGAACCGCGCCGAGACGTCGTAGAGCCCACCCAGCCGCATCGAGTCCGACGCCACGGCCGCCACGACATCTCCCGTCGGGGTATCCCGGGGGAGGGCCTCGCCGGTGTCCGCACCGTGCCAACCAATGAGCTGCACCGAACGGAAGGCGGCGCGCAGCCAGTTGGTCACAGCCATCTGGTGGCGCGCAGCGCCGGCCAGCGCGGTCAGCGCGGCCAGGCCGAGCAGGGCCCCGGACCAGCGCCACAGCGCCCCAGAATCGCCCGCGATGATGCCCTGATCGATAGCTTGCGAGATGGTCGCCGGGATGAGTGCCTGCGCGACCATCCAGACGATCCCGAAGCCCACACCGACGACGAGGGTACGCCACTGTCCCCGGCCCACCCACCCGAGGAACGCGACAGGGCTGGTGAGCGCTGGGGTCCCAGGGTGTTCGTAGGGGAGGGGGCGCACAAGGATCCACGCTACCTGTGCGGCTGGACAGCGCTCACCCGTTTTCCGGCGGGTATGCCGTGCGCCGTAGCCTGAGGTCGTGCTCCGGACCGCATTGTCTCCTCGCTGGTTGGCGTGGCTCGTCGTGGTGGTGGGGCTGGGGGCGGGCTTCGTCTGGCTCGGCTTATGGCAGCTGAACGTCGCCCGTGAGGATTCCGCGCAGGAGGTGCTCCGGGAGGCGGCCGCCCGGCCGGTGCTCGAACTCGTCGATGAGCTGACCCCGCATTCGGCATTCCCGCGGGATGGCTCCAATCAACGAGTGCGTGCGGTCGGCCAGTTCCAGCCGGCCAGGCAGGTGCTCATCGTTGATCGTCGGCTTGCTGGGGCGGACGGATTCTGGGTGGTGCAGCCGTTCGTCGTCGAGGCGACAGGCGCCCGGATCCCGGTGGTCCGTGGGTTCGTCCGCTCGGCCGCGGCTGGGCAGGCCGTGGCAGCTGCGGGTGCGCTCAGGGCGGCGACCGACCAGATCACGCTCGTCGGGAGCCTCGCCCCAACCGAGTCACCCGCCGTGGGGCGACGCCAGTTCCCACCCGGGCAGATGGGGTCGGTCGATGTCGGGGCGTTGCTCAACGTGTGGGGCGGCGAGGTCTACAACGCCTTCCTCTTCGCGATCTCCGAGACGCCCGACCCGGGGCTCGTCGGCCCCACGGGAGCCTCGGCCACTGGCGGGATGGAGCGGGTGCCCCCTCCGGACCTGCCTTCCGGGCTGACCCTGCGCAACGCGGCATACGCCCTGCAGTGGTGGGTCTTCGCCGCGTTTGCGCTGTGGATGTGGGTGAAGATGGTCCGCGACGACTACCGTCGTCACCAACCGGTCGCCGCGGAGGGCGCCGGGGAGTCCGCCGACGTAGGAGTCCCGCAGTGAGCATGTACCCCACCAACCTCGCCAAGCCCCTGCAGATCCGCAAGGCGCTGGGCATCTACCGGGTGATGGCGATCGTGGCGGGCATCGCGCTGTTCATCCTCGTCGTCGAGATGGTCATGAAATACGGCATGCACCAGGAGAACTTCTTCACCAAGAACTGGTCCTACATTCACGGCTTCATCTACATGGCGTATGCCGCGTCCATCGCGAACCTCGGCTTCAAGCTCGCCTGGCCGATGCTGCGGATCGTCGTCAACCTCCTCTCCGGTTTTGTCCCACTGGCGCCGTTCTTTGCCGAGCGCAAGATCACCGCCGAGACCGAGGCGATCCTCGCCCGGGCCTACTGACCGGGGGCCACCGGGCGTCGGCCTCGATAGCATCTGCGGGTGAGTGACACGCTGCAGTCCCGCCCGGTCCTCGTCGTTGACTTCGGCGCGCAGTACGCCCAGCTGATCGCCCGCCGGGTCCGCGAGGCAAGGGTCTACAGCGAGGTCGTCCCGCACACCATGCCGGTCGCGGCCATGCTGGCCAAGAACCCTGCTGCGGTCATCCTCACCGGCGGCCCGGCCAGTGTGTATGCCGCGGGCGCGCCGTCGCTGGATCCCGCGCTGCTGGCCGCTGGGGTGCCGGTTTTCGGCATGTGTTACGGCTTCCAGGCGATGGCCCAGGCGCTCGGCGGGACCGTCGCTCACACGGGAACGGGCGAATATGGTCACACGCCGGCGACGGTGGCCCCGGTCGGCTCGGTGCTCTTCGACGGGCAGCCGGCCGAGCAGTCGGTGTGGATGTCGCACGGTGACTCGGTCACCGTGGCGCCGGCGGGGATGACCGTCACGGCCTCGACCCCTGGCGCTCCAGTCGCGGCCTTCGAGGACGCCGACCGCCGCCTCTTCGGAGTCCAGTGGCACCCGGAGGTGCTGCACACGGCATACGGGCAACGCGTGCTGGAGAACTTCCTGTGGCGAGGTGCGGGCATCGCCGCGGATTGGACGCCCGCCAACGTCGTCGAGTCGCTCGTCGAGGGGGTGCGGGCCCAGGTGGGCAGCGGGCGCGTCCTATGTGCGCTGTCCGGTGGGGTCGACTCGTCGGTGGCGGCGGCGCTCGTGCAGCGGGCCGTCGGAGACCAGCTGACCTGCGTCTTCGTCAACCACGGGCTGTTGCGGGAAGGAGAGCCCGAGCAGGTCGAGCAGGAGTTCGTCGCCGCAACGGGGGTGCGGTTGGTCGTCGTCGACGCTCAGGAGCGGTTCCTGACCGCATTGGCCGGGCTGAGCGACCCGGAGGCCAAGCGCAAGGCGATTGGTGCGCAGTTCATCCGGGTCTTCGAACAGGCGGCGCGCGACATCGTCGGCTCAGCGGCCTCGGATGGCCACCCGATCGACTTCCTCGTCCAGGGAACGCTCTATCCCGATGTCGTCGAGTCCGGCGGCGGTGAGGGTGCGGCCAACATCAAGTCGCACCACAACGTCGGCGGGCTCCCCGATGACCTGCAGTTCACCCTGGTCGAGCCGCTGCGGGCGTTGTTCAAAGACGAGGTACGGGCGGTCGGGTTGGAGCTCGGAGTGCCCGAGACGATCGTCTGGCGTCAGCCGTTCCCTGGGCCCGGACTGGCGGTGCGGATCATCGGGGAGGTGACCCCCAAGCGGCTGAAGATCCTGCGCCTCGCCGACTCGATCGCCCGCCAGGAGTTGACCGCGGCCGGGCTGGACCGCCAGATCTGGCAGTGCCCGGTCGTGTTGCTCGCCGACGTCCGTTCGGTCGGCGTCCAGGGTGACGGGCGCACCTACGGCCACCCGATCGTGCTGCGTCCGGTGTCCTCGGAGGACGCGATGACGGCCGACTGGACCCGGGTACCTTTTGACGTGCTCGCCAAGATCTCGACGAGGATCACCAACGAGGTCCACGAGGTCAACCGGGTGGTCGTCGACATCACGAGCAAGCCCCCTGGCACCATCGAGTGGGAGTAGCCGCCGGCTGACCGCCCGATGGTGTGGCTGACGGAGTGCGGCTGAGGGGACGATCACTCCCGGCCAACGCACACCCTTGCGCCCACGCCAGCGCGCCTAGTCCGCGCAGCGCGACCAGGGCCCCAGCCGTTGCCCGTTAGGGTGGGGGCGTGCTCCGCGCTTCCGCCGCGATCGCTGCCGGGAAGGCACTTCGGTATGCCGCCCGCCTACGCGGCGGCGGATCCGCCCTTCCCGGGTTGGTCGCCGAGCGGATCGACCCCCGACTGCTGGCCCGCACCCTGGACAGCGTGCCGGGGGGCATAGTCGTCGTGTCGGGGACCAATGGCAAGACGACGACGACGAAGATGCTCGCGGCGATCATCACTGCGCACGGCAAGCGGGTCTTCACCAACCCGACCGGCAGCAACTTCACCCGCGGCGTCCTGTCGGCGATGCTCGGCGAGGTCGGGCTGCGTGGGCAGCTGACCGCCGACGTCGCGGTCCTGGAACTCGATGAATGGCACGCGCTGCAGTTCGCCAAACTCGTCCCGCCGACCCACGCGCTGCTGCTCAACGTCGCCCGCGACCAGCTCGATCGGTTCGCCGAGATCGACACGACGGCCAAGCTCCTGGCCACGCTGGCCGGCCAGACCTCTCGGGTCGTCGTCCTCAACCGTGACGACTCGTTCGTCTTTCGGATCGCCGAGACCTTGCAGGGCAAGGAGATTCGCTACTTCGGTGTCGACCCGGAGGTCGCTGACCAGGTGCCGGCGCTGCACGAGGCCGATGTCCGGTTCGAGGACGAGTCCGCCCCGCCCGCCCCGACCCCTGCCGACGGGCTGTTGCGGCCCGTCGACACCCGCGACTTCACGATCCGCTTCGGTGCCGTGGGTCAGGTCGGGCCGCTGTCCTTGCGCCAGCGCGGCTTGGCAGCGATGGTCAACGCCACGGCGGCGACGACGATGGCGCGAGCGGTGCTCGGCGAGGCGTTTCGCGCCGACGCCGCCGAGCGCGCGCTGCGCACCGTGACGGCGCCGTTCGGCCGCGGCGAGGTCATCGACATCGACGGACATCCGCTTGAGTTGGTCCTGGTGAAGAACCCTGCCGGCTTCACCGTCGCCCTTGGCACCTACGGCTCCGAGCCGGTGGCCACGATGATCGCCATCAATGACGACTACGCCGACGGCCAGGACGTCTCCTGGCTCTATGACGTGTCGTTCGCCTCGCTGCGCGAGCACGGGGTCGCGATGACCAGCGGGGTGCGCGCCTACGACATGGCGCTGCGTCTGAACTACGACGAAGTGCTTGTCGAGCAGATCGAGCCGGACCTCGCCGGAGCCCTCGATGCCTTCCTCACGGCATACCGGGGGCAGCCGACCCGGATCTTCTGCACCTACACGGCGATGATGGCGCTGCGGAAACTCCTCGCCGCGCGCTTCGGTCTGGCCGGCTTCGCGCAGGAAGGGGAGTGAGGATGGAACCTCCCTCTTCGTCCAAGGGCCGGATCGTGCTCGTGCACCTCTACCCGCGCGAGATGTCGATCTACGGCGACCTGGGCAACACCCGGTGCCTGGCCGCCCGGATCCGTCGGCACGGTTACGAATGCGTCGTCCACGACCACCACCCGGGTATGCCGTTCCCCCCGGATGCCCATCTGCTCATGGGCGGTGGGGGGCAGGACTCCGGTCAGAGCCGGGTGGAGGACGACCTCGCCGTTATCGGCGATCGGCTGCGCGGCCTGGCGGCCGACGGCACTCCGATGGTGATGATCTGTGGGATGTACCAGATGTTCGGCCACGCCTTCATCACCAGTGAGGGCGTCGAGTTGCCCGGCTTGGGGATCCTCGACGTCACCACTCGGGGCCAGTCGACCCGGATGATCGGTGGCATCGTGCTGGACACCGAGTGGGGCGAGGTCGTCGGCTTCGAGAACCATTCGGGCGCAACGGTTCTCGGACCAGGACAGGCGCCCTTCGGCATGGTTCGGGTCGGTCATGGCAACAACGGGCAGGACCACACGGAGGGCGCGAGGACTGACAACGTCATCGGGTCCTACCTCCACGGGCCGATCCTGCCGGCCAACCCCGCCGTGGCCGACGCGTTGATCGCCGCTGCGGTCGAGCGCGGGACGGGGCGTGCCTTCGACCCGGAGCCGGTGGATGACTCGTTGGCCGACGAGGCGCGCACCCGTCAGATCGCCCGGCTGCGTTCGAGGGGCACCGGCAAGCTCAAGGACACAGCGGTTCACGAGACCCGGTGGGGTCCGCGAACCGCTCCCACCCCAGCGACCGAGCCAGCACCGGTCGAGGCAGACGGGTGAGGACGTCGATGTTGCGCGGAAGCCAACCGTCGGCGGTCAACTGCGAGCGGTGCGCTCGCATCGCCGCGATCTTGACGTCGAGCTGGTCGCGGACATCCACGACGACGGTCACTGGTCGGACCGGCGCAAATGACACGTGCCGGGGCTTCATCAGCCGGGCCACCCTAGGCGACACCGCCACTTCCAACACCCTTGGGGTCTGAGCCAGCTCGGCGGCAACCGCGCCGACATGATGGACCTGGACATGGTCGGGATGACCATAACCTCCGTTGACGTCATAGGTGAGCAGTACGTCGACCGACTCCTCGCGCAGGAGTCCCGCGAGCCGATCTGCGGCCTCGGCCACCGACGCCCGAGCGAATCTCACTTGACCCGGCGGGTCGTCGAAGCGCGCCGGGCCGAGGCCGCTGTCGGCATACCCCAACTGCTCCACTCGGGCGACCCCGAGCAGTCGCGCACTCTCGGCCAACTCGCCGGCGCGCACCCCGGCCAGGCCAGTGGCGGCATACCGGCGGCTCGTGAGGCCCAACGCGCCGTCCGTCGCGGTGACGAGGACGACCCGGTGACCGCACGCTGAGACACTTGCGAGCGTCCCCCCAGTGAGGATCGCCTCGTCGTCTGGGTGGGCGTGGAAGGCAAGGAAGGTGAGCGCCATGGCAGGGCCCATTCTCCGGCCCCGGGCGCCGCGCGTGAAAGAGTGGGGCCGTGCGGATCGCGATGCTCACCGACTGCTACCTCCCGCGCCTGGGCGGCATCGAGGTGCAGGTCGCCGACCTGTCGGCTCGCCTGGTCGCACGTGGTCACGAGGTCGAGGTCTTTACACTGACCCCCGGCGGGGTGGCCTACGGCCACGTCGAGATCCTGGGCGGCATCCCCGTCCACCGCCTGGGGGTGCGTCTGCCCCGCCAGCTGCTCGTCAACCCGCTGGCCACCCGAGGGCTGCGCGACGAGCTAGAGAGCTTCGACGTCGCGCATATCCACATGGGGGTGATCAGCCCCTTCGCCTCCGACTGCGGCTTCCTCACCGCCCGGATGGGTTTGCCGACGACGATGACGTGGCACTGTGTGCTGGACAAGGCCGAGGCCGCCTTCCGTGCGGCCGGGGTCGTGCGCCGCTGGGCCCAGGCGGGGATGGCGATGAACGCCGTGTCCGACGTCGCCGCGACACCGTTGCGCCGGATCGTCGACGGACCGCCAGTGCTGGTGCTGCCCAATGGGATCGACGTCGAAGCGTGGCGACCGACCGCCGGGCGGCCACTGCTTGGCGACGGGATCGTGCGGTTCGTTTCGGCCATGCGCTTGGAGTCCCGCAAGCGCCCGGTGCAGCTGGTGGAGGCGATGGCCAAGGTGCGCGCGGCAGCCCCGCGCGCGGGCGTGCGGCTGGAGATCCTCGGCGAAGGCTCGGAGCGACCCAAGGTCGAGCGCACGATTGCCCGGCTTGGCGCCCAGGAGTGGGTCGCGCTGCCCGGTCGAGTTCCGCGCGACACCCTCAAGGAGAGGTATGCCGCGAGCGACGTCTTCGTCTCGCCCTCCGTCCTCGAGTCGTTCGGTATCGCGGCGTTGGAGGCTCGGGTCGCGGGCCTGCCGATCGTTGGCCGAGTGGGGTCGGGCATCTCGGAGTTCGTCACCGACGACGTTAACGGCTTCCTCGCCGACGACGACGAGGAACTGGTGCGGCGGCTGACCACCCTCGCCGTGCACCCGAGCGTGCGATCGCGAATGGCGGCATACAACCTCAAGAACGATCCGGCGCAGAGTTGGGACAAGGTCGTGCAGACCGCGGAGTCCGAATACGCGCGGGCCATCGCGCTGGCGGGATGACGCGACTCTGGGTGGCTGGGGTCCGTGTTGAAACGGCCTCGCCGGTCGGCCCCTGGCCCCTTCCGCACGGCGTCAGCCCGGCACAAGCCCTGTGGGACAACGGGTTTGTCGCTCTGTCGGTGCTCGATGCCTGGGTGCCGACCGCGGGCGACGAATTCGTCGTCTCGTTCGAGGTTCGTCCCTCGGTTGATGCGGATCGATCGCCCGGCGCACGGCAGGTCGCTCTCGACCCCGGCTTGACCCTGGGTCCCGAGGAAGAGCCGGTGCGTGTGCAGCGGCTCGCGGCATACGCGGTCGTGACTTCGCCACGCGGGGTGCTGCTGGTCCAGTTTTCCGAGGCGACGAACGCGCCCGGACGCTGGGGACCACCCGGCGGCGGGATCGAACCAGGCGAAACGCTTGAGGCGACCGTCATCCGTGAGGTGATGGAGGAGACGGGTCAGCGGGTGCGGGTCGGCAGGCCACAAGCGGTCGTGGACCGGCACTGGATCGGTCGGGCCCCGGGCGGTCGGGTGGAGGACTTCCACGCCGTTGGTGTGCTGTGGGAGGCCGTGTGCGACGAGCCGTCGGCTCCCGTCGTCCACGAGGTTGGCGGCACGACCGCGAGGGCAGCGTGGGTGCCGTCTGACGAGGTCCCCGGCTTGCCCCTCCTGGAGACCTGGCGCGAGGTGCTCGAACGGGCGGCTCGATCAGCGTCGGCGTGAGGTCCGACGGCGCCGCAGCAGGCCGAGTTGGCCGACCACGACCAGAGCGACACCCGCGACGATGAACACCGTCGGCCACGCGATGGTCAGCGAGACGCTCAGCCTTATCCGAGCCAGGTGCGCCAACAGGGCGCCAGCACCGGCGAGCAGGATGATCGAGTGGGTGACCAGCCGCCAGTTGGGCCCGCGCGGAGACGCAACCACCGCCGGACTTGAGGGCGGCTGTGCGGCCGCCGGAGGCTGAGTCATGACGCTCCTCCCATGATGACCGGGGCGCCGGAACTGCGCAGGACGACGCTACCGGCGCCGACCGACGCGGTGACCACGACGTCCGGTGGTCCGCTGCCGAAGAGGTAGCTCTGCTTAACCCCGCCGCCTGAGTTGACCTCGGTCGGGGTGCGGTCGACAGTCGAGCGTTCGGTGGTGACTTCGCCGCCGCCCAAGCTCAGGTCGACCTGGGCGGTCACTCCATCCGGCACGACGATCACCAATTCACCCAGGCCGAGAGACACCTTGATCGGGTAGGCGTCGGCCGCGCTGGTCATCCCGCTCAAATCGAGAGTCGCTTGGCCGAGACCCAGCGCGTATGCCGTGTCGGCGCTCGTGGTTGCCACAGGCTTCCACGTCCGCTCGCCCGCTCCGGCGAGGAGGTTGGTCCGCGCCGGGACGAGCGCTGCGATCGCGTTCATGATCAGAGCAATCGTCACCACGAAGGTCGTTACGGGCGCACGCACTCCGCGCAAGGCCGCGAGGAACACCACGAGGGCAGCCACCGCGCAACCGGCCACAGCGGCGAACACCGAGGGCTGATCCACGCTGTTGGCCAGGCCGGCGAGGGAGGCGAGCATGCCGTACGTGGCGACCCCGAGACCGACCGCCGTGACGAACAGGGGGAATCCGCCGCTGCGGCGCTTGGCCGGCGTGACGACCGGCGCGGCTCCCTGCGGCGCCGGAGCCCAGGTGCGTCCCGGCCCCATGCCGTGGGGTCCGGCGGGCGACGCCATGGGCGGGAGGCTCGCGGCGGATGGGGGTGCCGGTGGGGGGACCGGCGCGGCGCCGACGGGGCCATCCTGGGGCAGGGTGGCCCACGGCGACGAAGGGGGCTGCGGCGCGGGCGGCGGAGGCGTCGAGGGCACCGAGGTCGTGCTCCAGGAACGCACGGTCGAGGCGGCGTCGGCTGCGCGTTCCTTGGCCTCCGACCCGAGCTGCCGTGGGGTCTTGCCCGCGGCGATCCCGCGCACCACCCACCAGGCCCCCAGGGCCAGCGGGATCGTCGCCCACACCCACCAGCGATCGGACACCTCACCGGCCAGCATGAGGCCGATGACGACGAGGAGGAAGATCGCGCTGCCGTCCCCGCGACGCAATGCCTCCTCGGTGAAGATCCGGCCGTTCTCGTCGGGCAGCAGGGCGAGGGCCACAAGATAGGCGAGCAGCCCGAGTCCTCCGAACGCCATGAGGACGACGACGACGGCTCGGACGACGATCGGGTCGACACCCCACCGCCGGGCCAAGCCCGCGCACACGCCGCCGGCCATCTTGCCGTGCGTCGCCCGGGCCACTCCCAGCCGACGCAGCTGCGCGAAGAACAGGTCCAGCCCGGTCGGGCCGCTGGGCGCGGATGCGCCGTTGGGCTGGTTTGGACCGGGTGTCGTGCTGCTCATTGCGCCATCTTCGCCCGACCAGGAGAGCACCGGCCATGGGGGTGGACCCTGAACGCACCCTGACGCTGCCCCGGAGGGTGGGTCACCCGGCATACCGATGCCCCAAGATGGGGACGTGACCACCGCGCCGCCCCCCGGGGACCCTCGTGCGCGCCCCCCGTTGGCGCGCTCCAGAGACGCCGTTGTCGGCGGGGTTTGCGCCGGGTTGGCCGAGCATCTGGGTCTTCCCGCGGTCGCCGTGCGGGCCGCCGCAGTCCTGTTGACGGTGTTGGGCGGTGGCCTCGGAGTAGCGATCTACCTCGTCCTTTGGGCTGTGTTGCCGATCTCGACGGGTCCCGGCGCCGAGGTGGGGGACCTGCCCCAGGCTCCGCGGCACCCACGGTTGAGTGTCTTTCACTGGCTTGTCCTCGGCGGGATCGTCCTGGTCATCGGTGGCATTTCGCTGTCGACCCAGTCGGGTTCGTGGTTCACCGACGTCCGGTATGCCGTGCCCGCCCTCGCGATCGCGGCGGGTGCGTTCGTCGCGTGGTACCAACTTGACGACCCGGTCGGCCGCCGGCAGGGCCGGACCCGAGCGCGATGGGTTGGTGTCGCGCAGGTTGTTGGCGGCATCGCGCTGGTGAGCGTTGGGGTGGTCGTCATCGTCACCCAAGGTCAGAGTCCTCGAACCATCGTCAACGGCGCGCTCGCAGGGGTGGCGGTGCTCGCCGGAGCCGTCGTCATTGCTGCCCCGTTCGCTCTGCGGCTCTATCGAGGTTTGCAACGCGAGCAGGCCGAGCGGGTGAGGGCCACCGAGCGGGCCGACATCGCCGCACATCTGCACGACTCGGTGCTGCAGACTCTCGCGCTCATCCAGCGTCGGGCCGACGATCCGACGACGGTTGCTCGGCTGGCCCGTCGCCAGGAACGCGAACTTCGGGCCTGGCTTTATGGTGGGGAGCCGCGGGAGAGCGACAGTCTGGCCGCGGCTGTGGCAGCCGAGGTGCACGAGGTCGAGGACGAGCAGGGCGTGCCGGTCGAACTCGTCGCTACCGGTGATCGACCGTTCGACGCGGCTGGCGAGTCGCTCGTCAAGGCGACCCGGGAGGCCGTGCTCAATGCGGTGCGTCACGGACGGCCGCCGATCTCAGTGTTCATGGAGGTCGGGCGGGACGGTGTTGAGGTCTTCGTCCGCGACCATGGCGACGGCTTCGACATCAGCGACATCGGCGAGGACCGGCTCGGCGTCCGCGAGTCGATCATCGGGCGGATGAAACGGGCCGGCGGATCGGCCCGGATTCGCCGGTTAGACAATGGCACCGAGGTTTCGCTCACCCTGCCTCCGGCACTCACCGAGAGCCCGATGGAGCACCCGGACGCGGCTGCCCGTGGGAGTGCTGGAGAGAATCCTTGGGAGGTAGCGACCCGCCCGACGGAAGGGTCGCAACCCCCTGGGGCCCCAGCCGCAACGAAGGAGAACCTGTCATGAGCGATCCGTCCCCGGTGAGGATCGTCCTCGTCGACGACCACGCGATGTTCCGGTCCGGCGTTAAGGCCGAGCTCGACCGCGACCGAACGACCATCGTCGGCGAGGCGCCAGACGTCGATAGGGCCATCGAGGTGATCCGCCAAGCGCGCCCCGACGTCGTCCTGCTCGACGTCCATCTTCCGGGCGGCATGGGCAACGGCGGGGTGGACGTGCTCCAGGGCTGTCGGGGCCTGGCAACCGAATCAGGCTCTCCCGTGCGGTTTTTGGCCCTGTCGGTATCCGACGCGGCCGAAGACGTTATCGCGGTCATCCGGGCGGGCGCCCGCGGCTACGTCACTAAGACGATCAGCGGCGCGGACCTGATGCGGGCAATCCAACGGGTCGGCGACGGGGACGCGGTGTTCAGCCCGCGGCTGGCGGGTTTCGTCCTTGACGCGTTCGGGGCGTCGGCGGGGGAGATTGCCGAGGTCGACGAGGAGCTCGACCGGCTGTCGGCCCGCGAGCGCGAGGTGATGCGGCTCATCGCGCGGGGCTATCAATACAAGGAAGTCGCCAAGGAACTGTTCATCTCGATCAAGACCGTCGAGACCCACGTGTCATCCGTGCTGCGCAAGCTGCAGCTATCCAGCCGCCACGAACTCACCGCCTGGGCGGCTGGCCGCCGGATGATCTGACCGAGCTTCACAAAAGGCTCTTGCGCACCGATCAGACTGAACCGTACAGTTTGATCTGTGGCCAGCGCTGCGGACAAAAGAGCGGCGGCCAAGCGCGCTCAAATCTCCGCCGCGGCTCGAGCCGTGTTCTTGGAGCGCGGGTATGCCGGCACCTCCATGGACGCCGTTACCGCCGCCGCCGGGGTGAGTAAGCAGACCCTCTACAGCTACTTTCCGAGCAAGGCGCTGCTCTTTCGCGACTTCCTCGACGGAGAGCTTGGGCAGCTGAGGGTCGACCTGGGGGCGATCCCGCCCATCGCCAGCCGGGCGCAGCTTCGGGTCACCCTCATGGCCCTGGCCTCGGCTCTGGTCAGCCGGTTCATGCGCGAAGACACGATCAACCTGCTCCGGGTCGTCCTCGGTGACGCCTACCGCGTTGACGAAGCACGCGGGGCCGTCCGGGATGTCATGCCCGGTCAGCTCTTCGCGCTCGTGGAAGGGATCCTCGGATCGGCGGCAGACGGTGGAGTGATCGAGCCACCTCAGCCCGGGCTCACCGCCCGACTGTTCGTCGGCCCGGTCGTGAGCTTCGTGGTCCTGGACGGCGTCCTCGCGGACGGCCCCCCACGGCCCCCGGACGCGGCGACCCTCGGTTTCGTCGTCGACGCCTTCCTGAGCACACTGCCGGAGCGAGGTCACCGCCCATGACCGCCCGTTCGCGTCGCCCTGTATGCCGTTCCGCCCACCTCCTACTCGCGGTCGCTCTCGGCGCGGGGGCGGTTGGGTTGTCTGCGTGCTCCGGTGCGGCACCGGGCTTGACCGTCGTCGGCACGGTTGAGGACGCGATCACCGTGGTCGCGGTCCCCGCGATCGCCATGCCCAGCGTCGACCTCAACGCCGGCTTTCCGCCTGCCCTCCCGAACGGTGTGTCCACCGGCTCAAGCGCCAGCGGCGCACTACCCGGCTCGCCGGTCCTGAGTCTCACCGGTCTCGGCGGGGTCTGGCGGGTCGCGACAACCGCCGTCCGGGAGGGTGCGCGAGTGAGCGCGGGGGAGACGATTGCGACGCTAGATGACGGCATACTGGCTGCGCAGGTGCGTGCAGCGGAAGCCGGCGCGGCGACGGCGGCCGCCGCAGTCCCGGTCCTCACCGACCGGATCGCCGAGGTCGATGAGAAACACCGCGAGCTCACTGACAAACGCAGCCAGCTCACCGATGCGCTGGCGACGATCACGTCGACGCAGTCCACGCTGGCCGCCAATCGGGCCGGGCTTGTCGCGAATCGGGCCACGCTGCAAGCCAATCGCGCAGGCCTGGTCACCACGCGCATCGGGCTGTTAGCCACCCAGGACCGTCTGCGAGCGCTGCTGGCATCGCTTCCCGCCGATCCGAGCGTGCCGCTGCCTCCGGGCACTCCCACCCGGGCCGACGTCACCGCCCAGCTCGCCGCCATCGCCTCGGGCATCGCATCGGCAGACGCTGGGTTGACCAAGACCGATGCGGGCCTGGCCACGATGGGCGCAGGGCTCGTCAAGGTGGATGCGGGTCTGACCCAGTTGAAGACCAAAGCGGCCCAGGTCCGCACTGGGCTGTCGAACATCGCCTCCGGACGTGCAGCCCTGGCCGACGCCAGGAGCCTGCTCGTGGACACCCAAGCCATCGCGCGCATCGCGGTCGACACCGCCGCTATCGGGGTGACCCTGGCCCGGCAGCAACAGGCCCTTGCGACGGTCACGGCGCCGGTCACCGGCGTCGTCGTGGCGGTCGCCGACGTCGGTGACCTCCTCGCTCCAGGAGCCGTGCTCGCCACTATCCGTGCCGACGGGCCGGCGACCGTCCGGGCTTGGCTTGCGCCCGACCAGGTGTCGCGGGTCTGCCTAGCCGACCCGGCGAGAATCCGCGGCGACTGGATGGCCGGCAACGCGGCCGCACTCCCGGCCTCCATTTCGGCCATCGGGGACCGGGCCGACTACCCCCCGAGCTTCACTGTCACCGACGAAGTGCACCTCACCCGAGCTGTGCCCGTCGATGTCACGACAGCCCATGACCCGCTCCCCGCTGGCGTGCCCGTGCAGGTGACCCTGCTCGGCTGCCGCTAGCCCCTCGACCCCCATCCGCCGCACCAAC